>ERZ773359.1744-NODE-1744-length-29322-cov-12.761711_pt1 | contig 29322 bp, 33 predicted proteins | sample MGYA00374955_ERZ773359 | MGnify/ENA primary metagenome ERZ773359 (study PRJEB29098, sample SAMN04486028) | biogas fermenter metagenome | study: EMG produced TPA metagenomics assembly of the Biogas fermentation microbial communities from Germany - Plant 4 DNA1...
TGCAATTACCCGGGTTTTGTGGTTTAATTATGAAAGAATAGCATTTTTAGAATTACCACCACTACAAGGCTGGGTAGCATGTTGAGCACTTTTAACTTTTTTATTTCTAAGATGTTAATTCCGAGACCTATAAGGAGCAGTCCCCCTGTTGCGGTAAGCTCCAGTATCAGGGAATCGGTAAAAAAACTTTGAAGAGAACTGGCAAATAAAGTTATTCCACCCTGGTAGAGAAGAAGAGGAATGATGGAGAAAATCACCCCCGCTCCTAAAGAGGCGGATAGAGCAATGGATGAGAAACCATCCAGCACCGATTTAGCTAAAAGAAGATGGGGAGGGTTACCCAGGCCTTCCTCTATGGCTCCCAAGATAGTCATAGAGCCCATGCAAAAGAGCAAAAAAGCAGTTACCAAACCCTCAGCGAAACGATCATTTTTTGATTTGATAAGGGATTTTAGATTTTCTCCCAGGTGGTTGAGCCCTTTTTCTAAATCGAGCAATTCTCCTATTATGGAGCCCAGGACGATACTGAATATTAAAAGCAAAAAGTTCTGGGTTTTTATGGCTAAGGATACTCCCAGAGAAAGAGTAAATAGACCAATGCCCTGGAAGACGATAAGCGATATCCGCTCCGGTAAGCGGGAGCGGATAATCATTCCTACCATGCCGCCTATAAGAATTGCTCCAGCGTTAGCCAGGGTTCCTAAGGGTAACATAAAAAACGGTAATTTACGCTTTTTTAACTTTTCCTGCTTGCAAGCAAGAAGTACAAACTTTTATTTTTCTGGTTTCGCCGTCTACAACTGCTCTCACTTTCTGAATGTTGGGACGCCAAGTCTTTCTGCTTACCCGGTGAGAGTGGCTTATTTTATTACCGAAGGAAGTGGTTTTACCACAGATTTCACATTTTGCCATTGTTATTACTCCTTTCCTTTCTCAGAGTCGGGTAAAAATATAGCAGTTTTGAAGATGTAATGCAAGATGGGTTAAAATAGAAAAGTGATTGAGAGAAAAATAGATAGAGAATTAGTACTGAAAATAATAGAAAGAGAAAAACAGAGACTGGATAACCTCTCCGTTTTTGGGGGATTCAGTAACTTTTTGAGTGGCTGGCTTACAGAACGGGGAGAGGGGGGAGATTTTTATTCTCTTCTTCTGAACTACGATAATTTAACTCTGGAAGAGAGAAGCAAACTACTGCAGGATATGGAAGAAAAGCTGAAATCTCAAAGTGACGATGGTGATATTCTTAAGGTCTCTTCTCCAGATTTACCTTCACCAGAGAAAGAAAAAAGTTTTTCTGATGGGGAAGGGAATCTCTCTACTCCGGTGAGATACATTAAAGGAGTAGGTCCGGTTCTGGAGAAAAAATTAAACCGTCTGGAAATCAAAACAGCAGAAGACCTTATCTTTTTCTTTCCTCGTTATTATCGGGACCGAGGAGAGGTAAAACCCATTTCTCAACTCCGGGGAGAAGGATGGGAAACTATCCAGGGAGTGGTTACTTCTCAAAGTCGGGTGGCTACTCGACGGGGGCCATTACTTAAAATCGCCGTGAGCGATGGAACGGGTAAAATAAACCTGGTGTGTTTTAATAGAAATTATCTGGCCAAAACTTTGCGAAAAGGCGTGAAAGTTCAAGTTTCGGGAAATTTTCGTCGGTCTTTTGGTAACTGGGAAGTAGCTGATTTTGACTACCAGCTGGTGACGAAAGAAAATCATAGATGGGATAGAATAATTCCCATCTATAGCCTTACTGAAGGATTAAGTTTAAAAAAGCTGCAATCCATTATTTATTATGCCCTGGATAATTTTTTAGGGGAGGTAGAAGAAATTCTTCCCTCTTCTTTAGTGGCAAGGCACAATTTTTTACCCAAAAGGGTAGCTATAGAGGAACTGCACCGTCCTTCCCGCTCTTCAGTAGCGGAATTAAACTCCCGACGCAGTAGAGCTCACTTAACTATCATTTTTGAGGAATTTTTGCTTTTTGCTTTAAGTTTGAAAATCCGTCGGCAGGAATTAGCAGATTGTGAGGTCCCTCCCTGTGTTTCTGATTCAGCGCTGGTAAAAAATTTTTTAGCTCAACTTCCCTTTACCCTGACCTCTGCTCAAGAGAGGGTAGTAAAAGAGATTCATGGGGATTTAGTTAGTGGACGGCTAATGAATCGTTTAGTGCAGGGAGATGTGGGTTCAGGAAAAACACTGGTTGCTTTACTTGGGGCTCTCCAGGTTATTGATTCGGGAAGACAGGTAGCTTTTATGGTTCCTACTGAAATTTTAGCTGAACAGCATTACAACCGGTTTAAAGATTTATTGTCTTCTCTGGGGGTGAGAGTGGGGCTTCTCAAGGGGGGAACCAACAAAGAAAAGAAAAAATTGATAGAGGAAATCAGAAAAGGGGAAGTTGATCTGGTAATTGGTACTCACGCCCTTATCGAGGAAAACATTACTTTCCCCCAGCTGGGCCTTACTATTGTGGATGAACAACATCGCTTTGGGGTGTTACAGAGGGCAAAATTAAAAGAGAAAGCCTCTATTCCGCACCTTTTGGTGATGACTGCCACTCCTATTCCTCGGACGTTAGCATTAACTCTTTATGGGGATTTAGATATTTCTGTGGTAGATGAAAAACCAGCGGGCAGAAAACCGGTGACTACTCTCTGTTTTTCTCTTAAAGAGAGGTTTAAGGCTTATAATCGAGTGCGAAAGCAGATAGAGGAAGGAAGACAGGCTTTTGTGGTATGTCCGGCCATAGAAGAAAGTGAGGCAGAAATCAGTAATGTAGTAGAGGTAACAGAGCTTTTACGCTCTTCCTGGCTTTCGGGCTTTCGAATAGAGATGATTCATGGTAAACTCCCTTCTCGGGAGAAGGAAGAAATCATGGAACGTTTTTCTCGAGGGGATATAGATGTTTTAGTGGCTACTTCAGTTATTGAGGTGGGAATTGACATTCCCAACGCCAGCGTGATGGTAATAGAAAATGCCGAGAGGTTTGGCCTGGCGCAACTGCACCAGTTGAGAGGTAGAATCGGGAGAGGAGAGGCAGCAGGCCTCTGTATACTTTTAGCTGAAGCCCGTACTGAGGAAGCTCGCCGGCGGATGGAAATAATGGTGGCTACCGACGATGGTTTTCGCATTGCCGAAGAGGACCTTCGCTTGCGAGGACCGGGTGAATTTTATGGAGTTAGACAGCACGGGGTGCCTGAATTTCACCTGGCTGACCCTTTTGAAGACTGGTCTATTCTGGAGAGGGCTAACGAAGAAGCAAAGTTAATCCTTGATGAAGACCCAGAATTAAAAAGAGAAGAAAATCGTTTATTAAAAAAGGAAATTAACAGGAGATTTGGCCGTTATCTGGAGTTTGGAGAGATAAGTTAGATGGGTTATTTGTATCTGGTGGGAGGAAAAGATAAAGGGAGAAAGATAGTCACCCCCCCGGGTAAGAAGGTTCGTCCTATGCCCGGGGTTATGCGTAAGGCAATATTTGAAATTTTGCAAGAAGAAATACCAGAAAGTGTGGTTTTTGATATTTTCGCTGGAAGCGGCTCTCTGGGTTTTGAGGCTCTAAGTCGAGGAGCAAGCCAGGTTTATTTTTTAGAAAAAGACTCCTATCTTTGTTCGCTTCTGGAGAGAAATATAAAGACCTGCGGTTTTGAAGAAAGAGCCCGGGTTTTGAGAAGGGATTTTTTGCATTCTTTTCCTTTTCCTTCTCGAAGCATTAAACCGGACATCGTTTTTGTGGATCCTCCTTTTTCTATGGATAGCAAAAGCGTTTTGAAAAAGTTGTATAATTTTAAAGTGATTCTGGAGGATGCTCTGATAGTATTTCGTTATCCTGAAGAACAGGACCCTTTCCGAGACTGTGATTTTTTTAAAATAGAGGATCGCAGAAAGTATGGAAGGAGCATTTTAATATTCGGCTCTTTTAAGGCCAATTCTTGATGAAGGAGAGATTGACTTTGATAGCGATATATCCGGGGAGTTTTGACCCTCTGACTAATGGGCATCTGGATGTCATTGAACGAGGAAGAAAGATTTTTGATCGTTTGGTAGTGGGGATATTAAAAAATCCCCATAAGCAGCCTCTTTTTACCTCAGAAGAAAGAAAAACCATGATTGAAGAAGCAGTAAAACCTTTTTCTAACGTGGAAGTAGAAATTTTCGATGGTTTATTGGTCAACTTTGCTCGTGAGAGAGGATGTCAGGTTATTCTTCGAGGTTTGAGAGCTATTTCTGATTATGAGTATGAAACTCAGATTGCTCTCATTAATCGGAAGATGGCTCCCGAGATAGAAACTTTGTTTTTACCCACCAGTGCCGAATTTTCTTATCTTAACTCAACCATAGTAAAAGAAATTGCTTCTTTCGGTGGTTGTATCAGGGGGTTAGTGCCGCCAGCAGTAGAAAAGAAATTGAGAGATAAGTTTGATAGGGGAAATCTTTCTAATTTTTAACTTTAACAGAGGAGATGATTTCCTTTAAATGGAAAAGTTATACATACTACTTATAAAAGGGAGTAGATAAAATGGATATATTGAGCGAGATCAGAAAAAGAGCTAAAGCACTACAAAAAAGAATTGCTTTGCCTGAAAGCCAGGATGGGCGAGTTCTGAAAGCGGCGGAAATAGCTCAAAAAGAGGGCATAGCTTCTGTAGTTCTTCTGGGAGAAGAGGGAATGATTGCCGAAAAAGCGCAAGAGTTGAATCTTGACCTCTCGGGGGTGGAGATAGTTAATCACTTAAGAGATGAGAAAAGAGAATTTTATATTGACGACCTTTACCAGTTGAGGAAGAATAAGGGTCTTTCCTGGGAGGGAGCTGAAGACTTATTAAAAAGCCCCATGTATTATGCCTGTATGATGTTGCGGGAAAATAGAGTTGATGGGGTAGTAGGAGGAGCGATTCTATCCAGTTCTGATGTGATAAGACCAGCTCTACAGATTATTAAGACAGCGCCGGGAATTAAATTAGCCTCTAGTTGTTTCTTAATGGTGGTTCCTGATTGTCCTTACGGAGAAAATGGCGTTTTTCTGTATGCCGACCCGGCATTGAATCCCAATCCCGATGCTGAGGAGTTAGCTCATATTGCTATTACTACCGCTCGCACTGCCGTTTTTCTTCTGGATGCTGAACCCCGGGTGGCGATGCTATCTTTTTCTACCAAAGGTAGCGCCAAACATGAGTTAGTAGACAAAGTAATAGAGGCAACTCGTATTGCCCATTCTCTAAATCCAGATTTACTTTTAGATGGGGAACTGCAGCTTGACGCAGCGTTGGTTCCTGAAGTGGCAAAAATAAAAGCGCCTGGAAGCCCGGTGGCAGGAAAAGCCAATGTTTTGGTCTTTCCCGATCTGAATGCCGGTAATATTTCTTACAAGTTGACCGAGCGCCTGGCTAAAGCTACGGCTGTTGGTCCTATTTTGCAGGGTCTGGCTAAACCAGTCAATGACCTTTCTCGAGGGGCTAAGGTAGAAGATATAGTGGATCAGATAGCTGTTACTGTTTTGCAAACTCAATTTTAAGTTAGGAGGATAAAAAATTGAATATACTGGTGGTCAACTGTGGAAGCTCGACGGTTAAATATCAGCTCTTTCATGTAAAAGGAGAAGAAGATTATCAAGTATTAGCAAAAGGAATAGTGGAGAGAATAGGAGCACCCGGGTCTCGTCTGGAACACAATGGCAATGGCCAGGTTTTTACTCAGGAAAGGGAAGTTCCCAATCATCGAATAGCTATACAGTGGGTGATAGAAGTTTTGACTCAAGAAGAAACTCGAGTTTTAGAAAGCGTTGATGAAATTGAGGCAGTAGGTCATAGAGTACTGCACGGAGGAGAGAAGCTCACCGGCTCGGTGTTAGTTGATGATGAGGTTTTAGAGATTATCAGGGAATGTATTGATTTAGGTCCCTTGCATAATCCTGCCAATATTTTAGGGATAGAAGCCTGTCGGGAGTTAATGCCTGATGTGCCACAGGTGGCAACTTTTGATACTGCTTTTCACGGGACTATGCCCGAACATGCTTATATTTATGCTATTCCTTATGAGTATTATGAAAAATATCGTATCAGGAGATACGGCTTTCATGGTACTTCTCATCAATACGTATCAGAACGGGCAGCCAAAATACTGGATAAAGACCCTCGTGATTTAAAATTAATTACTTGTCATATGGGTAGCGGGGTAAGTTTTGCGGCAGTAAAAGGGGGTAAATCCATAGATACTTCTATGGGACTTACTCCTTTAGAAGGGCTGGTGATGGGAACGCGCTCTGGAGATTTAGACCCGGCCATACCCCTATTTTTAATGAGAAAAGAGGGGCTATCGGCTGAGGAAATGGATGAGATATTGAATAAAAAAAGTGGGGTGCTGGGTGTTTCAGGAATTAGTAGTGATACTCGGGATATTGAAGCTGCTGCTCCTTTTAATCATAGAGCTCAACTGGCTCTGGATTTGATGATTTATCGGGCTAAAAAATATATCGGCTCTTATTATGCTATTTTAGGAGGACTGGATGGTTTAGTCTTTACCGCTGGTATAGGAGAGAATTCTTCTTACATTAGAAAATCTGTTTGTCAGGGATTGGAACATTTAGGTATACTAATAGACGAAGAGCGGAATAAAGTGAACAGAAAAGAGGCTTTTATAAGTAGCGATCAGTCCCGGGTAGCGGTAATGATTATTCCTACCAACGAAGAACTGATAATTGCTCGAAATACCCGGGCTCTAGCAAGGAAAAGAGGTGAGAACGATGCGGCTTTACATCGGGGAAGTGAAAAAAAGTGTAGGAAGGACTTTCCATGATATTGAAGAAGAGAATTTCCCTTCTCTGAGCTGGGAAGGGAAAAAGCTACCTTTTGCGCAACCAGTAAGGGTGGATGCTCTCCTTACAAACTGTGGAAGTGAAATTCTGGTAAAAGGAGTAGTGGATACTGCACTCGTAATGTCCTGCTCCCGCTGTTTGGAACCCTCAATACAGGAGATAAAGGCTGTTTTTTACTTAGAGTACCGGAACTTGAGTCGTATCCATCGTCTCTCTGATATAGAAGCAGAAGCTAGTGAATCCGATGAAGTGGGGTACTTCTGGGAAGAAGATAATTATGTGGAAGTAACACGGGAAGTAGAAGAAGTTATTTTTATAAATCTACCCATGAAACCTTTGTGCTCTCCTGATTGTCGAGGGTTATGTCCAGTTTGTGGGGCAAATCGGAATAAAGAAAAGTGTTTCTGTGAAGAAGCGATAGATCCTCGATTGGCGGTATTGAAAAATTGGGCTAAGGAAAACTTATAACTTTCGGAGATAACACACTTTTAAAAGGCTAGAATTCTATTTTCATTTGCAATAGGTGAGAAATTATTTTATACTATCCTACACTTCAGGATGGAAAGCAAAAGAGGAGGTATTATGAGATATGGCTAATTTGACTAATAAGACTTCTCGTTGTCGACGTAATAAAAGAAGAACTCACTGGGTGGTGAAAGCTCCCCAATTGGTAGATTGTCCTCGCTGTCACCAGCCAAAGTTACCTCATCGGGTTTGTCTGGCTTGTGGTTACTATAAAGGCAGACAAGTGGTGAAAGTCGAAGACTAAGAGAGGCTGGATATGAGGATTGCTCTGGACGGATGGGGAGGAGACTTCGCTCCCGAGGAAATAATAAAAGGAGCGAAGGAGGCTTATTCTTCTGATTATACCCTGGTATTGGTAGGTCCCCGGCAGGAACTCCTCTCTCTTTATTCTCAATGGGGAATGGACGAAGAACATTTTCCCATCGAGGATGCTTCTCAGATAGTAGGTATGGGGGAGTCGCCTACTGAAGCTCTTAAGAAAAAGCCCGATTCTACCATAGCTAAAGGTATTGATTTACTAGCTCAGGGTAAAGTTGATGCCTTTATATCAGCAGGTAATAGCGGGGCGGTTATGACTACTGCCTGGATGAAGTTAAAAAGGATTGTTCAAATAGAGCGTCCAGCCATTGCCGCTCTTATACCTAATCCTAACTCCTGTACCGTTCTTCTGGATGTAGGAGCTAATGTGGATTGTAAGCCCAAACACCTTCTTCATTTCGCAGTTATGGGTGCAGAATATGCCAAGATAGTTTTGAATCTACTTCATCCCCGGGTGGGGTTATTAAATATTGGAGAAGAAGAAGGTAAGGGGAACGAGCTCGTGAGATCCACTTACCAGCTCTTTTATTCTCAGAGTGATTTTTTGCACTTTGATTTTGCCGGTAACGTAGAAGGCCACAATATAGTAGATGGAAAAGTAGACGTGGTGGTATGTGATGGTTTTACTGGCAATGCCCTTTTGAAGTTTGGAGAAGGGTTGATTGCTTTTATTTCCTCTCACCTTCCTCAACAAATAGGCAACCCTCAAGAAGAAGAGAAGTTGAAAGAGTTCTGGCGTAAATTGGATAGAAGTGAATATGGAGGAGCACCTCTTTTGGGAGTAGAGGGAGTATGTCTAATCTGTCACGGTAGCTCAAAAGCGAGAGATATAAAGAGTGCCATTAGAGGAGCCCAGGAGTTGATAAAAAGAGGAATAGCAGATAAAATTCGTGAGCGTTTGTCTCAGCTTAATTTGAAAAGTTAGAGGTGGATTATGCGAGGAAGAGTCACAGAAATATTGGGTATCAAGTATCCTATTCTCCAGGGAGGAATGGCCTGGGTATCTACTGCGCCTTTGGTGGCGGCAGTTTCGGAAGCTGGAGGGTTAGGTATCATTGGAGCAGGGGGAATGACGGGAGAGAAGCTAAGAGAGGAGATCAAGAGAACTAAATCTCTTACCGGACAGCCTTTTGGAGTGAACTTGATGCTTTTATCTACTTATATAAAAGAGCAAATTGAAGTGGTTAAAGAGGAAAAAGTTCCAATAGTTACTACCGGTGCAGGGAATCCGGGAGAGCTGGTGGAGGAATTTGCCCGGGAAGGTATTTTAACCATTCCTGTAGTGGCATCTGTTGCTCTGGCTAAAAGGCTATTGCGTCGGGGAATAAAATTAATTATTGCTGAGGGGATGGAAGCAGGTGGTCATATTGGAGAGACAACCACCATGTGTCTGGTTCCCCAGATAGTAGATGCTGTCAGTCCGCTTCCCGTGATTGCTGCCGGAGGAATAGCCGATGGAAGAGGCATGGCGGCCTGTTTTGCTTTAGGAGCAGAAGGAGTACAGATGGGCACTCGTTTTGTCTGCACTGAAGAGTGTGAAGTGCATCATCTTTATAAGGAAGCAATTGTGAAAGCGCAAGACCGCTCTACAATAGTTACTGGCACCACTACCGGTCACCCGGTACGTTGCCTTCGTAATCGTCTGACTCGCCAGTTCGAGGAATTGGAAGCTCGAAGAGCACCTGTTGAAGAAATAGAAGCTCTGGGCTCTGGTAGACTGAGAGAGGCGGTTTGTGGTAATGTAGAGGAAGGATCAGTAATGTCAGGACAAATTGCCGGTCTTATAAAAGATATTAAACCTGTTCAGCAGGTTATTGAAGATATAATCAGAGAATTTAAAGAAACAGTTAAAAAACTGCCTCAGGCGGTGGAGGATTAAAGTGGGCTGGGTGGTTCTTTTTCCTGGACAAGGGGCACAAAAGGTGGGCATGACTAAAGCTTGGTGGGATAATTATCGCCAGGAAACCGAGGAAATTATGGGGAAAGCGAGTGAAATTTGTGGGGTAGATTTGTTGCGTTTGACCCTGGAAGGACCGGAGGAAGAGCTAAACCTCACTTTTAATGCCCAACCAGCTATTTTAGCTACCAGCTTGCTCACCTGGCAGCTCTGGCAGAAAGAGTTTTCTCTGGCAGTGGATGCGGTAGCAGGACACAGTTTAGGAGAATACTCTGCCCTTTGTGCAGCAGAGAGTATAGACTTTGAAGAGGCAATTTTTCTGGTGCGAAAAAGGGGGGAGCTTATGCAAGAAGCCGTCCCCCCGGGAGAGGGAGCTATGGTGGCAGTTTTAGGACTGTCTCAAGAAAAGGTAGAAAATGTAGTGGGAGAGTTTTTCTCTCAGGGGAAAGTAGAAGTAGCCAATATTAATTCTTCTTCTGAAATAGTTCTTTCTCTTTCTCGTTCTCTTTTACCTCAAGTGGTGGATAAACTTGAAAAAGAGGGGAGCAAGAAAGTGGTAGAGTTAAAAGTCAGTGCTCCTTTTCACTCCAGTTTTATGAAAGAAGCAGCAGAGAAGTTTTCTTCCTTTTTGGAGGAAATAGAAATTAAACCTCCCCGTTACCGCTATGTGAGCAATGTAAATGCTCAATATGTTTCCCGTCCCGAAGAAATCAGGGATTTACTGGTCAGGCAAATGTTTTCTCCGGTAAGGTGGAAGGAAGTTATGGACACTCTTTATCGTTGTGAATCTCACCACATCTGGGAGATGGGTCCCGGGACAGTGTTGAGCAAGCTTTTTTCTCGAGAATATCCCGATGTAGAAGTAAAAAATGTAAATTCCTGGAATCGGGGGAGAAAAGAAGATGAGGAGGAAAGAAAAAGATGAGCCTTGAAAATCAAGTAGCCATGGTAACTGGAGGTAGACGAGGTATTGGTTTTACCATTGCTCAAATTTTAGGGAAAAATGGTGCCCGGGTAGCTATAAATGATGTGGCATCTCAGGAGGAGATAGAAAAAGCAGTAGAAGAATTAAAAGAGCAAGGCATAGAAGCCCGGGGATACATCGCGGATGTTACAAAAAAAGAAGAGATTAAAACCGTGGTACAGGATATAATAAACACCTGGGGGCAGATTGATATATTGGTGAACAATGCCGGGATTACAAGAGACGCACTTCTCGTGCGGATGAAAGATGAGGATTGGAAAGCAGTACTTGAGGTAGGGGTGCAGGGAGTTTACTATTGTACCAAAGAAGTCTTGCGGTATATGATGAAAAAGAGATACGGGAGGATAATCAATATTTCTTCGGTAGTAGGAGTAATGGGTAACGCCGGCCAAACTAACTACTCTACCGCGAAAGCAGCTATTCTTGGCTTTACCAAATCTTTAGCCCGGGAGGTGGCGTCCTTAGGTATAACGGTTAACGCTGTAGCTCCTGGTTTTATAAACACGGAAATGACTAAGAAACTGCCGGAGGAGGTGAGAGAAGTCTGGCTTCAGCAGGTGCCTCTCCGTCGCTGGGGAGAGCCTGAAGAGGTGGCTCAAGTGGTCGCTTTTCTGGCTTCTCGAGCTGCTGGATATATTACCGGTCAAACCATCCACGTCAATGGTGGGTTGGTAATGATTTAAAAACTACTTCAGGTAGGAGGTGTAACTATGGATATTTTTTCTAAGGTTAAGGAAATAGTAGTAGATCAGTTAGGAGTAGATGGAGAAGACGTTGCTCCCGATGCTTCCTTTATCGATGATTTGGGGGCTGATTCTCTTGATATCGTGGAGCTAATCATGGCTTTTGAAGAGGAATTTGATATTGAAATACCAGATGAAGATGCAGAAAAAATAACCACAGTGGGAGAAGCAGTAGAATATATCGAGTCTAAAGTAGGATAATTGTATTGCCCCGTGTCTAGTTCGGACATTGACTTTTCAGTGCTGGAGGAAAGAATTGGATATGTCTTTAAAGATGAAGAAGTTCTCAGAACTGCTCTGCGCCACAAATCAGCGCTGGAAGGAAGAGATGGCAGTTGCAACGATAAGTTAGAATGGTTGGGAGATGCGGTAGTCGGTTTTTTTGTTGCCGACTACCTCTTTCACCATTACGATAAACCCCGGAGCTGGTTGTCCTTAGCTAAATCAAAATTGGTAAGTGAAGAGTGTTTAGCTTATTTAGCCCGGAAGATTGAATTGGCAAGGTTTATCGAATTAGGTAAAGGAGAAGAAAGAAGTGGAGGGCGAGAAAAAGATTCTATACTGGCCAGTTCCTTAGAAGCGCTGGCTGGAGCAGTTTTTGTTGACTCCTCTTCTTATGAGGTGACCAGAAAAGTTCTGGAATTAATTTTTTGTGAGGCAGGAGATATTAGTTCTCTTAATCTCTCAGTTAACTATAAGGGGCTGCTTCAGCGGTGGTGCTTGCAATATTATAATTGTCTCCCTCGTTACGAAACTTTAAGTCAGGGGAATCAGGACTTTTATCGGGTAGAGGTTAAGATTGGAGAAAATAGTATAGCCTGGGGAGAGGGTAAGAATAAGAAAAGAGCGGAGCAGGAAGCAGCCAGGAAAGCTTTAGAAGTTTTGAGCAGCGGTGATCAATTTCCCAATAAAGGTCAATAATGTATTTAAAGAAAATAATCATTCAAGGCTTCAAATCTTTTGCCCATCTTACCACCATTGATCTTTCTCCAGGTTTAAATGTGGTTGTGGGTCCTAATGGTTCGGGTAAAAGTAACCTCATTGATGCTCTGCGCTGGGTGTGGGGAGATACGGCGCGAGAGCTCAGGGTTACTCAAAACCGGGAAGTCATATTTAACGGCTCAAAAACAGTTAAACCACTGGGAATGGCTGAAATTGAAGTGTGGTGGGGAGACCGGTCAGGGGTAAATCTAAAGGTGGCAAGAAGAATATTTGCCTCTGGAGAGTCAGAATATTTCTTCTGTGATGAAAAAATCCGCTGGAGAGAATGGAAAGAGAATTTAGAAAAAGAAGGCCTGGGAATAGAGCGTTTAAGTGCTGGTATTGTAGGGGCAGGAGATCTACAAGCCCTGCTTTATGAGACACCTCTGGAACGGTTGCAATGGTTAGAGACGGTAAGCGGTGCTGGAGAGTGGAAAAAAAAGCTGTATCAGGTTTCTCTCCGTTTGGAAAAAATAGAGAGTAGAAGAAGACTTCTGGAGGAGCGATTAAAAGAGCTGGGCCTTCAAGTAGAAAAATGGAAATTGTGGGCCCAGGAGGAAGAAGAATATCTCTCCCTGGAGAGGGAATGGAGAGAAACCAGAGCACTCTATATTCAGGAAATGATAAGGCTCCGTCAGGAGAAAGTTTCTCTTCTTAAAAAAGAAATAGAAATGGAAGAAGAAAAAATAAGGGAGGGAGAGGAAGAGAAAAGAAAATGGGAGGATATTTTTTCTTCTCTTTCCATTGTTTGGGATAAATGCCAGAGAGAAAAGAGAAATATAGAGAACGAGATAGAGGAAAAGAAGAAAGAGAAAAAGAAAGAAGAGGAAAAACTCTATTATCTTTTAACTGAGATGAGAGAAAACAGGAAAAACTCTCTCCGGATTAAAGAAAAACTTTCCCGGTGGGAAGTGGAGATTAATCTCTGGGAAGAAAGAGAGAGGAAATGGAGAGAAGATTTTTCTTTTGTAGAGAACGAGATAGAGGAAATAGACGACAAAAAGTTAATGCTTCAGCTTGAAGAAAGAGAAAATGCTCTCCGGGAGTTAGAAACAAAGAAAATTCATCTGCGGGAACGAGAGCGTCATTGGAAAGAAGACAGGGAAAAACTGGAAGCCCGTCTCCGGAGTGAGATGCGCAAAGAAAAAAGAACAGAAGAGGAAATTTTGGAGCTCGAAGATAAGATTAAAAGAGGAGAAGAAGATATCAGAGATATAGAAAGTAAATTAGAGAGGAGAAAAGAAGAGGGAAAGATTTTAGAAGAAAAACTGGAAAAAGGGAAGGTAATTCTGCGAAGTGTTTCCCAGAAGATAAATAGCCGAAGGAAAAGAGAGCAAGGGGAGGAGGAATGGGAAAAAGAATTAAATGCTCGAGGCTGGTCTCGGCGGGCGGTACAGGCTCTTGGCTGGCTCTGGGAAAACCAGGATATTGAAAGAGAAAGCCCTGATTTGGAACTGTCTTCACAAGAGCCCGGGCGATGGTGTGTTTCTTCTTCTGCTGTGCCTCCTGTTTTCTGGAGAGAGTGCAAGAAAAAAGAAGCTCTTCATCTTTTTCAGAGTGGCGAGCTGCCTGATGAGAATCTGGTAACCTCCGATGGAAGTCTAATCTTTTTGCGCAGTGGATTTCTTTTGTTTCCTGGACAATTAATTTCTTCGGCAGGGGAACCTCGTTTTTATCGCTCTTGGAAGAAAAGAGAAAAAAAGTGGCAGGGTAAAATAGCTTCCTGGGAAAATAAAGTCCGGGATATTGCTAAAGAAGAAAAGAACGAAGAAGAGAAGCTGTGGAAGAAAAAGCTGGAGACAGAGAAAGAAAAAGAAAAATTAGCTTACCGGGAAAAAGAGAAAGAAGAAAGGGAAAGAGAGATAAAAGAACTTAAAAAAGAGATAGAGTTAATAACTGATAAAAAAAGCATTGAAGAGAAAGAACTGGTTACAATAGAAGAAGAGATAGCGAGGGTAAAAGAAAATATCTCTCAAATCCGATGTTGCATAAAAGAACGAGAAAAAGAGAAAATAAAAAAAGAAGAAAGAGAAAGAGAAAGAGAAAAGATTTTGTGGGAGATGCAATCCCTGAAGAAGGAAGCAGAGGAGGCCCTTGAGATTTTAAAGAGAGAAGAAGAGGAAAAAAGAAGATATGGAGAAAGATTGAGCGAAGAAGGAAACAAAATCCGGGTGATAGAAGTTTTCCTGGAGCAGAAGATGAAAGAACAAAAGCAAAAAGAAGAAGAGGAAAAACGCTTAAATGAAGAAATTGATTTAGCTAAGAAAAAAATCCAAGATATAGCAAAAGAGAGGGAAGAGAGAGAAAGGAAATTAGAGAAAGCTCTTATTTTAGAAGAAAAGTTAGATTCGGAGATAAAAGAGTTTTCTCGAGAACTGGAAAAAGTGGGCAGTTTTTGTCCTGCACTTTCCTCAACCCGTGTAGATATAAAAGAGCTGGAGTATTCTCTCCAGAAAAAAGAGGAATTGTTGCGGAAAAAGAGGTTTATTCCTGGAGCAGGTGAAGAATTTGCTCGAGTAGAAGAACGTTTTTCTTCCTTAAAGGAAAAAAATGAGTGCTGTAAAGCCGGTCTGCACCTGGTGGGAGAAGGAGTTTCTCTTGCTCAGAAAGAAATCAGAAAAAGCTTTCAGGAATTTCTTTACGAGGTAAATGAAAGATTTTCTTGCTTTTTTAAAGAAATTTTCCCCGGAGGAGAGGCTCAACTCCTTTTTCAGGGAGATAAAGCAGAAATAGAAGTGCGTCTGCCGGGAAAGAGAAAACAGAATTTGTCTCTTTTATCCAGTGGAGAAAGGTCATTGGTGGCCCTGTGCTTTCTGTTTGCAGTTTTTGAGGTAGCTGATTTACCTTTTTGCTTTCTGGATGAGGTAGATGCTAATTTAGACCATGCCAACAGTCTGCTTCTGGCTCAATTGCTGAAGAATATTTCTCAAGACCGACAGGTGGTGATGGTAACTCACCAGGAAGAAGTGATGGAAGTAGCAGATCAAATAATTGGAGTCACTATGAATGACCCGGGGGTTTCCCAGGCAGTTTGTCTTGACGGGAAATCTTTTCAATAGAAAAAGGAGAGATATGATGGAAAAAGAAACTACCTGGCAGAGATGGGTGAAAGGTATGGGAAAAATGAAGGAGGAGGTAAAAGAACATTTTTCCCAGCTATGGAGCAAAAAAGAAACAGGAGAAAAAGATTGGGAAGAGCTGGAAGAATTGCTCATTCAGGCCGATATGGGGCCTGCCTTATCCCTGGAAATAGTGGAAGAATTTCGGGAGTTTAAAAAGTCCCGGGGAGGAGATGACTGGCAGGAATGGTTATATCAAAAATTGTTCTCTCTTCTGGAGGGAAATGATCCCTCTCTTTTTGCTTCTGCTAAAGAAGGAGAACTAAAGGCTATAATTCTTTCTGGAGTTAATGGAGTGGGAAAGACCACAGCAGCTGGCAAACTGGCTTATCTCTTTAGAAATAAAGGGGAGAAAGTTAGCCTCATTGCTGCTGATACTTTTCGAGCTGCGGCTATGGAGCAGCTGGAGGTTTGGGCACAAAGAGCAAAATGTCGCTATTTTCGGGGGACAGAGGGCGCAGATCCGGGAGCAGTGGTATTCGATGGAATTAGCTCTGCTCGCCACCAGGGAGACACTTTAGTTATTATTGATACAGCAGGAAGGTCTCATGTCAACAAGAACCTGCTTGCTGAATTGGAAAAAGTAGTGCGAGTTACTAAAAAGTTGATTCTCCCTTCTAACCTGGAGAGTATTTTAGTTATCGATGCTTTAGCCGGTCAGAATGCTTTTTTACAGGCTCAATCTCTATTTCCAGTGGCTGACCTCAGTGGTATCATTCTCACTAAATGGGATAGCCAGGCTAAAGGGGGAATTGTTTTCCGTATTGGTAAAGAATTTCATCTTCCGGTGAAATATTTAGGAGTAGGAGAAGGGATAGAAGATCTGGTTCCCTTTGATGCGGAGGAGTTTGTGAAAACTATAGTTTACTGAAAGAACAATGAGGGGTGCACCGTTTTTTGGTTGTTTTTAAAACAATTTCTCAGGGTTTCTTGACAGAGAAGAGCGAGCCGATTATTATCTTATATGTTTCAGTAAAAAGGAGAGTTGTTCGTGTTTGAAGCTTTAACTGACAAATTTAATGCTATTTTTAAAAAGTTGCGGAGTAAAGGAAAATTATCTGAGGAGGATGTAGATGCCATTCTTAAGGAATTGAGGATGGTACTACTGGAATCCGATGTCCACTATCGAGTAGCTAAAGACCTTACCTCTCGGGTAAGAGAAAGAGCGGTGGGGAAAGAGGTGATGGAGAGTGTAACTCCTGGAGAAATGGTTATTAAAATTCTCTGGGAGGAAATTCGCCAGATATTGGGAGGGGAAGCCCGGGAGCTGAATCTTTCTGGTTCTTTTCCTGCTTCTGTGATGATGGTGGGATTGCAGGGCTCAGGTAAGACCACCACTTGCGGGAAACTGGGAGTATATTTGAAAGAAAGAGGTTTCTTTCCTCTTCTGGTCTCCACTGATACCCGCCGTCCAGCAGCCAAAGAACAGCTAAGGATTCTTGCTCAAACGGCAAAATTAGAGTTTTTTGATGATCCTCAGGCTTCTACTCCTCAAGAGATGATAAAGAAAGCTCGAGATTACGCTCGAGAAAAAAGTTTAGATGTAATTTTAGTGGACACTGCAGGTAGATTACATGTAGAAGAAGAGCTTCTCGAGGAGTTGAAAGAGCTAATCGAAGAGGAAGAGTTTTCGGAAAGATTTTTAGTTTTAGATGCTACTACCGGTCAGGAAGCAGTGAAGGTAGCCCAGAGTTTTGAAAGCTGGGTGCATCCTACAGGACTCATCTTAACCAAAGTGGACACTGACGCCCGGGGTGGAGCGGTTCTATCCATTGTGGCTCAAACAGGGTGGCCGGTGAAACTGGTGGGAGTGGGTGAAAAGCTCAATCAGATAGAAGTTTTCCATCCCGATAGAATGGCCAGCCGGATAATGGGATTGGGAGACACTTTGACCTTCATTGAAAAAGTGGATCGAGCCATAAGTGAGGAAGAAAAGAAAAAATTAGAAAAGAAGATAGAGAAAAAGGAGTTAGATTTTAACGATTTTCTGGAAGAGTTGCAGCGGGTGAAAAATGTAGGATCTTTTCAGGAAATTCTGGATATGTTCCCCGGGCAAATACGAGGGATGATGTCTCAGGTGGATGGAGAAAAAAATCTGAAAAGAGTGGAAGCTATAATCAACTCTATGACTCGTGAAGAGCGGGAGAACCCTTCTCTCATTGGTGCCAGTCGCAAAAGGAGGATTGCTCAAGGTAGTGGTACCACAGTACAAGAGGTAAATAAATTACTCAAGCAATTTGAAGATTTTCGTAAGCTATGGAAACAAATGAAGAAAGGCCGCCCTCTTCCTTCTTCTAAGGGGAGAGGATTTTTTGGCTTAGGAAGATAGAGACGAAAGGAGAAGAATAGAAAATGGCGGTGAAATTGAGATTGTCTCGAATTGGTCGTAAGCATCTTCCCTATTATCGAATTGTGGCCATTGATTCTCGAAAAGCGAGAGATGGTAGACCGATCGAAATTCTGGGCAATTATTCTCCCCTGGCCGACCCACCTCTGTGGTCTCTACGGACAGAGCGGATAGAATACTGGATTTCTCAGGGAGCGGAAGTGTCCGACAAAGTTAAAGCTCTTCTTAAAGAAGCGAAGAAGCTGGAGGCTCAGACAAAATGAAAGACCTGGTTGAGTTTATAGTTAAAGCACTGGTAGATCATCCTGAAGAAGTGAAGGTTTCTGAAGTAGAAGGAGAGCAGTCGGTAATTTATGAAATCAGAGTAGCTCAGGAAGATATGGGGAAAATCATCGGGAAGCAAGGAAGAATTGCTCGAGCCCTTCGTACCATTGTTAAGGCAGCAGGAGTAAAAAGAGGGAAGAAAACAGCCGTAGAAATTCTGGAGTAGGTAATAATAAAATAAGGTGAAAAAAGTTCTGGTGGGAAAGGTTCTGAAAGCTCAGGGGTTGCGAGGGATGGTGAAAGTGCTTCCTCTCACAGATTTTGAAGAACGCTTTTCTCCTGGAAGTTCTCTGTGGGTAGGGCTACCTGATGAAGGTTACAGACTTATGACTGTTGCAGAAGCAACTGATGAAGGAAGAACCATTTTAGTTCGTTTTCAGGAAGTTTCTTCTCGCCAGTCAGCAGAGGAAATACAGGGTTTCTTCTTAGCTGTGGAAGAAAAAGAATTGAAAGCTCTTCCTTCCAACCATTTTTATTATTTTGAATTGTTAGGTCTTAAGGTGGTGGAAAAAGGAGAATTAAGGGGTGAGGTAGTGGCTATTGTAGAAGGACCCTCTTATGATTATCTGGTGGTGAGAAAAGAGGAAAAAGAATATGACCTTCCTTTTATTCGTGCCTATGTTCAGGAGGTGAATAAAGAGGAGGGCTTTATTGAGGTAGAATGCCCCGGAGGTTTCTGGGATTGAAACTTCGTATCGATGTGGTTACCCTGTTTCCTCAAGCTATAGAGCCTTACCTGAATGCTTCTATTCTGGGTAAGGCGCAGGAAAAGGGAATAGTGAAAATAAAAGTTCATAATTTACGCAGCTTCACTTTGGATCGCTATAAGACGGTAGACGATTACCCTTTTGGTGGTGGACCGGGAATGGTGCTCAAACCTGAACCTCTGTGGCGGGCAGTGAAATTTATTGAGAGTTATACTGTCAGCACTCCGCGAGTGATTTTGACCAGTCCTCAGGGGTCTTTGTTTTCTCAGGAAAAAGCCCGGGAGCTGGCTCAAGAAGAACACCTCCTTTTCCTTTGTGGCCGCTACCAGGGGGTGGATGAGCGAGTGATAACTTTAACCGGAGCGGAGGAAATCTCCATTGGAGATTATATCCTCTCTGGAGGAGAGCTGGCCGCTCTGGTGATGATTGAGGCTACAGTTCGTCTCATTCCCGGAGTTCTGGGTGATGAAGAATCTATAAAGGCCGATTCTTTTTATAAGGAAGGACTGGGTCCTCCTCAATTCACTCGTCCCCGAGTTTTTCAAGGATTAGAAGTACCGGAAGTTTTATTGTCCGGGAATCACGCTCTTATTGAAGAGTGGAGAAAGAAAAAAGCAGAAGAGAAAACTGCCCGGATACGACCGGAACTTCTGCCAGTTGCTAAGGATAAAAAGGAATGATATATTATAGAAGATTTCCCTCAGGAGGAGGTTCAAATGGATAAAGCAAGAGTTTTACGAGCAGTAGAAAGTAGCTATATTAAAGAAGTTCCTGATGTGCGCCCAGGAGACACAGTGCGATTAACCCTTAAGATTGTAGAAGGTGGTAAAGAAAGGTTTCAAAAATTTGAGGGTTTAGTAATTGGAGTGCGAGGTTCGGGAATAAACCGTAGTATTACAGTGAGGAAGATTTCCTTTGGAGTGGGAGTAGAGCGTATTTTTCCTCTCCATTCTCCTTCTATAGAAAAAATTGAGATTCTGCGTCGAGGCAAGGTAAGAAGGGCTAAACTCTATTACTTAAGAGGCAGGAGTCGCAAGGAGTCCAGGATTGCAGAGAAGCGAGAAGCTTAAAGAGGAAAACGGAGAACCCAAAAAGAAAAGTGTCTGGCGAGAATTGATAGAAACTATCCTCTGGGCCCTTGTTATAGCGCTTTTAATACGCTATTTTGTGATAGAGGGATACTATATTCCCAGTGGCTCTATGGAGCCTACTTTGGTTCCTGGAGAGCGGGTTCTGGTGGCCAAGTTTATTTATCATTTTACCGAACCTCAAAGGGGAGATATTATAGTTTTTCGCTATCCTCTCGATTCTCGCAAAAATCTCATAAAAAGAATTGTGGGTTTGCCCGGAGAGACGATTAAAATTGAAAATGGCCTCGTGTATATAAACGGGGTTCCTCTGGAAGGAGAACTTTTTGCTCGTCCCTACTATGACGCAGGTTACTACGGTCAAGGAGAGAAAGTGATTCCTGAAGATTCTTACTTTGTTTTAGGTGATAACAGTAGCAATAGCGATGATAGCCGGTTCTGGGGATATGTCCCTCGTAAGAATATTTTAGGGCGAGCTTTTCTGGTTTACTGGCCGCCTCAGCGAATTAAAATATTGAGATGATAGAAGAGTTTCTCTGGGAGAGAGGGTATTCTTCTATTGGAGGAGTGGATGAAGCAGGAAGAGGCCCTTTGGCCGGGCCTCTTGTAGCTGCTTGTGTGGTTTTGCCTCGCTATTGTTATCTCCCGGGGGTGAGAGATTCCAAGTCTCTTTCTCCTTCTCAAAGGGAAAAGCTGTATCGAGAAATATGCTCTTCCTCCCTGGCTATAGGGATAGGGATGGTGGGGGAAAGATTTATCGATGCAGCAGGCATAGAAAAAGCCAACGTTTTTGTTTTTCAAGAAGCCATCTATCGGGCTTCTTCTTCTCGTTTTCCTGAATTTTTGATTTTAGACTGGGTTAAAGTCCCCTTTCTTCAGACTCCTTCTTTGTCTCTACCTCAAGCAGAAAGCAAAAGTTTGGCTGTGGCAGCAGCTTCTGTGGTGGCTAAAGTGTTCAGGGATGAAATTATGGAAAACTTTTATCAGCCTCTTTTTCCCCATTACAGTTTTTCTCAACACAAAGGATATGGTACCTCTCTCCATCGAAGAGAAATTGAGGAATGGGGTCTTGAAGATTGCCATCGCTTGAGCTTCTGTCGGAAATATGAAAAACAGAGACAAGGGTAAAAAGGGAGAGTTGATAGCCCAGAAATGGGTAAAGAGCAAGCTGCGTCTCGAGATTTTGGAGACTAATTTCCGTTCTCCCTGGGGAGAAATAGATATAATTGCTCGTGACCGTGATACCTGGGTGTTTATAGAAGTGAAAACGAGAGAGAGCCTAAAGGCTGGACTTCCAGAAGAGGCAGTCACCCGGGAAAAACAAAATAAAATCCGTCGCTCTGCTCTTTTTTATTTGCAAAAGAAAGGTTATAACCCGGAGGACGTTTTTTTTCGTTTTGATGTTTTAGCTATCCGAAAAGAAAAAGGTAAGTTGCAATTTTTTTATTATCCTGGATCTTTTTAGAGGGGGGTGTAATTTTGTTAGCCAGAGTCTTGAGTGCCACGGTCTGGGGAGTGGATGCTCGATTGGTGGAAGTAGAGGTGGATGTTGCTTCAGGTCTTCCCACTTTTCAGATAGTAGGTCTTCCCGACACTGCAGTACAGGAAGCCAGAGAAAGAGTGCGCAGTGCGATCAAAAATAGCGGTTTTTTCTTTCCTGGCGGTAGAGTAACGGTTAATTTAGCCCCTGCTTCTTTAAAAAAGAGTGGAAGTGAATTTGACCTTCCCATTGCTCTGGGGGTGCTGGCTGCTACTGGACAGATGAAGTTCACCTCTTCTTCGGTGGTGGCCATGGGAGAATTATCTCTTTCCGGGGAGATAAAACCGATAAATGGTGCTCTTCCCGTAGCTCATTTTCTTTCTTTGAGTGGTAAGAATTACCGATTGTTTTTAGCTCGAGAAAATACCAAAGAAGGGGCATTGGTGGAAAACTTAGAAGTTTATGGTTTTCGCCACCTTAACGAAGTTTGTGATTTTTTGCAGGGCAAAATAGATTTATCGCCTGTCACTTTAGACCGGGAAAGTCTTTTTTCTTTGGAGGGAGTGGGAGAAGACTTAGAAGAAGTAAAAGGACAGAGGGGAGGGAAAAGAGCTTTAGAGATTGCCGCTGCTGGAGGACATCATCTTTTATTAATCGGTCCTCCTGGTTCGGGTAAAACCATGTTGGCCCGGAGATTGCCTTCTTTGTTTCCTCCTTTATCTTTAGATGAGGCAATTGAGGTAACCAAAATTCACAGTGTAGCTGGTCTTCTTTCTGAGAAGCGGCCCTTGGTTTCTCAGCGTCCTTTTCGTGCTCCTCATCATACCATCTCCGATGTGGCTTTGATTGGAGGAGGGCAATGGCCTCGCCCTGGAGAGGTGAGTCTGGCTCACCATGGGGTTCTGTTTTTAGATGAGGCTCTGGAATTTCGACGCAACGTTTTAGAAGCCTTACGAGAGCCTTTAGAAGTAGGAAAAATAACAGTAGCCCGTGCTTCTACCACTATTACTTATCCTGCTTCCTTCACTCTGGCACTGGCTTGTAACCCCTGTCCTTGTGGATACTTAGGAGATACTAAAAAAACCTGTACCTGTTCTTATCGGCAGATTGCGAGATACCGGGCTAAATTATCAGGCCCTCTCCTGGACCGCATTGATTTACAGGTGGAGATACCTCGTTTAGATTTTTCTGAAATTGCTTCAGAAAAAAAAGAAGAAAGTTCTCAAGAAGTGAGAGAAAGAGTAAAAAGAGCTCGAGAAATCCAGGCTGAGCGTTTCCGGGGAGAGAAAATCCGTCTCAATGGCCAGATGAGTGCTCGCTACCTCCGGCGTTTCTCATCTCTGGGGGGTGAAGCCAAAAAACTTCTCGAGGCTTCTATGGAATCTTTAGCTTTGAGTGCCCGTGCTTATCACCGGATTCTCAAGGTAGCAAGAACCATTGCTGATCTGGAGCAGTCGGAGACTATTCGGGTAGAGCATGTGGCAGAAGCTATTCATTATCGTTCTTTAGATCGGAAGTATGAGGAGTTTTGAGGTGGAGGACAGGAATTTCTGGATAGCTTTTAACCACGTGATGGGAATTGGTCCTATTCGTTTCCAGAAATTATTAAATGTTTTTGGCGATGCTAAAACTGCCTGGAGGGCGGGAGTGAAAGAGTTAAGCGAGATAATTGGTCCTGGTATGGCTCAAAAAGTGGAGGAAGAGAGAAAAAAAATCGAGCCGGAAAAGTTGAGAGAAAGAATTGAAAGTAAAAATTTTAAGGTTCTCACCCTGAAAGATGATTTTTATCCTTCTCTTCTTCGTAACATTTCTAATCCCCCTTTTTTGCTTTATATGTGGGGTGACTTCGATTTTAACCAGCTTGACCTTTTTATTTCTATAGTAGGCACTCGCAGGCCTACTCCTTATGGAAGGAAGATAGCCAGAATTTTAGCTTCTGAATTGGCTAAAGATAAATGGGTGATAGTGAGCGGGTTAGCTCTGGGTATTGATGGGGAAGCTCACAGTAGCGTGGTAAGAGAGGGAGGGATTACCGTAGGGGTTTTAGGAAGTGGTTTGGAGGTTATTTATCCTTCTTCTCACCGGCGATTGGCTGAGGAAATAGTGGATGGAGGAGGCGCCATAATTAGCGAGTATCCTCCTCTGTGCCCTCCCCGCCCGGAGAACTTTCCTCCTCGTAATCGAATTATCAGTGGCTTAACTCAAGGAGTGGTGGTGGTAGAAGCTCCAAAGCGCAGCGGTGCTCTGATTACGGCGGATTTTGCTCTGGAACAGGGGAGAGAGGTGATGGCGGTTCCCGGTTCTATTTTTTCCCCGCAAAGTGAAGGGGCCAATAATCTCATTGCTCAGGGAGCAAAGCTGATACAGAATAAGGAGGATATTTTAGAAGCTTTAGGTTTTTCTTCCGGAAAGGCAAAAAAGTCTTATGGAGAGGACTCGCCGCTTTCTGGAGAAAAGGGGGAGCTGTTTTCTTTTATTGATTCTTCCGGGGTGTTTAAAGAAGAGCTGCTTCAGCTTACCGGCTGGGAAGAGGGTAAATTTTTCCGTGTTTTACTTTCTCTGGAATTACAAGGATTGGTGCAGGAGTCACCAGGAGGAAAAATTTTCCGGTTGTAAGTGAGCCAACTATATAAATAATCGGGAGAGCCATAAGTTTTCGCTTCGTAACTATTTTTAATTCTCTTTTACACTTTGCCGTTTCGGGTGTCAATTGCGACTCCCTCCTTTGCTTGTGTGCCAACTCTGCTTTTTCTCCCCTCGGAAGGAGCTTTTCCTTCTTTTCTTCTTCCCCTTGTGGGAGTGCCCGGGTCACCTGCGAGATCAATGATTGGACAGGGTGGGTAAGGGAGGGGGAGAAAGAAAGGGATTTATAAGGGGGCGAACCCCTTATAACCGATAGAGGTATTCAGAGGGATGGATGAGGAGTGATAGGGAAAAAGCGATAGGGGATACCATCTTGTGTCTCTGTTTCAGGAAAAACAAAATATCATCTTTTTTCAATAACTTGTTTATGATATGCTAAATTAAATTCTATTAATAGGAGGAAAAAGTAATGAAGATAGGAGTATTTTTGGTACTTTTCCAAAATGAGCCTCTGGAGAAAGCTCTTGATTATGTTAAAGGGATAGGAGCAGAAGCGGTGGAGATTGGCACCGGAGGATATCCAGGCAATGCTCACTTAAACCCGGAAGAGTTTCTTGCTAAAGAAGATAATATAAAAAGACTTAAAGAAGCAGTAGCTTCCCGGGGGTTGGAAATTAGTGGTCTGAGCTGTCATGGTAACCCGGTTCATCCCAATAAAGAAATAGCTGAAAAGCATCATCGGGATTTTGAAAACACAGTTCTTTTAGCTGAAAAACTGGGGGTAAAAAACGTGATTACTTTCTCCGGTTGCCCGGGTGATTCAGAGAATTCCAGATACCCTAACTGGGTTACCTGTCCTTGGCCCAATGATTTTTTAGAAGTAGTTAATTGGCAATGGGAGGAGAAGCTGATTCCTTACTGGAAAAAAGCTGGTCAATTTGCTCGAGATCACGGGGTTCGGGTGGCTTTTGAGATGCACCCTGGTTTTTGTGTGTACAATCCCGAGACTTTATTAAAAATCCGTAGTGCGGTTGGAGATGTAATCGGGGCTAATTTTGACCCCAGCCATCTTTTCTGGCAGGGGATAGACCCTCTTTTAGCTCTGAGAGCTCTGGAAGGTGCAGTTTACCATGTTCACGCTAAAGATACTAAAATTGATCCTAAAAATAGCCCGGTAAATGGAAACCTGGACACTAAACCCTACACTCAAGAGAGCCAGAGGTCCTGGATATTCCGAACCATTGGCTATGGGCATGATCTGGGTTTCTGGAAAGATTTTGTGAGCACTTTGCGTCTCATCGGCTATGATGAAGTTTTGTCTATTGAGCACGAAGATTCTCTTATGTCGGGGAGGGAAGGTTTTGAAAAAGCAGTGGCTCTTTTGAAAGAAGTAGTGATTAAAGAAAAAACTGGGGAAGCCTGGTGGGTGTAGTTTTTTTTGAGAGTGCCTGTTCATTTTTACGAATTTAGGGAGTTAAAAATTAGTCATAAATATTAAGAGAGCTTATGATGAAACAGATGAAGGCGATGGTTTTAGAATATTGGTAGATAGATTTTGCCCTCGAGGTTTAAGGTAGGGAAGAGCAAATATTGATCTATGGTTGAAAGATATTACCCCAAGCGAAGAAGTGATAAAGTGGTTTTCTCGTGATCCGCCAAAGCGGAATGAATTTAAACAAAAATATTTTCAGGAGTTAGACCACAAAAAAGAGCTGGTTTCGCTTATCATTCAGAAAGCAATGGAAGAAAAATTTATCCTTTCATATGGAGAAAGGAAGAAAAATTTAATAACGGAATAGTTTTAAAAAAGTATATCGAAACTACAATGGGATGAGGTTTAAAGATGACAGTGATAGTTGGTTCTTCTGTGAGGAAAAGATTAGATAGTAATAGGAGGTAAAATATGTCTAAATCTAAAGAGGAGCTCTACCAGGAACGCTTGAAGAGGTATACAAAAGCAATGAAGAATGAGAAGCCAGACAGGATTCCCATTCGCCCTTTTGTAGCCGAGTTTACCGCTCTTTATGCTGGCTACACCTGTCAAGAAGTGACCCACGACTATGAGAAAGCTTTTTTGGCGGTAAGAAAATGTGCTGCTGATTTTGATTGGGATGCAATAGTGGGTAATATGGTATATGTGTGGACTGGTTTAACTCAAGCTATCAATCTTACTTACTATGCTGTGCCAGGTATCGATATTCCCCCCGATGTGGGTTTTCAGTACCGGGAACCTCCAGAGGAGGAAGCTTTTATGAAGAGTGAGGAATATGATGATCTGATTAAAGACCCTACTGGTTATCTTTTCAATATCTGGCTTCCCCGAGTTTCCCGGGATATTGTTCCTCCAAAAGAGTCAGCCACTTTTCGTCATAACCTGGCTTTGTTGAAAGGAGGGATGGCTATGATGCAGTACTTCGATGCTCTGGGGAGGCAAAACCAGCTTTTGCGAGAGGAAACCGGAACGGTTTCTGCTATCTCTGGAATCTTAAAAGCTCCCCTTGATATCTTAGCTGATAAATTACGGGGGTATTATGGTCTGGCTCGAGACTTGATGGAGCGTCCTGATAAAGTATTAGCCGCTTGCGAAGCTTTAATGCCTCATCTTCTCCAGGTGGCTCTTTCTGGAGCAGACCCGGAAAAGAATGTTCCGGTGGCTATGTGGATGCATCGTACCTCTGTTCCTTTTATCAGTCCTCAGCATTTTCAAGACATCTACTGGCCTACCACTAAACCTATTTTAGAAGAACTGTGGAACAACGGCCATCAGACTCTCCTTTATGCTGAAGGCAATTGGGACTTTCATCTCTCTACTTTTCGAGAGTTGCCGGCAGGGAGTGTTGTCTTCCATGTGGATAGGAGCGATATATTTGAAGCCCATCGGGTTTTGGGGGATAAATTCTGTATAAGCGGGGGCATACCTAATACCCTTTTATCAATAGGAGCACCCGAAGAAGTTCGGGATTATTGCAAAAAAGTGATTGACGGAGTAGCTCGAGATGGTGGATACGTTATGGATGCCAGTGCTATCGTCCAGAATGATGCTCGAGTGGAGAATGTTAAAGCACTGACTGATTTTACCCGAGAATATGGTCAATATTAGGAGGATAAAATGGAAGAGATGAAGAGAAATCCGGGAGTTTGTATTCCCTGGGAGGAAAAAGTTAAGGAATTGCCCCCTATAAGTGGGGATAAAGAATTAGCGCGCCGTGTTTGGGAGGAAGTTGATTTCCTGGGTTACCTATTTATCTGGCACTGTTTGGTCTCTTTTTAGGGAGATTTTTCCAGAATAATTCCTTGATATTTGTCTAAAATTTCCTCTCTCCAGGATAGGAATTTTTCCTCAATTTCTCTCTGGAGCACCGAGTTCTTTCCTCCTTCTTCGAGAAAGGTGAGGAGGAGCTCTTTAATCTCTCTGGCTTTTCGGTCGGGAGGAGAAAGCTTTTCTACCTCAAGTGGTGAGGGAGGAAATCCTAATTCTATCTTTAGGAGTATTTTTTGTGCTTCATTGTGGAAAGTCACAATTTTGTCTATAGATGCTTTCCCTGAAGCCAGATTGGGAACAAAAAAAGTCAACATGGCAAAAACTACAAAGGCAATGGTTACCCAGTAGAGTACTTCTTCTAAAGTTCTTTTCCACCGAATCCAGGAAGCGCCAGGACTTACTATCCACCCGAGAAGCATGCCACTGAGCACTCCTCCTAGGTGAGCGGCATTATCTATAGCAGGAGAAAATGCGCCAATGAGGAGGTTTATCAGGATGAAAGGCAGGAGATTCATTCCTACCTGGTGAAGGGAAGTATGGCGATATTTCAGGCCACTGGCAAAAATTGCCCCTGCTAAGCCGAATATGGCACCACTTGCTCCTACTCCTATCTGGGAGTAATTCAGTAAATAAGATAGGATGCTACCACTCAGTCCTGAGACGATGTAGATGCCAAAGAACTTGCGATATCCATATATTTCTTCTGCCATACGTCCTAAATAATAGAGTGCATATAAATTGAAAAATAAGTGCCACAGATTTCCGTGGAGGAAAATACAGATAAGAAGTCTCTGCCACTCCCCATTAGCAATAAGGGGGCCGAATTTAGCTCCCCAGCGTAGTAAATTGCTCAAGGTAAAGCCACCGCTAAAAATGGTGGCTAAGAAAAATATAATGTTAGAGGCAATCAGATAATTGACCATTAATTAAGCTTGAGCAGCCGCTCTAAAAACTTCTTCTATTTCTTTTCTCATTTTCTCATCGCTCTTTACGTAATTATTGATTTCACTGCTTAGTTTGACCAGCAGGTATAACCAGTAAATAGATAAAGTGATGACACTTAAAATTATAAAAGTTATTATGTTGCGTGAGGGAATGCGATAAACCTCGCCGGAGAGAGACACTCCTTTTTCCTCTTTTAAATAATGGTAAACTTTGTTTTTAAGGTTGGACACTTTACTTGTAGATTTGAAAATATTGTTTATATAAAAAGCTAGAAATATAAATCCCAGCAGGTTGAACAGGAGGGCATACCAACCGGTAAAGAGACTGATGATATACATTGCTAAGTACACCCAATAAGGCCAAGTTGGTATAGTGAATTCTTCCATTCGATTGGCAAAAAATCCTATTTCTCCTCGCAGAGGATCCTCTATGCGCTCTTTTAAGTAGAGAAACATCTGCTGGGTATTACTTAAATTCTGGTTAATTACTGCTGACCACTGATATAGGACTATGGCCTGGAGGATGAGTCCAATAAGGCCAAAGAGAGCAACTACCCCCCAGGAGGCAAGAGCTCCTGTTAGATCTCCCACAGCAAACATAAATCCGCCTGCTACTCCCAGTATAATAGAAATAACCACGAAAATCACTGCTAATACTGCTGCTACCATATTTACCTGTTTTTCTTCTAAAAATTGGGATATCATTATAATAACCCTCCTTTTACTTTATTTCTTTCATTTTAACATTTATTTTTGTACAATACGAAAATTTTTCTTTAAAAATGATCTGCTTTTTGAAAAATATCAGTTCTGAACAAAGTTAGGTTCATTAATTATATAATTGTGCAAGCTTGAAGAGCCAGGCTTAGAAACTTCACGGTTAGAACAAAATTGCTCCTCAAAACTCAAATGGAGGGATTTTGAAATGGTTCACTCTGGGTGGGAGTTTTTGTCTGATTGTTTTATGATAGAACACTCAGTAGTTTGCTTAAGTTCAGGAAAAACTGTAAACAGAGAGGATTAAACAACCTACCTTAAAATCTCTTTTTGTTTTGACATCAGGGCCACCTTAAGGCTTATAAAACTCCTTTCTCAAAAACTGTATGGCTATGTGATGGTGCAGGAGAAAGAGTCGAGTACAAGGGAGGAAGGTTACCACACTTTTTTAGTGGTCATAAAAGTAGGGGGGTTTTCAAACATCC
>ERZ773359.1746-NODE-1746-length-29319-cov-18.090008_pt1 | contig 29319 bp, 25 predicted proteins | sample MGYA00374955_ERZ773359 | MGnify/ENA primary metagenome ERZ773359 (study PRJEB29098, sample SAMN04486028) | biogas fermenter metagenome | study: EMG produced TPA metagenomics assembly of the Biogas fermentation microbial communities from Germany - Plant 4 DNA1...
CAACAAAGAATCCCTAACCCCATAAAGAGGCTAGGGATAGGTCTTTGTCTAATGGCGGTCATTCGGTCGACAATTGCCCATCAGTAGCTGAACAGACTCAAGGCGGCCTTAGAGGTCGATGGGTGGTCGGAGAGGAAGGGAATGGAGGAGCGTGAAGGTGACTCAGGCCCCCTCCGCGTTAGAAACCGTTGCTCGTCAGTAAGCGGCGGAGGTCGTCCTTGCTCCAAAGCGCAACAGCTGCTCGAGCAGATTGTCCATCCCGAGCAGCTCCGCCTAGGTCGGCGTTTATCTAGTTCAATGGCCTTCCGCAGCGAGGGTTCGTTCCCCTGCGACAAGAAAGCCCTTCGCGGCAGAGCGGCTACCGTCCCTTGCCAGCGCAGGATAGGTGGTCGCACCTCCGCCCCAAGGCCCTTTGCTCATTACATTAGGGAAGCTAGCATTAACTCGACCTTGATCGTTTCATCACCTGTTATGTCGACAGACGTCTGGAAGAAATCATAGCCCTGCTTCGACACACACAAGTCCTGTTTCCCACCGGCCGCCCGCAGTACAGCAATACCCTCCTCATTGGTGGTGGCCCGGAATAACCCTACCATGACGTTGGCATCCTCGAGGGGGAGTTCGGTATACAGATCAAATACTTGGACCGTTACTGTGTGCTCCGGCGGCATTGTGGTGCGGAAGGCAAATTCACAAGGCTTCCACTGATGGGGCATCTCAAGGTCTGTCGGATTGCATTTAACAACCCACTTGTGCACTCCTTGTTCCATCGGGGCATCGAGCTCTAGCTCCGTCCAATAGACACCTTTTGTTTGGGGCAATACCTCCTCCCCAAGTTCGCCGGCAGCCACCTGTTCACCTTCTGCATCTTCGATGCTAAAGGGCAGGCCAGCGAGCGAACAGTTGGCAGAACAGGCACCACCGACTGTCACTTTGAGTTTTTCACCTCTGCCTATTGGCGATGATACCCCCCAGACGGATAGGGAGATCGTATGGAGTTTCACGGTGAAAGAAAACTCAGCTGAGCTTCCCTCATGGGAGATTTCTTCCATCGCCTGCGGCAAGGCGGACACTGCCCATTTGTACTCGCCCGGTTCTGCCGGAGCTTTCACCGTAAAGGCAATCTCGTTGCCTGCTTCTTCAGGGGGAGGCAGCACTGCCTCGGCTATTCCATTGCCCTGGGAGTCAACGATCTTGAGCGTCGTTCCGCCCAGATCGCAGCCGCTCGGACACGACACCTTGATTCTAAGGGCCATGTCGGCACCGGCATCGACCTCATCGGGTACACTTACAATCGATATGCTCGTTGGATGAGTCTCAACAACTTCCTTATCGACCTCTGCCATCGTTCCTTCTCCTTGCTTCTAGTTGGGGAGAGGACCGGGAATTGGTCCTCTCCACCTGAGGAATCATTATCCCCAAGGAGCCAACTTAGCAGCATTCCGACCGGCTTGCCGTCCGCAGACGATGCACTCGGTCAGGTTGCCGCCGGCCTGATAGGTGAACTTGAACACGGAGGCAATTTCACCCGCAGCAAAGAGCCTGGGGATGGGATTGCCGTTCCAGTCAAGTACAGACCTGTCGGCATTGGCGTCCAATCCACCCTTGGTGTTGGGGCCGCCAGGATACATCTTCATGGCGTAGAAGGGCGGCTTCTCCACAGGTCCCATGGTGGCAGGAGTTCGGCCATACTGCTCGTCCTTGCCTGTGGCGCAATAGCTGTTGAATCGCTTGATGGTTTCAGCGAGTCTGTCCGCATCCATCAGCTCGCGGTTCTCAGGGTCGGCTTGAATCTTCTGTGCCAACTCCTCGATTGAATCGGCCCGCAGGATCCAGCCCCTGTTGATGGCATCCATGTTGTCCCGGCTCCACGGTAGGAACCCATACCCAACGGTCGAGATATTCATGTTGACCACGGGCCTTTCGGCGCGCAGGTTCTCATCAAAGATCAACCAGCTGGGTACGCGGGAATAGACCATGTTCAGCATGTCATACTTGACAGCTTCCTTGTAGAACTGGTAGCGGTAGGGCCGCGTCGAGTCGGTGATGATGTGCTCATCGGCATATCTTTCACCGAAGTTGTCCACGATGACGCTGTGGGGTACAGAGGTTGCCGCGGACATGGTCCCAATCTTCAACCCCAACTTCTCCCACGGCTCGCCGTAGGGGAAAGCGGGCTCGATGCGGGAGGCGGACTTGGCTACTTTGGAAAGGGCAGCCCCGGCGACGATCCCCATCAGGATGCCGTCGCCCGTGTTGGCCAAGGCACCATAGTAGCACCATCCCTTGACGCCAGGCCCTTCCAGGAAGGCCCTCCGCATCGGCACCGAGTATTCAAATCCACCGGTGGCTAGGACGACGCCCTTCTTGGCCTTGACGGCGATTTCCCGTCCAGCCTTGTCGGTAGCAACGACGCCGATTACCTCACCATTCACCCGCTGCACCAGTCTCTTGGCCGGTGTTTCGTACAGGATCTTGATGCCCGGGCGCTTTGTCTTGATTCCCTCTTCGACCAGAGCCCAGTGGAAAGCTTCTCCGGAACCCTTGGTCAGTCGCGGCCGCTCATACAAGGGCAAGTTCGGATCGGCTTTCGCTAGATCCTTATAGCCGCAGAAGACCGTCCGGCCATACTTGGCTTCCTCAAACCCGGGGAACATGGGGAAAGAAGCTTTTCCACCAGGAGCCATCCCTTTGCGATCGAGATCGGGCGCCTGGGCCAACAGAAAGTCGGCAACTTCCATAACGCCATCGGCATACATCTCTGCCATGGCATCGGAAACGTGGGGCTGCTCGCCTTCCAGTTTCCAAGGAATGTTCTTGCCGCACATCATCGCTTTGACGTACTCTACTAGGGCCTTGCGATCGCCCGACGGGTCAGGATTGTGGAAGACGCCGCCACTCATTCTGGTATTGCTGAAGTGGGTGGCCTCAGCCTGTTTTTCTAGAACCAATACCGATGCCCCGCTATCGTAGGCTTCAATGGCCGCAGATGCACCGGCGCCGCCAAGACCCAGGACGACTACGTCCGCCTCATAATCCCATTTCTCCGGGATGCGCGGATCTGCATTCTGAGCCTTGACGCCAGAGGATAGCATGCTGCCTGCAAGTACCCCTGCCGCACCCATCGCTGAGCCTTTAATAAAGCTCCTTCGACTTATCCTCTTCTCATCAGAAGCATGCATCGATGAACTCACTCCTTCTCAGCTATGTGGTTGTTGTTTCTTTCACTATTCCACATCTAGTACGGCCAGTCTCAACTCGCTCGGTAGGATTCCTCATGGGGATTCGGTACTGGCGATTCTAGCTTTCCTGCCTTGCTTCAGAAAGGCTTAGGGGTCACGCCCCCGTACTACCGCCGGGTCACCCCTTGAAGTAGCCGCCAACGACAGTGTGGACCTTTGGATTTCCCAATGATCAGTCCACATTTCGATCGGTCGCGGCTAGAAAGCCGATGATGGCGCCCAAACGCGGGCCTTTTTCCACCCTTTTGCCCGGGATACTGAACATCCCGGCTTGGCGATCTGGCCGTGCCCTCGACTAAGGCAACTACTCCCCCCCTTACATGGCTCCTCTCTCCTTTCACGGCAAATTGTTGCTGCTTAGTCACAGCTAACCAGCAATCTTTGTGATGTATTTCACTGACCCAAAGATTGGTATTCGACGTTCCCACCCGAATTCCTCCCCGCCGCACGTAGTTCCTCTCTTTTGCTTAATCAGACACTCGCCTCCATGAACAGGGATTATTGAAAGGGGGGAATATTCTCTCCTTGCCGCCCACTACATAGATGTTGTGGCACCCTACACGAGGCAAAGGGTGTGAAGGGAGTAAGCGAATGACACACTCTAGACGATTGGCAGCGGGGACATCGGCAGTAGGTTGCCCGGCGGGGCTCTTCTCGCCATAGTCGCTCAGACTAGCGCGTCCGCGGGGGAGCACTGCGCACGCTGACTGACGCAGTCTACAGGGGAGGCGATCATTGGGAGTGACAAGATCGGCCATGTCTGTACCTAAAAGCAGCGGAACAGAGGGCGGTCAAGTCCCTTGGGGGCAAAGACCAAGAAGGGGCTGCTCCGAGGAGCAGCCCCATTTGAGTACATTTACTTCTTCAGCACTGGCGGTTGGCCGGTTGCCGCCATGGTCCCTGCGATCATGCCGTGAACGGCACAGTCAGGAATGGCATTGGAGCCAAGGCGGTTGGTGCCGTGGACTCCACCGGTTACCTCGCCGGCGGCGAATAGGCCGGGGATTACATTGCCCCAGATGTCCTCCACTTCCGTCCGCGGGGTGATCTTCACGCCACCCATGGTGTGGTGGACGGAGGGCCACTGGGGAATGGCATAGAAGGGACCGACTTCGATCTTCTTGGCTAGGTTCGGCTCGATCTTCTTGCCGAAATCGGGGTCTACGCCTTGTTCGATGTATTCGTTGTGCTGGCGAATAGTAGCGATGAAGTTCTCAACGGGCATGTTGACTTTCTGGCCCCGGTAGGTGCGGGCGTTGATCTTCTCGACCAGTTCCTCGAGTGTATCGGCGACCAAACAGCGACCCTGCTTGATGAACTTCTCGATGTCCTCCCTGGTGGAACACAGGTCGACCATTTCATCGCTGAAGATGGAGAAGGTGGGGAATCCGCCGCTGTTGAGGGCAGCCATGGAGTTGACGTCCCGGCGCTCACCTTCGTCCACATAGCGCTTCCCTTCGGAGTTGACGTAGACCATGCCGAAGCCAGGCCCGTTACAGGGCACTACCGCAGCCGCATCGAGAATGCCGGTGTCGGGGTCGGCGAAGGGATACAGCTGGACGTAGCACTCATGGAGGGTATTGGCGCCAAGCTGCTTGGCCAGGATCAGACCCTCACCAGTGGCACCGACGTGGTTGGTGCAGCCGACGTCATCGCTGATCCACGGAGCTTGGACCTTCACCATCTCTTTATTGTTCGCGAAACCGCCGGTCGCCAGGACGACGCCCTTAGTCGCCCGGATGTTCCGCTCACCTTGAGCCGTTTCTACCCGGATGCCCAAGACCCGACCTTCCATCGGCTTCTCCCGGTAGATGTAGTTCATCTTGGTGTTGAGGAAGACGGGAACTCCAGCCTCATCGACCATCTTCTTCTGCACGGCGACGATGTCGGCGCCGGTCTGATTGATGGTGGTATAGGTGCGGAAGCAGGAGTGACCGCCGACGCGGGCAACAACCGGCCGGACCTGCAGGCCGTTATCCAGCAATAGGTCCAGGATAATGGGCGAGCCGTAGACAAGGTTTTCTACCAGAGCCGGATCGCCCATGAAGTCACCACCAGCGATGGTGTCCGCAATGTGCTGCTCGGGCGAGTCGCTCTCCCCCTGCTTTTCGGCCAGCTGAAGCTTGCTGGTATAGGCAGCATAGATACCGCCGTTGATAATTGAGTTTCCGCCGACAAAGGGCATTTTTTCGATCAACACTACATCGGCGCCGGCCTTCTTGGCAAAATAGGCAGCCGATAAACCAGCAAAACCGCCTCCAACTACAACCACTTCGTACGTCTCATCCCAGCTATCCGGGGGTGGAATGAATCCGGGCTGAGCGGCCAGAGCCATACCGACCATACTCAGCACAACGACTAGGGCAACTACTCCTGACAAAACCTTTCGTTGCATACTGCACCTTTCTCCTTTCCCATGAATCATCGGGTCGCTACTTATCTCCGCGCATCAGTTTGAGATAAGTATCACAACCCCAATCTATTTTTTCGCTATCAATACTAGGATTCCTCCCTACCAATGGTAATTTCGCGCTTTTATTTAATTAGGGACTTTCTGCAAATTGGAGGGGCTTTTGAATAGTTGGGAGGCTGCCCTTTGCTTGCGCGCCAACGTCCCACCGTACCGTCCAGGAAGCGGCCAATCGGAAGTCAACCCTTGGCCGCCTCGTTGAAGGCTTCCTCCGGGTCATCTCCTTGTCCCATTCCCTTAGAAGCAGTCGGTCTTCCTCGGAACGGACCCGCCAAATAGCCAAAAGTCCCGGGGGATGTCGGCACCTCCGGCCCGGACCCGCCAATTAGAAAACCCTGAGCCTAAAGGCCCAGGGTTCTGGAGATAGCTAAGGTCACTCCGTTGGATACTCGAACAGCTCGACAGTGATGCCGTCGGGATCCCGCAGGTACACGACCTTGGCTCCCTTGTTGGGACCGGTGGGAATGGAGACAATCCCCGTTGACTGGAGCTTCCCCCCATACTCCTGCAAACGCTTAACGGTGGCTTCCAGATCGTCTACGACCACACCAAAATGGCCGTTCCCCGGCCGATTGGTCTCCATGTCGAGGGGCTCGCCGGCGGGGGACACATACTCGATGAGCTCTAGGGGTGCATCGCTTCCCGGCAGTCTGAAAAAGGCAATGGACAGATGGGTGTCAGGATAACCGGTAATCTCGGAGTGATACGGATTGGGACCTGGTATCCGGGTGATCAGCTCAAGGCCTAAACCTTCTTGATAGAACCTGACGGAGCGCTCCAAGTCCTTAACGGTAAAGCCAATATGATGGGTTCTCTTCACCATTTGCGCCACCTCCTCAATTAGTGCATGCGCCTGCCTCCACATATGTTGAGGGACTGACCGGTCATGTAGGCGCTGTCATCGGAAGCAAGGAAGACAACTACCTTGGCCACATCCTCCTCGTTGGCCGCCCGACCTAGGGGAATCTGGCTGACTGTCTCCCGGCGGGCCTGGCCAACCGGCGTATTGGTGAGTTCCGCCAGCCGCTCATCGATGTAATCCCACATGTCAGTCTCGACGATGCCAGGGCAATACGCGTTGACCCTAATGTTGTAAGGGCCAAGCTCCATGGCCAAGGCTTGGGTCAGTCCCACCACCGCAAACTTGCTCGCCGCATAGGCTGCTTGGAACCGGCCGGGGGTCTTGCCCGAGTTCGACGACGCGTTGATGATAACGCCGCCTCCCCGGGAGGCCATATGCCGACCGACGATCCGGGAGCAGGCAAAGGTCCCCCGTACATTCACCCGGAAGACCCAATCCCATTCCTCATCGGTGATGTCGAGGACTTTCTTCACCAGGATGACGCCGGCGTTGTTCACCAAGATGTCGATGCCGCCCCACTGGGCGACGATGTCTTCCACCATGGCCTCGATGGCCGGAGTATCGGTCACATCCACCTTGTAGCTTAGGGCCTCAAAACCTTCTTGGCGCAAGGCATCAGCGGCCTTGGCCGCCAACTCTCCATCGATGTCACAAAGGGCCACCCGGGCCCCTTCCTTGGCTAAGTGACGGGCAATGGTAAAACCGATGCCCCGTCCCGACCCAGTGACCAGGGCCACCTTGTCTTTGAGTCGCATTCTTCCATCTCCTTTACAGATTCTACCCTTGCCAGTGAGAATTCGTTTCCTTGAGACGTGTTTCCTCCTCAGCCGGAGGCCTTGCCGGAAGCTCCTTCCCCTGGCCTGGGAAAAGAGGATTGGTATGACATGGCGGAGCAGACATTCTCCGCGAGGGAGACTAGAGTGAAGGGGGATTTTGCCAAAGGGGATCAAGAGAGGGTAGAGGTCAAGCCTGCGAGCGGGGGCCCTCTTAGGGCCCCCATCGCCAAGCAAGCTAAGGGGCATGAGCCCAGCTCAGCCCACTAGGTGGCAGGCTACCAAGTGCCCGCCGCCAACGTCTACCATAGCCGGCTCTTCTTGGCGGCACCGATCCTCCACCTTGGGACAGCGGCTGGCGAAGCGGCAGCCAGGGGGCAAGTCGATGGGGCTTGCCACATCCCCCGTCAGGATGATCCGCTGACGCTGGCTTTCCACTTTCGGATCGGGGATGGGAATGGCCGACATGAGGGCTTCTGTGTAGGGATGGAGGGGGTTGTCGTAAATCTGATCGCTTGGCGCGACCTCCACCAGCTTGCCCAGATACATCACGGCCACCCGATGACTGATATGGCGGACGACGGCCAGGTCATGGGAAATGAAGAGGTAGGTTAGACCCAGCTTTTCTTGGAGCTCTTCCAACAAGTTGATTACCTGGGCCTGGATCGACACATCCAAGGCCGAGACCGGCTCGTCGCAAATAATCACTTGGGGCTCGACGGCTAAGGCCCGGGCCACCCCGATCCGCTGCCTTTGGCCGCCGCTAAACTCATGGGGGTATCTCCCTGCCATCTCGTGGCCAAGACCCACCATGTCCAAAAGCTCCCCCACCCGCTCATTCCGCCGACCTGCGGCCAAGCCGTGGATTTCCAAAGCTTCCGTGATGGTATCCCCGACGGTCATGCGGGGGTTGAGGGACGAATAGGGGTCTTGGAAAATCATCTGGATCTGCCGACGAACAGGGAGCATCTCCTTTTCCGAAAGGGAAAAGATGTCCTGGCCATGCAGGCGGACTGTTCCCCCGGTAGGCTCATAAAGGCGCACAATCGTCCGTCCCGCGGTGGTCTTGCCGCAGCCGCTCTCGCCGACCAGTCCCAAGGTTTCCCCCCGGTAAAGGTCGAAGCTGATGCCATCGACAGCCTTCAGCATCCCCCCGGTTTTCTGCCGGATTCCCCGGGTGACGGGGAAATATTTCTGTAAATCCCTTACTTCCAGTACTGGTTCCATCAAGCTACCTCCTCCCGGGCCCGCTTGACAGCCTGGGGGCCAAGCTCTTGCAGCCAGCAAGCCACCGTTCCCTTGGCGGTGGTAATCATCTCAGGCATCTGCTTTACACAGATCCGCATGGCCCACCGGCAACGGGGTGCAAAGGGACAGCCTTGAGGTGACGCCAGCAGGTCGGGGGGCTGCCCCGGGATGGGCACCAAGCGTTCCTTTCGCTGATCGAGGCGGGGCAGGGAGCGCAGCAAACCCCAGGTGTAGGGGTGTTGGGGATCGTCGAAGACGGCTTCCACAGACCCGGTCTCAACTACCCGGCCGGCGTACATCACAATGACCCGCTGACAAAGGCCGGCCACAATCCCCATATCGTGGGTGATGAGCAAGATGGAAGAAGAAAGACGCGATTTGAGCTCCTTGAGCAGCTCAATGATCTGGGCCTGGATCGTTACATCCAGGGCCGTTGTCGGTTCATCGGCGATGAGCATCTTGGGCGAACAAGCAAGGGCCATCGCGATCATGAGCCGCTGGCGCATGCCGCCGCTGAATTCATGGGGATACTGGCGCAAGCGCCGCTCCGCCTCGGGGATGCCTACCAGATTTAATAGTTCAAGGACCCGCTCCCGAGCAGCTTTCGCGTCCATCCCCTTGTGGAGCCGCAGACCCTCTCCCAATTGGGTTTCAATGTTCAACACCGGATTGAGGGAGGTCATCGGGTCTTGAGAAATCATGCTCAGGACGTTCCCCCGCAGGTGGCGCATCTTCGGCCCGGAAAGCTTCGTCAAATCTTCTCCAGCGAAGATGATCTCGCCGCCGATGACCTTCCCCGGAGGAGGGACAAGCCCCATGATGGATAGAGCCGTAACGCTCTTGCCGCAGCCCGACTCTCCCACCAAGGCGACGGCTTCTCCTTCTCCCACCTGAAAGCTAACGCCGTCGACAGCCTTGACTTCACCCAGGTGGGTGAAGAAGGATGTGCGCAAATTGCGGATTTCTAATAGAGCCACACTCAAACCTCCCTACGAACGCAGGCGGGGATCAAGGGCATCCCTTAAACCATCGCCTAGAAAATTGAAGGCCAGCATGGTAACGCTAATTGCAATGGCCGGGGCCAACAGCTGCCAGGGATAGGACCTGATGCCGGCGAGTCCATCAGATGCCAGGACGCCCCAACTGGCCATAGGGGCGCTCACCCCAAGTCCAATGAAGCTCAAAAAGGCTTCCAGGAAAATGGCCTGGGGGATGGTCAAGGTCGCCGTGACGATTATCGGCCCCACGCTGTTGGGGATCAGATGCCGAAAGAGGATCCGCCAACGACTAGCCCCGAGGCAGCGGGCCGCCAGGGCAAAGTCTTGCTCCCGCATGCTGAGGATCTGTCCCCGCACGATCCTGGCCATGGACAGCCACTCGGTAAGACCAATCGCGATGAGAATATTGCCAAACCCGGGGCCTAAGACCACCATCAGCAGGATGATGTAAAGCAGGGAAGGAATTCCGTAGAGAATGTCCACCACCCGCATCATCACATTGTCCACCCGGCCGCCAAAGAAACCTGCAATCCCCCCGTAGACTACACCGATGGTCAAGTTGATCAGGCTGGCGAACACACCAATGGCCAAGGAGATCCTGGCTCCGTACATGAGACGGGTGGCAATATCTCGGCCGAGATTGTCGGTCCCGAGGGGGTTAGCCTTGCTCGGGGGCCGATTAGCCCTAATTAGGCTTTGGTCCGAGTAGGAATAAGGGCTGAGATAAGGGCCGACGATGGCAAACAGACAGATCAGGACGATTACCACCAAACCGGCCATGGCCCCCCGATTCTGCCGCAGCCGGCGCCAAGCATCCTGCCAATAGGTAGTGCTCGGCCGCATCACCCTCTCCGGCGCTTCTTCCTTGGGAAGGGGTAAGAAAAGTTCTTCTTGCATGATCACAACCTGCCTCCCTAGCTCCAGTGGTTAAGATGAAGGCTCCGTCAGCTTGATCCTCGGGTCGAGGAGTATATATCCCAGGTCAACTAGGAAATTCAAGGTCACCAGCAGAATGGAATAAAAGACTGTGACCCCGAGAATCACCGTGTAATCCCGGTTGTAGATGCTTGTCACATAATGCTGGCCCAGGCCCGGGATAGCGAAGATCTTCTCGATGACGAAGCTACCGGTCATTATTTGGGCAAGCAGGGGGCCCAGATACGTAAAGATAGGGATAAGAGCGCATTTAAGAGCATGCCGCACTATGACCGCGGTGGTCGACAGACCCTTGGCATGAGCCGTCCTGATGAAATCCTCAGAAAGGACCTCAAGCATACTGGCCCGGGTCAGTCGGGCGAAAAAGGCCGCGGGAAACCCTGCCAGGGCCAGGGCCGGCAGGACCACCTGGGATGGGCGGCCCCACAAGGCGGCGGGGAACCACCGCAGCTTATAGGCAAAGATGTACATTAGAAAAGTGGCCATGATGAAGCTGGGTACAGAAACGCCGACGGTTGCGGCCAGCATGGCCAAGGTATCGGGCCATTTGTTCTGTTTGAGCGCGGCTAGGACCCCCGCGGGAATCCCCAGGAGCAAAGCCAAGGCCACCGCAGTAACCCCTAGGATTGCCGATACCGGGAAGCCGGAGTTGATGATGTCGTTGACCGTTCGGCCCTCATATTTGAACGACGGCCCCAAATCCCACCGGATAAGATTCCACATGTAATCGACGTAGCGCTTCCACAATGGATCATTTAAGCGATAGCGGGCCTCGATATTGCGCTTGACGGCCTCCGGCAGGGGTTTTTCCGAAGCGAAAGGTCCGCCGGGGATTATATTCATCAAAATAAAAGTCACCGTGGCGATGACCCACAGGACCAAGAGCATCGATAGCAAACGCCTGACAACATACCTACCCAATCACCATCACATCCCTCCAGACCCAAAGGGAGGGGTGACTCCCTAGAAGTCACCCCCAGTTGGTCTTAGTGCTTGGCTACCCAAGCGTACTTAAAGTCGATGAAGCCTAGGCTGGAGTAGATTACGTCCTTGACATAATCCTTCTCCAAGAAGGCTTCGACGTAGTAGTAGATGGGCATGACGGGCAGCTGGTCCATCAGGATCGCCTCGGCTTCATGCATGGCCTGCATCCGCACCGCCGGATCGTTGCTGGACTTGGCCAGTTGAATCAGCCGGTCGTGCTCCGGATCGCTCCAGTTGGAGTCGTTGTTGCCGCCGTCTTTCACATGCATATCCATGAAGGTCATGGGGTCGACGTAGTCGCCGATCCAGCCGGCCCGAGCTATCTCGAAGTCGCCCTCGTCCCGGCTGTTGAGGTAGACGCCCCACTCCTGGTTCATCAGCCGCACGTCGATGTTCAGGTTCTTCTTCCAGAACTCCTGAATTACCTCGGCGATGGCCTTATGCATATCCATCGTGTTGTAGAGGATATTCAAGGTTGGGAAGCCCTTGCCGTCGGGATAGCCGGCCTCAGCCAACAAGGCCTTAGCCTTCTCTACGTTTTCCTCGATGAGGTCGCCGCCAACTTCCCGGAAATCCTTGCCCGGCTCCGCATCGGGAATTCCCGGAGGTACAAACGCGAAGGCGGGGATTTCGCCAGCCCTGGTCACGTACTCGGTGATGGCCTCCCGATCGATGGCCATGCTCAAAGCCTTCCGCACCCGAGGATCGTTGAGGGGTTCAACTTCGCAGTTGAAGATGTAGTAGTAGGTGCCCAGATTGGGGATCACCTTAAGAAGGCCTTCCCTCTCCAACCGCGGGATCTCGGGGCGGGAGACAGTATTGGTGATGTCCAGCTGACCTGTCTCGAACATGACCAGTTCGGTATCTTCCGACTCGATGGTGGTGGCGACGAGCTTGTCCAAGATGACGCTGTCCGCATCCCAGTAGAGGGGGTTTTTCTCCAGCTCTAGGTAGCTGTTGTGGACCCACTTGGTCACCTTGAAGGGGCCGTTGCCCACATAGGTCTCGGGCTTCAAGAACCAGCCTTCGGGATCGGCTTCCACCACTTTCCGATTGACGGGCATCAAGGTGGGGAAGGCCGCCAAGGAGAGGAAATAAGCGGTGGGGGCTTCAAGTTCCACTTCCAGGGTGTAATCGTCCAAAGCCCGCACGCCCACCAGGCTCGGATCGGTGATTTCCCCGGCATTGTATGCCTCGCCGTTCTTTATGTAGAAAAGCTGATAGGCATACTGGGAAGCAGTCTCCGGAGCCAGGGCCCTCTTCCAAGCGTATTCGAAGTCGTGGGCGGTGACAGGATCGCCATTGGACCACTGGGACTTGCGCAGATGGAAAACGTAGCGCAGACCGTCCTCGCTGATCTCCCAGCTCTCCGCAATGGCCGGCTGGGGCATATCGTTCTCATCCAGGCGCGTCAAACCTTCGAAAACGTTAAGTTCGATCCTAGCCTCAGGCACCCCTGTCGACTTGGCCGGATCGAGGGTTTCCGGCTCCGCCCCTATGTTGAAACGAATAATCTGCTCCGCGGCCCTCTCGGCCCCGGCAATGCCGCCAACGATTAATACCAATGCCAGCACTAGACATGCTAAACGTTTTTGCAAGTTTCTTCCCTCCGTTTCTTGGTTTCGCTTGTTTTCACGACTCTCCGCTCCCGTCTATCCGCTCCCCCCTTCCGAAGGGCATTTATTTAAGCGCCTCACTCATAATCTCCCTACCCGATTCCAATTCGACGACCTTTACCCATTCACCTTCAATCAGAGCCAAGGTAGGAATTGGCTCCGGCTGTTTTGGCAGGGAAAGGCTCCCGGGATTGAGGTGCAAGATGGCGTCAAACCGCTGCAAGACAGGAACATGGGTGTGCCCGGTGATCAACAGATCCACCCCACAGCGGGCCGCCCACCTGACCTGTTCATCTAAGGATGCAGCATGACCGTGGGTCACCATGATGCGCTTTCCTCCTTCCTGGACCAACAGATAAGGGGACTGGAGGGGAACGGTCAGGACCGCTTGATCCACCTCCGTGTCGCAATTGCCCCGGGCTATCAGCAAAGGGATGGGACAGTTGTTGATGGCGACTGCTAAATCTGCCGGCTTGTACTCCCGGGGAAAGGGGTTGCGGGGGCCATGGTAGAGTACATCGCCCGCATGCAAAATGAGGTCCGCGTCGCGGCAGGGTCCATCCAAAGCTTTTTGCCACGCCGTTAGGGAACCGTGAGTATCACTGACAACGCCGATCTTCACGGGCACTCCTCCTTCAATAGGCTCCAAAGCTCCTGCATGTCCCCAGGCAAAGGTGCGTTGAAAGAAAGCTCCTCCCCCGTACGAGGATGGGGAAAGGCTAGCCGGTGAGCATGCAGGGCCTGCCGCCCGATAGGTTCTTCTTTGCCCAAGCCATAAAGCTCGTCCCCCACCAGGGGAAATCCGATGGCCCCTAAATGAACGCGAATCTGATGGGTGCGACCGGTCAGCAAGTGAACTTCCAAGAGGGAGGCCAACGGGCAGCGCTCCATGAGCTCGACATGGGTGACGGCCCGCTGTCCATCCCGGTGGACCTCCCGCCGCATGGGATGACCTGGCTGCCGCCGGATGGGCAAAGCCAGCTCAAGCCGCAGGCTTGGCCAATAGCCCCAGACAATGGCCAGATAGGACCGGGTCACCCTGCCCTCCCCCATCAACTTGCTCAACCGCTGGTGGCTTAAGGGGTCTTTAGTCACCAGGACTAATCCCGATGTGTCCTTGTCCAACCGATTGACCAGGTGCACCCTCCGCATCATCCCCCGGCTCTGGAGGATAGCTTGCAGCCCTTGAACCAGAGTCCCCTCCTGGTGGGCCCTGGTGGGATGAACCACCATCCCTGGAGGCTTGTTCACCACTAAGAGCTCCTCATCTTCATACAGAAGGGGCACCTGGGGAGCCCCTTCAACGTCTAACAGGCTTTCCTCCAGGGGGAACACGACCAGTCGGTCTCCAGGCCGCACCAAGTCCTTGAGGCGGGCCGGTTGATCGTTTAGATAGATCTTTCCCTGGGCGTTGAGGCGGCGCACCAACCGCCGGGAAAACTCCCTGCGACCGCGCAGGTACCCTTTGACGTTAAGGTGGTCCGATACACCCTCCTCAACGGTGTAAACCAGCCACGGCTCCTTCATGGCTACAGTCCGGCCCTTTGGCGAGCAAGTCCTAGTATCTCCCCATGATCGAAGGCCAAGGGCGGCAAGTCGGTCAAAGGATGCCAGGCAGCCCTCGCGGCATCATCGCCGGCTACAACATCCCGCTCCTCGTCAATGACGCCCCAGTAAGCGATGCTGATGACCCGCCGCCGCGGATCCCTGTCCACCGCACCAAAGGCTCCAAGCTGGGTCAACTCAACCCCCGACAGGCCCGTCTCCTCCGCCAGCTCTCGCTCGGCCGCGGCCAGCAAGTCTTCATCCACCTCCACAAAGCCCCCGGGCAATGCCCAGCGCCCCATGAAGGGCGGACGTCCCCGCTGGATCAGCAAGACCTGAGGTGGATCACCCCGGCGAAAGAGCACCACATCGACGGCAACGGATATTCCCCCGTATTCCTTCACCGCATCCTTCCTCCCAGAGCCCCTTAAGGGGCAGCCTCCATCCATAGTCTTGAGCTGCACAGCCAGATTATGTCTAGCGATGGAGCCAGAACTCTTTTCTACTATACGTCAACGAAAATTAGACTTCCTGCCTTTTCCACGGTTACCTGCCAGCGAATCACCAAAGACTACCGCGGGAGGTGTGGAAAGGTGGCTAAACTGGCCCAAGTCTTAGAGGAAATCAAGGGGGAGCATCCCCTTCTGGAGGTGGTCGAAGAAAAACTGCGGGAAGAGGTCGCGGGAGGGCACCTGGCCGCGCGGCTCAGCAGGAATCTCCTCGACGGGGGCGGCAAACGCCTGCGACCGATCTTGACCGTTCTCGCCGCATCCTTCTATCCTTTGCCGGAAGGAGTAGTAGTGGATGCCGCGGTGGCTGCGGAGCTAATCCATCTCGCCTCCCTCGTCCATGATGATATCATCGATAACGCCCACATGCGGCGGGGAGAGCGGACAATCAACGACTTATGGGGAAACCAGATCGCCGTCCTCACCGGTGACCACCTCTTTGCCAGCGCCTTTTCCCTCCTCGCGGCGCTGCCCAAACCGGCGGTCCTGCGCCGGATGACCGAGGCCATCAGGTTGATGTGCGAGGGGGAGATTGAGGAGATCCTGCGGGCATACCAGCCAGATCAAAGGGAGGCCAATTACTTCCGCTGCATCGAGAATAAGACTGCCCAGCTCCTGGCCGCCTGCTGCCAAAGCGGGGCCCTCCTCTTTGACGCCCCCTTAGACCAACTCCAGGCTTTGGGGAACTACGGCCTCAGGCTAGGCTGCGCCTTTCAGATCATCGATGATATTCTCGATCTTACTGCCCAGGAAGATGAGCTGGGCAAACCTGTCCGATGGGATTTTATGCAGGGCAACTTCACTTTGCCGGTCCTCTACGCCCGGCGTCACTCGCCCTACGGAGATGAACTGACGCGGCTTTTGCTGAGCGGCCAGGAACGGCGGGCCGGGCAGTTGTTGGATAGAATGCTCCGGGAAGAAGATGCTATCCTCTACGCTTGGCAACAGGCCGCCAGGCAGGTGAAAATAGCCGAGGAAGCCTTACGGGCCCTGCCCCCCCACCCCGCCCGCGAGCATCTTCGCTCTCTGGCCGCGGGGCTCCTCGAACAAGGCCCCCTTGAGGAGCAACTCTTGGCCTTCTCACACTACCCCTAACCGGCGAAGGAGGCAGCAAATCCTCAAGTAACTGCCCGTCAGACCTCCGGCCTCATCCACCAGGGAAGCGGCCAAGCTCTCAAGGCCCAAGCTTTCTACCTTCGGGTCGGAAAGGTACAACGCGATGAGTCCCCGGACAACGGCCCGGTGAAAATGGGGCTCCGGCAGGGCATCGGCCCTGGCCAGGGCCTCTTTGGTGAAGAGGACAAGGCGCCGTTGGCACTCGTCCCTGTCGGGATAGAAGGAAACGAAATTGAGGTCCCCTTCCTCCTCATCTTCTCCCTGGTCGATCAGGTAATCAAGGAGAATGTGCAGGCCGCAGATCCAGGGAAAATAGGCTTCCACCAGGGCCCGGGCCTCAGGGGAGGTCATCCCCTGCGCGGCCCGCTGAAAGAGGGCAAAGACGCCGAGGGTAGACCCGCAGGCTGCAGCAAACTCCCACCAGTAAAGCTCGGGGAAGCGGACTAGATGGGGCCTGATCCAGTCCTGGAGACGCCGGGCGCGACAGCTCTTATCCAGGTGTTTATAGGTCTGCAGATGGGAGTAAAGGGACACCAGGGCCAGGACCTCCGTCTTCGCCGCCGGATAGCCCGGCAGAGCGGCGGCCTGCTTCTGACATTCGGCCACCAGAGCCGACAGGTACCCAAAGTCGCCACGACAAGGATACGCGGCATAGTAGTCCTGGATGGCCGCGCCGGGACTGCAGGCATCGAGCATTGCCTGATGGAGGAGCCAAAGGCTCCGCTCCTCTTGGGGGCCCATCCGATCACATAAGTTGTCCAAGTAATCGCTGATAGTCTGCAAGGCGACGATCAGCTTAACCAGGTGGGGAGCAAAGCCTGGGGCATGGAGCATGTAGACGCTTCCCCCCTGGGCATGGAAGCGTTTATGCTTCAAGCTCCTGAGGGCCTGCTCCTTAAGCCGTCCCTGCAACGAGGCCTGGGCCGTCCGCTCCCAGCGCCCCATCTCCCTTTGCACCGCGGGCAGGGTCGTCGTCACAAAGCGAGCTATCAGTTTTGGTTCTTGCAGTTGTGCTACTGACAAGAGGATCACCCATGGAGGGATCCTGCACGAAAAGGGAAGGTTCTATACCATCATGGACGGGGGATGCTCCCTGATTGGAATCGCTCTAGCTGATTGGTCACCAGACCGACGAAAAAACCAGTGGGCAGGGCAAAGAAGATGAGGTAGGGCAAATAGACGAAGATGCCCCAGTTGCCGATCAGCAAGGCAGCAACGGTGATCTGGGCGAGGTTGTGGGTCAATGCGCCGACGACGGAAAGGCCAATCGTACCGATGTCCCCTTTGGCCAGTCGATAGCACGCCCCCATGACTAAGGTGCTGGCTATACCGCCGGAGAAGCTGAGCCAAAAGGTGATGGTCAAGAAGGTCCCCGACATGAGCCCTCCCAGGATGGTGCGTAAAAAACTCACCAAGAGGGCGTCTTTGAAGCCGAATAGGAGAAGCACAAAGAGGCTGATGATGTTCGCTAGGCCCAACTTGGCCCCGGGAAACAGATAGGGCAAGGGCAGCATCGCCTCAAAGATGTGCAGCATGATGGCCAAAGCAACAAATAAGGCCAGACGTACCAGCCGGTAGGTTTGACTAGTATTTTGCAACTGCCTCGCTCCTAGGATGTCAATCTTGCCGAGAATGGTATTTCGCCGCCTAAGGTCTCCTTACCTCCATCGAATCTGTTCCTTAGCTCCCAAGTTCTCCCCGGTCCCGATCCCCTCCTTCTTAGAATGTGCATTACGGTGCCTAATGAAAAGGGCAAACTATGAAGGAAAGGGGTGCCAACAAGGCGAAAGAACCTCTAGGTAAATTCCGGAGGGAGGATTGTTTATGCCGATAGTAGAGGGTGGCTTCGATATCGACCTGCCGCGTATGGTTAAAATCCGACAGCATTTTCGCTCCGACAAAATCGATGACATTCCGGCGGTCATCAACAAGGAACTAGACAGGGAGGAGATTAGGGCCCGCATCAAGCCCGGCGGACAGATCGCGGTGGCTGTGGGCAGCCGAGGCATAGCCAATATTTTCGATATAGTCAAAGCAACGGTGAATAAGCTTAAGAGTATGGGCACCCACCCCTTCATTGTGCCAGCCATGGGCAGCCACGGTGGGGCCACGGCCGAGGGACAGCTAGAAGTCCTCGCCAGCTACAACATTACCGAAGAAACCATGGGATGCCCCATCCGCTCATCGATGGAAACGGTCTACACCGGCGTTAGCGAGCTGGGTGTGGATACCTATATCGATAAGCACGCCTTCGAGTCAGACGGCATTGTGGTCATCAACCGGGTCAAGGTGCACACCGATTTTCGCGGCCCTGTGGAAAGCGGGCTGACGAAAATGCTGGCCATCGGCCTTGGCAAGCACAGAGGCGCAACAATGATCCATAAACTGGGCTTCCACACCTTCGCGAAGCTGATCCCCGATATGGGCCGCACCATCCGGTCTAAGGCGCCGGTGGCCTGCGGATTGGCGATCGTCGAAAACGGCTATGAACAGCCGATGATCATCCGCGCCGTTTTGCCCGATGATTTCGAGACTACGGACATGGAGCTGCTCGAAGTGTCCAAAGAAGCCATGGCCAAGCTTCTGTTTAAGGAGATCCACGTCCTGGTGATCGATGAGATCGGCAAGAATATCAGCGGCTCGGGGCTCGATCCCAATGTCACCGGCCGCTTTGTGCCGGCCTTCATGGCGAAAATGGATCATGAGCCGAAGACCCATAAGATTGTGGTGCGGGATCTGACTGAGGAAACCCACGGGAATGCCACGGGCATCGGCATGGCCGATGTGACAACCAGGCGCCTGGTCGATAAGATCAACTACGAGTACACTTACGCGAATGTAATTACCTCGACAGAGCTGGCCGGAGCCAAGATACCGGTGACGGTGGACAACGACCGGCAGGCTCTGGTAGTGGCGCTAGTGACGGTCAATGGGGTCAAACCCACCGAAGCCAAGGTAGTGCACATCAGGAATACCCTGGAGCTTGGGGAGATTTGGATCTCGGAAGCTCTCCTGCCCGAGGCGAAAGCCAACCCGCAGATCGAGATCTTGAGCGAGCCGGTCCCCTTCCGGTTCGACGAAGAGGATAACCTGCTGCCTTACGGGGTGGACTAAAAGACCCCAGACGCGAAGAGAAGCTCCTGGCGTAGCCAGGAGCTTCTTTTCTTGTTGGCTAACGCTGGCGCCTGTTTTCCGGCAGGAGCCGTCCTTCAGGCATTAGATGTTCATAATGCAGGCGCATGTACTTAACCAACTTCTGGTCAAGCTTGTTTCCGATCTCCAGCACCTTGGCCGTTGTCCGACAGCCGCTGGCCCGGTATGCCTCGTCCAGCTGCTGCCGCAACATCTCTATCTCCTCTTGCAAGGCCCGGAGCATCACCGTCCGTTCCTTTGACTGCATGACAGCTACCCCTTCTCCAGCCCTATGCTATAATGGGCTGATCAGCATGAAGGGGTTATTCTCCTCCCGGTCGACAATTCCTGCTAGTTGATGAGAAAAATCTATGAAAAATTCTAACCTTGTAGATAATCAAACACTCGCTCCAGGTCCAAGCTCCGGTGCAGGGCGGCATTCAGGCCCCCCGCGACGATTTCGGCCACATCGTCGATCAACACGTCGATCTCTTTCGGAGTGACAATCATGTTCCCCATGTAAGGCTCAAGGATGGAGTGAATCAGCTCCCGACGGTCCTGGTCGCCATCGGGAGGTATCCCTTTGGTGATGAGCTGGGGATCGATATTGAACTGGGTTTTCTGCGGCAGCTCATCGGCAGTGGCCGGTCCCTGGGCTTTGGAGGGATCTTGAACCAGCTCCATCGCGTCGGAGACGATGGTTGCCGCATGGATGACGGTGGGCACGCCGACGGCAATCACGGGACAACCTAAGGTCTCTTGGTTGATGGCCAGTCGCCTGTTGCCCACTCCCGAACCGGGGTTGATCCCCGTATCGGCTATTTGGATGGTAGTGCACAGCCTCTTGACGCTCCTGGAGGCTAAGGCATCGACGCAGATCACCATGCTCGGCTCGATTTGGACAACCAGGGCCCGGATTATCTCCCCCGTCTCGATGCCGGTCAAGCCTAAGACCCCGGGGGAGATGGTGGCAACTGGCCTGAGGCCTCCCCGCACTTCTGGGGGCGTCATTTCGTACAGATGCCTTGTCACCATCAGATTGCCCACCACCTTGGGACCCAGGGCATCGGGAGTAGCATTCCAGTTGCCAAGGCCAACGACTAAGACGGGTGCCTCAGGCGCGATGTCGGCAATGAACTTCTCCAGTTCGCCGGCCAAGTCCTGACTGATCTTCTCCTGCACATCGCGATTGCGCTCCCGCATGCCCGGCACCTCCAAAGTAGAGTAGCGGCCAGGCATCTTCTCCATGATCCGGGCGCCATCCTCGGTGGTTATGTTGATCCTGGTGATGAAGGAGACTTCCGTCTTGACCGTCTCCACTTCCACCCCGGGGATCTCGGGAGGCCCTTCTCTGTGGACGATCAGCTCCCTAGCTTCGACGGCCAAGTCAGTTTGCACACCATACTTGCTCACTGCTCCTGTCAACAAGCAACCCCACCTCCTCCTCTTTCCTCATGCCTAGCGTGCCCATGGAATGGAGGGAGAATACAGGAGAGCGGCAAGGTGCCTGTTGCAGTTTGATGTGGGGCATGGTAAAATAGGGGCGTCCTAAACGGGGAGGTGAAGCGAGTGCCTAAAGTCAGCTCCGCGGCTAAGCGGGTTCGTATTACCGAAAGGCGGACCCTGAGAAACCGGCAGGTCAAGTCGGCCATGCGGACGGCTATCCGGAAGTATCTTCAGACTCTGGAGACCGGCAGCCGGGAAGAAGCCCAACTATCTTTGCGCAACGCAATTAGCCAAATCGATCGAGCTGCCAGCAAAGGCGTGATCCACAAGAATCAGGCCGCCCGGAGAAAGTCGCGCCTGTCCAAACGCCTAGCTTCTCTCGCCGGCTAAAGAAAGAAAAACGCCATCGGATATCCGGGGCGTTTTTTTATTTGGTCAGACTCACGACTAAAGCCTCTAGGGCAATCCTGGGGGGCATGCCCGTCTTCACCGCTTGGTCGGTTTTCAGCAAGAGAGCCATAGCCTGGCGCAGTTCCCTAGATGAGAAGTTGACCGACTGCCGGCAGACCTTCTTGGCCACGAAGGAATTCAGCTTGTGCTGGCCCACTAGCACCTCCGGCCGGCCCCCGGCACGGGCAGCCATTATCAACAGCCTGATCTGGCGGACCAACATGCCGAAGATGCGGGCGTAATCGTAGCCCAAGCCCCACAGCCCATCGAGGTGGCTGAGGGCTTGGGCTGTATTTTTCATCCCGACCGCGTCAACGAAGGCAAAGATCCGCTTATTATCCTCCCCTTGGCCCGGAAAAAACAGCTGGTCGAATTCTTCTTGGGAAAGGGCGCCTCCCGGATGGTACAGGGCCATTTTGGCCAGTTCCGTGTCTAAATAGCTAAGGTCCTCGATCCCCGTCAGCTCCCGGACCGCCCCCGGAGGGAGCTTAAGGCCCAGCTGGGCTGCCCTCGTTTCCACCCAGCGCTGAAGACCAAGCCCCGTCAGGTGATCGAATCGATAAACCTTCCCCAACTTGGTGACCGTCCGGTAGAGTTTCCTTCCCCGGTCGAGTTTGGCGGCGGTGAGCACCAGGTACCCAGCGGGCAGTTCGGGCAAGGAAAGGGCCAGGGCTTCTTGCTCCCCATCCTCCATCTCCTCGACCCCCAGCACCATGACGACCCCATAAGGAGCCCCAAAGGGCACCGTCGCCAAGGCGGCGGTGATCGACTGGGCCGAGGCTCCCCGTCCCTCGATGGGAATGCTGCCCCACTCCCGCTCCTCGGGCCTGAGCAACCCCTCAACGATGGCCTTCAGGGCCTTTCGTTTGAGATAATCTTCTGGCCCATCGAGCAGGCAAACAGGGGGGAAGATCCCCTCCTTTAGGTCCTGCTGCACCTGTTCATAGCCCAATCTATTCGCCTCCCCTAGAATCTTTCTCCCCCAAAAAGTAGATTCCTTCGGGCCGGAATGACCCGAAGAGACCTGCCATCGGTAACCACCCGCACCGCCCCATCTAGGTCCGTTCGATAGGTGGCTACCCCCGCCCCGGCCAGGAAGGCCAACACGGCAGGCGCGGGCTGGCCAAAAGGGTTTGGTCCGACGGAGATGACGCAGACCCGGGGACTTACTGCCGCCAGGAAGGAGGGGTTGAAGGCAAGCCGACTGCCATGATGGGGATATTTCAACACATCGGCAGTCAGTCTGACCCCCTGCCCCAACAGGTACGCCTGCCCTTCAAAGTCCAGGTCGCCGGTGAACAAGAAGCTCACCTCGCCAAACTCAACGCGGCACACGATGGAATTATTGTTAACATCGGAAGTCGTTCCGACGAGGGGCGCCGCTGGGGGATGGAGGATGCTGATCCCCGGCGCAAGGCGCACCCCCGCCCTGCCGGTCAAGTAGTCTCCACCCCGGACCAGCTGGCGATATCGCTCGTAGGCCGATGTTGGACCAACCTCCCCGTTATCAACAACCAGCCCAACAGGCATCACCTCCAACAAGGCGATCAGTCCTTGGAAGTGATCCTCATGGGGATGGGTGCAGATCACCGCGTCCAAGTACTTGATGCCCCGGCGGCGAAAGTAAGGGAGGAGCACGTCCCGGCCTACATCGTAGTTGCCCGTAAGGTGCTCAGGGCGCCCGCCCCCGTCGATGAGCACCCTGACCCTCCCGGGAAACTCGAGCAAAGCCGCATCTCCCTGCCCCACATCGATGAAGGTGACTACCAAGTCCCGCCGATAAAGATCGGCCACCCTGGCCCAGAGGAAAAGGGTGAGCATCAAAAGGACGGCCGCGAGCATCCGGCGGCGGACGGGGCCGTTGCCGATGTTGTGGGGCAAGAGCTTCCTTTCTTGCCGCCACAGCCAAAGGAGGAGGAGATAATAGCCGGCGACAAGGACGGCGGGCGGTTGGGCGGGCTCAAAGTAGAGGGGGAGCCTAGCGAAGATGCGGGCCAGCCAAAGGAATAGGTCCATCAGCTTGACTAGACACCAGCCCAGGGGCAAGGCCGCAGGCAGCCAGACTTGCCCTAGCAGGCCTAACAAGAGCCCCAGCCCTAAGATCACCCCGGCCAAAGGTATGGCCAGGGGATTGGCCAGGAGCCCCGCCAAGGCGAGCTGTTGAAAATGATAAACCATCAAGGGCCAAGTGCCGAGCCACGCAGCCGCGGAGGCGGCCAACGCTGCAGGTAGAAAGGCCCTTATCTGCGGAGTCAGGCAGATGAGGGCCCAAGTTGCAGCGAAGGATAATTGAAAGCCAACCTCTCCCCATTGGAGGGGATTGACGAGCAGCAGGACCAAAGCGGCCAAAGCCCAAAGACTCAGGCCATCGGCCCGGCGGTGAAGGAAAAGGCCGACAATGGCGCCAAGGGCCATCAAGAGAGCGCGCCAAGCCGAGGGTCGCGGTCCGATGGCGAGGACATAAAAGAAGATGCCAACGGCCGACAGGGCCTGCCCCAACGCCCGAGGCAGGCGCAAGATGCGCCCAAGGAGCAGGAGGAAAGCTCCGACCAGGCCGACGTGGACCCCGGAGACGGCCAGCAAATGGCCGAGGCCCGTCCTAGCAAAGTCTTCCTCGATTTCAGGGGGAAAGCCTGTTCGCTCTCCCGTGGCCATAGCGATGAGGACTTCCGCGTGGGTTGGGGGAAGGACTTCCCGCCAAAGGGAGATAAAGCGGTCCCGGGCGGCCAGGGCCCGCCGGACGAGGAGATTGCCCCCACCCTCGGTCAAGACCGTCAAGTTTCCTTCCTCAACGTAAACCACGCCGCCTACGCCGCGGCGGAGCAAGTAGGAAGCATAGCAGAACTCCCCCGGGTTGCCGGCCCTCCTGGGGGGCCTGAGGGGCGCTTTAAGCAAGAGCTCATCGCCGTAAGCGGGAACCTTCCCATCGGGTGTAATTTCCGCCGTCACCTGGACCAGGCCCCGGCCCCGAAAGGAAGTGCCCCCTTGACGGAGGTCCTCCAGGGCCAAGGCAAAGCGCGCCCGATCGCCGTCAAGGACGGGAGAAGTCGCCACTCGGCCCCGCAAGACCATTTCCTCCCGGGAGTGGAAGGCGGCCAGCTGCCGCGGCCCTTCCAGGGCTGCGCTCGTCCGGAGGAGCCCCAAGGCAACCAGCAGTAAAGCCACCAGCCACCGGGCCCACGGTCGCCGGCCGGCAGAGACAAGATAATAAAGGGCAACGAGGATGAGGGGATAACAAAGATGCCGGCCCAAGGCAGGGAAAAGCCAGCCGATGAGGCACCCAAGGCTGTAGCAAGCTAAGACCCAAAGAAGCGGACGCCGCATATGCACCACCTTCGTCGGGCATAGGCTGTCCGCCGGGTTAATAGAAGTATTGGCTGTCGACCGGGTTGTTCCTCCCCCGCTACAAGACGATGGCTACCTCATCCCTGTCCATCCGATCGATGCAAGCCTGGATCTTCGCGCTCAAGCTCCGGTCTTCCCCGGCCGCGCTTCTTATTTGCCGCAGGATATCGATCCCCCGCCGCAGGCTATAGACTAGGTCGCCCTCATCGACGGCCGAGCCTTCCAGGAGCTCCCCGAAGGGGACGCCCCTGCTCCAGTTGTAGGCCAACAGGACAGGATGTTCGTGGAAGCGGACGCTGGTGGCTCCCGTCAACTTCATCTCCAAGTCTTGGAGGAAACGCACCAGCTTCTTGACTGGAGCTAGGTCCACTGCCCGCTGGGGGCGGCGGAATTCACCCCGCCGCGGCTCATAATCGATGCCGGCAACTAAACCGTTGATCTCATCGATGGTATATTCATGGAAGATGCCGGCAAAGAACAGCTCAGTCACCAAGAGCTCTTGCACCTGGATGCGGGAGGCAAATTCACCCCTGGCGGTAAACTCATCGCCCCTCAGGTAATCTAGCTCCTGCAGGAGGGCCTTCTTGGCGGCAAACTCCAGACGATAGCGCTCGGGAGCTTCCATTTGGCTGAGGTTCTCCAGCAGCCCTTCCAGCTCCCTTTGTTCCCGAAGCCACTGTTTGTTCCACTTGCGACAACGCTCAACTTGCTTCGGTGAGCATTTCTTGCGGGAGCCGGCCAAGCGCTTTTCCAGCCGCGCGATCTCCCGCCTGAGCAAGGCCCGCTGGCGCCGATCCCGCCTCTTCTTCCCCAGCTTGGCCATCGTCCTTTCCAGCTCTTCCAGTTTTTTGGCCAGCTGGCGGTCCCCCACAGGACATTCGGGGCGTCCCCGGGCGGCACAATATCTTTCTTTGGCCCACCTAGCTTTGATGGCCTCCACCCGCTCTTCCGCCCGGCGGCGTTCCAGCTGGTTTTGGAAGCTGGCGAAGTTCTGCTGCAAGATGCGGCCAATTTCTTCCTCCTCGTACTTGCGGACGAGGTTGAGGACGCTGTTATAAGAGAGGGCAAAACGACTCCGGAGGGGCTCTACATCCTCCTCCCGCAGAGTAGGCAGTTCCTCAGGTTGGAAGTATTTAAGATCGATGAGGGAGAATACGAAGCCTTCCTCGTCAATCCCCCTCCGCCCCGCTCGACCTGCCATTTGAAAGTATTCCCGGTTGGCTAGTGGTCGGAAGACCTCCCCATCCCATTTGGTCAGGGATTCGAAACAAACGGTGCGGCAAGGGAAGTTGAGGCCCACGGCAAAAGTCTCGGTGCAGTAGATGATCTTGAGCAGCCGCCTTTCGAAGAGTTCCTCCACCACATCCTTCACTACCGGCAAGAGTCCAGCATGGTGAAAGGCAATCCCCTTTTGCCAAAGGTCGAGGAGCTCCTGCCCCCAACCCCGCACACCCGGGGGATAGCGCATCGTCACCTCATTGACCACCTGGCGGATGGCCGCCTTCTCCCCGTGGTCAAGGAAATCGTGGCTCTCCCCCAACTCCCTGGCGGCCTGTTCACACTTGCGGCGGCTGAACATGAAAAACAGGCAGGGCAGATAGCCCGGACCGATGTAGTCCAGTAGGTCTAGATGGGTGGTCGACTCATACTTTGCTCCCTTGGCCCTGAGGCGCCGATAGTAGGCGAGGAGTTGTTTGCGGGTGCAAAGACCCCTATTTATCTCAAACAGCCTATGCTCCAGGGGTACTGCCCGCTGATGGTGACGAACCACCTTGATTTCCTGTCGGTGGATCTGGCCTATCCAGTCGGCTAGTTCATCCACATTGGGGATGGTGGCGCTAAGACCCAGGAAGCGCATGGCGGGAGGCATGAAAATCAAGCTTTCCTCCCAAACGCTCCCCCGTTCGGGATCGTCTATGTAATGGATTTCATCAAAGATCACATAGGCCACGTTGGCAAGGCGGGCCGGATCTAGATGGAGGAGGTTGCGAAAGATCTCCGTCGTCATGATCATCACCGGGGCATCCTGGTTGATGACGACATCCCCCGTCAAGATGCCCACCTGGTCCTGTCCCAAGAGGCGCTTGAATTCTTTGAATTTCTGGTTGCTGAGGGCCTTGATGGGCGCGGTGTAAACGACCTGTTTCCCTTCCCGGTAGGTTTTTTCGATCAAGTAGTCGGCTATTAATGTCTTGCCGACGCCGGTCGGTGCGGAGACCAAGACGGAAAACCTCGCCTCGATGTGTTCAATGGCTTCCAGCTGGAAAGGATCCAGCTTGAACCCCCGATAGGTTCCTTCCATCACTAGATTTGTCACTTCGTCTCATCCACCCCTGTGACCATTACATACTCGATCCCCAGCTGCTCGATGCGGGCCTCGCCCCTGGTGAGATCCAGGGCCATTTGCGAAATGAAATCCACTGCAGGCAGGGGCAGCAGAACATCCAAAACGACCGAAGCTCCATAATCAGCCTCCGCAATGGCGCCCCCGACTTGGATGATCTCATTTTGCAGTTTGCCCAATCCACCATAGTCTAGGCACATCCGCAGCCTGCGCCTCGGCTGGCAGAGGGCTTTCGGGGCCTCCCGCAACACTTCTGTTGCGGCCTTGGCGTAGGCCCGCACGAGGCCCCCGGCTCCCAGCAAGATGCCGCCAAAATAACGGGTGACGACTACCACCACGTTGCGGAGGTCCTCCCGCTGGATCACTTCCAAGACAGGCCGCCCCGCGGTGCCGGCCGGCTCTCCATCGTCGCTGCTGCGGACCAGTTCCTCGTCGAAACCAACTCGCCAGGCATAGACATTATGGGTCGCATCCCGATGGAGCTCCCGGATCTCCTCGACGAACCGCCAGGCCTCTTCCTCATCTTTGGCCGGGGCCGCGTGGGCGATGAACTCCGATCGGCGCACGATGATGCTCACTTGGCACCTTCCAGCTATGACCCTGTATTCCTGCAAGGTCCGTCACTCCATCATCCGTCATTCCCTCTCCCGCCCCTTCTTATGCTGAGGAGCAAGAGTTCTGCAACTCCCTCTCATCTAAGCATCTCCTACTGGTTTCGACACAAAGCCTATAACTCCTCGATTTGGGAGGAAAGGCCTCCGCCGGAAACGAATATTTCCGGGTAACCTAAGGTGCAAGGGGGTATTGATATTGGAGCTTGTTGACAGTTGGAATAGGTTATATGAGCGTTCCCTCCCTGAGAATCTGGCAAAAATCGACCAGGTCCCCGGAGTTGTCCTCGGGTTTCACGCCACCATCGACGGAGTGAAAGCCGTTCAGCCCGACGAATTGGCCAAGGTCCTAGCCGAAGATGAAGGCCTGCGCCAAGAGATCTTCGACCGTTTGGGCCAGGTACCCCTTGAGATCAACTCCCCCGCGGATCTAATTATCGGCTTGTTGGATTCGATGCAAAAGGGGAAAGCTCTCCAGCTCATGATCCGGTCCGAAGAGACCTTCAACTGGACGATGGCTAAGTTCGGTTATGATCGGCTGCGCATCGGGGGCACATCGGGCAACATGGCCAACTACTTGGCTCCCCTAGGTTTTGCGAAAATCTTGGTCTATGCCAATCCCCTGACGAAAGAGCAGGCCGAATTATTCATCGACAAACCGAACCTCTTTGTCCTCGTTGAAGAGGACGGCAAGTTCGTCCTCAAGCCCCCCAGACAGGCCTATGAGGGGGAGGGAGTCTATGCCGTCCACTGGATCTTCGAGTATCCGGCCGACCTGAAGGTCCAGATCCCCGATCTGGATCTAACGACGCCCCGGGCCAACCGCTACATCGCCGCCTGGAATCCAATCAACAACCGACTCCAAGTGCGGGAGGACTTCAAGCGGGGACTACTGAACCGGGCCGCTGATTTTAGCCATTTTGTCATCTCGGGATTTCATATCCTCTCGGAAACTTATCCCGACGGTTCTACCTACCGGGATTGCCTCTTGCCGGTGGCCGAGTATCTACGGGAGTTGAAGGAGGCTGCCCCCCATCTCAAGCAGCACTATGAGTTTGCCTCCATCGCCAGCCCCAAAATCCGTCAGGGAATTGTGGACCTCATCTTCCCCCACGTCGACAGCTTGGGCTTGAACGAAGTCGAGCTGTGCGCCCTGCTTCGCAATATCGGGAAAGAACCCTTGGCCGAAGACATTGAAACCAAGGATACGATCGAAGCAGTGCTAGCGGGATTGCTGGCCCTGATGGAGCATACGGAGCTCAATAGGATCCACCTCCACGATCTAGGCTACTACCTTTGCCTACACAAGAAGGGATTTGTCCCGCCAAAACAAACCCGAATGGGGCTGCTCCTTGCGGCTACCTTGGCTGCCGCCCGCTCCCAGAAGGGCAGGATCGATGATAAGGAAGACATCAAGGGAGGACTAGGAATCGACCTTAGCCCCCGGGGACTTGCCCGACTGCAGGCCCTCGCCGACCATCTAGGGGCAGGTGCCGACTTCCTGACGGAGGGAATTGCCTCCCACGGCCCTTACGATCTGGTCTTCATCCCCACCAAGATCGTCCCCAAGCCGGTCTTGACCGTTGGTTTGGGGGATATCATCTCCTCCTCGGCTTTTATCATCGGAACGATGGCATAGGGCTGGCCCTCAGGGCCCGCCCTTTTCCTTATTGGCAAGTTCATATGGTGATC
>ERZ773359.1749-NODE-1749-length-29268-cov-4.587718_pt1 | contig 29268 bp, 22 predicted proteins | sample MGYA00374955_ERZ773359 | MGnify/ENA primary metagenome ERZ773359 (study PRJEB29098, sample SAMN04486028) | biogas fermenter metagenome | study: EMG produced TPA metagenomics assembly of the Biogas fermentation microbial communities from Germany - Plant 4 DNA1...
TCCTAAAAACTGCCGAGTATAACGCAGAGCCAACTTTTCTCCCAGCTCAATTAACTGCTGGCTGCGCTGCTGCTTAATCTGCGGCGTTACCTGTTTGGGAAATTTAGCCGCCGGCGTACCCTGTCGGGCAGAGTATTTAAAGACATGTAAACGGCTAAAAGCTGCTTTTTCCACCGTTTGCAGGGTATTTTGAAAATGCTCATCACACTCGCCCGGGAAACCTACCATCACATCAGTTGTTAAAGCAATATCAGGTATTTCTGACCGTAACCACTGAACTAAAGATAAAAATTCCTGTACACTGTACTTGCGGTTCATCCGTTGCAAAATATAATCATCACCACTTTGTAAAGGAATGTGGAGATGGTTGCATATTTTATCATGCGCAAGCATTAGTTCTACCAGTTCTGCAGATACTTCCGTTGGTTCCAGCGAAGAAATACGAATACGGGCTAAACCGTCTATTTTTACCAACCGGCGCAGTAAATCACATAAATTGGTTTTTTCTTCTAAATCCACTCCATAACTACCCAAATGAACCCCGGTCAGCACCAACTCGCGAAAACCCTCCGCCACCAGTTTCTCTGCTGCGCGCACGGCGTCAGCCAGAGGACGGCTGTAAAGAGGACCCCGGGCGTAAGGAACAATGCAGTAAGAGCAAAATTGCCGGCATCCTTCCTGCACTTTTAAAAATGCTCGCGTGTGTCCATCCAAAACAGCCGTACCCAAACTATCAAAGGCTTGCTTTTCTGCCAGCGGAACCACACAATTCAGACGCTGCTTTTTGGCTTGCTGCAGTAATTCCGGCAGTCTGTCCCGGGCATGAGTCCCAATAATTAAATCTACTTCTGGAATGCTCATCACATCCTCAGGGGATACCTGGGCATAGCAACCGGCAACAGCGATTACTGCCTCCTGATTTTGGCGTCTGGCCCGACGAATCATTTGACGGGATTTTCTGTCACTAAGATGGGTAACTGTACAGCTGTTAATGATATAAACATCGGCCACTTCATTAAAAGCTACTATTTTATAGCCGGCTTGTTCCAGCAACGACTGAAGCGCTGCCGTGTCTGCTTGGTTTACTTTGCAGCCTAAGGTATAAAAAGCTGCTGTTGGCATTTTCATCTCCTCATTTCATCTGCTTCATACATGGTGAGAGCCACAGCCGTCAGCGCGGCCGTTTCAGCACGTAAAATGCGCGGCCCCAAAGTAGCTATTTGGGCTCCTGCAGCGGCAGCTGTTTCAACCTCAGCTTTCTCCAGCCCACCTTCTGGACCGGTAATAAGCAGTATCCTGCTTTTTGTCTTTAACCGGGATAAAAGATCTTTTAAAGACTGTTTGGCAGCCATTTCCCAAAAGAGAATAACCTGATCATAAGCTGTAAATTGTTGTATTAACTCCGGCCAATAACTTGGGCTACCAACTTTAGGAATGTACGAACGTTTAGCTTGGGCAGCCGCAGCAGCTGCAATTTTCTGCCAGCGCTGTTGTCGCTTATCTGACTGTTTGCTCGGTCTGACTACAGTGCGCGCACTAATAAAGGGTAATAATGCGTGCACACCCAATTCAGTGGCTTTTTGGAGAATAAAATCTGTTTTTTCTCCCTTAAGAAGCCCAAAAGCAAGATCAACAAGGACCTCACTTTCATTATTGGGTAAAAGCTCACCCAAAATACACTGCACTTCATGCCTGGTAATAGCTGTAATCTCAGCCAGTCGGCAAACACCATGCTCATCGCACAGTTCAATCTTATCACCGACATCTGCCCGTAAGACCCTCGTTAAATGGTGAACAGCTTCACCTTCTAAACAAACAATATTATCTTTACGCTGTTTAGTTTGATAAAAAAAGCGATTCATGACCTCTTCTCCATCAAAAATGCCACCCATTCACCGGCACTGCGTTCTGCACTTAAGTGGCAACCGCACTCTAAAAAAGCGGTAACCACTTCTTCCCGACGGTTTTTGACAATGCCTGACATTATTACGCAACCACCGGGCAGTAAAAACTCCACTATTTTCTCCTTCAGCCGCAGCAAAATATCTGCCGTTAAATTTGCCGTAATTAAATCTGCCGGCGTCAGTTCTTGCCAGATCTCGGCCCGGAAAAGATTGGCATGCCGAAAAGAAACATCTGTCAAACCATTAAGAGCGGCATTGTTGCGGCTGGCTTTGACTGCCATCTCATCATAATCAATCCCCATAACTGCTCCGGCACCATACAGTTTTGCTGCCAAAGCCAATATGCCGGAACCACAGCCCAGATCAAGAACACTCTCCTTACCTTTAACCTTTCTTTCCAACAACTCTAAGGCCAGACGGGTACTTTCATGCGTACCGGTGCCGAAAGCAGTGCCGGGGTCTAATAAAAGCAGTAGCCTATCCGCAGCCGGCGGAACTTCCCGCCAAACCGGGACAATGAGGAGTCTTTCCCCCACCGGTGTAGGCTGCCAATGCTCTTTCCAGGCCTCCGCCCACTCATCATCCTCAAGATATTGATATTGTAGTTTAGCCTCCGACAAGCCAAAACAGGGTAATTGCCGTAAAAATGCTGTCAATTCTCTTTCCTCTGCCGAGCCTAAAAAAGAAACGGGGAAATACCCCCGTATGATTAACACATCGTCTGCTAAAACAGCTGTTTCCGGAAACAAATCGCCCAGGCCGTCCTTTTGCAGCTTTTCATAGTCCCATGCTTCTTCAAGGACAACTCCAGGAGTGCCCAGTTCGTGCAGTTTCTGGGCAATTGCTTCACCACTGTCTTTACATGAAATAATAGTTACTTCCAACCAACGCAAGTTATCCGCTCCTTATTTGCCGCCAAAAGCATCCTTCATTTTATCAAAAAAACTTTTATTGTCATCTGTACTTACTTCTTCACCGGCCAATCTGGCATATTCCAGCAGTAACTCCCTCTGTTTGGGAGAAATTTTTTTCGGTATCTTTACCACTACTTTAACATGCTGATCACCCTGGCCGTATCCGCGCAAATGCGGAATACCTTTGCCACGTAAACGGAAAGTAGTGCCCGTTTGTGTGCCCTCCGGAATCTTAATCTTTGCTTTACCCTTTAAGGTCGGCACTTCCAGTTCTGTGCCGAGTGTCGCCTGCACAAAGGAAATAGGCACTTCCACAATAATATCATCACCTTGGCGGACAAAAACATCATGCGGCTTAACATGAATAATAATATAAAGATCACCGGGCGGACCGCCGCGAATGCCTGCTTCGCCTTCCCCACTTACACGCAAGCGGGAACCCGTTTCCACTCCCGCAGGGATTTTTACGGAAATGCTGCGCTCACGCCGTACCTGCCCACTTCCGTGGCACTGAGGACAGCGCTCTCTAATAAAGCTTCCCGTCCCACCACAGGCTTCACATGTTTTTACGCTGACAAAACGGCCAAAGGCCGTGTTGCGTGCAACCTGCTGCTGACCTGTACCCTGACAGTAGGTACAAGTTTCGGGACTGGTACCAGGTTTGGCACCGCTGCCGCCACAGGTATTACAAGTTTCAGAACGGGGAACCCTTATTTTTGTTTCCAGGCCAAAGGCGGCATCTTCAAGTGTTATTTCCAAGTCATAACGCAAATCTTTTCCGCGTTGGGGGCCGGTAGGACGTCGGGTCTGACCGCCCATTCCGCCAAAGCCACCGAAAAATTGATCAAAAATATCTTCAAAACCACCAAAACCAGAAAAGTCGCCTTGGCCAAAGCCGCCTGCACCAAAACCTTCTTCTGCGGCATGGCCAAAACGGTCATATCGCTGACGGCGGTTTGGATCACTTAACACATCGTAGGCTTCTTTAATCTCTTTAAATTTCTCTTCGGCATTTTTATCATCGCGGTTAACATCAGGATGATATTTGCGTGCCAATCTGCGATAGGCTTTTTTTATCTCCTCCGGAGACGCATCTCTTGACACACCCAATACTTCATAATAATCACGTTTGGCCATGCGCTCTCCCATTCCTTATCTACTTGTTATCTTTCTCATCATCCACCACTTCGTAATCAGCATCTACAGTATTCGCATCCCCCGCTGCTGTATTCTCAGGGCCTGCTTGCTGTTGCTGCTGATACATCTGAGTTGATAACTCATGCAGATATTTTGTCAAGGATTCAATAGCACTTCGAATTGACGCCACATCGTCCTGTGCAGCAACTTCGCGCAAACGTTTAATTTCATTTTCTATTTCTGTTCGTTTGGACGCCTCGACCTTATCGCCAAGATCTTTTAACATTTTTTCCGTACTATAGGCCAAATTATCTGCTTCATTTCGAGCATCTACCAATTCCTTCCGTTTTTTATCTTCTTCCGCATATTTCTCGGCCTCTTTCACCATTCTGTCAATTTCTTCATCACTTAAGCCAATGGAATTGGTAATGGTAATTTTTTGTTCTTTTTGTGTACCTAAATCTTTGGCCGAGACACTTACTATACCGTTGCGATCAATTTCAAAGGTTACTTCGATTTGCGGGACACCGCGCGGTGCCGGCGGTATACCATCCAGAGTAAAACGGCCAAGGGTCTTGTTATCTGCAGCCATGGGTCTTTCGCCCTGGAGAACATGAATTTCCACTTGTGTCTGATTATCAGCGGCGGTAGAGAAAATTTGTTTTTTCTCTGTAGGAATTGTAGTATTCCTTTCAATAATACGTGTAAAGACACCGCCTAATGTCTCAATACCCAAAGAAAGCGGCGTTACGTCCAATAGTAAGACATCTTTAACTTCTCCTGCCAGTACACCGGCCTGAATAGCCGCACCTAAAGCCACAACCTCATCCGGGTTAACGCCTTTATGCGGTTCCTTCCCGGTTAAATTTTTAATTGCTTCCTGAACAGCAGGAATGCGCGTAGATCCGCCCACCAAGATCACTCTGTCAATATCTTTGGGCTCAAGTCCGGCGTCCGAGAGAGCATTGCGCGTCGGTACCATTGTGGCTTCCACTAAATCAGCAGTCAATTCATTAAATTTAGCACGAGTCAAAGTCACGTCTAAATGCTTCGGCCCCTCGGCCGTGGCGGTTATAAAGGGTAAATTAATATTAGTGGTTGTGACACTGGACAATTCTATTTTCGCCTTTTCAGCAGCTTCTTTTAGACGCTGCAGTGCCATTTTATCCGCAGTTAAATCAATTCCATGTTCCTTTTTAAATTCTTCTGCCATATATTTAATAATTTTTTCATCAAAATCATCCCCACCAAGCCGGTTGTTGCCGCTGGTGGCTTTAACTTCAAATACACCGTCGCCCAGCTCTAGAATGGAAACGTCAAAAGTACCTCCGCCGAGGTCAAAAACTAAAATTATCTGATCCTCTTCTTTATCCATACCGTAAGCTAAAGCAGCAGCCGTCGGTTCGTTAATAATCCGCAAGACCTCTAAACCGGCTATTTTCCCAGCGTCCTTTGTCGCCTGCCGCTGAGCATCGGTAAAATAAGCGGGGACGGTAATTACCGCCTGCTCCACCTTTTCTCCTAAATAAGCTTCTGCATCCTGCTTTAATTTTTGCAAAATCATTGCCGAAATTTCTTGAGGCGTAAATTCCTTATCATCAATTTTAACTTTATAGTTAGTACCCATATGGCGCTTTATGGACATTATAGTACGATCGGGGTTGGTAATAGCCTGCCTTTTTGCTACCTGCCCGATCAAACGTTCCCCGTCTTTTTTAAAAGCAACTATCGAAGGAGTAACTCTCGCACCTTCGGCATTGGCAATAACTACCGGCTGACCACCCTCCATAACGGCAACGCATGAATTTGTTGTGCCAAGGTCAATACCTATTACTTTACCCATATTTAGTTCCTCCTTATACGATTAATTCGCTTCTTTAGCTACTTTTACCATGCTGGCACGTACATCCCTGTCTTTAACTTTATACCCCTTTTGCAGTTCTTCCACTACGGTATTTTCAGGTTGATCGCTCTCCACTTGCATAATGGCGTAATGATAGTTGGGATCAAATTCTTTTCCACAGGCTTCAATTTTCTCTAAACCATGTATGCCTAAAGCCGCCATAAGCTGCCGGTAAACTAATTCCACACCCTCCTTTAAAGCTTCAAAAGAACCTGAAGCTTCCAGGGCGCGCTCAAGATTATCTATAACAGGCAAAAGCTCCTGCACCACATCACAAACTGTTTGTAGATGCCAATCCTGTTTCTCACTGGCCACCCTTTTACGGTAATTGTCAAAATCAGCCTGCAGTCGATAAAGGCGGTTTAGCAATTCTTCTTTTTCAGCCATTATTTTTTCCAACTCTGCCGTTTCTTGCTCCTTTATCGCTGCAGGTTCTTCCGTTGTTTCTTCTCTTTTTTCCGCAGCTGAGTCTACAGCACCTCCGGCTGTATCTTCAGCTTGTTTTGTCTCTTGCGCCGTCTCTTTTTCTTTAGAAGCAGCAGCATTAGCTTCAGCTGCCGCGGCAGCAACCTTTTCCTCTTCCAGCAAAATTTATCACCTCTTTTTTATAACAATTCGACAAGACGATTAAGTCGGTTGGCAATTTCCTTTATTATGGTTATTACTCGTGCATATTCCATTCTTGTGGGGCCTAACACGCCAATGGTACCCACAGGCCTCTCACGTAAATAATAACTTGCCGTAATCAGGCTGCAGTCATTCATCTCCGCCAGCTTATTCTCTGTGCCAATCCGGACGGAAAGACCGTCAACATTAGTGTCCAACATTAAGACAAGCCTTTCTCCCTGTTCAAAAAGACTTAAAAGATGCTTTACTTTATTCATATCGCGAAATTCAGGCTGATCTAAAATATTCGAAGCGCCTCCGATAAAAACTCGACTTTCTCCTTCTGCATCGGATTCTTCCAACATACTTAACATTTGCTCAAGGATATCAATACGCTCATAAAGGTCATGTCGCAATTGACGCAAATGCGTAAATGTAAGACTGGTGATGGTTTCACCGGCCAAGTTTTTGTTTAAATATGCCACTATTTCGTTTAATTCCCTTTCATTTAAAGCTTTGGGCAGTTGAATAACTCTGTTTTTTATATAACCGGTATCTGTTATTAAAACCACCAAGGCCCTTTCATCATCAATGGGGAGTATACGCATCTGCTTAAAGGCGCTTTTGCACAGCTGGGGCCCCAGTACCAAAGAGGTATAGCGTGTTAAAGCTGAAAGGGCTTTAGCTGTCTGTTTAATAATCTGGTCAATTTCCTGCATCTTTTGCAGTTTATTAAAAAATTTAGTCAGAAATTTTTCTTCTTCCTCCGATAAACTTTCAGCATCCATTAAAGTATCCACATAGAAACGATAACCTTGTTGTGTAGGAATCCTCCCTGCAGAAGTATGAGGCTGTGTAAGATATCCTAATTCCTCCAAATCTGCCATTTCATTGCGTATTGTTGCTGCAGATAAATCCAACTGATAATGACGTGAGATAGTTCTTGAACCGACCGGTTCTGCCGTTTGAATATAGTCCGTTATAACGGCATGGAGAATTCTTTGCTTCCTCTCATTTAAACCAGTCATTTTAATCCTCCTTATAGTTTAGCACTCTCTTTGCTTGAGTGCTAAAGCTAATAAAAAAATACCATTATCACTGGTATTTGTCAAGAACAGAGGGAAGCCCATTACCTAACTTAAGCGATAAATTCAGCAAAAACTAAATTGGCCACCGGCAATCCGGATTCCGTCAAACTAATGCTTTCTTCATCGCACTGAATAACGCCCAAAGCCGATAAACACTGCAGCTGTTGTGCATAAAGCCGGCGAAGATCCAAACCAAATCTTTTTTGAAAATCAGCAAATTTTATCCCCGCCCTCAGGCGCAGCCCCAGCATTATGGTATCTTCTATCTCGCGCTGCCGCGAAAGTACCAACCGCTCGGTAACGGGCAATTGACCTGCCGCCAGGCACTGCACATAGCTGTAAAGACAGCTTGTATTAGCCAAGCGTTCATTCTGCCAATAAGAATGAGCACCTAATCCTAAACCTAAATAGGGGCGATTTTGCCAATAAGTAAGATTATGCCGGCATTGAAAGCCCTTGAGTGCGAAATTAGCAATTTCGTAATGTTCATAGCCGCGACTCTGTAGATATTTACGGCTGCGCATAAACATTTCTCCCACTTCATCTTCATCGGGCAGCTGTATTAAGCCTGCTGCAAGCTGGGCAGCCAGTTTTGTTCCGTCCTCAACCTGCAGTCCATACAGGGAAAGATGCTGCGGCTCCCAACTGCAAACTACTGCCAAAGTTTCCAACAGCTGCGCTGTTGTTTGCTTTGGCAGGCCAGTCATAAGATCCAATGACAGGACAGGAAAATAATTGCGGCACATTAAGATTGCCTCTTTTGCCTGGGCTGCAGTATGTGTGCGCCCCAATAAAGCCAGTCTTTCATCACAAAGATCCTGCACACCTAAACTAATCCTGTTTACTCCAGCCTGTACCAATAGCTTAACCAGTTCAAGGCTAATGGTGGAAGGATTGGCCTCCACAGTCCATTCCACCTCTTTATCTAAAGGTAAATGGCGATGACAGGAGGCCAATATTTGGCTTACTAACTCATGGGGCAGGATAGTAGGCGTCCCACCTCCTATATAGAGCGTTGCAACTTTAATGCCGGCTTTTTTTAGCTCCTCTCCACGTAAAGCCAATTCTTTTTCCAGTGCCTGCAAATAAATGTGGGGAGCTATCTCACAGCTGCTGACAGCAAAGGAAAGAAAATCGCAATAATTGCATTTGCTTTGGCAATAAGGAATATGAATATAGACGGCTGTACTCATCCTAATCAATCCTCAAGACGGCCATAAAAGCTTCCTGGGGTATCTCAACATTTCCAACTTGTTTCATGCGCTTTTTTCCGGCTTTTTGTTTTTCCAGGAGTTTCCTTTTGCGCGTAATATCGCCACCATAACACTTATCAAGCACATTTTTACGCAAAGCTTTTACCGTTTCACGCGCAATAATTTTTTGTCCAATGGCAGCCTGAATAGGCACTTCGAACATTTGCCGCGGTATTAGCTCCCGTAATTTACCCACCAGTTCACGTCCGCGCTGGTAAGCACGCTCATTATGGGTAATGAAAGAAAGTGCATCCACCAATTCCCCATTAATCAGTATATCTACCTTTACAAGTTGAGAAGTGCGGTAACCTAGTAATTCATAATCAAGGGAAGCGTAACCCCTTGTGCGGGATTTGAGCAAATCAAAAAAATCAAACACAATATCACTTAAAGGCATCTCATAGGTCAAAGAAACTCGGCTTGTATCCAGATACTCCATATTAATAAAGTCTCCCCGCTTATCTTGACACAATTCCATAACTGCTCCCACATAAGTGCTGGGTACTATAATTCGAGCCACAACATAAGGTTCTGCAATGGAAGCTATTTCCGTTGTTTTCGGTAAGCGGGCCGGATTATCAATTTGCAGAACTTTTCCGTTATGCAGTGTAACTTGGTACACCACATTAGGTGCTGTGGTAATTAAAGACAAATTATATTCCCGCTCCAAGCGCTCCTGAATAATTTCCATATGCAAAAGCCCCAGGAATCCGCAGCGAAAACCAAAACCCAGTGCTTCAGATGTTTCGGGTTCAAAAACTAATGCCGCATCGTTTAAATTTAATTTTTCCAAAGCATCCCGCAAAACAGTATAATCACCGCTGTCAACGGGATAAAAACCACAGTACACCATGGGATTAGTCCGACGGTAGCCGGGCAGGGGGAACAAGGCAGGCCTTTCGGCTCCAGTAATGGTATCACCTACACGTGTATCCTTTACATTTTTTATACCTGCCACCACATACCCTACTTCACCGGCCTTTAAAGAGTCGGTAGGCGTCATCTTCGGCTGGAAAACACCTACTTCTGTTACTTCATAAATTCCACCATGGGACATCATCTTAATTTTTTGGTGAGTATGGATTTTTCCCTCCATAACGCGTATATAAGCGATAGCTCCACGGTAAGGATCATAATGAGAATCGAAAATCAAGGCGCGTAAAGCTTCTTCTGTATTGCCAACGGGAGCCGGTATTCTCTGCACAACAGCCTCTAGCACTTCTTCTATACCAATGCCTTCCTTGGCTGAGACCAAAATTGCTTCATCTCCAGGCAGCCCTATAATTTCCTCCAGTTCCTGCTTTACTTTTTCCACATCTGCACCGGGCAGGTCTATTTTATTAATCACCGGAATAATTTCCAAATTATTTTCCAGTGCCAAATAAACATTGGCCAATGTCTGTGCTTCAATGCCCTGGGCAGCATCTATTACCAGCAGGGCACCTTCACAGGCAGCTAAACTGCGGGATACTTCATAGGCAAAATCAACATGGCCCGGTGTATCGATTAAATTTAAAATATACTCTTCTCCGTCTGACGCCCGATAGAGCAAGCGCACTGCCTGCAGCTTGATGGTAATGCCCCTTTCCCGTTCCAGATCCATTTGATCTAAAACTTGAGCTGTCATTTCTCTTTTTGTCAGTGCTCCCGTTTTCTCTAACAGACGATCAGCTAAAGTAGATTTCCCATGGTCAATATGAGCAATAATACTGAAATTGCGAATATTTCTCTGTTGCATTGTCATCCTCCCAGGTCTTCCTGAACATTATAGCAAAGGCATGGTTGACAAGCAACAGTAAGCAATTTAGGGGATGAAGCGTAAAACTTGCCCTAGAGTATCCCAATGCCAGCTTCTTCCGGCAAAGGTAACAATCAATTTGCCCTGGGTATCACGCGCCAAAGCAAAAATCTCACCCTTTCCGCCGGTAGTGCCGGCCATCTGCTGTAGGGCATGCTCTGTTACAGTGAGACCGGCTGACAATAAAAGGAAAAAGAAAATCAAAATAAACAGGACAGTCCAAACTGTATGTCCTTTCATTTTATAGCACCCCACTTCTATCTGCTGATAGATTATTTTTCCTTGGCGCTGCTTTCTTTATACAACTTGTCTCCGGCACACTAACAAAATACTGCCCGTCAGGGCAGCGCCGCAATTTAGGAATATCAAGAAGCAGAATGATATAGCTTTGCCAAGGCCTGTGCCAGTAGCGGTAGCGTCCGGCGGACCTCTTCCAAGGAATTTTGATAACCTCCCAGTTCTATTAATAATGAAGCCGGATGCAGGTCCTGATTATAAACTAATGGTCGTTCCCGGATACCCCGGGAAATACCGGGAGCCAATTTTTCCAGTTCCTGATGCAAAAGCTCCGCTTTCTGCAAATTTTCTTTCCAATTGGCATGGCGTGAGCCTACCACCAATAAAATGCGGGCAAAAGACTTTCCGTTCAACTCGACTGTAGTTACTTCCTTAGCCACTCCGTCACGATGTAAATCAACTACCAATGTAGTATCCGGATAGGCTTTAAGAAGTTTTTCCACAGTGGGAAGAGCTCTTTCATAAGCACCGGTGCGCGGCACATCGTGTATTGTCTGATCATGCACAACAGGAATTTGATATTCCTTTTGTAATATATCTGCCAATTCCAAGCCCAGCTGCACTATTGTTAATGTAAGATCGGTTGAGACAAAGGCTTTTCCGGAAAAAGGAACAAATGATTCCGTAGCATGCGTATGATAAATAATTATTTTTTTCCCCTTCTGAATTTCATGACTGGCCGGTATGGTGATTTTCGGAGGCGATACTATCTTTTCCGGCTTATTGATTAATTCTGTGGAAGTAAGATCTAAATATGGTATTTGTGCAACCAGAATTGCTTTCGGATCCGCAAAAGCATTTTTTCCTCTGCTTTGTTCAGGGAAATTTGTCGCCTCACCCTCAGACGGTAAAAAATTAAAACCGGGAATGACCGTGGAAACAATACGTAAACATATTTCGCGACCAAGACTAATAACACCGCTTGTGCTTTCTTGTTGTATAGACGAATCGATTTTGGCGGCAACTTCCGCCTTTTGCCGATAAAAGTAACGCATGCTCACCAGCAATAAAACTACGGCCAGAAGATACCACAATTTATTTCTTTGTTTATTTCTCGGTTTAAAACGCCTATGGTTACCCCAAGACAGATGTATTTTTCTGGCCACAGTTACCCCTCCTGTAATTTCATCCATATATAAAACTATGTTGCAGGAAAAAGGTTATGACTAATATTGCTATAATTTCCTCTCCCTACAAAAAACAAGCCCAAAATTTTGGGCTTGCCTTTACAGAGTAGCTTTTTTAATGCAGATATTTTCCTGCTTCATCACGTCCAATGGCAGGATGCAGGGCGGCATTAATACCGCCCGCCAGTAACCTTGCCACGTCCTCTACCAGTGTATCTATTTCCTTGGGTGTAACCATTAGACGCCCACCATAAGGTTCCAACACCTCAGACATGACTGCCCGGCGATCCCCTTCGGCAATACTTTGCACAACTTTATATACAGGTGAATCCGGGCCGGCTTCCTGCATGATAGCTTCCAACAAATGAGTAGTTAAATCGTCAGCAATTGTAACGGCATCAACGACGGTAGGTACACCTACAGCCAAAACAGGTATGCCAATGGTTTCCTGTGAAATGCTTAAACGTTTATTGCCCACACCGGAGCCAGGTGTGATACCGCTATCTGCGATTTGAATTGTGGTATGCAAACGGCTGAGACTGCGGGCTGCCAGCGCATCTATGGCTATTAAAAGATCAGGCTTTACCTTTTCTACAAGGCCTTGAACAATCTCGCCGGTTTCCACACCGGTGATACCGAGTACCCCGGGGGCGATAGCACATACAGGGCGGAATCCTTCCCCCAATGTTTCCGGCTGTAAAGTCAGAATATGCCGTGTAACCAGCAAGTCTTTTACTACCCGAGGCCCTAAAGCATCCGGTGTTACATTCCAGTTACCCAGCCCCACCACCAGAACTGTAGTATCTTCAGACAAGTCCACCATCCGGAGCAACTCCTTGGTAAACTGTTGCGATACCAATTCCTGCAGTTCTGTGTTTTTTTGGCGTAAGCCCGGTGCCTCTAAAGTAATATATTTGCCTTGCTTTTTACCCAGCTGTGCTTCAGCCTCAGGGCTTGTAATTTCAACACGGCTGACTTTAATCTCACCAATAGATTCTGTTTCTACCGTTACACCGGGGATTTCCCGTCGGACTTCGCCTACCAACATTTGATGAGCTTCAATGGCTAAATCAGTACGAATACTACTGCGGTGTTTTTTTTCTGTCACAGGCATACCTCCTGTTCATACTACCGTCATAAGCCTAATGTTCTTAGTTAACGCAACTCAGTAGGCACAAAGGCATCGATGACCCCAATAACTAAAGCAGCCAATGCTGCCCCGATTACTGTTACCTCCATACCGGAGACTAAAAATTGTGCCAGGTAAATAACAATGGCAGAAACAAGAAAGCCAACAATGCCGCGATTATGGGGAGAAATTTCTTTTCCCAGCACACTTTCCACAATAAAACCCAGCAGCGCAATTACTATAGATGCAACTAAAGCTACTGTAAAACCCATGTTGGCAAAGCCGGGCAATAAAAAGCTAACCAACATTAAAACAAGAGCTGAAACAATAAAACGAACTATCAAACCAAGCATGTCTTTCACCTCCAATGCTGCAATTTTGACACTAATATTCTAACCAAAGAGTTTTTTGCTATACATTGGCAGATAAGAGTTGCATTTTAAATAAACACGTGGTAAAATTGTTGTGTTCTCGCAGTGAGCTTGGAGGAGGTGAACGCATTGCCCAACACAAAACAAGCTAAAAAGCGCGTAAGAATTACTGCTAAACGGACAGCCCGTAACCGTCAAGTAAAAAGTATGGTTAAAACAGCTATCCGTCGCTTTACTGATACATTGGCCGAGGAAAATTTTGATGCAAACACCGCCATGGAAAAATTACGGTTGGCTGCTAAAAACCTCGATAAGGCCGTCAGTAAAGGCGTTATTCATAAAAATGCCGCCGCTCGCAAAAAGTCACGCTTGGCCAAGCGTTTAAATGAAGCACTTGCGCAGCGGGCAGCCGCAGCAGAATAAATTTAGAAACAGAAGCCCGGATGTCCGGGTTTTTTGTTTTATAATAAACAAAGCGGAGATTAACCCTCCGCTTACACTCTGCTAAGATGCCTGCTGGCCCAGCGCCACAATTAAAGTCTCCAGCGCCAAAACCGGCTCAATTCGGCCCTGCTTAATATCTAATTCACACTGAAGCAGCAATGTTAAAGCATATTTTAATTGTGTAGCGCTAACCTGCTGCGCCTGTTTTGACAATATTTGTGCCGCATATGGTTTCAGGGAGAGGGCCGCTGCCAACCGGCGCTCGCCCGCTGCCCATAATTCCTTTGCTTCACCGATTAAACGGAATTGACGTACCAGCATACTTAAAATACGCAAAGGAGGTTCGCCCACAGCCAAAAGATCTTGAAGCAGCCTCAGGGCCTGCGGTGTTTTCCCATACACTACGGCATCAATTAAAGCAAAGATATTGGTCTGAATGTTTCTAGCGCAGACAGCTTCAATGCTTTCCTCAGTAATTTCTGCCTGTTTACCTAGAAATGTAACCAGTTTTTCTAGTTCTACTGTCAGTGTACGCAAATCAGTACCCACTTGAGCGAGAAAAAGCTGCAATACTTTAGTGTCGGCTCTTTTGCCGTACCCTGCCATCTTTTCACGCAACCACGCCATAATGGCGGTATTCCTCAAAGTATCAAAGCGATAAAGTGCGCCCGCCGCTGCCAATTCCTTCACAATTTTCAGCGATCGTGAAATTTCCGCGGCATAAAAGATCAGATATGCATCTGCTTCTTTTTTTTTGCTCAAATTTAGAAGCCTTGCCGTTTGTTCCGGTGAGATGCCGCTGCTTTTGGCAAAATAAGGTGCATCGGCAACAATAATTAGGCGTTTAGAACTAAAAAGTGAAACAGTGTCAGCCATGTCCAGCACCTCCTGCAGTGTAGTTTCCGTACCCTGCAGGAGGGTACAACTTGTATCATTTCTACCGGCAGGCAAAACTGCATTGGCAACAGCATTTACCGCTTCTTCTATTAAAAAATCTTCTTGACCATAAAACAGATAGACGGGCCTCTTGATGCCCGTCTTTATTTCATGTTTGAGCCGGTTGGCATCCAACTCTTGTCTCTTTGACAACTCCATCACCCAATTTAATTTCTTAGCCTGTTATTTCTACACCACTACTTAATTTTCCTGCTTGTTTACAGCAGCACTATTTTCTGCTCGAACCATGGCTGTAGGCCCGGACAAAGGATCTTCAGTCCAGGCCGGCTCCCCATACTGAGGTCTAATAACAGGCTGCTGCAAGTTTAAAGGTATTTCCCTGCCGCAGGCACGATAAACATTCATTAAATGTTTACGAAAAAGCGCTTCAAAAGGTGCAGCCAAATAATAGGGCATACTGTCTACCCACCAAGTATAATCGCTTCCTTCCGCAATTAACAAGTTTTCCCTGGCTTCCAGCAGCCGCTCCACTGAAATCTTGCCTCTCTCCTCTTCCAAAGTTCTGCGCGCTGCTAAAAGCATTTGCCATAATTCATTTTTGCTTTGACTGCCGATCCAGCGCGTCAAACTGTGGTCTACCCAAGAGCCGGAATAAAGCTGCCGCAGCTGTCGTTGGGGCGGAAATTGACGCAAAAATTCACTCACCGTTACTGTCTGCAGCAATTCCTCCTGTGATAAACGGCTGTATAGTTTATGTAAAAATTCATTTTTATCATTGGGATACCATTCCCAGGCATTTTCACCATCTAAGGCCAGTGTCACTAAATGGGGACCTTCACAGTTGCTGACAGCCTCTCTGATTTTATGGAGCCGATGAAGCAAATCTTCAACGGCATGATCAAGGGGCATTTGATGATAAACAAAACCAATCCGATCGGAAAGCTGGTGATCACGGAAAACAATGGCCATTTCATGTTCGCCCACTCTTATCCTATAGGGACGGTACAATTCATCGGCATTTAAAACATGACCAAAGCTATCCCGGTAAAACTCAATTTGTAAAGAACGTGCCAAAATATCCTCATCGCTTACCGTCCAGTTAAAACCATAGTCAGCAAACAACATTATTGTTTCGGGGCTGACAGCCTGTTCAGGTGGCCATACTCCCTGGGGAAAACTGCCAAAATAGCGGCGGAACTGATTAATAGCCCGCACAAGCTGTTCAGCAGCATCTTCCGGATAAGAAAAAGTATCGGGCAGCTGCAGTCCGGGGGTAGAACGCAATGCAGTACGGCTGTCAATTACTAAGGGCAAAATGGGGTGATAATAAGGTGTTGTAATTAATTCTATCTGACCCTTGGCCGCTAATTCTTTATGCACCGGTACTACTTGACGGATAATTTCCCACTGCTTTTCTAAAACTAATTGTTTATCCTCTTCTGTAAAATATCTGCCTTTTTGCTGCAGGGCACGTAACTGGAGATCATTTTCCCTAACTTCCGGATCAATCCACACCAAATTAAACCATACCTGTAAATCCAAATAATCTTGGGCCGTAAAATGGGAGAGAGCCTCATCTACAGCAGCAGGCTCTTTACGATAGCCCTGTTTAGCAAGTAATTGTTCATAGCGGGGCCAAAGTTTGATTACGCGCTCCCAGTGAATATCAAAATAATGCTGCAGCAAAAAACGTTTATCAGCCTCGGTTAATTCAGCCACCGGCTTCATAACACGTAAATAGTAATCATCGGCACCCTGGAGGTAGTCTTCAAGCTGCTGCAGCAGGGAAGGGGTGAGATTAAAAGTCTGGTGTATCCGAGGGTAATGGCGCAAAATAGCTGCCATTTGATAATAATCTTTTGTGGCATGTAAGCGCACCCAAGGCATAATATATTCTTTCTTCCCTGTATCCTGATAAAATGGCTGATGTTGATTCCATATAAAAGCAATATACAAAGGTTTCACTTTTATCCCTCCTTCACCCTTTCGGTAATGCTTTGGGTAAAAGTAAGCAACCAGGGTGTCTGGGGCAGCAATTTTATTTCCCATAGAGGCAAAATGGTTGAGCCCTGGTATGCCCGTTCCATTCCTGATTCAGACTGTGAAACTGTTTCAATGGGCAGGCGCCAGACAGTGGTAGGTCGGGCAAAACGAAAAATTGCAGCAAGACCCAACCACTCATCAATGATACCAAAGCGGTTCACATTGACAGTGCAACCGCGCGAATCCAGATATTTATCCTGCAGCGTTTGCCCGGGTGCGGTGTAATAGCGGTCTGCTGCATGGCCAGCCAAGAAATTTAAATTAAATTCTACCGCAAAGGCAATTTCCAGGCTTGTCTGTCCTTCATTAATAATTTGATAATCATAACGGATTACAGCTGTTTGCGGTTGATAAGAAATTACTTTCTTGATGGTGAGCGGCCAAATCTTTTTACCTAATTTAACAGTTCCACGGCGAGCTAACTTGACTTGTGCACTTTCTTTAACCGCAGCCGCAATTACTTCATATTCACCGTCAAAAAAATCACCGGCTTCCAACTCATAAGGCATCTCGTTGATTTTTATCCCACACGGGTAAAAATGATCCCGCAGTGAAGTGCGGCGATAAGGGTCATAAATTAGAAACCGTTCCAAACCTGCTTCTTTGACGCGCTTAAGATGGTGAATTGTTTTTACCTCTTCTTCCGCAGTGCAAACATCATCTGCCAGCTCATAAAGATTACAATGATAAGCTTCCTGCCTCCGTGTAAGAACATCCAGCAAATTAAAATTTTTTGGTTTATAATCAAGTTCCAACAGGGATCCGCCTTGAGCCGGAGCCACAATAAAACCCATATCAGGCCCTGCCACCATTATTTCCGTCCTGCCATCAAAATCAAAATCTTTTTGCTCTATTTCCACCCATGCTTCATTATCATGCAACAAACGATCCACTATCCCTTCTGCTTTCAGAAGGCGATTGTAGAGCGCAGAGCGAAGAAAATTAAGGTAAAGCCCGCCAAATATACCGTGCCAATAAGCACAATTACACTGTCCCGCCCATAAATATTCCTGCGCCTCTCTTTTTTGCGGACCATCGGGTAAAAGCTTTATTTTTTCCCGTAGGTGGAGCATTTTTTTATGTAAGTGATTACTTTCTGGATAACGGGTAAAGAAATTCCGCCAGTAGCCGCCTGACCACTCCATCATTTCCCGATATGAACCGGCCGGTAGATACACCAGACCCGCCGGGCGATAATTTTTCATAAACTCCTGAAAAGTAGTGATATTGATCCAATCGCTATTTTCCTCCAAGAGAGAAAAAAAGTTGTGTAGCCACCCTTGCTCATAAACCAATTTGGCAGTACCGGGCCAGGAGCCAAACTTTTCTCCGTCATCAGCCAGCACCACCAAGCGATCACCGGTCTCTGTAGCTACTTCTTTTAGGTAAGAAATAGTTTGCTTGGGATCAGCAAAAGGTATCAAGTAACGCATTTTTTCATTAATAGGAAAAATAAAAAGCCTGTTTCCCTCTTCTTCAGTAAGATAATAATGAAATAATTGCTCCTCAGCCAGCCCAATCTGTTTAAAATTTGCATCATCAATTACCGTATACTGTATTCCGGCCTTTGCCAGAGGACGGGCAAAGCCCGGTTCCCAGACTCGTTCCGCCAACCATGCTCCCTGAACATCAACCTGAAAGTTTTCGCGCAAAAAACGACTATGTTTTTTGATCTGACCAATTTTGTCCTCATCGGGAATCATTGCCAGAATTGGCTCATAAAAAGCCCCGCCCATCATTTCCAGCTGACCGCTTGCCGTTAATTTACGCAGTCGAATCATAAATTCAGGCTGATTTTCCTGTAACCAGCGCAACAGGATGCCGGAATAATGCTGCACCACTTTAATTGTCGGATGTTTTTCCAGCTCCTCAATGAACGGCAAATAAGCCTGCTTATAATTTTGCCTGAAAACATCCGGGAAGTTACCCTCCGGCTGGTGATTATGTAAAGCTAAAATGAAGTTGACTTTTTGCTTTTTGTACATCCTGCTTCCTCCAAACTGAAAGAAAGATTATTTCTACTGCTGACGGATAAAATAGACAAAAGGAATTCTAAAGAACGTACGCATAGCTTGCCACATTAGCCTGTTTATATGCAAATTCCAGCTGCCGCTAAGACATCATAAGAACATCAAAACAGGGTAATACTACTATGTGTTCTTTCTTTAACATTTAAAAGAATTTTTTTATCAATTAAGGAGGCAGTTATGCACCTACCGGACAGACATGAACTAAATGCCGGGTGGACACTCCCACACAGTTATGGCGTGGATCGTTTAGTTTTACTGCCGCGGGATCCATATAAACTGTATGCTTATTGGGAAGTTACACCGCAATTGGAACAAAAAATGTCCCAACTTTACTCCGGAGCATGGGAAAAGGGACAAAGGGTACTAAAACTATTAAATTTAGACATTGGAAATGAGCAATTAATCCCCATTGAAAGTTTTGCTACTAACTGGTATCTGGATGTCAGTGAAGCCGACCAATCTTATCAGGTACATTTAGGGCGTAAACTACCGGATGACAGCTTTGTTGCCATGTTAACTTCCAACATAGTGCGTACTCCCCGCAATTCCCTCTCTTCCGTCATTGATCCCCGTTGGCGCATGTTTAATTTTTGGCAGCATCGATATAAGCGCAAAATAATGTGTGGGTATTCATCCTATGATATTTTCCCTGCCAAAGCAGAGAGAAAGGAGGTTTAAAGTGAGCAAGGGTTATCTTTCTCTCATCCTGCATGCCCACTTACCATTTGTCAGGCATCCGGAATACTTATTTTCCCTGGAAGAAAAATGGTATTTTGAAGCACTTACGGAATGTTACCTGCCGCTATTGGAAGTCTTACACAGATTAGAACGCGACAATATTGATTATCGCCTCACTATTTCCATTTCCCCCACCCTGGCTGCCATGTGGCAGGATTCTTATTTAAAGGAAAAATACCGCTCATATTTATTAAAACTACTGGACTTGGCAGATAAAGAGATAAAAAGAACAGCCGGGGATCCCCATTTCTTTCCCTTGGCGCAGCACTACCGGCAGCGTTTTCAGTCAGCATATCGGGATTATTTTGAACACTACCAGGGTGATTTAGTCGGTGCCTTTCGCCGACTGGCACAAGGAGGAAAGATTGAACTCATTACCTGTGCCGCCACACATGGTTATCTCCCGCTTTTACTGAACCGGCCGGAAGCCGTTTATGCGCAGCTTTATACGGCAATTGATCAACATACACGTCTTTTCGGACGGGCTCCAAAGGGCATCTGGCTGCCTGAATGTGCTTACGAAAGCGGCCTGGAAGAATTTTTGGCGGAACTAGGTATTAACTATTTCTTTTTGGAAACACACGGCATTCTTTATGCTAAGCCAAGACCGGCTTACGGCACCTACAGCCCACTCCTTACCCCCAGCGGTGTAGCGGCATTTGGGCGGGATGAAGAATCCAGCAAGCAAGTATGGAGTAAGACAGAAGGTTATCCGGGGGATTATTATTATCGTGATTTTTACCGTGATATCGGCTATGATCTGCCCATGGAATATATAGCCCCTTATATTCATCCTGACGGGATTCGGATTCATACCGGATTTAAATATTACCGCATTACAGGTAAAACTAACCATAAGGAACCATACAATCCGGTTGAGGCACAAAAAAAAGCAGCCGAACATGCAGGCAATTTTATGTTTAACCGCGAACGCCAAATAGAATATTTGGCAGATGTCATGAATCGGCCGCCAATTATAGTTGCTCCTTACGATGCCGAGCTTTTTGGCCACTGGTGGTATGAAGGCCCCGCCTGGCTGGAATTTTTATTCCGTAAAATTCATTATGACCAAAATATTTTTACCCCCATAACTCCTTCAGAATATTTAAATTTAGGCCTGCCGCTGCAGGAAGCGGAACCATCCCCTTCCAGCTGGGGTCATGAAGGTTATCACGGCGTTTGGTTAAACCAGGAAAATGACTGGATTTATCCCCACCTCCATATGGCAGCAGAAAAAATGGTACAAGCCGTTCGCGATTTTCCGCAGGCCACCGGTATTGAAAAAGAAGCGCTAACGCAATTAGGACGCGAACTACTTCTGGCACAGGCCAGTGATTGGCCTTTTATTATGTCAACAGGAACCATGGTACGGTATGCAAAAGAACGCGTACATGACCATCTGGTTCGTTTTAACCGCCTCCTAACACAGCTCTACCGGCGCCAAATAGACGAGGAATGGCTGCGCAAACTGCAAACACACGATAATATCTTTCCCCATTTAGATTACAAAATCTATGCACCGTTAACGGAAAAAACAGCAGTTCACTAAAAAATGGGATTAGACGCCGTCTAACCCCATTTTTTTTAACTTTAAAAGTTATTTAATTTCTTTTTGATACTTTTTTATTTTTTCAGCATAGAAATCCGTCAGCTCTGCTGCAGCTTCGGCATCACTGCCTTCACTATAAATGCGATAGATAGGTTTTTCTGAATCCGGCAAAACCAAAGCCCAACCTTGAGGATGTTTTACTTTTATACCATCGATTAGCTCCACTTCATCGCCCTGCGAATCCTCAATCAAGCGACGCATCACAGTCCCTTTGGCCTTCCAGGAACAATCTACCTGCCGCTTGTGCATATGAAATGGAGGAATGCTCTTGACCAGAGCCGAAAGTTCCAGCCCTTCACTTGCCAGATACTCCAGAATTTTGGTTAAAGCTGCAAGGGCATCAAAGGACAAAAGAAACGGATCATATTTGGCACCTTCTGCTTCCTCATTGTATAACGCCTCCATAACAGCCCGCGGAGCTGTTTTGGTACGCACCACTTTCCCCTGGTACATTTGGGCTAGCTTTTCAATGATGGAAGGAGCAGTTACAGGTACAGCCATAGTGCCTCCCTGCTTACTGCGAAAAACAATGGCAGAAATTAAGGCTGTCAATAATTCATCGGCTATTAAACACCCTTCTTGGTCAAAAAGAAAAAGCTTTTCGGCGTTGGCATCCATCATGACACCTAGATCGGCAGCATTCTGTTTAACTGCCTCTGCTACACTGGGGAATTGTTCCTGCATAGCAGCCAGAGTCAAAGGTTCCTTCTGAGCAGAAATGGTTATAACTTCACAATTTAGCTGCTGCAGCAGCGGCACCAAATATTGATATAACCAGGGTGTAGGGTATGCCAACAGCACTTTTCGCCGCTTTGCCGCAAAAACATTTAAATCCAGCTTTGCAGGCAGTTCTTCCCAATATAAAGCAGCAGTCTGCGTCATTTTTATAACTTCACCCACATCTGTGCTTTTACTGCGTTTAAAATCTTCACGATAATAAGTTTGTTCAATTTTTCTTTCCATGGCCTTCGTTAAAGACAAGCCTTCGGCATCGAAAAATTTAATCTGCACGGCAGCATTATCATAGGGCGAAATTCGGAAATGCATGCCTCCGGTAGCAGGCAGCCTCTTTATTGCCTGGCGGCTAATAGGAGTTACTGATACCCCTAAATCATAAACCTGTGTCCCGGATGACAACAATCCAGCCACGGCTGCTTCTTTCAACATCCGTGAAGCTTTCCAGTCATCACTGCTGACGGCAACCTGGCTGTTTTCTCCCAGTAAAGAACCATATGCGGCTGAAAGTTTAGCTACTAATTCTGGTGTAATTTCCAAATTAACAATGCCGCTGACACCATCATTGCCAAAAAGTTTTTTCGCCGGCTTTACTCCCCAAATGATACTCTCAGCCACAATGCTGCCGTTATCGATATTTTTGTGGGGCCAAACTTTCACATTGGGTTTCAGGCGACAATTTTCCCCTACCACAGTATCATCTCCCACTACGGCCCCTTCAAAAAGGGAAGCACCTCGCAGGACTCTTACACGATTAGCTAAAATAGCTCCGCGAATTTCTGCCTGTGGTGCAATGTAGACATTGCGCCAACAAAGACTGCGTTTAACTGAAGCATAACTGTCGACTGTTGTCTGCGCCCCAATCACACTGTATTCTTCTACCCTTGCTTTTTCTTTGATATGTGCGCCCCTGCCGATAAAAACCGGGCCTGTAATTTGCGCATCATCAGCAATTACTACATTTTCTTCCACGAAAACACCGGGCGCTATTTCTTTGGCATCTAAATCTATCTTCACCCTACCCTGCAGGATATCAAGATGTGCTTGATGATACTGCTGTAAGTTACCAATATCACACCAATAACCTTCTGCCACATAGCCGTAAAGGGGATAACCTTTTGCCATTAATAAAGGAAAAAGATCTTGAGAAAAATCGAACTTGGTTTTGGCTGGAATAAACTGCAGTACTTCCGGTTCTAAAATGTAAATTCCCGTATTTACGGTATCACTAAATACTTCGCCCCAACTAGGTTTCTCCAAAAATTGAGTAATTCTATCTTCAGTATCAGTAATTACAATCCCATATTCCAGTGGATTATCTACGGAAGTAAGAACAATTGTGGCCAAACCGCCTTTTTGGCGATGAAAAGTAATGGCTTTTTGTAAATCAAAATCCGTTAAAGCATCGCCGCTAATGACCAAAAAAGTTTCATCTAAAAAAGAAGCGGCATTTTTGACGCTACCTGCCGTTCCTAAGGGAATATCCTCAATGTAGTAGCGCATATTGACGCCAAACTCCCGGCCATCAGCAAAGTACTTTTTAATTTGCTCAGGCAAATACTGCAGCGTTACACCAATTTCAGTAAGGTTATGGCGTTTTAGCAGGGCAACAATATGTTCCATCATTGGCCGGTTAACAAGTGGAACCATAGGTTTGGGGCGGTCACAAGTAAGGGGACGCAGGCGTGAACCTTCCCCGCCAGCCATAATAATAACTTTCATTTTTTCCCTCCTATTAGTGAACTTCCCTGTGGTAATACTGCTCCCGATGCTTTACATACTGCAATGCCCAGTCACTATGACGCCACTGCTTAAGAACCTGACGATAAATACTTTGCGTCTGTTTGGCTATTTCCTGCCAAGCATAATTATTTTTAACCTTTTGCAGAGCATTTTCCGACAACTGCTCAGCATATGTCGTATCCTGTAACAATTTAATAATTTGCTCTGCCAGTGAATCCGCATTGTCGGGATAACATTTTAAACCCGTTATACCATGATCCACGATGTCCGATAAACCGCCCGTATCCGACACCACCACCGGCACCTTGGCAGCCATGGCCTCTAGGGCCACAATGCCAAAGGGCTCATAAAGACTGGGAAAAACAGCAACGGCCGCCGAACGGTAAAGGGCATTGCGAGTAGCATCATCAATATAACCTGTAAAATACAAATGCTGCTCTATGCCCAACTCACGAGCCTGCCCACGCAGAGTTTCTAAAGCCGGGCCTTTACCGGCGATAACGAACTTTGTCTTGGGAACAGCGGCCAAAATACGGGGAACTGCCTGCAGTAAAATATGTAATCCTTTTTCTTGCACTAGGCGCCCCACAAAAAAAACAATTTTTTCATCATGAGCAGCATAGCGTTCCCTGACAGCCGCAACATTAGCTATCCGCTTGAATTGCTGCAGTTCGACGCCATTGGGAATGATAACAATTTTATCTTCAGGCAGGTGAAAAACCCTCTGCAGTTCATGATACATATATGAACTGCAGCAAATAACTTTCCAGGCCTCATAGGTCAACCACCATTCCACATCGCTGATATAACGCTGCTCATCTGTATGCAAACCACGATTACGCCCATATTCCGTGGCATGGATGGTTGCCACCAATGGTTTTCTCAAAGCATGCTTAACAGCGCGGGCAGCATAAGCTACCAACCAATCGTGGGCATGTATAAGATCATAATCTGCACCGGCTAAAAATAGTTCCAGCGCCTTTTCCAGCATTGCTATATTATATTGTAAAATCCCGGAAATAAAATCTCTTGGCACTAAATGGTATGGTCGTACCCGCCAGACCCTGACCCCGCCATTGAGTTCTTTTTCCGGAGTATCTTCATTCTCATTAATAGTAATCACGTCAACTTCGACACCAATTCTGTGCAAAGCAGCACTAAGTTCGGAAACATGACGGGCTAAACCACCAATAACACGCGGTGGATATTCCCAAGAAAACATTAAAATGCGCACAAGTAAATCCCCCCTAGAGTATCATTCCTTCGCTATTATGTCCAACCGCTTTGAATATATTAAAACTCTCAATTGTTAAGAAGGGGGATGAAGGAAAGTTGTTATCTGCCATCCTTTTCCGTCACTTTCAATGGTTACTGCACCGTGACAGTCTGTCCGAAAAATATCAACTTGCTGTTCTTTTAGTATGTCCAAGGTTTCTGCATGGGGGTGCCCAAAAATATTTTTGCCTACCGAAATTACAGCGGCCTGCGGTCTAACCGCTTCCAGCAAGGCTGCAGACATCGCATCGCGGCTGCCATGATGCGGGACCTGCAGTACATTAGCCTGCAGCTGCGGCGACGGCAGCTGTAAAATCTGTGCCACTGCAACTTCTTCCGCATCCCCCATCAGCAATAAAGAAAAATCATTGTAGACTAGTTTTATTACTAGTGAATTATTATTTACATCATCATCAGTATGAGAAAAAAGCTCCCTAGCCGGGGAAATAATCTGCAGCTTAATACCATCCAAATGTAAGCTATAGCCGGCATGCACAGTAAAACTGGATACCTGCTTTTCTGCCAATAGCTGCTGTAAATCATAATAAAGAGGGCTTTCTTCCCGCTGACCATTGCTGATAAAAACCTCCGTCGGCACTGCTGCCAAAATGGCAGGCATCCCGCCATAATGGTCCTGATGTGGGTGGGAAAGAATTAAGGCAGTGAGCCTAGCAATCTTGTGCCGACGCAAATAGGGCAAAATTACCTGTTCACCCACAGCAGGGAAGCCTCCACCGGCATCGAAAAAAAGATGGCGCCCGGCAGGTGTCCGTAAATGAACGGTTAATCCTTGTCCGACATCAAGGAAGGTGACGGATAAGCGCCCTTGCTGCGGAAATGAAGACAGCAGAACTATATTGGCAAAACAAAGCAGAAGCAAGAGCATCTTTGCTTTCAGCGGCCGCCATTTTTCGTATGTTACAAGCAAAAAAAGCAGTAAAGTGTAAAGCCACTGCCACAGCGGCGCTAAAGTGGGTAAATAAAATGTTCCTACCGGCAAGACAGCAAAGAAGCATGGAACTTTCTCTAAAAAAGTGAGGACAGGTAAAACCGTTAGTAGAAAAGGGGCTGCTAAAGGCAGGGATATCAACCCGCCCAGCATGCCCAGTAAACTAATTATTACTACTATACCAACTAAAGGGATACAAAGCAAGTTCAGCGGTAGAGTATAGACTGAAAGATAACCAAAATGCTGCAGTTGCAGGGGCAAAACACCAGCCATGGCTGCCAATGTTACTGCAAGAGAAGCGGCAAGGCTTTTGGGCAAACGAGAAAAATAGCCTTCCAGGCGCGCTGCTAACAGTAAAATGCCAATGGTGGCAGCAAAAGAGAGCTGAAAAGAAAGGCTAAACAGCCACAGCGGGCGATAAATTAGCATTAATAATGCCACTATTGATAACAGCTGCAAACCTGAACTTTCCCTACCCCCTTTTCTGGCGGCTAAAGTAATAAACCAGGAAAGGGCAGCTCTCCAAACCGGCGGATTAGCTCCGGTTAAAAAGACATAACAAAAAACAAAAAAACCGGAAAAAAATAAAGCAAAAAATGATCGGCGCGTGCCGCACAGCCGCTGAAAAAGAAAAGTCGCAAAGGAAGCGATAAACCCCACATGTAAGCCTGAGACAGCTAAAACATGAGCCAGGCCCAAGCGCTGGTAAGCTGCCAAGGTTTCCTCCCTCAGGCTATCTTTTTCCCCCAGTAGGATACCTGCAGCCAGTCCACCCTCCGCCGCGGGCAGATGATGCATAAAAATTTGCTGTGCTTTTCCCCGTACTTTGGCCATCAGGCAGAGAAAAGGGCTACCGCCAAAACCCGGCAAAATTAAAACATCACGACCGTTTACCGCTAAGACTGCACCAATATTGGCAGCAGTAAGATAGCCGGCATAATCAAAACCACCAGGATTACGCCGTCCGACCGGTGCTCTAAGCCTTCCCCACAAGGAAAGATTTCTTCCGGGTGTCGGTTTAAATCCCCTTGGCTGCTGATAAACCTTAACCAAGACCTCTGCCTTTGTGTTAATACACTTTCCGTCTTCTCCTTTAAATTCTTCAATCGAGAAAATAAATTGAGAATTATCCTCCTCTTGCTTCAGCATCTCCTTTATATAGCCGGTAAAGTGCCCCTGCCGTTCCAACAGCGGTTTAATGGGTATTTGGAGGGCACTATAAGACACTTGATATGCCAACATACCCAAACTCAAAAATAAAAAAAGAAGCCCCACTGCAGCAGACTTCTTTTTTACTGATAAAAAGATGGAGAGAATCAGCGCTGCTGAACCCAATACAATTATAATCCATACAGGTAGCCAAAATTTGCTACCCAATGCTATACCTGCAGCATAAGCAGCAGTAAGAAAGGGCAGGACAGGCATCCTTTTACTCCCCCTTTTGCTGAAAAACAGTCAGGAGTGACTATGAGCTATTTAGGAATAGCTTCGCGGGCCAGTTGATCACAGCGATTATTAAGTTCATCATCAGCATGTCCTTTAACTTTAACCCATTCAATTTGATGCTTTCCAGACAGCTCTAAAAGCTCCTCCCATAAATCACGGTTTTGCACCGGTTCCTTTTTACTGTTCTGCCAACCGTTGCGACGCCATTTGTCAACCCAACGCTGATTAAAAGCATTAACCAGGTAAGCGCTGTCACTGTGCAATTTAACCTGACAGGGCTCCTTAAGCTGACGCAGGGCGGCAATTGCTGCCTGCAATTCCATACGCTGATTGGTGGTTACTTTTTCCCCGCCGGAAATTTCTTTTTTATGGCTCCGATACAGAAGTATGGCTCCGTAACCACCGGGGCCGGGATTGCCTGAACAAGCACCATCGGTATAAATAATAACTTTTTTCATCATTCCTCCCCTATTTCTGCCTGATTCTCGGTTTCCTGTTGTCGTTCGACTTTTTGCAAAGCCGATATTACCTTTCCTAATTCCTCCTGTAGGCGTCCATATTCAGACCAATCGCCCCTTCTCAAGGCTTCTTGGGCGGCATCATATAAATCCGCCGCTTCCTTAATCAATTGCTGCAGATTATTTTCTCCTGGATCAGTGCCGGGCGGTTCGGTATCTACAGGCTCTTTTTCTTCAGCGGGATGCAAGCCAAAAACGGCGGCTAAAGATTCTGCCAATGTATTTTCCATAACGATCTTGTCTCCATAAGCCACAATAACTCTGGCCAGTTCAGGGAATTGGCTCTGCTCAGCCTGCAGATACAGTGGCTCAACATATAGTATAGTACCGTTTATGGGCAACACCAATAAATTTCCCCGCACGACACGTGAACCCTGCTGGTTCCATAATGCCAGCTGTTGCGATATGGCAGTATCCTGGTCAATACGGGCTTCAATTTGGGCAGGGCCGTAAAGCAGCTCACCCTTAGGAAACTGATAACAAACCAATTGTCCGTAATGCTTACCGTCACAACGCCCGGCAAGCCAAGCCACCATGTTGTTACGATTATACATGGTATAAGGTAAAATTAAAACAAATTCCGGATCTTCCTCACCAGGTAAATTTAAAATTGTGTAATAAGGCTGCAGGGGAACAGTCTCTTCCCCGTATTTTTCCAGAGGTATCTGCCAACGGTCTTCTTTATTATAAAAAACTTTAGCATCACCCATATGATAAGTGGCAAAAATATGTGACTGAATTGTAAACAAAAATTCAGGATAGCGCACATGCTCTTTGAGACCGGCAGGCATCTTTTCAGCAGAAATAAAAAGATCGGGGAAAATTTTCATATAGGCAGCAATATAGGGTTCATCAGGTTGAAAAACATAGAAGCGCACCGTACCGTTATAAGCATCCACAGTAACCTTAACTGAATTGCGGATATAATTAATGCCTTCATAGGGTTCGGCATACGGGTAACGGTTACTGACGGTATAAGCATCCAACAGCCAATACAAGCGGCCGCCATCAATTACTAAATAAGGATCATTATCGTATTTGAGAAAAGGCATTATTTTCTGCACACGGGAAATAATTTCACGATTAAAATGGATACGGCTTGTGGCTGTAAGTTCATTGGAAAAAAGTATGCGGTAATCAGAAAAGCGCAGGGCAAGTAAAAGGCGCCGAAAGAATCCCCCTACCGGCAGGCCGCCTTCTCCTTCATAGCGTGTTGTGGCATTTGTTTCACCCAGAGGATAATCAAATTCATCAGTTCTCGTGCCGGTAAAAATATAGTAGTCCGTTAATTCACCATAATAAATCTGTGGCACT
>ERZ773359.1756-NODE-1756-length-29192-cov-46.673954_pt1 | contig 29192 bp, 26 predicted proteins | sample MGYA00374955_ERZ773359 | MGnify/ENA primary metagenome ERZ773359 (study PRJEB29098, sample SAMN04486028) | biogas fermenter metagenome | study: EMG produced TPA metagenomics assembly of the Biogas fermentation microbial communities from Germany - Plant 4 DNA1...
CTCAAGAATTCTACAGATAATACAGTTTGGAGTGTGGAGTTTGAAGTTTGGAGTTTGGAGTTAGTAGTTTGGAGTTTGAAGTTTAGGGGATAAATAAAAAAATAGCAGTCTCACAATGAAATTGTGAGACTGCTATTTTTATTTCATAATTCAACTAATCTTAATTAAAATCTATTAGCTGAAAGATTTTATTTTAGACTTTCAATTCTAACTAAAACTGCATCTAACATTTCTTGATATTTTGCTCTCTTTTCCTTTTCACCATTTATTACTGCTTCAGGTGCTTTTGCTAAGAAGCCTTCATTTGATAGTTTTTTATCTATTCTTTCAACTTCAGCTTCTAATTTTTTCTTTTCTTTATTTAATCTCTCAAGTTCTTTTTCTCTATCAACTAGGTCAAGTAGCGGCATAAATAATTCTCCACCCTTAGTAACTAAAGCTACCGCATTTTCTGGAACCATTGCTTTATCTTCAATAAATTCAACTTCTTGTGCTGAACCTAATTTTTCAAAATAATGAACTCCAGCTAAGAAAGCTTCCTTAGCTTCAGCTGTAGCATAAGCTATAACCTTAGCTTTTCTTGATGGTGGAACATTCATTTCAGCTCTAACATTTCTAAGTGCTTTAATAGCTTCAATAATTAATTCCATCTCTTTTTCTGCTTTAATATTATTGTTTTCTTCTTTAAATTCTGGCCATGAAGATATCATAATTGATTCTCCATCAGTTAAAGTAGTATATATTTCTTCTGTTATAAATGGCATTACTGGATGAAGAAGTTTAAGTCCAGTTGTTAATACTGTATAAAGAACGTTATATACAACTCCCTTAGCCTTTTCATCATCGCTATATAATGTTCCTTTAGATAATTCTATATACCAATCACAGAATTCAGTCCACATAAAATCATAAACCTTTTGAAGAGCAATACCAAGTTCATATTTTTCCATGTTTTCAGTAACTTCTTTTACCAAGGAATTAACTCTAGATAATATCCATTTATCTGCTAAGCTATAATCCTTACAATCTTTATACTTATTCATTAGTTCTTCATCAAGATTCATCATAACATATCTTGATGCATTCCAAATCTTATTAGCAAAATTTCTTGCAGCTTCAACTCTTTCAGGAATATATCTAATATCATTTCCTGGTGAATTTCCTGTAACCAACATAAATCTTAAAGCATCTGCACCATATTCTTCTATTACTTCAAGAGGATCAACACCATTACCTAAAGATTTACTCATTTTTCTTCCTTGAGCATCTCTTATAATTCCATGAATTAATACGGTATCAAAAGGTGTTTCTCCCATACAGTAAAGGCCTTGGAAAATCATTCTAGCTACCCAGAAGAATATAATATCATAACCCGTAACTAATACATTTGTTGGATAGAAGTATTCTAAGTCTTCAGTTTTATTTGGCCAGCCTAATGTTGAAAATGGCCATAATGCAGATGAGAACCATGTATCTAATACATCTTCATCTTGTTTTAAATGAGATGATCCACACTTCGGACATACATCTGGTGCTTCAGTTCTAACTATTACTTCATTACAATCTAAGCAGTACCAAACTGGAATTCTATGTCCCCACCATAATTGTCTTGAAATGCACCAGTCTTGTATATTTTCCATCCAATTATAATAAATCTTATCAAATCTTTCTGGAACAAACTTAGTCTTATTAGTTCTAACAGCTTCTATAGCTGGTTTTGCTAAGGATTCCATTTTTACATACCATTGCTTTGATATTATTGGCTCAATTACTGTATTACATCTATCATGAGTTCCAACATTATGAGTATGAGTTTTAACTTTAACTAATAATCCTAATTCTTCAAGCTCTTTTACTATTTGCTTTCTAGCTTCATATCTATCTAAGCCCTTATACTTTCCACCAAGTTCATTGATTACCCCATGATCATCCATAACTCTAATTTGAGGAAGATTATGCCTTAAACCTACCTGGAAGTCATTAGGATCGTGAGCTGGTGTAATTTTAACAGCTCCTGTACCAAATTCTATGTCAACATAATCATCAGCAACTATTGGGATTTCTCTATCTGTTAATGGAAGCTTAATAGTTTTTCCTATTAAATCTTTATATCTTTCATCCTCTGGATTTACAGCCACAGCTGTATCTCCAAGTAGAGTTTCTGGTCTTGTAGTAGCAATTTCTAAATAACCAGTTCCATCAGCTAATGGATAGTTTATATGCCAGAAAAATCCCTCTTGTTCTTCATATTCAATTTCTGCATCAGATAAAGCTGTTGAACATTTTGGACACCAATTAGTTATTCTATTTCCTTGATAAATTAATCCTTCATTATACAGTTTAACAAAAACAGTTCTAACTGCTTTATTTAAATTTTCATCCATTGTAAAGGCTTCTCTTGTAAAATCACAAGAAACACCCATTTTTTTAAGCTGGTTTCTTATAGTTCCTCTATATTCATCAGCCCACTCCCATACTTTTTCAAGGAAGGCTTCTCTTCCCATTTCTTTCTTCACAAGACCTTGCTTTAATAATTCATTTTCTACTTTAACTTCAGTTGCAATAGAAGCATGATCTTCACCTGGCAGCCATAAGGTTGAATATCCCTGCATTCTCTTAAATCTAATAAGCATATCTTGAAGGGTGTTATCAAGAGCGTGCCCTAGGTGAAGCTTTCCAGTAATATTTGGTGGAGGCATCACTATTGAAAATGATTTTTTACTTTTATCTATTTTCGGTGTAAAATACTTCTTTTCTTCCCATTCCTTATAAATTCTTTCTTCAAAGGATTTAGGATCATAAGTTGTTGCAATATTTTTCTTCTCTGACATTATTTTTCCTCCTTATAATCTATTTAAAAATTATTATATTTTACAATAAAAAAGAGTCTTCATCACAAAAGGACGAAGACTCGCGGTACCACCTTTTTTCCTACTAAAAAATTTAATAGGCTCTTGTATCTTTAACGGTTAAGATAACCGTCTTTACTTACTAAAATTTCAGTAAAGATGCTCCAAAGCTACCTTCAGGATATTCTGTATAGAAGGCTCTCAGCTGCTAACCTTCCTCTCTTTGATACTTCCTATTCCCTACTCCTCTTTATCATCGCTCAATTATTTAATTATTTCTAATATTAATATATTATATTTTTCTTGTCAACATTGGTTCGAGAAATTATTCTTCTATCCAATTTATTTTTTCTATAGCTTCTTTAACATACTCTTCACTCATATTCGGATTAATAGTATTTTCATTAGTTATAGTAATTATTGACATTGCTATAGCATGTTTTACCGTATCCCTTATAGATAAATTATTCATATAACCATAGCCTACGCCAGCCACAAAAGCATCACCAGCTCCAGTAACATTTTTTACTTTTACTGCTTCTATTCCAATTTTTCCTTCCTCAGTGCTTGTCTTATAATAAATACCTTCAGAATCTAAACTAATAAATACATTTTTTACTCCTAAAGATAGGAAAAAATCTGCTGCCTTTTTTAAATCCTTATAACTTTCTATTTTAAAACCACATAAAGCTTCAGTTTCTATTCTATTTGGTTTTATTGTATGAAAATACTTAATCAGATGTTTAATTTTTTCAGCTTTAGTTGCTGAAACGGGATCTAAAATAAATCTTGTTTTATGACTAAAATTAATTAATAAATATTCTAGTAATTTGGGATTATCAGCATCAACAATTATGTATTCTGCATTTTCAATAATAGCTGCTTTTGAAGCAATAAAGGAAGTTTCCATCTTATTTAAACTTTCCATATCTACAATAGCAGCTTCCATTTCTCCTTCTTCATTTAAGATAGCCATATATGTAGGCGTACATTCCTCTTTAAGTATTAATGAATGCTCCATGCTATAACCTATTTCTCTAGAATTTTCTAGAATTTGTTTTCCGTTACTATCTCCACCTATAATTGAGATAAACTCCGTTTTAACATTTACTCTTGCTAAATTTTCTGCTATATTTCTACAAACTCCACCTAAAGATATCTTTATACTTCCTGGTATTGAATCTCTACCATGATAGGGCTTTTTACTAAAGCCAATAATATCTACTATAGATGCTCCTAAAACCAATATATAGGGACTATTATTACACATATTCTCTCTCCTGATTTATATACTCAAAAAATAAAAACATATCACTATTATATTAAAAAAATATTAAAAAATAAAGATGTTTTGCAAACTATGTCGAATATTGTGCTTAGCTTTATTGAATATTAAATCGCCATAGTGTTAAGAATTATAATATTCAGCTTTACAATATTAGGAGGTTTCTATGAACAACTTTATTGAAGGCAACAATTACTACAATAAAAAAGATTATGAAAAAGCAATTGCTTCCTATAAAAGAGCTATAGAAAACGGAGAAAGTACAACTTGTGCAAATTATAATTTAGGAGTTTGTTATATTAAGCTAAAAGAATACGATCGGGCTATTCCATTTTTCAAGAAGGCTATAAGTATGCAAAAGGAAAGCAAGTATTTCTTTAATTTAGCATATTGCTATGCAATGAAAAATGAAATTAAAAAAGCCTTAATTAACTTTAATATAGCCTGGTCATTAGATAATACAGACGAAGATTGTAAAAAAGCAATTGAAATAATTGCTAAAAAGAATAAAAAAGCACAATAAAAAAAGATTGCTTTGCAATCTTTTTTTAGTTTAGTGTGTGGAGTTATTACAGATTTTCAGTCAGTTGAAAATCATCATTAACCGAAAGCTGAAAACTGCCTAAAACTCTCCTGCAATATCTGCATTTAAGTGGTCTCTATTAAAATCCTCATTATCAAAATAGTCACCAGCCATATAGAAAGTTGGATCAACATTAATCCAAATACCTTCATCTTCAAGGTAAACCTGATTCCAAGCGTGGGGTCCAAAGTTTATTCCATCATAAGCTTCACCCGTAATTATTCTGCTTCTTAAGTTTGTCGCCCTTGCCATTGCCGTAAATAGACATGCATAGTCAAAACATATCCCTTTTCTTGTATTAAAGGCTTCTATAGCTCCGCTGTTACTCACTCCTTCTTCAGCAAGAACCTTCTTTGCCTTATCAAAATCATAAGATATATTTGAACCAACCCATGCATAAATTCTTCTAGCTTTCTCTCTGTCACTTTCAGCTCCAATTACAATTTCTTTAGCTTTCAAATTAATTTCCTCATTAGAATTTACCCCTTCTTCTAAAGTTACCCCATTATAATAAACTATTACATTGGGATTTTTAGGAAGATATTCATTAAAATCATCATATGATAATACTGGTTTGTTAACTAGAATAATATTTTCTAAAGAATTATAGCCATTTATATTATTAAAAATTTCAATTTTATTATTTAATCCTAAAGTGATATTATAGGTACTTACAACTATAAACATCATAAGGATAATAACTAATCCTTTTAAAAAACCAAAAAAGCTAGAAAAAATAACTATTACAAACTTTCCTGTTTTATTGCTTTGATAGGGAGCAAAAATAATATTATTAATAACCTTTAAAGCAAAATATATAGTATTCTGGATAATAATAAATATTATTCCTAGTATAAATACCTTTAATAATAAACTATTTAATTCTTCTATACTAATATATACACTTAAGTTTTGTAAAACGAATAGGTATATTTTCTCTAAATTAACTATTAATATAAAAAAGGTTAAAAAGATTGAGAAATAGTAAAAAAGTTTATTTAACGAATCTCTTACACTTTTTTCTTCTAAAGAAGATTTTATACTTGATATAATTGAAAATATTATTATTACTCCACAAAGAATGTAAGAAATATATTCCTGCATTTAGGACTCTCCTTTTTATTAATAAAAATTATCCTGATTTAATAACTTTTTAATAACTTTTGAAGCTATTTCATAACTATAGCCTCTTGTAACTAAAAATCTATATAATTTTTGAGATAATTTATAATTATCCTTTTCCCGTTTTATTAAAATATTATATTTTTTATTAGCTAAATAATAAGCAGTTTCCTCTTCTTCTTCACTATTTATTTTAGATATTTCTTGTTCAATTAAAGTATCATTCAAACCTTTTTTCAATAAATTATATTTTATTTTATTCTTTCCCTGGGATTTTGATTTGTCTTTTATATACATTTTAGCATAATCTATATCACTTAAAAAATTATATTCTTTTAAAAAGCTAATGATTCTATTAATTGTTTCAATATCAAAATCTTTTTTTAATAATTTCCCCCAAATTTCTTTTTCTGTTTTATATGATCTATCAATGATTTTCAAAGCTGCACTTTTACATTTTAAATAATCATCTTCCTTAGCTGCTTTTTTAATTCTATCAATATCTACTTTTTCTTTAAGCTTTAATCCTTCTTTGATCAATACTTCTTTACTTAAAGAAAAGGCATATTCATCATCTATATAAATATTTACTCTATCTTTATTTTTCTTTTGCTCTTCAATTTTTGTAATAATATTCAACTTATTCCACCAGCCCTTTATAACAATGGTTCACGATTTAAGTATATGAATGGTAGGCCTATTTAAAACAATATTAGCAGTTTCTTGAATCTTATTAATATCTAATTTATCTAGCTTTTCCATATCTTTTTCAAATTCAAATAAATCCTCATTATCTAGTCCTTGATGAAGCATATAATTACAAAGCTCTGAAGGATCTTCTAAAGTTGATATTACAGCAGTTCTATGAATCTTCTTCATAAGAGTTAAATCTCTTTCACAAAATTCTAGATTTCCTTCTTTCACTGATAAAATAGTTTTATCAATAGCTTTTATTGCTGCTTCAACATCTTTTTTTGAAACCGCAGTATATATATATAAAGTCTTAACATTATTTGTCATGTTTAAACTTGTATATATATCATAAGCTAATCCCCTTTTCTCTCTAACTTCTCTGAAAAGTAGGGAATTTGAACTTTCACCTAATCTATGATTTAAAATTTTGAGAGGTAATTCTAATTCCTTATTTAATTCATTAAAAGTATATAAATAAACAATAGTATTTTGTTCTATATTGCTTTTTGTAGTTGTAAATATTTTTTCAATATTTTTTTCCTGTATTATTTCTCTTAATGTTAAATCTTTATGTTCCCAATTTGAAAAATATTTCTTTATTTCTTTCAATGCCTCTTCATGACTGTATGAAGAAACCATAGCTAATACAGTATTATTAGGAATATAATATTTTTTATAAAAATCAACTAAATCTCCTCTTTTATATTTTTTTATATTTTCTTCAATACCTGCCACATCATACTTAAGGGGGCTTTTATTAAAAGCACATTCATTTATTCTTCTAATACTATAATCCTCTATATCATCTTTACTGCTTCTTATTTCTGATAAAATAACCCCCCTTTCTTTTTCTATTTCTTTATCTTTAAAAGAAGAATTAATAATCATATCTCCTAAGATATCTAAAGCATTTGGGATTTCCTCTTCTAAGCAGCTAATTGTATAAACTGTAGCAGTATAATCAGTATAGGCATTGTACTCTCCCCCTAAAAATTCAAGTTCATCATTTAATTCTTCATAATCTCTCTTTGTTGTGCCTTTAAAAAGCATATGTTCAATAAAATGTGCTATTCCTTTTTCATCCATATCTTCATATAAAGATCCAACTTTTACACCTATATTTATTGCTGCTATCTTTGTATCTTTCTTTATTGTTAATACCTCTAAACCATTATCTAAATAATGTCTTTTTACGTCAAAGTTTAATTTAAACATATTTATATCACCTATATCTACCCTCTAATAATTTGTCTACATACTATATACTATTATAAATAATTAATCTTTACCAGAGAAGATTTCACACTTATAATAATTATAAAAGAAATTATTATGGAGGCCTTTATGAAAAAAAATATATTGATAATAGAAGATGAAACTAGAATAAGATTTCTACTTAGAGATTATTTTTTGAAAGAAGACTTTAATATTATTGAAGCTGCCGATGGTGATGAAGGTTTAAATTACTTTGTTAATAATAAAATTGACTTAGTTATTTTAGATATTATGATGCCTAAAGTTGATGGTATAACTGTTTTAGAAATGATAAGAAAAGTTTCTACCGTTCCTGTAATTTTACTCACTGCGAAAGGTCAGGAAGAAGATAAACTTTTTGGTTATGAAATGGGTGCTGATGATTATATAACAAAACCCTTTTCTCCAAAAGTGTTAGTTGCTAAAGTAAAAGCTCTTCTTAAAAGGACCTCTGATGAAGAAAATTTTTCAAGTATAAAAGATTTTAATGGATTAACAATAAATAAATTATCTCATGAAGTCAAAGTAAATGGAGAAATAATAAACTTATCACCAAAAGAATTTGAACTTCTTGTTTATTTATCTGATAATGCAGGAATTGCCTTATCTAGAGATACTATTTTAGATAATGTTTGGGGAATTGATTATTATGGAGACATAAGAACTGTAGATACTAATATTAAAAGACTTAGAGAAAAACTTAAGGATAAGGCCTGCTATATTGTAACTGTAAGAGGAAGTGGATATAGATTTGAAGAAAAAGTTAACATTTAGTATATCAAGTAAATTATTTCTTATAACCTCCTCCTTAATATTTATTCTCCTAGTATTTAGCATGATATTTCAAAATTTATTTTTTCAAGATTTTTATTTAAATAAGAAAGTAAAAGAAATGATTAAAGAAACTAAAAAATTTAGCGAACTTTATTCATATCAGGTATCAAATGAAAAACTTCTTAATGAAGCTTTATTTAGATTTGAACAAGATACTAACTCTAAAATTGCCCTTCTTTCCTTAGACGGAAAGTTTAAATTTCTACCTAATTATGATAAAAATACTGACGATTTTCAAACTTTAACCTATTTCTGTGCTGAATTAATAAACAATAAAGATTTAATATATGAAGTATTAGAAAACGGCAAATCAAAAACTACAATTTTTGAAAATGCTTTTACTAAGACTACTAAAATAGGTACAATAACACCTATGTCCTTAAATTCCTTCAATGATTCCATAATTGTAGCTGTATCCTCCATGCAGCCAATAAGAGAAGCTACAGATGTAATAAAGGAATTTTACATATACCTATTTAATGGTTTTTTAATATTAGGATTAATTTTAACACTTATATATGTAAATTTAATTACTAAACCTTTAGTAAAAATTAATAATGTTGCAAAACGTATGTCTAACTTAGATTTTTCAGTTAAATGTGAAGTCCAATCTGATGACGAAATCGGAAATCTTGCTACTACTCTTAACTTTTTATCTTCTTCCTTAGAAAGTTCTTTAGAAGATTTAAAGCAAAAAAATATGAAGCTACAAGAAGATATTGAAAAAAAACGTAAAATAGAAGAATTAAGAAAAGATTTTATAGCAAGTGTTTCCCATGATTTAAAAACTCCTATAGGAATAATTGAAGGCTATGCTGAAGGTTTAAGAGACGGTATTGCAAAAGGTAAAGATATTAATATATATTTAGAAACAATAATAGATGAAGCTAAAAAGATGGATAAATTAGTTACTAATATGTTAGAATTATCAAAACTAGAATCCGGAACTACAGAATTAATTTTAGAGAAATTTAATATATTAAGGTTAATTCAAAAATTAATAAAAAAGTTTTCTCTTGAATATGCATCAAAGAATATTAATTTAATTTTAAATACTGACTTAGAATACTGTTATGTAATTGGTGATAGTTTCCAACTAGATCAAGTCATGACAAACCTTTTAAGTAACGCTTTTAAATATACAAATAGTTATAATGATGTTATCATAGAAGTTAAAACTATAGAAAATTTAGTTGAAATATCAATAGAAAATAAAGGTTCTCATATTCCCGAATATGAAATAGAAAATTTATTTAATAAATTCTATAAATTAGATAAATCTAGAAGAAGATCAGAAAATAAAAATAGCAGCGGTCTTGGTCTTGCAATAGTAGATAGAATATTAAGCTTACATGAAAGTAAATTTTCCTTATCAAATACAGATGATGGTGTAATGTTTAAATTTACATTAAAAAAGGCTGAAGAACCTAAATTTGATGAAGAATATGAATAACTTTATAATTTTCAACAAATAATAACCACCATAAGGTGGTGATTTTATGAGCAGTTCTCAATATAACAGAAATAAAAATAATAAAAGCAACACTGATAAAAATAGAAATACTAATAACAAAGACAAAGGAAATAATCAAGTAAAATCTACAAACAATCAAGGTTAAATCCATGAAAAACTTCCTGTTTTGCTATAACATAAATAAGTTATAATAAAACAGGAAGTTAATTATTCTTAATCTATTTCTATTGCCTCTAAAGCCCTATATTCATATTCTCTTAAAGGCATTTCTTTTAAAATATTTATTATTTCATTAAAATTCTTTATTAAGTTAAGCTTTTCTGATATAAAATAATATTCAAGGGCGGTATTTTCCCAACTAATCCATTTAACATGTCTATCTCTTTCTTCCTCATAAAGCTTAAATATTTCATTATCTTTTATTTGATTTACAACTTCTTCACATATGAAAAAATTACATACATAACTTCTATATTTTGCTTTTATTGTACAACCCTCTCCTGATTTTACAAATGGACATGCTCTAAAAAAAATAGTTTTATCTCTTACCTTAAAATTATCTAATTCTCCGTTATTTTTATAAAGGTTGTAACCTTCTTCATCAAAATATCCTTTTGCATGTATATAATAATTATTAATTTCTACTTTTGGTAAAGCTAGTATTCTCTTTAGGGTTTCCATGCCTTCTTCTTCTTTTACCATCTTATGAATATCATACAAATTAAATTTGGGGAAATAAGAACAGCATCCCCTATTTTTTATTTCACAAAGACTTTTTCCAAATTCACTTTTGCAATTATAACAAGAGCTACATCCATACTGCGGAACACCTTGGTCAATTTTTAAATCTATTTTTATCATATTTTTCCCCCAATTTCATTACGAAATCTTTTTACGAAAATATTATAAAAACATCAGATTTAAAAATAAATATTTTTTTTCTTTTAAAAAATTAATTTTTTATTACATTTATTCTCTAGTCATATATCTTTTAAATAATTCATCAGCTATTTCAGGATTAGAAGCCTTTAAATCATTTATATAAAGAAGAGCACTTCCCTTATAATCCTTTTCTTCTCCTAATAATATTACCTCATAGCAGCTTCTTAAAATATTAACTATGCAGTTGTTAAAATGATTTTCTTTACAGTTTTTACAAAGCTTAAGGATATCTATAATTCCATTCATAATATTTTCCTTATCATATACCTTAGTATCTGTAATAGGAATATTTTCATAGCCATTCATTACATAAGTAACTTTATTAATCATACACTCTTTTATACATTCAGTACCATAACCAACTAAACAATTCTTTCTATCACAAACACCACATGTTTCTTTTGATAAACAACAAGGACTTAACTTGTCCACAAGTCGGCTAAAATTAATATCTTTAAATGCAACTGCCATATTTTTCCTTCCTAACATTTTCCATTTTATGCTAACATTCTATATTATATCACATATTTTTAATAAAAATAATTAACAATTTTTTAATAACTTTTAATTTATTTTTTACAATAAAAAAGGCAATCAAATGAATACCACTATAAAGCATTATGACCTTTTCTTTTATTGTAATCATTATACTTAGTCTAAGTTTTAACAATCTTATTTTAAATTTTTTCAATTTTCTTAATATTCTTAATATCGCACTAATACTTGATTTTAGCAAAATTTATATTTGTTTTTTATTCTTTCTATGATATTATTATTCTATCTGATTGCTATATTTTTTGCTAAATAATTCAAAATCCTACTATTATTTATAAGAATTTATGTTATAATTTAGTTAAAGAGTATTTAAAATATACATTATTTTAAAGGAGGTACAAACATGATAAATGTTAAAGAATTTATTGACAAAAATTATACACCATATTATGGAGATGATAGCTTTTTAGCAGGTCCAACAGAAAGAACTACAGCACTTTGGAACAAGGTACTAGAGTTATTAAAGAAGGAAAATCAAACTGGTCCAATTGTTGATGATAAGACACTAGCTTCAATAACTGCTTATGGTCCAGGCTATATTGATAAAGACCTTGAATTAATAGTAGGACTTCAAACTGATGAACCACTAAAGAGAACTATGATGCCTTTCGGTGGAATAAGAATGGTAAAAAAATCAGTTGAATTATATGGCAAAAAGTTAGATAAGAACATTGAAGAATTTTTCACAAAGTATAGAAAGACTCATAATGACGGTGTTTTTGATGTTTATACTCAAGATATAAGAAACGCAAGAACTACTGGCTTAATTACTGGTCTTCCAGATGCTTATGGTAGAGGAAGAATCATTGGTGACTATAGAAGAGTTCCTCTTTATGGAGTTGATACTTTAATTGAAGAAAAAATTAAAGAAAAAGACTCTATTACAACAATTAATGAAGAAACAATTAGATTAAGAGAAGAAATATCTGAACAAATAAAGGCTTTAAAAGAATTAAAAGAACTTGGAAATATATATGGTTTCGATTTATCTAGACCTGCTGAAAATGCAAAAGAAGCAGTGCAATGGTTGTATTTAGCATACTTAGCTGTAGTAAAAGAACAGAATGGTGCTGCGATGTCTCTTGGAAGAGTTTCTACTTTCTTAGATATTTACATTGAGAATGATATTAAAAAAGGAATACTAACTGAAAGCGAAGCTCAAGAGTTAATCGATCAATTTATTATCAAATTAAGAATAGTTCGTTTCTTAAGAACAAAAGAATATGATGAATTATTTAGTGGAGATCCAGTTTGGGTTACAGAATCAATTGGTGGTATGAACAATAACGGTGAAACTCTTGTTACTAAGACTTCTTACAGATTCTTAAATACCCTTTATAATTTAGGACCTGCTCCAGAACCAAACTTAACTGTATTATGGTCAGAAAAGCTTCCTCAAAACTTTAAGAACTTCTGCGCAAAAGTTTCTATTGACACAAGTTCTATTCAATACGAAAATGATGACTTAATGAGACCTAAGTTTGGTGACGATTATGGAATTGCTTGCTGTGTTTCTGCTATGAAAATAGGAAAACAAATGCAATTCTTTGGAGCAAGAGCAAACTTAGCTAAGGCATTATTATATGCTATCAACGGCGGAGTAGATGAAAAGAAATTTACTCACGTTATTCCTAACTTAGATCCTATAACTGACGAAATTTTAGATTATGATAAGGTTATGGCAAACTATGATAAAGCCATGGATTGGTTAGTAAAAACTTACGTTGATGCATTAAATATTATCCACTATATGCACGACAAATATAACTATGAAAAGTTAGAAATGGCTTTACACGATAAAGATGTAGAAAGAATATTAGCAACAGGTATAGCAGGTCTTTCTGTAGTAGCTGACTCATTAAGTGCTATAAAATATGCAAAAGTAAGACCAATTAGAAATGAAGAAGGAATAACTGTTGATTTTGAAATTGAAGGCGAATTCCCTAAATACGGTAATGATGATGACAGGGTTGACAGCATTGCAGTAGAAGTTGTAGAAAAATTAATGAACAAAATAAGAAAACAACATCCTTATAGAAATGCTAAATTCTCTCAATCAATCTTAACAATTACTTCAAACGTTGTTTACGGTAAAAAGACTGGTGCAACTCCTGATGGAAGAAAAGCTGGAGAACCTTTTGCACCTGGTGCAAACCCAATGCATAATAGAGACACTAATGGTGCTTTAGCTTCTTGCTTATCAGTAGCTAAAATTCCATATGATCATTGTGAAGATGGAATATCTTATACTTTCTCAATAGAACCAAATTCTCTTGGTAAAGAAAGAGAAACAAAAATAAATAATTTAACTTCTCTATTAGATGGTTACTTCAAAAACGAAGGACATCACATTAATATAAATGTATTAAATAGAGACATGTTATTAGATGCAGTAGAACATCCAGAATTATATCCTCAATTAACTGTAAGAGTATCTGGATATGCAGTTAACTTTATTAAATTAACAAGAGAACAACAATTAGAAGTTATAAGCAGAACATTCCACGAAAAAATATAATAATGTAAAGGAGAAATGATTATGACAAAAGGAAGAATTCATTCAATTGAAACAATGGGCTTGGTAGATGGTCCAGGAATAAGGACAGTAATATTCTTTCAAGGCTGCCTTTTAAGATGTTCCTATTGTCATAATCCCGATACATGGAATGTTAGTGGAGGCTATGAAATAGATGCGAAGGACTTATTCAAAAAAGTCCTTCGTTATAAAGCCTTTTTTGAAAAATCTGGTGGTGGAGTTACATGTTCCGGTGGAGATCCTTTAATGCAGCCTGCTTTTTTGCTAGAGTTTTTTAAGCTTTGTAAGGAGAATAATATTCATACTACTTTAGATACATCTGGTGTAGGTTTAGGTAACTATGCAGAAATATTAAGATATACAGATTTAGTTCTATTAGATGTAAAACATCATGAAGAAGATCAGTATAAAAAAATTACTGGAAGATCTATGGATAGTTATAAAGCCTTTGTAGAAGAACTATATAAAGCAAATACTCCTTTATGGATAAGACATGTAGTTGTTCCTGGAATAACTGATGATGAAGAACATATTAGAAGTCTATCTAAATACATAAAATCTACTTTTAAAAATGTTCAAAAAATTGAACTTCTACCTTATCATACTATGGGCGAAGAAAAATATAACAAACTTGGAATTGACTATAGGTTAAAAGGATTAAAACCAATGGATAGAGATAAATGCCAAGAGTTAGAAAAAATTCTCTACAATAATAGCATTTAAAATAAAAGTAGGAGGAAGTACCATCTTATAAAATAGATGGTACAATCCTCCTACTTTTATTTTAAATCTTATTTTATATCCATAACCTATTATCAACTATTGTATTAATAGCTATTTCACCATTTTTATCTCTTAATTCAAGGATAATTAACCTTAAATCATTACCATTTAATTTATTATATACAATAACAGTATTACTTACATTTTTATAAATATAAGATAAAATTAAATTACATGCTTCCCGGGCTCCAAGTGTATATAATTGCACCTCCCTAGATTCCATAGGTTTAAGTTCCTTTATAAGAGCTTTATAATTACCGTTCACTTTACCATCATGACTTATACTAATATTGCTTAAACTATCATTAGTTAAATTTTTTACTATAACCCTCTGCATAAAATCATACATAAATTTCAATCCCCTTTTAAATTTATTTTTAATCCTCATAGAATACTATAAATATATTATAATACAATTTTAACCAATATGGTTAATACGTTGTATTTTTTAATATTTCTTCAAAAATACAAAGATACGGAATTAGTGTTTATATTACACTATACATTCCATATCTTTTAATATTTATTTATCTTCTAAATTTAAATTACCAAGTAAAGAAGCAAAAGGATTGTTATTAAATTCTTCTGCTTCCTTTTTTATTTTCCTTATTATCTTATTAACTTCCTTTTTATTCACTTTATCATTCTTATCAAATCTTTTTTCAAACTGCGATGCTTTTTCTCTAAAATTACAAGTAGCTCCTACACAAACATATATCTTAGCTTCCCCTTCTCCTCTAAGTTCAAGCTTTTTCTTACATTCAGGACATCTAACATTTGTAAATCTAGCCAAGTTTTCCTTATAGCCACATTCTCTATCCTGACACACAAGCATTCTGCTATTTTTCCCCTTAACTTCAAGGAGATATTTACTGCAGTTAGGGCACTTCCTTCCCGTTTGGTTATCGTGAATAAATTTGCTATTTTCTTGTTTTATTGCTTCCACTAAGGCAATGGCATAATTTCTCATTTCCTTTATAAAAGTACTTGGGTCTTCTTTTCCCTTGCTTATTTTATCTAATTTATTTTCCCATTTTGCCGTTAATAGTGGTGATTTTAACTCTGCTGGTACTAATTCTATCAACTGTTTTCCCTTTGAAGTTGGAACTATTTCCTTGCCTCTCTTCTCTATAACAAAGGAATTAAATAATTTTTCAATAATATCAGCTCTAGTTGCAACTGTTCCAAGGCCTCCAGTTTCATTTAGTGTTTTAGCTGCGTCCTTTGAAACTGCAATATATTTATTTGGATTTTCCATAGCTGATAGAAGGGTTGCTTCATCAAACCTTGCTGGAGGTGTAGTTTGCTTTTTAACTAAATTAACTTGTAAAATTTTAATCTTATCACCCTTATTTAAAGTAGGAAGCTCCTGGCTGTTTTCCACTTCATTTAAATTATCTTTTTCATATAACTTTTTCCAGCCCTTATTTTTAGTAATATTGCCTTTGGCAGTAAATGTTTCTCCATTTACTAATACCTTTAAATTAGTTTGTTCATATTCATAGGGAGGAAGCATTACACTTAAAAATCTCTTTACTACTAAATCATAAATATGTCTCTCCTCACTACTTAAGTTAGCTGTATTTCCTCTTTCTTCTGTAGGAATTATAGCATGGTGATCACTTACTTTGCTGTTATCAACAAAGTTTTTGTTTGCCTTTACCCCTTCCTTAAGTAATTTTTCAGCATAAATTCTATATTCACCTATTCCAATAGCCTTTAGCCTTTCAGGAATTGTTGGAACAATATCCGAACTAATATATCTTGAATCTGTTCTTGGGTAAGTTAATAATTTATGATTTTCATAAAGCCTTTGCATAATATTAAGAGTTTGTTTTGCAGAATATCCCCAAAATTTATTTGCATCTCTTTGAAGTTCAGTTAAATCATAAAGGGCAGGCGAATATTTCTTTTTATTTGACTTAGTTATATCAACTACTTCACCATCATGACCTTTAACTTTAGCCGCTAAGGAATCAGCAAATTCCTTATTAAATATTGAAGAGTTGCCTTTATTATTTACCCAATTTAATGTAAAATTATTTCCTTTAACATTTAAAGTATAATAGTCTTCTGGTTTAAAGTTTTTAATTTCTTCTTCCCTATCAACTATCATAGCCAGGGTTGGAGATTGAACTCTTCCAGCAGATAATTGGGCATTATATTTACAAGTTAAAGCCCTAGTTGCATTAAGTCCTACTATCCAGTCAGCTTCCGCCCTGCATACTGCCGCCTTATATAAATTATTATATTCTCTTCCATCCTTTAACTTTTTAAAACCTTCTAATATGGCTTTATTTGTTTGGGAAGAAATCCAAAGTCTTTTTATTGGTTTCTTTTTTACTCCAGCTTTTTCTATTATCCACCTTGCTACAAGTTCACCCTCACGACCTGCATCTGTTGCAATAATTATTTCATCTACATCATTTCTATTTAATAATTTTTTTACTTCATAAAACTGTTTTGAAGTCTTTTTCAAAACAGTAAGTTTCATGTTCTTTGGAAGCATTGGAAGAGTTTCCATTGACCAACTTTTATATTTATCATCATAAGCTTCAGGATCTTGAAGGCCTACTAAATGCCCAAGAGCCCAAGTAACAATATATTTATTTCCTTCTATATATGTTCTTTTATTTTGATTACATTTCAAAACCTTTGCTAAATCTCTACCAACAGAAGGCTTTTCCGCTAGTACTAGTGATTTTCCCATATTTTAATTCCTTTCTCTTTATGAGTAATTTTAATTAATATACTCTCTTTATAAATTTTTTCTAGTATTTAAACTATAACCAATTTATTTCATTATGTAAACCTAATCTTACGATACCTTGTATTTGGCAAATATTTTATTTAATGATATAATAACACATAAAATATCTTGGGGATGATAAAATGGTAAAATTATTAAAACTAACAGCAAACTTTATAAATGATTTACATGATGCAGTATTAGATTTTATTAATGTGGGCGGATATTCTTTAAATGATAAGCAGCTGCATTTTATCTTTATGGCAATAGTTGGTATGGCAATCTTTGCTTTTACCCAAGTTTTATTTAAATGGCTTTCAAAATATAGCATAACAGCAATATCTTTCATTTATACTATAACAGTTATGGTAGTTATAGTCTTTGCTATAGAAATACAGCAAAAATTAACTAATAGAGGAAATATGGAATTTGCTGATATAGCTTATGGATTATATGGCTTTATATATGTATTCTCTATTTACATATTTATACGATTATTAATTCATTTTATTAAGAAAACATATAAAAATTTAAAAACTAAGAAATATAAAAGAGGCAAAAAAGGACAAACCATATAATATAAAAGCTTTCAATTATTTGAATTGAAAGCTTTTTATATTAACACTATTTATAAATTTTAGAACTTTTAAGTAGTTTAAAGCTTAATTATAATTTTACATTATAAATTAATAGTACTTACTACTTTTAAATCATCCCTCCATCTACTCTAATTACCTGTCCCGTCAGATATTTACACTCATCATTACATAAAAATAAAACTGCTTTTGCTATTTCTTTTGTTTCCCCAAATCTTCCTACTGGTATTTCCCTTTCTAATTCTAATTTATCTTCTTCACTTAAAAAAGAATTCATTTCAGTATTTATAGCTCCTGGTGCAATTGCATTCACTCTAACACCCATAGGAGCAACTTCTTTAGCTAAAGATTTAGTGAATAGATTTATTCCCCCCTTTGTAGTAGAATATAAAACTTCACAGGAAGCTCCGACTTCTCCCCACATTGAAGAAATATTTATTATGTTTCCATAACCTCTTTTAATCATATGAGGTAATGCATACTTGCTTAAATAAATCGCCCCCAAAAGATTAGTACTTATTATATTGCTTATCTCTTCTTCTGTGGAATCCATAAATAATCCCACAATAGATATTCCAGCATTATTAACTAAAATATCTATTTTTCCAAAGTCCTGAATAACAAAATCTATTATTTTTTTTGCTCTTTTAGCATCTCCAATATTTCCTTTTATAAGTTTCCCATATCCTCCAATAGCGATAATTTCTGCTAAAGTTGTTTCTGCTCCATTATCATCCTTTGAATAATTAATTACAACAGTTGCTCCAGACTTTGCTAATTCTAAAGCAATAGCTTTACCTATACCCCTAGAAGCCCCTGTAACTAAAGCTACTTTGCCTTGTAAGTTTACCATTTTATCACCTACTATTTTAAACACTCTTTAATCATTCTTTCTACATTTTTATAAAATATTTTATCAATTTCTGTATTCGTAAATTTTTCTTTCAATAATATATCTCTTAATATACCTATATCTCCTATATCCTTTATTTCAACTTCATTTTCTATCCCATCATAGTCAGTTCCTAAAGCAATAACATCAATTCCTCCAATATTTCTTATATGTTTCAAATGGGCCAACATAGATTCTATAGTAGAAACTTTTGCTTCACCTAAGAAAGCAGAACAAAAATTAAGACCCATTATGCCACCTTTATTCGCTAGCTTTATTATCATATCATCTGTTAAATTTCTTGGATGATTAGTTATTGCTCTTGCATTAGAATGGGTTGCTACAAATGGCTTTTTGCATATATCAATTAAATCATAAAAACCAGCATCCGATAAATGAGAACAATCTGGAATTATTCCAAGCTTCTCCATTTCAAGAACTAATTCTTTTCCTTTATCCTTTAATCCTCTATCTTTATATTTAAAATTAATATTAGGATATCCTATAGTATTTTCAAAATTCCAGGTTAAGGTAATAAATCTTATTCCTAAATCATAAACCTCTTTTAGTCTTTCAATTTTTCCTTCTAAAACTTCTCCTTCTTCTATAGACAAAAAAGCTCCTATTTTACTATTTGCTTTTGCTTTGTACATTTCATCTAAAGTAGTAACAACTTCAATTTCATCAGAATTTTTCTCAATTTCCTCCATTAATTTTTTATTGATTTTCTTAAATTCTTCATAGGGATTTTCTACTAAATTTAACTCTACAAAGTGAGCAAAAACCTGAGCTAAAGCCCCTGCTTTTTTTAATTTATTTATATCTACTTTACATATACTATCTCTTAACTCTAAATTTTCATATAATAATCTAATGGCTGTATCACAATGTAAATCTATTGAATTCATTATTTTTCTCCTTTATTTTTTATTTTCATAAAATAACTTTCTAAATTCTTAGGTCCATATATTTTCCTTCTTACCACTCTAAGAATTCCTGCTTCATCTGTTTCAATAATCCATTTTACTAAGGATATTTTTCCTTCTTCAATTTCTATAGCCGTCATTGCATAAGGTAGAACACAACAGCCATCGTTAAAATAAGCTGTTTCTGTAGTTTTAGGCATTCTGCTATTGTGAGTATGTCCACAAATTATCATTATATTATTCTCTTCTGCCCATTTTTCTAATTTTTTATCTATTTTACTCCCCTTTTTATTGTTTTTGGCAGGACTAGTAGGATCCTTAAAACCTGCAATTCCATTTAGAAATTTCCAAGGATATCTTACTAAAAATCTTGATAATTTCCAATATCTCGAATTCATTGTATCAAGTTGGTGTCCATGAAAGACAAAAATAACTTCATTTATTGGAGTGAACTTAAACTTTATTCCCTCATAGAAGGTTAAATCCTTAATAAAACTTAAGAACTCCTTTCCATAATGGCGGCCCCATTTCTTTAAAATCTTGTATTGACTATATAAAAATTTTCTTCGCTTTTTATTATATCATGATTTCCATAAATTATATAAATTCTATTTTCTTCTTTAAATTTATTTAGAATTTTAAATATATCATTATAAGAATAAGCTATTTCAGAAAAATCCTTATTTTTCCACAGCTCATCTCCATCTCCATTTTCAACATAAGTAAAATTTCTTTTATAATAATAAGCTAAGGCAGTTTTATAAATATTTTTATTTTGTATAAAAGAATCAAAAATCGTTCCATCTCCTCTATGAACATCTGAAATAAAAACTAAATTATCTTTATAATCAAATTTTATTTCTGCTGCTTCTTTATATACTTTAGATAAATTTTTCATAAACTCCTCATCATACAATCTTTTAATATTTCAATATATGACTAACATAAAAATCTTGTTATAAATATCCTTGAAATTATTTTTAAGATTTAGATAAAAATATTATTAAATGTACAAACTAATATTAAATCTTGTGAAAGGGGGACAATTAGTGAATTTTAAAAATAAATTTATTTCATTCACTTTATTGTTTATTTTAATTTTCTCTCTGATACCAACAACCAAATCCTATGCTTATGAAGATGCTGATAAAGCTGAACTTAAGGAAGAATTTAAGATTTTATTGGAAGATTTATTTTCTAAAAGAAATGTAACAATTTTATCTGCTGATTATGATAATTTAAAGGAATTTTATGCTCTTAATATTAAAGTGAGTTTATGGGCTTATGAATATGAAGTTAAAAAAACAGACTACTTAATAAATTGGTCTGAAAAGCAAGCAGTAAAATTTAATAATATATCTTCAATAATTAAAATAAGAAAGGTTAGAGAAAGAGAACCAAATCTCTTCGGAGTAACCTGTAACGTAGCAACTGAATATAATTATTCTTATATCGATAATCCTGATGTAAATAATTCTTTTAGAATTGGAACTGATCATTATATAAATTTAAAGAAAGTTGGCGATAGATATATTATTACCAAAGAATGGTATACAGACCCTTTTGCTGATTCTTTAAATAAAAAGAAAATTAAATCTGATGAAATAAGTCAATACATCTTAGCTCAAACTAAACCTAATTATACTCCTAATGAAAGGGTTCAAAAAGTTATTGAATATGCTCATAAATATTGTGGTATTTCTTATGATGAGGAATTTTTATTTAAATACAACAGCAAATATAAAAATCATAATCCTGACGGAGGAGATTGTGCAAACTTTGCATCACAAATTTTGCATGAAGGAGCAGGATTTAAAAAGAATTCAGTATGGAACTACGCAAACAATGAAGGAACTAAAGCATGGCTTAATGCACAAGGCTTTAAAAACTATCTTATAAGCAGTGGTAAAGCTTCTTATATAGCAAAAGGACCTTATTCAAAAATCTACAAAGCAGCCTTTAATCTACGTCCAGGAGATATTGTTGCCTATGAAAAAAAAGGTAGAATCACTCATGTTTCAACAGTTACTGGTTTAGATTCAAAAGGGTATCCTTTAGTAACCTGCCATAATACAGATAGACTTTTGGTTCCTTATGACTTAGGCTGGAGTAATGATAATATTACCTTTCATTTAATACATGTACACTTATAAAATATTTTAGGTTAGGGTTTTTATAGCCCTAACCTATTTCTTATTACTGATTTCTTTTTACTAATTTTGCTACAAAAAATCCTTCCATATATTCATTTGGTATTATTCTTATAGCTTTTTCGACTTCCTTATTATAAATTTTTTCTTTATATCTAGTTAAACCTCTTCTGGTATTTTTTAATTCTAAATCTATTTTATCTAATTTTAAATCCTTATATTTATCTAATGCATACTCTATAATATTTTCATTTTCAAATGGATTTAGTGTACAAGTAGAATATACAATAATTCCACCCGGTTTTAGTGCATTATAGGCGCTATCTAATAACTTTTTTTGCATTTTTGCAAAAGATAATATTTTTTTCATATTCCAAGAAAGATACTTTTTATTCTTTTTTAAAGTAATTATTCCTTCTCCACTACAAGGTACGTCTAATAATATTCTATCAAAATAATTTTTTAATCTTTTACCAATAGTTCTTCCATCAGTGCCTAAAACTATAACTGATGAGGCTCCCTGTTTTTCTATATTATATTCTAATCTTTTCCTTCGTACTTCATTTATATCATTTGCTAGAATCGTAGCCTTATTATTTATTAAATCAGCTATAAACAAACTTTTACCTCCTGGAGCTGCACACATATCAAGTATAGTTGTATTTTCTTTTAATTCTAAAAATAAAGGAGGAAGCATTGAAGATATATTTTGAACATATATTTTACCCTGCTTGTAAATCTCTAATTTTCTTAAGGTTCTTTCCTTAACTCCTTTAGCTATAAAAGCATTTTTAATAAAAGAACAATTTACAGCCTTTATTTTCTTATTATTTAGTTCATTTACAACTTCACTTACATTTCCTTTTAATCTATTAACTCTAAAACTTGTATATCTGCCATTAGTAAAACTTGAATAAATCTTGTCCAACTGCCCATTTGAATAAATCTCTTCTAATATTTCAATAAACTCCTCCGGCAAATTATTTTTAATCTCTTTAATAGACATTAACCCCCTCCTAAACCTTCATAATAATATATTACTTTTTAAAATTTCACATTATGCAGAGGGATTATATAAAAGTTCATATATAAGTTAGCTAAAATAAAAATGATATGTAAAATAAGCATATAGTGAGTATTCAAAACTACTCTTAGCTTATTAAGCATATCATTTTATTTAGCCTTAATATTCAAACTTTTTAAATAATATTTAATTAAAAATATAAAGGATGTTTATTACACAACTTATTAACTCTTTCTCTTAAATTATGAATATCGACTTCTTCATTAGATAAAGCATCATTTATTATTGAAGCTATTTCTTTCATATCTTCAGTATCAAATCCTCTTGTAGTAACTGCAGGAGTTCCTATTCTTATTCCAGAAGTTATAGAAGGTTTCCTTGTCTCATTTGGAACAGTATTTTTATTTACTGTAATTCCAATAGAATCTAATAATATTTCGGCATCTTTTCCTGTAATATTTTTATTAGTTAAATCAACTAATATTAAATGATTGTCGGTTCCATTAGATACTATTTTAAACCCATGATTTTGTAATTCTTTTGCTAAAGTTTTTGAATTTAAAACAACTTGTTTTATATATTCTTTAAAACCAGGCTCTAATGCTTCATTAAAACATACAGCTTTAGCAGCTATTATATGTAATAATGGTCCTCCTTGAATTCCTGGAAAAATTGATTTATCAATTTGCTTGGCATATTTTTCCTTGCAAAGAATTAATCCTCCCCTTGGTCCTCTCAAAGTTTTATGAGTTGTAGAGGTTACAAAATCTGCATATGGTACTGGTGAAGGATGTTCACCTGCTGCTACAAGACCAGCAATATGAGCCATATCTACCATAAAATATGCATTTATTTCATCTGCAATTTCCCTAAAAGCCTTAAAATCTATAATTCTTGAATATGCACTAGCTCCAGCTACAATTAGCTTTGGCTTATGCTTTAATGCCATTTCCCTAACTTCATTATAGTCTATAGTTTCTGTTTCCTTATTAACTCCGTAGGAAACAAAATTAAATAATTTTCCTGAAAAGTTAACTCCTGATCCATGAGTTAAATGACCACCATGACTTAAATCCATACCTAAAACTGTATCTCCTGGTTCAAGAAACGACATATAAACAGCCATATTTGCTTGAGATCCTGAATGAGGTTGAACATTGGCATGTTCTGCTCCAAAAAGTTCTTTAGCTCTTTCTCTAGCTAATTCTTCGACTTGATCAACTATATGACATCCGCCATAATATCTTTTACTTGGATATCCTTCAGCATACTTGTTAGTTAAATATGAACCCATAGCTTCCATTACTGCTTTAGAAGCAAAATTTTCAGAAGCAATAAGTTCTATTCCTGTTTGTTGTCTTTTTAATTCCATTTCAATTAATTCAAATATTTCTTTATCTCTTTTGGAAACTTCTTCAAAGTTCATCATTATCACCCTTTTCACTTTTTAGTAAAATTATATATATAAATTCAATAATAATCAAATAATATTTTATATTTTATATTTATTTTTACAAAACATTTGTATAAATTTTCATAGATAAATATAAAAAAGATGATGAAAAGTTAACTTTTCATCATCTTTTTTACCTATCATATAACAGATTTTTCAACAAAATTATTCTTCTATTGAAATAGCTGTTACTGGACACCCATCACAAGCTTCTCTTGTTGCATCTTCATATTCTGCTGGAATTATTCCTTCTATAGCTTGAGATACACCAGTTTCTAATGAGAATACTTCTGGACATATACCTTCACATAGTCCACAAGATATACATGTATTTTGATCAACGAATGCCTTCATTTATTTTCCTCCTTAAAACTTATTAAACAATAAGTTTAATGTGTATTTAATATATTTATATTATTAAATAATTATTTATTTTTGTCAATAATTTTTATTAACTAATAATCACCTTGAAAACATTTGTATCCACTATAAATATAAAGTTTCTAAGTTTTTATGAAAGAAATCGTAGCATTTTGATAAAAATACTACGATTTCTTTATTAATTATTTTTTTAATATTTAAATTATTTATAGCAGCTCAATACCATGTTCTTTACATATACTTAAATTCTTTTCGTCCCAAACACTAGCTTGAACTTCACCTATATGAGCTTTGTTTAAGAAGTACATACATATTCTTGATTGACCAATACCACCACCTATTGTATAAGGAAGTTCTCCATTTAAAAGCATTCTATGGAACTTTAATTGTCTTCTATCTTCACTATTTGATACTCTAAGTTGATAATCTAAAGCTTCCTCATCAACTCTTATTCCCATAGAAGATAATTCAAAAGCTCTATCTAATAGTGGATACCATAATAATATATCTCCATTTAGTTTCCAATCATCATAATCAGGACTTCTTCCATCATGTTTTTCTCCTGATTTTAACTTATCTCCTATTTGCATTACAAATACTGCTTTATGCTCTTTACAAATTGCATCTTCTCTTTCTTTTGGTGTTAAATCCGGATATAAATCCTCTAATTCTTGAGTAGTTATGAAAAATATATCTTCAGGAAGTTTACTTTCGGCTTTAATTAATTCAGTATTTACAAATTTTTCTGTTGCTAAAAGTACTTTATATATTGATCTAACAATCTCTTTAAGAGTATCTATGGTTCTATCTTCTTTTCTTATTATTTTTTCCCAATCCCATTGATCAACATATATTGAATGTAAATTGTCTAATTCCTCATCTCTTCTTATTGCATTCATATCTGTGTATAAACCTTCGTTTACTTTAAAACCATATCTATAAAGACTATATCTTTTCCATTTTGCTAAGGAATGAACAACTTCAACTTCCTTTCCAGTTGCAAGCAAATCAAATTTAACTGGTCTTTCTACCCCATTTAGGTTATCATTTATTCCACTTTCTCCTTCTACAAACAAAGGTGCTGATACTCTAACAAGGTTAAGAGTTTCAGATAACTTCCTTTCAAAGAAGTCCTTGATTTTTTTAATGTTCTTTTCTGTTTCAATTAATGTTGTGTCACTTTTGTAGTCCTTTGGTATTATTATTCCTTCGATTTTCATTTGAATTCCTCCTTTATAATTTACTAAATTTTTTTATAAAAAAACTTCCATCCTTATATAAAAATATATAAGGATGGAAGTATATTCCATGGTGCCACCTTAATTTACTATCATTTCACAATAATAGTCTCTTCGAGTACGGATTTTAATAATCTTATACTCTATCACTATAACGGGTGAACCCGGTACTGCCTACTGGTTGTTATCTTTGGGAGTACAGCTCCGAGATGTTATTCAAACTAACTACCTTATTCTACTCTCAGCTATAATAGAACTCTCTGTAAAGGATCATTAATTTTACTTCTTCTCTTCATTGCATTTTAATAATAGCTTATTAAATTCTCATTAAATTTCTTGTTCATTATATTATCATCTAATTTTTAAGTTGTAAATAGTTTTTTTATATTTTCTTTATTTTTTTATTTTACAAAGGTGTTTATTGTTTTAATTAATTCTTTTAATGTTTCTTGTTCTTTTGAATCTTTCTCTATTCCTAAACAATTATTAGCATAATACTCAATGGTTAAACCACCAACTTTGTTTATTGCTGATCTTATAGCAGATATTTGAACAAGTACATCTGGACAACAAACATTTTTCTCCATCATTCCTTGAATTCCTTTTACTTGTCCTTCAATTCTTTTTAATCTAAGAATAATATCTTTTTTTAATTTATCATTTTCTAATTCCATTATTAACCTCCCTATATTATTATACCAATACGGGGTATATACTTTATTATATCTAATTTATTTACAAAATACTACTCTATTTATTGATTATCATTTCTTAAAAATAAGGTATAATATTTTTATATAATTTTAGAAGAATAAAATGAATACTATAACAGATCTGCAGGTAATTGCATAATGATAAAGCCCTCTGAGCATACTGTTAATGTTTCGTTATTATTAGAAAAATTAATTAATAATACTTTTGACAGCAAATATATTAGAGTAATAAATCCCTTAGGTGGCAAAGAAACTATAGAAGAACTTCTAAAAATAAAGTTTGACTATATATTCTTTACTGGTAGTCCTAGAGTTGGAAAAATAATTATAAAAAAAGCAGCTGATAATTTAATTCCAATAACCTTAGAACTTGGTGGAAAAAGTCCATGCATAATAGATAAAGATGCTAAAATAGATTTAGCTTGCAGAAGAATTGTCTGAGGAAAATTTTTAAATGCAGGTCAAACATATATAGCTCCAGATTATATTCTAGTTGAAAAATCAATAAAAGATAAGGTTTTAGAAGCTTTAAAGAATATACAAATAAAGTATTGTTTCACTATGGGGGGGGGAAGTATAAAAAAAACAGGACTTTATGATAAAGTTGTTAGATCATTAAGAGAGGCTGGAATTGACTTTGTGGAACTTCCTGGCGTAAAACCAAATCCAAGAGTCTCTCTTGTACGTAAAGGTATTGAAATATGCAGAAAGAATAATATTGATTTTATATTAGCTGTTGGTGGTGGAAGTGTTATTGATTCTTCAAAAGCTATTGCTGCTGGTGTCAATTATAATGGAGATGTTTGGGATTTATTCTTAGGTACACCAATAAAACATAACTGTTTAAAAGTTGCTACTATTCTAACAATACCAGCTGCAGGAAGCGAAACAAGTTCAGGAACTGTTATTACTAACGAAGAAGGTTTATATAAAAGAAGCACTGGCCATCCAAAGTTAAGACCTATATTTTCAATAATGAATCCAGAACTTACCTTTACTTTACCAAAATATCAAACTTCTTGTGGTATTGCTGATATGTTTGCTCATATAATGGAGCGATATTTTACAAATGAAGCAAATGTTGATTTAACAGATAGACTTTGTGAAGGAACGATGAAAGCAATAATAGAAAATGCATTAAGATTAAATAATAATCCTAAGGACTACAATGCTAGGGCAGAAATTATGTTAGCTGGAATGGTTGCTCATAATGGTTCCTTAGGTATGGGAAGAATTGAAGATTGGGCATCTCATGATATTGAACACGAATTAAGCGGTATATATGATATTGCTCATGGTGCAGGTTTATCAATAGTATTTCCTGCATGGATGAAATTTGTTTATAAAAGAAATATAAATAGATTTGCTCAATTTGCTAATAGAGTTTTTAACATTGATATTAATATAAATAATCTTGAAGAAACTGCATTAGCAGGAATAACAGCCTTAGAAAATTTCTTTACAGAAATAGGGCTTCCTACACGCTTAAGTCATGTAAATATTGATGATTCACATATAGAGGAAATGGCTAATAAACTAGTAGCACACAGAGAGCATGCTGGCAACTTTATTGAAATAAGAGCTAATGAAGCAAGTCAGATATTAAAACTTGCACTTTAATATTAATTGATACTATATATATTTATTATAATTACCATATAGCTTGGTTAAATTATTAAAAAGGTGATACAAAAATTTGTATCACCTTTAACATATTTTCAACTAACCTTGTACATAATACTCTTCTAAAATAACGCTTCTAATTACTTTGCATTTTATTTCTTTATTACTGCTTTTTATTAAGTTTTATTTAGTTATAGACCTTTTTTGCTTTTGTAGTACAAAACTTTATATACTATTATGAAAATTATTAATAAAACAACAATTATTATTGCATATAACTTAAATACTTCTTCGGGCAATACTTTTATTATTGGATCAGTCTTTTCATCAAAAATCCAATAATCATTATTGAAAAATATTTTATGAAATATAACAAAAGCCTTTGAAAAATCTGTATAAATTGCAATTAATAATATTGTAAAAATCGTAATTAATATATTAGCACCCTTATTAAATAGCTTTAACATATCATTTTTTTCTTTATTATATTTTTTTATTAATAAATTTATAAAAAATATTATTATAGATAAAATAACT
>ERZ773359.1758-NODE-1758-length-29182-cov-5.474646_pt1 | contig 29182 bp, 28 predicted proteins | sample MGYA00374955_ERZ773359 | MGnify/ENA primary metagenome ERZ773359 (study PRJEB29098, sample SAMN04486028) | biogas fermenter metagenome | study: EMG produced TPA metagenomics assembly of the Biogas fermentation microbial communities from Germany - Plant 4 DNA1...
TATAAAATCTTAAATCCTAGATTCGCCATTCCGATGTCATAAATATCGGGGAAAGCCAAACACATTTTTAGTGTGGTTGTATCCCAATCCTTATGAATAGCATTTAATTCTCCATTCGTATACCGAGCCGGCGAACTTACCTGTGGTAATATTTGCAACAACTTCTTATCCAATTAAAACATCCTTCCAATCGTTATAAATGATACTTGATCAATTCCCCTAGCCTTGTCTGAATCCCTTTTTCCAGAAAAGCATCGATCATTTCTAATTCGGTGATCATACCTGCTAGAGTTCCATTAATATCTAAAACCCACACAATGTGGTAATATGACGGTGTCAGTTGTCGAAGTATTTCGCCAAGAGACGTTTCTTCGGTAGCAACTAATTCTTTAGCTAACATAACTCGTTTTAGTCTAACTTCTTGTTTCTTGCGAGTCAAATAGCGCATTAGAACATAGACTGCAGCGGCTTTTTCCTTATTCGCTGAAATCAACAGGAAAAAACCGATTATCAGAAAGATTAATCCATTATAGTTATAATAAAAACTCGCCATACCTATAAACAATAACAAAACACCAAAAATTTGACCGATGCTGGCAGCCTTTTCAGTAGCTTGACGATAACCATACTTTTCTGTTAATAAACTTCTTAAAAAGCGGCCGCCATCAAGAGGTAAGGCAGGTAGGACATTAAAGAGCATCATTCCAATATTAGCCTGAATAATAAATTTTAGCAACTCTGTTGGTAAAAGCAATCTTGGTTCTAAAAGCCATACCATCACTAACAATACTCCATTACTCAAAGGACCAACTATCGCTATATATCTTTCAACCCCAGGTTCTAACTGGATTAACTCATCAATCTTGGCTACGCCGCCAAAGGGTAATAGTTCAATCTCGATTACGCTTAACCCATAGTACCTTGCCATCATTACATGTGCTGTTTCGTGCCATATGACAATAATAAATAAAATTACAGTTTCTAATAACTTACCAATTAAAGCGGTGGAAAAGAGTAATACGATAAAAAAGGGATTTACTAAAATCGGAATACCAAAAAAATAACCTAATTTCATTCAGTTCACCGCCTAATTGGCACTAAATCTAAAACACTTTGCACCGGAGCTAGCAGCGAATCCACTTGAAAATCAGTAGTTAACACAAAATATAGATAATCTCTTAGCTCCTGAGTGTAGGGTAAATTAACCTGAATCATCAAGCTAAGCATTACTAAAATTATTATTGCAAATACTAAGTGCCGGAGAAATTGCCAAAACATTTACCCACCTCCTTAACTGGTTAAACAATACTATTACCACTATATTAGCTTAAGGAGGTTTTCATAACTAAAAAACCTTTTCCCTGCGGAAAAGGTTTTGCCATCCATTAGCGCTTAACGTTTTTTACTGGAATGCTGGCAACTAAAGCGACTGACTGGTCTTGACTTTCCAAATTAACTTCTAGTCCTGTTACATCTAATTCCATATACTTTGAAATTACCTCGATCAAATCTTCTTGCAACGAATCAAGCAAACCAGGTGAGAGCATTGCCCGATCTTGTACCAACACTAATCGTAATCGCTCTTTAGCCATGTTCTTACTGCTATCATTATTGCCGAATAGCCTTGATAAAAACTCCAACACGACTCACCCTTTCTTAACGTTTTCCTCCTACACCTAGCATTCGCATAAATCGCTCAATCATCGTTCCATCACTAATATTCATAAATGGAACCTCTACTCCTTCAATCCGTTTAGAAATATTTCTAAAGGCTTGACCAGCTGGTGAACGTTTATCTAAAACCGCAGGTTCACCTTTGTTAGTAGAAACAATGATACCTTCATCATCAGGAACAACGCCAATCAAATTAAGAGCCAAAATATCATTCATATCGTCAATATCCATCATATCGCCTTTACGAACCATATCTGGACGTATTTTATTAATTACCAAAAACATATCATAAATCCCTTGAGAATCTAGGATACCCACAATTCGGTCAGCATCCCGGACTGCCGATACTTCGGGTGTGCTAACAATTAAAGCCATATCCACACCAGCAATAGCATTTTGGAATCCATGTTCTATTCCAGCAGGACAATCTACAATTACATAATCAAAATCATTTTTCAACTCACTAATTAGATCGCGCATTTGCTCAGGATTGACCGCATCTTTTTGTCTGGTTTGAGCCGCAGGTAGTAAAAATAAATTATCCACTCGTTTATCTTTAATCAAAGCTTGTTTTACTCGGCAATAACCTTCCACTACATCCACTATGTTATAAACAATTCGGTTTTCTAAACCCATTACTACATCTAAATTACGTAACCCAATATCTGCGTCAACCACACACACCTTTTTGCCAAGCAATGCCAGACCAGTACCAATATTAGCAGTTGTTGTGGTCTTGCCTACTCCACCTTTGCCACTAGTAACAACAATTGCTTTACCCATGCCAATCCTCCCCTTTAACCAAATGAATAAGCAGATATCTGAATCATATTATCAGTAACACGAGCTAGCTCTGGTCCAACCGGTTGAGGCAAATCTTCATCTGGGGAGCGTGAAATATAGTTAGCAATTCTTAATTGAGTTGGTTCAAGTCGCAAAGCAAATACTGTCGCTCTAACATTACCATTACAGCCAGCGTGAGCAACCCCGCGTAATGAACCAAGCACTAATATATCACCGCTACAAACAATTTCAGCCCCTGGATTCACATCACCTAAAACTACTACATTACCATCATACTGAACTCGTTGCCCAGAACGTAAGGTGCGCCGTATTAGCAGTGTGTCTTCTAGCAATTCGTTTTCGTTAACTGCGTTAACTGCTTTAGGTTCAGGCTTGTATATTCGATTATTACCCATAACCAACCCAAATTCTTCAACAGCTTTAGCGATTTCTCGCTTTTCTGCTGGTTTTAGAGCTCGATTTTCTGCTAAAACATTTACTACAGCACCTTCAAAAAAATGCTGAGTTGCATGGAGCCGTGCTCTTAATTGCTCAATTACCTCATGAATCTCTAGACTAGCTGGTATTAAAATAGATAATCCTTCACGAGTACCTTTTATAATACAAGCCTCCTTGCTCATGATAATTCTCTCCCTTAAAGCTCATGTACTTGAAAATAATTTTACCAATTATTAAATACCTTTCTATATTTCAGTCGGTAAGTCCTTCTATTTGGTCTAATCCGAAATAGTAGTCTAAAATTTTTCTAGCAATTGGTGCAGCTGAAGTACTACCTCCATAGCCATGTTCCACTACTACTACGACTACTATCTCAGGATCGTCAATTGGTGCAAAAGCCCCAAACAAACCATGAGCATCTTTACCAGGAATCTCATAACTCCCTGTTTTACCAGCTACAGAAATTGGAAAATCATTAAATACGTTGCGAGCCGTCCCCCGTGGATGAGTAATAACTGCCTCCATACCCTTGATAACTGCGTCCCAGGTTTCTGAAGACACATCTAACTTGCGTGTTATTACTGGTGTATGTTCCTGAATAACATTTCCCTCTGGCGAAAGTATTCGTTTAATAATGGTAGGCTGATAAATGGTACCCCGATTAGCAATTGCACTATAACCTACTGCCAATTGTAATGGTGTTACTGTTATAAATCCTTGTCCAATAGAAATCTGTTCGGTATCTGTTGGATACCATACTTGTTCATATACCGGAGCATTACTAAAACGCTGTCTTTTCCACTCCCGATCGGGTACTAAGCCGATAGCTTCTTGGGGGGCGGCCACTAGGCCGGTAGGTGCACCAAAACCAAATTCTCTTAACCATTTTGACAGCCGATCTATACCAACCTTTACGCCAAATTCAGCAAAGTAATGGTTACTAGAAACCGCCATTGCATCTGTTAAATTAATTAAACCAAAAGGTGCTAATCTTTGAGTAATTACCCAATCACGCACCCCATATTGACTTACACCAGTAGCATTAAACAACTCATCAGGCTCAACTACCTCTTCTTCCAGCATGGCTACAGCTATAAAAGGTTTAAATACTGATCCTGGACCATATTGGCCTTGTAAAGCACGATTAAAAAATGGCAACGAAGGATCAGTTATTAACTGAGCGTAGTAAGAACTTCTTTCAGAAGGATCTAATAAACGTCCAGGTTCATAGCCAGGCACACTAACCATGGCTAAAATTTCCCCAGTTTTTGGATTCAGAACGACAACAGCGCCTGATGAGGCATTGATTTCTCGCTCCTTTAAAGAAGCAGTATGCTCAATGAAAGTCTGTTGTACAAATTGTTGTAAATCCTTATCAATCGACATCTCAATATTATAACCGGGAATAGGCTCTAAAGAACCAATAGTCTTAATCGGTCGGCTCAATGCATTTACTTCCACAGTAACTGAGCCAAGTTTTCCACGTAAGTAGTCCTCGTATAACAACTCTATACCACTTTTACCTACCAAATCAGAACTATTATAGCTAGATCCATACTCCCTTAACTCATGTTCATTAATAATTCCTAAATAACCTACTAAATGGCTGGCCAAATCGCTATATAAATACTCACGAATCCAACCTTCTTCGATAAAAACACCAGGCAGCCTCGCTCTATTCTCTTCAATTGCAACTACTACGCTTGGATCAACGTCTTCAATTAAGCGGACTGGTTCATAAGGATAAGTCTGACCTTTTTTCATCAGTTCTTGTAATTCTTCATTGGTTAATCCTAGAATTTCTCCTAAAACCTCTAATTCTTCGGAGGACGAGGACTTATTGTACAACGCATCTGGAATTAAAGAAACTGTATAAGCAGGTCGACTACGAATCAAAACATCGCCATTGCGATCTAAGATTTCTCCCCTAGTTGGCGTTAGCCTAATGCGTCGCATACGATTACCTTCAGCCATCTGTACATAACGATTCACCTGAAAGATTTGTAGATACCATAATCTCCCAGCTAGGATTAGAATAACTAAAAACAAAATCTTGAAAAATATTCCGAGGCGTTTCTCAAATACTTTATCCTTCAAACTGGTTTGTCACCTCGCTCGTCTAAATAGTTCATCCCAGTAAAAAATCTTTTTATTTAAATAATAAAGCCTAACATAAAACAATAAACAAATAATTGCATTATAAATAATTAATGGTAATAAAACTTCTTGAATTGCAAGTAACCAAGGAGCACCTTGGTTAAAAAGAGCCACACCGGCAAAATAGATAGATGTTTCTAAGACTGTTGCGAGGATAATACAAATAAAAGGAATGACATAATTTTCTTTATAAACCCGAGATGAAACTGTACCTACACCAATACCAACTAACATTCGAGTAATTCCACGCCAGCCAATTAAATTACCTGATAATAAGTCTAAAGCTAACCCGGCACCAAAACCAAACTTAGCACCAAACTTAGGACCATTTAACAAACCAAATATCACAGTAAAAACCAATAATAGATCAGGTGCTACTCGAAGAAATGGCCACATCGAAAATATGGTTGTCTGAATTACCAGGGAAATGCTGATAATCAATGTATAAATAAATGTTCCCATAATAATTCACTTACCTTTCGTCTATAACTACGAACACAAACTCTAATTTAGCAAAATCTACGAATGGCTCTACATAAGCAGTAGCTGAGTGTTCATAACGACCTGGATGAACTGCTGTTACTTGCCCTATTGGCATTCCCTTCGGATACAAGCGAGATAAACCAGAAGTGACTAAAATGTCACCCACTTTCAATTCTACGTCTTTAGCTAGCGTCCTAGCTAAAAGCAACCCGGAATACTCTGGATCCCCTTCAACTAAAACTAGATCACCAGTACTTTGAACAAGACCACCTACCGCGCTTTGCGGATCGGTAGCTAAAATAACAGTGGCTGTACGAGCAGAAACCTGATATACTGTTCCAACAATGCCTCTACCAGACATTACTGGCATACCTGGTTCGATACCGTGTTTACTGCCTCGATTAATTGTAATCGTACTCAACCAATTTGCTGATGAACGGGCAATTACCTCTGACATCACTAGTTGATAATCTGTTTCCTGTTTAAAGATTAAAGCATGCCGTAAGATTTCATTTTCCCGTTTATACTCGGCCATTTGGTTTAACTGCTGTTCTAATTCTATAACAAGTTGCTCTAACTCTTCTTTTTCCGCTAACAGCTGCTGATAAGCTTGAATCTTTTCTAAAAGGTTATCCACAGAACGATTTATTCTTGTAACACCAGTTTGTAATGGAGCGATTAAATCACGGAAGAGCTTTTCCGCAAAGGATAGATTAGGGCGTGGAAATGAGGTGAAGTGGATTGTACTTACCAATATTATAAAAACAGCTACTAAAATAAATATTTTATTGCGATTCAACAATCCACTCACCAACCCTCAGCTCTTAAGAATTCTTTCTTGGACCAACCATAACCCGTTGTAATAAATCATAGTGTTCTAATGCCAAACCAGTTCCTAAAACTACTGCCGTAGATGGATCCTCAGTAATATGAACTGGCATTCCTGTTTCTTGCGATAGTAAAGCATCTAATCCAGTTAATAAAGCACCGCCACCAGCCATCATAATGCCGCGATCCATAATATCGGCTGCTAACTCTGGTGGAGTCCGTTCCAGAGTTACTCGCACTGCTTCCAATATAGCAGTAATCGGTTCTGACAACGCTTCACGTACTTCTTCAGAACTAACTGATACTGTCTTTGGCAAACCAGTTACTAAATCCCGACCGCGAACATCCATAATCATTTCTGACTCTTGCGGACAAGCTGTCCCGATTGTTTTCTTAATATCTTCAGCAGTTCTTTCACCAATTAATAGGTTATAGTTTCTTCGAATATGTTGAATTATTGCTTCATCCATTTCATCACCAGCAACACGAACAGAACGATGACTAACTATTCCACCAAGAGAAATTACTGCCACTTCAGTAGTCCCGCCACCGATATCTACAATCATGTTACCTGTTGGTTCTTGCACAGGCAAACCAGCTCCGATAGCAGCTGCCATTGGCTCCTCTATTACCCGGGCATCTTTTGCGCCTGCTGACAGTGTTGCATCAATTACAGCTCGTTTTTCAACTTCTGTTACCCCCGAAGGCACAGCTACAACCACTCTTGGACGCATCCAGCCCAACCGCCGATTAGCTTTAGTAATAAAGTCTCTTAATAGTTTTTCGGTTACGTCAAAGTCAGCAATTACACCATCTTTTAATGGACGAATTGCCAAAATATTACCAGGAGTTCGTCCTACCATTTCTTTGGCCTTATTTCCAACCGCATAAATCTCCTTGGTATCTCGATCGATGGCTACCACCGACGGTTCGTCAAGTAAAATTCCTCGTCCTTTCACATATGCGAGCGTATTTGCTGTACCCAGATCAATACCTATGTCTCTTGAAAAGTGCCCTAACATGCATATTTCCCCTTTCAGTTCTGCCTATCAAAATTACATAAGTCCCTTTTGTCTTAGACTAACATACTGGCGATCACCAATAATCAAGTGATCCAAAACATCTATTCCTAACAATCTACCGACTTCGCACAAACGCTTAGTAATATTGATGTCATCTCTACTAGGTGTTGGATCACCACTAGGATGATTATGCACCAGTATTACCGCAGCACTACTGCGCTTAATCACATCTTTGAATAACTCCCGCGGATGAACAAGTGTAGCATTTAAATGGCCAATCGAGATCACTTTTTTAGCGATTACTCGATTCTTAGTATTCAACATAAGAATGATAAAATGTTCTCGATCCAGTAAACATAGTTCATCCATGACAATTGCCGCTGCGTCTGCTGGGCTATTGACAACCTCGTTAGCCTGTAGATTTGAGTTACTTAGTCTTTTTGCCAATTCAAAAGCAGCCATAATCGAAGCTGCTTTGGCTGGTCCAACGCCTTTTACTGTCGACATTTCTTCAAAGCTAGCACAAGCCAGCTCCCGAATACTGCCAAAATGAGCAATTAAGTGATCTGCTAAATCTAATGCTGATTGTTCTTTTGTACCAGTTTTTAATAGTACGGCCAACAATTCCCGATTCGACAAATATTCTGGACCTGTCCGTAACAACCTTTCACGAGGTCGTTCTTCTACAGGTAAATCTCTAATCATCACAGAATAATTCACAAGGTTCCTCCTTAATTACTCCCTTGTGCAAATATGTCAAATCCAAAGGCACGCAACTCCAAGATCAAGCGTGGCATTGGCAAGCCTACCACATTATAATAACATCCTACAATACTTTCGACAAAGGCACCGCCAATTCCTTGAATTCCATAAGAACCTGCTTTATCAAATGGCTCACCAGAATTAATATAACTGGTAATCTCATAATCGGCAAGTTCACGAAACTTAACCTGAGTTACCTCAGCGAAGCAAACTGGTTCCCTTGCGGAAGTACATAAGGCAACACCAGTAATCACTTGATGTTGCTTACCGCTTAAAGCTTTAAGCATTTGTCGCGCCTCTTCCTGATGAGCAGGTTTCCCTAGAATTTTATTATCATAGACAACTATGGTGTCTGCACCAATAACCAATTTACCAGGATGATCTTCAGAAATTATTCTCGCCTTCGCCAAAGCATTCTCTTGCGCTATATTTACTGGTATTCCTGTTGTTTTTTCAGGAACCTCAATGGTACAAATATCGAAGTGATATCCAAATTGCTTAAGTAAGTCCTGTCTCCTTTGGGATTTAGATGCTAACACTATTGACATTCGTGATTTCCTCCAAATGTTCGTGGGTAGTTATCACTAATAATTTCCCCATTTTTATATGTTTTCCTCTAAGTAAAATAACTAATAAAAAAAAGGGGTAGTAAAAAACTCCCCTTATTCAATGAATAATCCTGGCATACTTAAATAGCGTTCTCCAGTATCTGGTAAAACAACTACTACTTTTTTACCAGCTCCTAATTCCGCAGCCACCTTTAAAGCTGCATACATAGCAGCACCTGAGGAAATCCCAACTAAAATACCTTCATCTCTAGCAATTCTTCGAGCTGTTTCATATGCATCTTCATCGGCAACAGCTATAACTTGATCATAGACTTCGGTATTCAGTACTTTTGGTACAAATCCGGCTCCAATTCCCTGAATTCCATGAGGACCAGGTTCACCACCGGATAAAACAGGTGACTTAATCGGCTCCACTGCATAAACTTTCACATCTGGCAGTTGTTGCTTTATAACCTCACCAACACCAGTAATTGTTCCACCAGTTCCAATACCAGCAACAAAAGCATCTAATTGATTATTAGTCTGTTTTAATACTTCTTGAGCAGTTGTGTCTCGATGAATAGCTGGATTTGCATAATTCTCAAATTGTTGCGGAATAAAAAAATCAGGATTTTCTTTCAATATTTCTTCCGCTTTGGCAATCGCACCTTTCATACCCTCACTACCTGGAGTAAGCACTAATTTTGCACCATAAGCCTGTAATAAAGCACGACGCTCAAGACTCATAGTTTCTGGCATAGTAAGAATTAATCTATAACCACGAGCAGCAGCAACCATCGCCAATCCAATCCCAGTATTACCACTAGTTGGTTCTACGATAGTACTGCCAGGTTTTAATAAACCTTCAGCTTCAGCTGCTTTAATCATATTCAAAGCTATCCGATCTTTGACACTGCCTCCTGGATTAAAACTTTCCAACTTAGCCCAGATTTCAGCAGAGCCTTCCTTGGCTAGTTTATTTATCTTTACTAAAGGTGTCTCCCCAATTAATTCCAATATGTTTTCTACAGTTTTCATATGAACCCCTCCTTGGTTTTTATTGTACTGTATTCCGGTCGGAATTGTCAAGATTAAATTGTTATGTTTTTCCTAGTTTTATGTGGAATGGTAGTAGGCCCAATTTCTTGCGCTAATTCCAAATTATAATGGGCTTGCAAAGAGATAATCCGCGATTTTTCCCAACCATAGTGCTCAGGGTCATAGTCCTCCCAACCGAAACCTGTCCGAATTTGTTCTTCTAATTCGTATTGGCGCCAATCGATCTTTTTCTTCAAGGTTTTTCCTCCTTTATCCCATCAATATGCCTGGTGCAGGCTAATATCCTGATAGTAGTATTGCAGTATCTGGCGATAATCATACCCTTGTTTAGCCATGCCATCAGCACCATATTGGGACATACCAACACCATGACCATAACCCCAAAGATTAAATTCCAAATTGTTATTATTCAGATCAACTGTAAACCATGTAGAACGTAAGCCTAATCTTTCTCGAACTTCACGTCCGCTAAACCATTGATTTCCAGCTTCTAACGTTTTTACTCTACCAGAAGGGTATCGTTCTACTACTTTCACCTGACCTAATTGCTCAATTCCCATTGCATTTAGAAAATTAGCTACTGAAATAGTATATTTGGTATAACTATAAGGCGAATGATTACCATAAGGATCGTTAACACTTCTTAAATAAGGTAAAGCTGTGCTCCAATAATGTTCCGAGTTTTCTGTCCGACCGCCACTTGTGGAATGATATACCGCTAAAATTGGCTGTCCTTGGTAAGTTGCAATAACACCACGGGTCTCATCAACAGCCCGGTCGACTTTATGTTTATTGAAATAATAGGTAAATAAGCCCCAACGATTTCGCAGTTGATCAGAGGAAACCCAAGCCTGTCCGGAACGGTAATCTGTTGAAAGATGAGCCTCTGGGTGGTCTGAAATACGTTCATCTTTTATAATTCTTTGATAAGCATAAGTGCGGGCTGCAACAGCCTGGGCTTTCAGTGCCTCTAAGTCAAAGTGAATCGGCATCTCTGCTGCAACTACTCCTTTGACATAGTCTTCCAGGCTCATTTTCATCAACGAATTAGTTTGAGTATTCCATACTTGAACGACAGGAATATTCGTTGTATCTTCCCAGGCAAATCGAATTCCTTTAGCAAAGAGTAATGGCAGTCCAATAAACAATACTAACAACAAAAATATCAAACGAAAATAACTTAATGCTTGCCTCCGTAACCTTCTTCTGCGCCTGCGTGACATCGTATCACCCCTACCTTCTCATAAATATGAAGATAGGTGCAGAAGTTATGCAAAGAAAAAAGCCGGAAAACCGGCTTTCATCTTATTTAGTTTTTAAACGTAAAATCGTAATTGAGTAAGCTGGAAAGGTATATTCAAACTGCTCTGCTAAACCAGTAACAGATTTAGTAACAGGGTAAACATTTTTCGGATTAGCCAAACTATTAGTAGCATCTAAACTATTGGCAGTTAGAATCGTTGCTGTTCCTTCAGGTAAAATACTAGTGTCACCTAAACCTGTTAAAGTTATGTTACTAACCATTGGCGTAGCTTTGGCATTAACAGCTTTAATAATAATATCTCCACTTACTATTTCTTTGGTAACTACATAATAAAGAGGCTGATTACCACCAGGAGCATCAGTATAATCATGAATTAGCTGATTATCTAAATAGCAGCGAATGCGACGACCCTCCACCACTATTTTGATTTGATATTCTCGGCCAATAATAATGGGTTGAGCAGCTTTAGCCACAACCGAACCGCGGGAGCCATCAACCGCTTTTTCAATGGCATGCTGAGTATTACCCCAACCGCCAATATTCCACCAATAATAATTCCGGTCATCTTTCCGACCAAACATAATTAAAAATCCTTCCTGGCCGCTAAGCTTTGTTGCCTTGAGCGTCAAAGTATAATTTGACCAATCTGCACTACCAACAATAGCTCGCCGATCTGTTCCCCCGGATCGTTGGTAATAAGCACCGTCTTGTACTAGCCAAGAACCACTTTGTGGTCGCCAATCAATGGCTGAGCCGGAGAAATCGTCAGCAAACAAAACTTCCCCCGTGAGATTATTCACCACTTTAATATCTTTAAATAAAGCTTGTGTTTCCCAAGTAGCTAGCCCAATATTTCCTGTAATTGGCTCTATTTCTCCTTGTTCACCAGCCTTACCTGTAAACTGGCTAGGAATGACAATATCACCTTTATTATGAGAAAACAGCTTTTGTACGTAGTAATTAGGCGTACCGTACACTCGACTGTTATCAAACCAAATTAGGTTTGGCGACCAGTTTACGTAATCTACATTAGCCAATAACGGGGCGTAAGCTGCTAATTCAACAATATCGGAATTTCGTTCAATACCAGTCATAAAAGCAGCTTCAGCTAAAGCATTATAAAAAGTATTTCCTTTTGATGCATACTCACCAATAAATACTTTTGGACCATGACGGTCATAATTATCATAACGATCCCAGTTATTCAAAAACCAATTCGGATCATTGTAAAAATGTTCATCTACTAAATCTGCTTGTAGTTCTTTAGAAAATCTCCAGCCATACTCAAACTCCACACCATGGGAGAATGGACCACTTGATGAAATTACTTTTATTTCTGGATACTTTTCATTGATAGCTGCTTGAAACATTTTAAAACGTTCATAATACTCCCGATTGATATCTTCGTTACCAATTCCAATATATTCCAAATCGAAAGGCTCCGGATGACCCATAGCTGCTCGCTTGGCTCCCCATTCAGTAGTAATATCGCCATTGGCAAACTCGATCAAATCAAGGGCATTATCAATCCAAGGCTGCATTTCACTTAACGGAACCGTATACCATCCCCCTCGCTCACCAGGGACTGGATGTGGATCGATTCCAGCAGTTACATGGGGAATTGGTTTGGCGCCTAGATCCTCTGCAAAAACAAAATACTCATAAAAACCTAAACCAAAAGACTGGTTATTGCCCTGCCACATACTGGCACTTACTGGCCGCTCTGCTACATCAGCAATAGTGTCTTTCCAGCGATAGACCCGGTAAGGAGCATCCTCTTGGTAAGAACCAGCGTGGACAATGCAACCTCCTGGAAAACGGAAGAAAGCTGGTTTTAAATCAACCAACATCTCAGCAATATCTTTGCGCATTCCATTAGGCCGATTTAAAAATGTCTCTTGTGGAAATAAGGATATCATATCAAAATATACCATTCCTCGTCCAGTTGTTATAATAACTAAGCGAGCATTAGTTGCACTACCGGTTGCTGTAATAGTGGTAGTATACTTTGTCCATTCGTTTGATGCTATTGTAACTTGTGCTTCTCCATAAACTCTTCCTGTCGGGCTTTCCAATATAATTCTTACTGGATGGTCAAAACTTTCTGTACGACGGGCATAAACTGAAAAATCATACTTTTTTCCGGCTTCAATATTAAACCCGGTATTATACCCGGTATTCATAATTCCTACACCGCTACCACTATTAGTAATTCTTAAAGCTAAATAATTCTTGTTTTTAGAGTTCAAAGGCTCTTCGTTTTCGACACGAATTGCAGCACTAGCTCCTGAACCACGTTGTACTAAGCGCCAAGCTGTTAAACTATGCATATTAGGACCATCAGCACTGCTAAACTCAAAGGACCGATTTTGCACCATTTCTGCATAAAGTCCACCATCTGCACCATGATTAATGTCTTCAAAGAAAATACCATATAAATTTTCGCTCATAACTATTCCAGGTTGATCATAATGAATCGTTAGTTCCCCGTGTCCCACATTAGGCTTAGCCTCAACAAATCCTTGATTAAAACAAAGAACCATCGTAATAGTTAGAAGTATGGTTAGCAACACATCAAACATTGATTTCCTCCTCTACGTAAACGTTTACAGTTATTTCAACATTCTTTACAATAACTCCTTTTAAACCCAAACATTTTTTAACAAAAAAAGATGGCTGTTAACCATCTTCATACAAAAACTATTTGCAAATAAAAATAGGAAAACTTAGCTAACGTTAACAATCTAACAGCAGCAAGTTTTCCTGAAATAAATACCAAATATTAATTGTTATTCTGCGCTAATAGCTTCTACTGGGCAAACGTCTACACAAGCGCTGCAATCGATACAAGTGTCAGCATCAATTACGTATTGGTCTTCACCTTCACTAATTGCTTCTGTAGGACATTCTCCAGCACAAGCAGCACACATAATGCACTCTTCACTAATAACGTGAGCCATTGATAACCCTCCTCCATAAAAATATAAGTCCCTTGCCTAAACTAACATAATTCACCAAGCGTGTCAAGGGTTATCAGGACGAACAATGGTAACTTCAAATCCCCGTTTGATCAACTCATCAGCGTACCGTTGGGCGCTTTCACTACTAGAAAATGCTCCAGTTTGAACCCGATATGGCGGCCCATCAGTAATGAAAGCTTCATATCCTAATTCTCGTAAACTATTGACTAGTCTTTGAGCATTCGCCCGTTGGGAAAATGCTCCCACCTGCACCCTGTATAATGCCGATCCAGCAGCAACAGTTGATGATTGTTGTTGACTGCTGCTACTTGTGTTAGCACTACTAGATGTTGCCGTAGCTGCCTGTTCATTAGCAGATAATTCTTCTAATCTTTTTTCAATCTGCTGATTAATACTAGCTGATTGTTGGGGAACACTCGATGTAACCGGTGACTTTTGCTCCAACATTTGTAAACCATATTGTCCCATCAGGTAGCCTAAAAAAATAAAAACAATACTAACAGAGATTAAAGACAAAATAAATGAAAAACTCTCTTTCTCCCAAATCCTAAGCTTTTTGCGACTATCGTTTTGTCCCATGGTGAACCCCCCTATCAAATCTGAGAGCAGGCCTGCCTTTAACATTATCTATTTTAATTCTTTCAATAAGCAGCTACTTTTTCCTCCCTTTTTTCCGACAAATAAGCCTTGACTTCACCAATTAGATACAGAGAGCCACAAATACAAACTATATCCTGCTGATTAATTGCGGCTAATGCTTCTGGAATGCTTTCTTTAACTTCTGCCAATATGTTTTTACTGATAGCATAATGATAAAGTTCGCTTGGGTCCTTACCAGGCAATCTACCAGCAACAGCTTTAGTAAAAATCATTCGCTTAGCTAAAGGTAACAAAGGATATAAAATCTGGGCTGGCCGATCCTCAGATAATCCAATAATAAATGTAATTTTAGCTTGCTCACCAAGAACTCGTGGTAAATTAGTAGCTAAAGCATTTATCCCAGCTTGATTGTGTGCTCCATCCATGATTATCAGTGGATTTGCCGCTGATATTAGCTCTAATCGACCTGGCCAAGCAGCAGTGCTTAAACCAATTTTTATTGCATCTACTGATAATTCCCAACCTTTTTTATCTAAAATTTTTAAAGCAAGCAAAGCTGCAGCTGCATTTTCTAGCTGATGATAACCTAACAAAGAAATCGATAGAGCGTCATTGGAAAAGTAAGGAAATAATAATTGTCCGCCTCGAGCATCTGCTGATAAAGGACTCCAGTCCTCCTGTTCTAAATCATAGAAATCTGCACCTAAATTAGCTGCTGTTTCTCTCAATACTTTAGCAGCTTCCTCTGGTTGATGCCCACTAACAACAGGCACTCCAGCTTTTATAATTCCGGCTTTTTCCGCCGCAATTTTAGCTAGCGAATCACCTAAACGATCCATATGATCATAACTAATCGGTGTTATAATACTTAGTTCTGGTGTGATCACATTAGTTGAATCTAATCGACCACCTAATCCAACCTCAATAACAGCACAGTCTACATTCTGCTCCGCAAAGTATAAAAAGCCCACTAGCGTAGCTGCTTCAAACTCAGTTACCGGACCATATTCTGGGAATTCTCTTTCTACCTTTTCAATAGCTGCTTGAGCCTTTTCAGAAAAATAGGCAAGCTCTCCTTCAGAAATCATTTGACCATTAATCTGAAACCGTTCTCTATAATCAATCAAATGGGGTGAAGTAAACTGACCTATCCGATAACCGCAATTAATTAAAACATTGCTAAGAATCGCAGAAACAGAACCTTTTCCATTGGTCCCTGCGATATGAATAGATTTAAACTGAGTTTGCGGATCACCCAACTCTTTACACAGTTGGGTGATTCGCTCTAGACCTAAATGGCTGCCAAAACGAAGCCGATCATTAAATAGATTAAACTCTTTCACCTGTTGCCTCCTGTAACAATCTCCGTAATTTTTCAACAGTATCTGCCATTAATCTAGCTTTTTCCCGTTCTTTTTCAACGACAGCAGTAGGCGCTTTATTAACAAATCCGGGATTTGCCAACTTTTGCTCTGCTCTGGCTAATTCTTCTTCTGCTTTATTTAGCTCTTTTTCCAGACGCTTTATTTCTTCTTCAATATCCACTAATCCTTCTAATGGAAGATAAATTTGCACTCCATTGGCAATTGCTCCAACAGCTCGTTCTGGTTTAATGCCTGGTAAGCTTATTTCTAAGCTTTCTAGTCCAGCTAACACTTTTAGATACTCACTATTATCTTTGAGAATCTGACCTGCTTCTGCTTCTGCTTGCAAGATAGCAATAATTTTTCGACCCGGTGATACTTGTTTTTCACTACGAATAGTACGGATTTCAGTAATCACATTCATGAGCAACTCCATGGTTTTTTCTGCATCTAGATTACGCAAACCTTGTTCTGTTGGCCATGAAGCATACATAATCGTGTTTCCTGTTCCAGGCAGCTTTTGCCAGATTTCTTCCGTAATAAATGGCATGTATGGATGGAGTAATTCCATTGTATGTCGGAAAACAAACCATAACACATATTGAGCTGTGTAGCGTTCTTCTTCACCTTGACGACCGTACAAGCGTGGTTTAATCCATTCGATATACCAGTCGCAAAGCTCACTCCAGATAAAATCATAAAGGACCTTGGCACCTTCACCAATATCATAACGTTCTAACAAACGAGTTACTTCTGAAGCAGTGTATTCAAAGCGGCTTAAAATCCACTGATCAGCTACAGATAGATTTTCCGGTAAACCTTGATCGCCAGGCTCAAAGTTCTCGAGATTCATCAATGTAAATCTAGCTGCGTTCCAAATCTTATTGGCGAAGTTACGATATGCTTCAACTTTCTCTGGAATAAAACGCAAATCATTTCCAGGTGCTACACCAATTACTAAGTTAAAGCGCAAGGCGTCCGCACCATACTGTTCAATCACTTCTAAAGGATCAATTCCATTGCCAAGAGATTTACTCATTTTCCGGCCATGTTCATCACGCACTAAACCATGAATCAGAACATCTTTAAATGGACGCTGACCCATAAATTCCAAGCCCATAAAGATCATGCGGGCTACCCAGAAAGGAATAATATCAAAACCGGTTACTAATACACTAGTTGGATACAAATGGTTTAATTCTGCTGTTTTCTCTGGCCAACCCATGGTAGAAAAGGGCCATAAAGCGGATGAAAACCAAGTGTCCAATACGTCTGGATCCTGTTCAATATTGCTAGAATTACATTTTGTACAATGAGTTGGATCTTCTACTGCGGCAAATGCTTCACCACAGTCTTGGCAATACCAAACAGGAATCCGATGTCCCCACCAAAGCTGTCTAGAGATGCACCAATCCCGAATGTTCTCCATCCAATGCAAATACTGTTTACTAAAGCGTTCGGGGATAAATCGGATATCACCATTTTGTACAGCCTCAATAGCAGGTTTAGCTAAAGGTTTCATTTTAACAAACCATTGTTTAGAAACTAAAGGCTCAACCACAGTATCGCAGCGATAACATTCACCAACAGCATGCAAATGGTCTTTAACTTCCACTAATAAATCTAGTCTATCTAAATCTTCTACTAGTTTTCTCCGACACTCGTAGCGATCTAAACCAGCATACTCTCCAGCATTTTCTGTCATCCGTGCATCTAAGCCAATTACTTCAACCTGTTCTAAGTTATGACGTAAGCCTATTTCAAAGTCATTCGGATCATGGGCTGGAGTAATTTTTACCATACCAGTTCCGAAACTTGGGTCTACATAATCATCAGCAATGATTTTTACAGGCCGATCTACCAAGGGGACAATCACTGTTTTACCAATTAGATGTTTGTATCTAGGATCTTCAGGGTTTACAGCTACCGCCGTATCTCCTAACATTGTCTCTGGTCTAGTTGTAGCAATTTCAATATATCCATCACCATCAGCTAAAGGATACTTAATCCTATAAAGCTTCCCTTCGGTTTCTTCATGATTTACTTCAATATCAGATAAAGTTGTACTACAATTTGGACACCAGTTTACACTGTAGTTTCCTTGATAAATTAAACCTTTCTCGTATAACTGAACGAAAACTTCTCTTACCGCACGAGAACAGCCTTCATCCATTGTAAATCGTTCCCGTTGCCAGTCAGCAGAAGCACCAAGTTTCTTTAATTGAGAAATAATTCGACTACCATATTTTTCTTTCCATTGCCAAACCTGTTCTAAAAACTTTTCCCGCCCTAGTTCTAAACCAGTAACTCCTAATTCTTTTCTAACATAATCTTCTACACGAGCTTGGGTGGCAATACCAGCGTGGTCTGTACCAGGAATCCAAACAGTATTATAACCTTGCATCCGTTTCCAACGAGTTAAAATATCTTGGTAAGTATTATCTAAAGCATGACCCATGTGTAACTCACCAGTTACGTTTGGTGGTGGAATTACAATACAAAAAGGTTCCCGATCAGGATCAACTTCTTGATGAAAATATCCTTGTTCTTCCCAATATTGATACCATTTATCCTCCACAGTCCGTGGATTATATGTTGTATCTAATGTCTGTTTTTCTGACATTTTTACCACTCCTCTATCCTACTTAATTTAAAAATATAAAAAACTCCTCCATCCAAAGGACGAAAGAGTTGCTTCGCGGTACCACCTTTATTCTTATTAGTCAAAACTAATAAGCACTCTATGAGAAGATAACGGTTCTCACCCGGCAAACTGCTGCTCATAAGCGACCTTCGCTTAGCACATTCTTAGGAAATCTTACAGCCACGGATTTCCCTCTCTGAAAGCGTTACTAAGCTACTCCTCTTATTCATCGCATTAATATTTAATTGCTAATATCATAGCCTACCATAAATTGTTTGTCAACTTTTACTTAGCTGATTTTTGTTTTTGACACTTTTTGCAATAACCAAAAAACTTTAAGCTATGATCAACAATCTCAAAGTCAGTCTCTGAGGCAATTTTATCTTCCAAAGAATCTAATAGATCGCCTTTAAACTCACTAATTTCCCCACATTCTAAACAAATCAAATGATGATGATAATGTTCATCATCATCTGTTAAATCTAATTCGTAACGGCTTTGACCATCACCATAATCTAGCTTATAAACAATATTTAGCTTTTCCAGTAACTCTAATGAACGATAAATTGTAGTCAATCCTATCTCGGGATAGATATCTTTTGTTTTTAAATAAATTTCTTCGGCACTAGGATGGGCATCACGGCTTTCTAGTAGTACCTGAACAATTGAGTTTCTCTGTGGGGTTAAGCGATAGCCCTCAATTTCAAGTTTCTTTTGGATACTAGCTAATAAAGCTTCCTTATCCATCGGAACACCCCTTATAACTTTTCATTAAAATCTTGAATAGAAAAAGATAATAATAGTCAAGACTACTACTAAAAAAACAATAGTTTGACTAACGGATAAGAGCATATTAGCTCGGTCGCGCCGTGGCGGCGGAGAGTTTACAAATAAGTAGCCCCACACTAAGGACGCTATTATAGCTAATATCCAAGGACTATTAATATCGGCAAACAACGATAAACTACTTCGTAACCATGCCACTAAAGCTAAAGCCCCTAAAGCAACTTGCCCATCAAACCGTAAATTGCGACGAATACGCCATAAAATAAAGAAGATCAAATAATAACCAAGCGCAAAATATAATGGCAAAGGATGTACAGCTAATTCACCAAAAGAAACCGCCCAGGGCATATTTGTAGTATAGCCAAAAACATTCGACCCTAAAGCACTAAAAACTTTGATAACTAAAACTCCAGGAGTTATAGCATCTAAAAAATCTAAACCAAAAATTTGATGGCCTAAGGTATAAAGCAAACCGAAAATTACAGCAAAAATAAAACCAACTTCAGCATGGATACCCTGATTAATTTCAGTGAAAATCAGCCAGGGTCTAAGCAAAGAGCCAAATCCATATTCTGCCCATAAAACACCTAGTCTACCAGCAAGGAAAAAGGTGAATCCTGTGCCTATTATAAAGTCAAACATAGTCTGCCATCTAATATTATGTCTTCGGCCTTCGCGCAGTGTTATGATTGTGCCAAAAAAGACACCACAACTGACCATTACTCCATATACGTAAACAGGTATGCCTGCAAAATAAAACCAAATATTATCCAAGATTCACCCCTACCTTTCTAGTAAAACTAATTCCCCGTTAACCACAAAAATTCCTGCTTTACTGATCGGCAAGTAATTTGTTCCTAATGATTTGATTAACTAAACCAGGGTTAGCTTTACCTTTGGTCTCCTTCATTACTTGGCCAACGAAAAAGCCAAGTAAACGATCTTCTCCTGCCTGATACCTTTTTACCTCATCGGGATAAGTACTGAGAATCTGGTCTATAACTCCTTCCAATTCTTTGGTATCGCTAATTTGTTCAAATCCTTGTTCCTTAATGATCTGAGCAGGTTTTTTACCGCTGTCAAACATCATGCCTAATACTTCTCGTCCCTGATTACCACTAATTTTTCCATCCTTAACGATACTGAGCAACTCTGCTAAATCACCAGGTTGAACTGGTATTTCCGGAATCGTTAAGTTTGAAGCGTTTAATAAACGAGCAAACTCTCCTGTTAACCAATTAGACAGCTCTTTTGCATTAGGAAAAGACTGATAGGCTGCTTCAAAAAAGTCCGCTAATTCTTGAGTTGCTGTTAATAATGATGCTTCATAATCAGATAACTTATATTGCTCAATAAATCGATTTTTTCTTGCTAAGGGCAATTCTGGCAATGTAGCCTTGATTTCATCAATCCAAGATTGTTCAACAATTAAAGGTGGCAAATCTGGTTCAGGGAAATAACGGTAATCATCGGCCTCCTCTTTTGTACGCATGGTGACCGTAACACCTAGCTTTTCATCCCATGTACGAGTTTCTTGATAAATTGTTCCACCTTGATCATAAACTTCAGCTTGACGCTGCTCTTCATATTCTAAAGCCCGTTCAATAGCTCGGAAAGAATTTAGATTTTTAATCTCAACTTTGGTACCAAACTCAGTGGAGCCTACTGGACGCAAAGAAATATTGGCATCACAGCGTAAGGAGCCTTGCTCCATTTTACAGTCACTTACTTTAATATATTCTAAATTGGCTTTTAGCTGTTCTAAAAATGCCTTAGCCTGAGCTGGCATACGTATATCCGGTTCTGTTACAATTTCGATTAACGGTATTCCAGCCCGATTGTAATCCATTTGTGAAAACTCGGAGCCAAGAATATTGTCACCACTATGCACCGATTTACCAGCTTCTTCTTCTACATGAATCCGATTAATTCTCACCGAATAAGTCTGACCATCTAATTCATAATCCATATGTCCAGCTAAACAAAGAGGCTGGTCGTACTGGGAAATCTGGTAAGCTTTCGTTAAATCCGGATAGAAATAATTTTTGCGATCGAACTTACTATAATTTGCAATGGAGCAGTTTAAAGCTAAACCTGCTTTAATAGCATATTCAATTGCTTGTTGGTTAACCACTGGTAAACTGCCAGGCAAACCAAGACAAATTGGACAACAATGAGTATTTGGATCGCCACCAAATTCGGTGGTGCAACCACAAAAGATTTTACTTTTGGTAGCTAATTCCACATGAACTTCTAAACCAATAATCGTTTCATATTTAGTCATTGTTCTTCACCTGCTTACTATTTAACTCCTGTAAAGTGTAGGCAGTTCGTAATAGTGTTTCTTCAGAAAAATGTTTACCCATTAATTGAATACCAATCGGTAAATTCTGAGTATCTGTGCCACAAGGCAAACTGATTGCCGGAATGCCTGTCAAATTGGCAGCCATAGTATAAAAATCTGATTTATACATTTCTTGCGGATCAATTTTGGAGCCAAATTCAAAAGCGGTTGTTGGTGTTGTAGGTGCTACAATTACATCTACTTTAGCAAAGGCTTTGGCAAAATCTTGAATAATCAAAGTCCGTACTTTCTGAGCTTGCGCATAATACTTTTGGTAATTAGCTGCACTTAACAGATGAGTCCCTAAGAGAATCCGACGTTTTACTTCGGGACCAAAACCTGCTGCACGTGTATTTTTAAACATTTCCACGCTATCAGTGCCAGTTACTCGCAAACCATAGCGAACTCCATCAAACCGTGCTAAACTAGAACTTGCTTCAGCACAAGACAATAATAAACAGCAATCGTTCACATAATCTGCCATGGGCAAAGAGATTTCAGTAACCTCAGCTCCTGCACTAGCTAAGACATTGATAGCCTGCATAATTGCAGATTTTATTTCCGAGTTTAGACCAGCAAAATATTCTTTTGCTAAACCTAACTTAAGGTTAGTTACATCAACTTGTAAAGCCTGAGTATAATCTGGTACTGGTTGTTTTGCGACTGTGGCATCATAGTAATCCGATCCAGCAATGATTTGCAGTAGTGCAGCCGCGCTTTGTACATCCTTAGTGATTGGCCCAATATGATCTAAAGAAGGAGCATAAGCAAATAATCCATACCGCGAAACTCGACCATAAGTTGGCTTCAAACCTACGACTCCACAAAAGGCTGCTGGCTGACGAATAGAGCCGCCTGTATCAGAGCCAATAGACCAAGGCACTTCTGATCCAGCTACTGCTGCAGCTGAACCGCCACTTGAACCTCCTGGTACTCGCGTTGGATCTACTGGATTCAAGGTTCTACCAAAGGCAGAAGTTTCGTTAGATGAACCCATGCCAAATTCATCCATATTAGTTTTACCAATAATCGGCAAACCGGCAGCCTTAATTTTGCTAACTACTGTAGCATCATATGGCGGTATATAATCGGCCAACATTTTAGATGCAGCTGTTGTTTTAATGCCATCAGTGCTAATATTATCTTTAATCGCAATCGGAATGCCATCCCACGAAGATAATAGTCTACCCTCTTTTCTCCGCTGATCTGATTCATCTGCCATCTGTAAAGCCAAGTCGGCTGTAACAGTAATAAAGGCATTATTGTTAGATTGTTCAATTTTTTGCAAATAGCTTTCCACAATTTCTCTACTAGTAATCTGTTGCTGTTCTAACTTACTTTGTAACTGAGTAACGCTATATTTAGATAATCCCAACTCCAAACCTCCTACTCTTCCATAATTCGTGGAACCCGAAAATATCCTTTCACTGATTCTGGTGCATTACTAAGCACGCATTCTATATCTAAACTCGTTTCTACTTGATCCTCGCGTAGAACACTTTCAACAGCAATAGGATAAATCGTTGCGGCAACTTGTTCTGTATCTATCGAACGCAGCTTATCAAAATTAGCTAACATTTGGCTTAGGTATCCTTGCAATTCTCGTTCTTCCTCTGCTGTCAAATTAATTCTAGCAGCATCAGCTATTTTTTTTATCTCAGTAATTTCAATCAATATTCACACCCCTTTCTGCTAAAAAACGTCTAAATTCTTCTTCGTTTAAAATCGTTATATTTAATTCCTGTGCTCTGGTAAGCTTAGAACCAGCTTTTTCACCAGCAATCAAATAATCCGTGTTTTTATTAACGCTTCCCGTAACATTAGCTCCCAGACTGCGCAGCAAATCTTCCATTTCCTTCCGGCTATGACTTTCCAACTTACCAGTTACTACAAAGGTTAAGCCATCCAAGAATAATTCAGCTTGACTCTCCTGAGACATTTCCATATTAACACCAACAGCCGCTAATTCATTAATTAATTGCAGATTTGCTGGAGAACTAAAATAATCTACTATACTAGCAGCAATTTTCTCGCCAATAGTATCTATCTCCATTAAATCCTCAATACTTGCTTGCTGCAGTCGTTCCATCGTTTTAAAGTTCATAGCCAGTTCACGAGCAACTTCAACACCAACTAATCTAATTCCTAAAGCAAAAATTAAGTTAGCTAACGAACGCCGTTTACTTTGTTCGATAGCTGCCAACAGATTTTCTGCTGATTTTTTACCAAATCGTTCTAACTGTACCAAATCATCAAAGGTTAGTTTATATAAGTCTGCTGGTGTTTTAACTAAGTTTGCCTGCACTAGTTGTTCGACTACTGCTGGTCCTAGCCCTGCAATATCCATCGCATTACGTGAAGCAAAATGCACTAACCCTTCTAACTGTTGAGCAGGACATTGACCATTCACGCAACGGGTAACAGCTTCTCCTGGTAAACGTTTTGTTGGCTGTTCACATACGGGACAATGTTGCGGCATCACAAAGGGTATTTCCGAGCCATCACGCCGTTCTACTAAAGCCTCTACGATTTCTGGAATAATATCACCAGCTTTTTGTACAAGAACATAATCGCCAATCCTAACATCTTTAGCCTTTACAATATCCTCATTATGCAAAGTAGCTCTACTTACTTGGGAACCGGCAACAAATACTGGTTCTAAAATAGCTAATGGGGTTAGGGCTCCAGTCCGTCCAACTTGTACCTGGATATCTAAGACTTTAGTTACCACTTGCTCAGCAGGAAATTTATAAGCAATTGCCCAACGGGGACTTTTCGCAGTATAACCCAACTGATTTTGTAAGTTCAAATCATTAACTTTTATTACAATTCCATCAATGTCATAAGGTAAAGATGCCCGTTTACTGGTCCAGTCCTGGATAAAATCCCAAATTTCCTCTGCTGTACGGCAAACTTGGTAGCTAGGATTTACTTTAAAACCCAACTCGCTTAATTTTTTCAAACAAGCATCATGCTTATTTAAATCTAAGGCTTCTGCCGCTCCAATACCATAAATGAAAATATCTAAGTTTCTGCTAGCTGCAACCCGAGGGTCTAGTTGACGAATCGAACCAGCTGCTGCATTTCTCGGATTGGCAAATAAACTTTCACCAGCGGCTTCTCTTTCCGCATTTAAGCGCTGAAAGGAAGCTTTAGGCATGTAAACTTCCCCTCGGACATTGATATCCACAGGTTCATTTAGACGCAAAGGCAAAGAGCGTACCGTTCTTAAATTATGAGTAATATCTTCACCTGTTTGTCCATCACCTCTAGTAAGTCCTTGAACGAAGACACCCGCTTGATAGGTAAGTGAAACGGCTAATCCATCAATTTTTAACTCACAAACAAATTCAACATCTTGACCTATACTGCGTTGAACTCGATTTACAAAGGCTTGCAATTCTTCCTGATCAAAAGCATTGCTTAGACTATATAAAGGGATCTGATGCTGCACTGTACTAAAACCGCTGCTAGGAGTGTGTCCCACTCTTTGAGTCGGTGAATCAATAGTTACTAAATGCGGATATTGTGTCTCTAATTCGATTAACTCACGCATCATTCGATCATATTCAGCATCACTTATTTCTGGATCATCTAAGACATAGTAGCGATAATTATGATAGTTTAACTGTTTACGTAAATCTTCTATTCTTTGCATATCCGCTGTCTGACTCATAGATCTACCCTCCTAAATCTTCTCTAAAGGGGCTACTCCTGCCAAAACCTTTTTTATCTCATTGTTAGCTAAGACAATATGCAGCATATCTTGTTTAGCTCCTGAAATGGCTACAATCATCCCTTCACCCCATTGAGCATGCCGCACTCGATCACCAACTTTAAATTCAAGATTAGCCCCTAAGCTTCTGGGCCGATCGAAGTTAGCTGCTAATCCAGATTTCTGAATCGGTTTTGGCATGCTGGCAAATGACATTTGGCTGTAAATACTGGTAGGTTTTTCTACTTCTTCAATTAACTCAGCTGGAATTTCCTTAACAAAAGTAGAAACGGGATTTTGACTAACTTGTCCAAAGAGCGTACGCCTTCTCGCACAAGTTAAATATAGTTGTTCCTCTGCCCGAGTTATACCTACATAGGCTAATCGTCTTTCTTCTTCGATTTGTCCTGGTTCCCACAAAGAACGGAAACTAGGGAAGACTCCGTCTTCCATACCTACTAAAAATACAACTGGAAATTCCAAGCCTTTAGCTGCATGTAAAGTCATCATCGTTACTACGTTAGCATCTTGATCATAGTTGTCTACATCAGACATTAAAGATATTTTTTCTAAAAAGGGATTTAAATCTGCTTGTTCTTCCTGATCAAACTGCCAAGTAACAGTTTTAAACTCTTTTAAGTTTTCTTCTCGCACTTCAGCCTCAACCGTCTTTTGACTGCGCAAAGCTTGCAAATACCCGCTATCGATTAACACCTTGTCTACTAAATCGGTAATACTTAAGCTTTCGCTGCTTTGCCGTAAATCATCAATCAAGTTCTTAAAGTTGGCCAATTCTTTTTGGTACTTACCAGTAAGATTAGGTATCTCAGCTAATGAATCTAAGGCTTGAAATAGGCTAATACCCTGACTTTCTGCATAACTTTCCACACGAGAAATTGTTACATCACCTAAACCGCGTTTAGGTTCATTAATAATCCGGCGAAAGCTGTAATTATCATAGGGATTAGCAATTAAACGTAAATAAGCTGTGAGATCTTTAATCTCTTTACGATCATAGAAACGTAAGCCGGAAACGATCCGATAAGGAATTGCGCGCTGCATAAATATTTCTTCAATAATACGAGATTGTGCATGAGTCCGATATAAAATAGTATAATCCTGATAAGTATGTTTACCTTCAGCTAATCCTTCTCTAATTGTTTCCGCAATAAAATTGGCTTCTTGCCGTTCGTCTTCAGCTTGATAAAAGAACAGCAAATCTCCCTCGGGATTTTGCGTAAATAATTCTTTGCCTTTCCGCTGAGTATTATTGCTAATCACATGGTTAGCAGCCTTTAAAATGTTTTGTGTGGAACGATAATTCTGTTCTAGTTTAATTACTTTGGCCTGCGGATAGTCTTTTTCAAAATCAATAATGTTCCGTATATCAGCGCCACGGAAAGCGTAAATTGATTGATCATCATCACCAACCACACATAAGTTCTGGTGCTTTTGGGCTAATAAATTAACTAAAGTATATTGCGAATGGTTGGTATCTTGATACTCGTCAACCATAATATATTGAAAACGCTGTTGGTATTTTCCCAATACGTCTGGCCGCTCATTAAATAAATAAACGGTATACATAATTAAGTCATCAAAATCTAAAGCATTATTCTCAACTAATTTGTTTTGATATTTTTCATACACCCGAGCTACCGTAGTAGTCCAAAAATCTGCAGCTTGTTTTTTGTATAACTCTGGCGTTAACAGCTGATTCTTTGCATTGCTGATACTGCCAAGTAAAGCACGAACTTCAAATTGCTTAGAATCTAAATTTAATTCCTTCATACAATCCCGAATAACCATTTGTTGATCAGCTGTATCAAAAATCAAAAAGCTTCGCTGCAAACCTATTTTATCAGCATCTGCCCTTAAAATTTGTACACAAGTTGAGTGAAAGGTACTTACCCAAAGCTGATCCCCGACTGCACCTATCAACTGCTTGATCCGTTCTTTCATTTCTTGAGCAGCTTTATTGGTAAAGGTCACAGCTAAAATGTTATAAGGTTTAACCTGACATTCACTAATTAAATAAGCCATGCGGTAAGTTAACACTCTCGTTTTACCACTTCCTGCCCCGGCAATAATTAGCAATGGGCCATCAACTGTTTGAACCGCCTCTTGCTGCCGCGGGTTAAGGGCCTTAAGATAATCCATAAAATCCTCCTAGCAAAATAATATCAATCTATATTATAACTGATCTCCTTCCATAAACAACCTAAAGGTTTACTCGGCTAAAAAGCGAAAAAGTAATCAGAGAAAATATTACAACTCTGGAAGGATGTGAAACATTTGGTACGAAAGTTGGCCTTATTTTATTTATTTATCCTTATTTTATCTTTCTCTGGATGTACTATTGGCGGATTGCCTGATGTTACTCCGCCAGGCGAAGAAAACAACAATGTTGGAGGTGAGGGTACTGGCCAATATGGATCACTAACCGGAACAGTTTATGATCCAACCTATAAAGATTTCAAGTTAGAATCAGGGAACATTGAAATAGACGGTAGAATCATACCGATCAAAAACGGTACTTATCAAGTGGATAACCTACCTAATGGTACCTATACCTTACGGGCTAAACAAACCTGGTACAACACGGTTGAACTCCAAGTCTATGTCCATGGCAATACCATTAAGGATATCGCTATGACACCAAAGATCTCCCCAACTGAATTAGATTTATTTGCCCGCCTGGTAAGTTCAGAAGCCCGTGGCGAAAGCTATATCGGACAAGTTGCAGTAGCAGCCACGGTGCTTAATCGAGTATTGGATAGTCGCTACCCTAACACCATTACTGGAGTAGTTTATCAAGTGACTGTCACCAATGGCATTAAGTATTATCAATATGAGCCGGTCAAAAACGGCACCATTGATCTACCGGCAACTCAAAGTGCTAAAGACGCTTCGAGACAAGCTTTAGCCGGATGGGATCCTACCATGGGCGCTACTGGATTCTTCGCGCCTAACAAAGTACCACAATGGTCCAATGGTAAACGTCCCTGGGTTTGGCAACAATGGGACAAAGATCCCATCAAATTGAAAATAGGCAATCATAACTTTTTCAGGTAATCAGTTAATTATCAGAACCTGTCCTTTTCTATTCCATAGAATTGGACAGGTTTTTTATCGGCGTGAACTTAACTCTTGCCAGATTTCCTGTAAACTAATCTCTTTTTCAACTAATAAAACTATTAAATGATAGAGAAAATCGCTTGCTTCATAAATTAATTCTGATGAATCCGTATTCTTGGCGGCAATGATGGTTTCAGCAGCCTCTTCCCCAATTTTTTTAAGGATCTTATCAATTCCCTCTCTAAAGAGATAATTAGTATAAGAATTTTCCTTTGGATGATGTTTACGATCTAAAACTACATTATACACTTCTTGTAAAACTTCTGCACCAACTAACTGAGAATCTGTCCCTTGTTCTGCAAACTCTTTTACGGGATAGCTGAAGCAGGTTGGAGTTCCTTTATGACATGCTCCAGTACCATTTTGTTGAACAGTAACTAACAAAGAATCACCATCGCAGTCAGCAACGATTTTTAACACTTTTTGAGTGTTACCTGAGCTTTCACCTTTTTGCCATAATTTTTGCCGGCTACGACTATAAAACCAGGTATAACCTGTTGCTAAAGTTTTGGCTAAAGATTCTTCATTCATATAAGCTAACATTAGAACTTGCCCTTTGTTATCCTGGATA
>ERZ773359.1759-NODE-1759-length-29176-cov-8.246729_pt1 | contig 29176 bp, 25 predicted proteins | sample MGYA00374955_ERZ773359 | MGnify/ENA primary metagenome ERZ773359 (study PRJEB29098, sample SAMN04486028) | biogas fermenter metagenome | study: EMG produced TPA metagenomics assembly of the Biogas fermentation microbial communities from Germany - Plant 4 DNA1...
TAGTAACTGTACCGATATGCCAAATTGCATACATATAGCTAACTGAACAGTGCGTGTAAGGATAATGGCCATTATGTTTATTGTTACACGTCCTATACTAGATAACAACCTGTTTCAGAATCCGGATCTGCCGGATGTATTACTTCCAACCTCTGGGGTTCTGTCTGAGAGCTTCGTTAAACTCTTCCAGATACTTCCTAAGCTCTTCATACTTTTCAGGATACAGGGTTTTTACGTCATAGGATTCATCCCTGTCATGGTTCAGATCGAAGAGGAAGGAATGAATCCTCATATTATGGTAAGCGGCGTTCTCGCTGTTTGTTGCCTTATAGTACTTGAAGTTGTCCCTGGATCTTACGCCATAGCCCTGGTCCTCGTATTCGCCGGGATCGATATAGATGAGATAATCGTGAGGGCTCTCCTTTGTTTCGCCCTTAAGTAGAGGCAGGATGCTCTTCCCGTCGATAATCCTGTCCTTGGGCGGCTCAACCCCTGCCATCTCGCAAAAGGTAGGCAGGAAGTCGATATTCATGGCCTGTTCGCTTATGGTACCATTGACTATCTTGTCCTTCCAATAGCATATGGTGGGCACTACCTGGCCGCCGTCAAAGTTGTTACCCTTTCTGCCCCTGTGTCCGCCCGGCGAACCCTGGTGCCATGGCCCGTTATCCGATGTAAAGACTATAAAGGTGTTGTCCAGTATACCCTTTTTCTCCAGGAGGTCAAAGAGCTGGCCTATGCCATGATCAAACTCCTGTATACAATCGCCGTATAATCCGCCTTTGGAAGTTCCCCTGAATTTTTTCCCGCAGTTTAGTGGGTGGTGGGGCCAAGGTGAGGCGTAGTAGGCGAAGAAGGGTCCGTCACAGTTTTCCTCAATGAAGTTGAAGAGCTCGGTGTTTAAGTACTCCGTTATCCTGCTCTGGTCAAAGGGGGCTTCAACGGCTATTTCCTGGTTCCTCCAGAAGTGGTAGGGAACCATGTCGTTGGAATAATGGGCTCCGTAGAAGTAATCAAAGCCCTTGTCATTGGGCAGGTGGGGCTTCTTATCACCTAAATGCCACTTGCCGAACATTCCGGTCCTGTATCCCCTTGCCTTTAGTATTTCCGCTATGGTGACCTCGTCGGGCATAATCCCCTCTACGGGAATGCTTCCACCGATGAGCCTGGCCGTCTGCCTTGTCCTTTCAACGGTTTCCGGGCTGGGCCTTCCTCCGGCCAGCTCCTCAGGGGTTTCGTAGCCCCTGTCCGCTACCATATGCCTTTCTTCAATCTCCACGGTGGGGAAGAATACGCTGCGGATAAAGCCTCTGGAGGGATACCTTCCGGTCAAACATCCAAACCTGCTGGGGGAACATACGGGGCTTGAGGAGTAGCAGTTGTCCAGTATGACCCCTTCCTGCGCCATTCTGTCCAGGTTTGGGGTATGTATAGCCCTGGATCCAAAGCAGGACAGGTCCCCCCAGCCCAAATCATCCATCAATATGAATATTATATTGGGTACGTCCTTTTTCTCCTCAGGGGTTAAAGGAGTAATGGAGGACAGATACTCTGCATGGGCATCCATCCTGATACTCTCCCTGGCCCTCTTCTTTCTCTCCTCTATATCTATCATAGTCCTGTCATTTACCTCTCTGGTTTTTTCCTTGTTACCCATAAACTCACCTTTTCCCTATATTCTACTTGATGTCAATAAATCAAAAGGGACGGTGCCCTTATGAAGCCGCATATTAGGAAGAACCGTCCCCTATACTTCTTAGTTTAGAGCTTAATCGTCACTGAGCTGCTATCCTGGTTGGCGGTAATGAGAAGGCCCTCAGGGGTTTCCTTCATGGTTCCGCCCTCAACTTTGGCCGCAGATGGGATGTTTCTAAGGAGTACATTCCAGGGTTTTCCCACCTTGTCAACCTCAACCTTGATTGTATTCCCTTCCCTGCAAGCTGTGACGTTGAGACCTACGGTGCCATCCATATTGGGGATCATTGCCTTGGCAGCAGCTCCATCTTCCAGCTCAAAGAGGTGGAAGGTGACATCCTGGGCGTAGTCGTAGTCGGGCCTCTGGTCATTGGACCCTACGGGGATGATGGAACCCGGTCTTACCCACAGGGGTAGGCTCAGGTAGCCGTAGTCCTCTTCAATCCAGCGGCCGCCCTCCATGACCCTGCCGTCAATAAAGTGGGTCCATCTGCCCTGGGGCAGATAGTAGCTGGCCCTGCCCTCTTCGTTGAAGATGGGGGCTACCAGCAGGGAGTCTCCCAGCATGTACTGCAGATCCAGATAGTCGCAGATGGGATTCTCCGGGAACTCCAGGTGCATGCTTCTCATTACAGGGGTCCCCTTGCCTGCCGCCTCACAGGAAGCGGAATAGAGGTAGGGCATCAGGGTGCATTTCAGTTTGGTGAAGTATCTGAGTACATCCACTGCCTCCTCGTCAAAGAGCCAGGGCACCCTGTAGCTGGTGCTTCCGTGGAGCCTGCTATGGGAGGACAAGAGGCCAAAAGCACACCATCTCTTGTATACATCAGCGGTAGCGGTATGCTCGAATCCGCCGATATCGTGGCTCCAGAATCCAAAACCGGACATACCAAGGGATAAGCCACCCCTTAGGGATTCGGCCATGGATTCGTAGTTGGCGCTGCAATCGCCGCCCCAATGGACCGGGTACTGCTGTCCACCGGCTGTAGCCGAGCGGGCAAACAGACAGGCTTCTCCCTTGCCCAGTTTCTCTTCCAGCACCTCAAATACGGCCCTGTTGTATAACTGTGGATAGTAGTTGTGCATCCTTTCAGGATCCGATCCGTCGTAATAGACTACATCGGTGGGGATCCTTTCGCCAAAGTCGGTCTTAAAGCAGTCCACTCCCATATCTATAAGCCTTCTAAGCTCGGATTTATACCACTCGTAGGCCTCCGGATTGGTAAAGTCCACCACAGCCATGCCGGCCTGCCACAGATCCCACTGCCAGACATCGCCGTTTGGTTTCTTTATCAGGTATCCCTTTTCCTTGCCTATATCAAAAAGCCTGGAACGCTGGGCTATGTAGGGGTTGATCCACAGGCAAATCTTAAGGCCTTTGGCCTTCAATCGCCTTAACATGCCCTCGGGATCCGGGAACACCCTTTCGTCCCACTGGAAGTCACACCAATGAAACTCCTTCATCCAGAAGCAGTCAAAATGGAAGACGTGCAGGGGTATATCCCTCTCCGCCATACCGTCGATGAAGCTGTTTACCGTGTCCTCATCGTAGCTGGTGGTAAAGGAGGTGGTAAGCCATAGGCCAAAGGACCAGGCCGGTGGCAGAGCCGGTCTGCCCGTCAACCGGGTATACTTGTCCAGTATGGCTTTGGGCTCCGGACCGTAGATTATAAAGTATTCCAGGTACTGGCCCGGAACAGAAAACTGTACCCTGCTGACCTTTTCCGAGGCCACCTCAAAGGAGACCTTTTCCGGGTGGTTTACGAATACGCCATAGCCCTTGTTGGTCATATAGAAGGGAACATTCTTGTATGCGATCTCGCTGGAGGTTCCTCCGTCCTCGTTCCAGATGTCCACGGTTTGACCGTTCTTTACAAAGGCGGTAAACCTTTCCCCAAGGCCGTATACGTTCTCCCTGACGCCCAGGGAAAGTTGCTCATGGACATAGGTTTCGCCGTCCTGGGTTTCGATATAGCCCAGGGCCTTATCCTCACTCCTGGTGATAATCCTGCCGTCTCCCAGGAAGTCTACGCCCCATCTCCCCTTCTTGTTTATCCTGACCTTAAGCCTTCCGGAGGTCAGGGAAGCATAGTCCTCATCCTCCTGGATCTCTACCTTGGTATCGGCCTGCTCAAAGATCTCAAATTCAGGAGTTTTATCCTGTCCCCCTTTATAGTTGTAGAACCTTACCCTGATTACATCCTCCATGGGGGATGAATACTGGACGGTAAGGAGCTTACAATTGAGGGTATCACCCCTGGTGTTGACTGGTCTTGGCGGCGCAAAAGCGGTAATGGAGTCCTTGTCCATTTCCAGGTCATGCAGATGAACCGGGAAATAGGCATCAAGGCCTTCCCTCATCAACCAATATCCCTTTGTAAACTTCATCTAATCAGCCCTTTCTTTTTATCTTTATGTAAATATGACTTAAACCCCTTGTACTGTTTTTCGGAAATTAAGAGCTCGGGATAAGTTTATCATACTATATTTTATCCTCCATAACAATAATCTGCCAAAGGGTATGGTCTTTTAAACACCAAAAAGGCATTGAACCCGTCAATGCCTTCTTAGCAGTATTTGATTTAATTCTAAACTATTGCTCCATTTGTCTCGCTAAAAACCCGGCAGCCGTTTCGGCAACTTTTACTTCCGATTCACCCATATCCATATTCGCTTCCTTGGATAGGAGGATTATGGTACCAATGGGGTCACCCTGAGAAACTATGGGGACTATAACCTGGGATGAATACTTACCTGCGTCATCACCATTGGAAACAATGCTATACAATGTATTATTCTGGCTACGATTGGCCACCACGGATTTTTTGCCTTCCATTATTCTCTCGATATCCATACTTATGGATTTTTCGTGAAACTCTCTCTTGGAGCCTCCGGCCACTGCAATAATAAAATCCTTATCCGTTATACAGGCGATGTGCCCAAGGGTATTATGCAAAGACTCGGTATATTCCTGTGCAAAATCGCTTAGTTCGCCTATGGGAGAGTATTTTTTAAGTATTACTTCACCATCGCGATCCGTAAAGATTTCCAGTGGGTCACCTTCACGTATGCGCAGGGTTCGGCGGATTTCCTTGGGTATTACAACCCTTCCCAGATCATCTATCCGCCTGACGATTCCGGTTGCTTTCACAGACATCCCTCCTTGTTATACACATTATTACAAAATCATCCTTGCAACCTTATTATCCTACTATCGCGACAGTTTTATGCAATACTCTTGAAAACTTTCCTTTTAACGGAATAAATCTCAAAAGTTTCGGGGGATTTACAGCCGCCTTTCAAACTTCTTTATATGTTTTTCTTTCCATTCCTCTACGACCTCTGCCCACTTCTCGTCCTGCTTCTTCCTGTCCAGGATCTCCTTGATTTCGTCCTTCTTTTCCTCCAGGGTATAGGTCTTTTCCGGATATTTTTCTTCCAATTTGATTATATAATAGCCGTTTGGTGTGCCCACAAGATCCGAAATCTCTCCAACCTTCAGATTAAAGGCCGCTTCCTTGTATTCCTCCGGGAGGTAGATGTTATCCCTGTGTATGATTATGCCCTCTTCCATGTCATCGGCAGCATCGGGGTTATATTCCTCCACCACATCGTGAAAGTCGTCATCCCCTTTTGCCTTGTCCAGGGCCTTTTCGGCCTTGTCCTTTATGGCCTCCAACTCCTTATCCAGAAGTTCCCTGGCTTCATCTTCCTTCTCTTCGTTCATCAGCGACATATATTCAGTGACCTTCTCCCTGGGTATCTCAATAAGGACGTGTTTAACCCTTACCTTGGCGGGATCGAAAAGGTCTACACTTCTGCCCTCCAGAAAGATTGTATTCTCCTTTTGGTTGGCCAGCTCTTCGTTATAGTACTCCTCTATTTCCGCTGAGGTGGCCTCTATGCCCTCTACGGTCTTCTCGTACAGCTTTTCTATGCATTTTTGCTGGGCCAGGTATTCTACATACTCCTCCTGGTTCATCCCTATGCTCTCCAGGTAGTCATCAAGATAATCCTCGGCTTCCCTGGCATAGTCCTTGTCCTGGGAGTCCCCGTCTTCGTCGTCCTCATCCGCCTCTTCATCGGCTTCTTCCAACTGCCTCTGTATGCTCTTTTTAATCTCCACCAGATCATTTCTGGCATCTTCCAGGAGCTCGTCCGTTACGACAAAGCCTGCGGCAACCGCCTTCTGATTTAAAAGCTTCTCGGTTGCCAGTTGGTCCAAAATGGTCTTTTTGATCTCCAGGATCTGTTCCTTGTTGTTTTTATCTTTAATGGCCTCGTCGGTCAGGTTGTAGGCTTCCTTCTCCCTGTCCAGCCGGTCCAGAACCTCGCCCTTCAGGATCTCCTCTCCGTCCACCTCGGCAACCACCTGGGCCCTGTCCTTTTCGGGGTTAACCTGTACTATACCGCAGCCGGCTATAATCCCCAGCAGGAATGCAAATACAAGTAAAATGCTTATTTTTCTTATGTGTTCCATCTTTTCTCTTCCCTTCATTTCCATCCTAGTAACAGTACTAATATACCAAATTATATAGCAAATCGCTAATTGAAAAAGTGCGTATATGCGTATAATGGTAATAGCTATTGAACGCTTTATTACCATCGTAGAAATAACGTCATCATTGAAATTTCAAAAAAATCGATTATGGCCTTTATATAGCAAGTGTTAATGATAATGTATTTTTTGAAACTTCCCTCTTCCAACATCGATTTGGAGAAAACTAAGGCTTTTCTGCATTCCATAAGCCAAGTTTTCTTAGCCAAATCAATGAAGTCATCCGCTTATCAATAGCCCATTACCTTATTAGGCAGTAATCCAATGAACTAGCGCAAAAGGTATATATAATCACATTATTGCTGTACTAACTCCAGCTTACCCATCTGCTCCAGAATATCCTTTGTCTCCGTCAGGGCCGTTAATGGGTTGGTATTTTGGAGGATTATTCTGAACATGGGTCTCCTCATCCCCTCATACCTGAGCCTGCCCCGATTTTCATTCAAGAGAATCATCAGGGATCTGGAATCGAAGTTTTTAGACCCTGTCAGCCTTAGGATAACCTCCCTGTCCCTGTGGGATACCTCCGAGATGCCCAGTCCTCCGGCCAGGGCCTTGATATAGGCTATATCTATGAGATTGCTTACCGGCTCCGGTATATCCCCAAAACGATCCTCCAACTCCTCCTCTATATCGTACTTGTCCTGGAGGTTCTCTATGGCGGCAATCTTCTTGTAGATCTCGATCTTTTGCCCTTCCAGGGGAATGTACCCATCGTCGATATAGGCATTTACCCTTATATCTATGGTTATCTCCATGGGCTTTTGTACCGTCTCGCCCTTGAGGCGCCTGATCTCCTCGTCCAAGAGCTTACAGTACAGTTCGTAGCCCACTGCGGTCATATGGCCGTGCTGCTGGGGACCCAGGATATTGCCGGAACCTCTGATCTCCAGGTCCCGCATGGCTATCTTAAACCCTGCCCCAAACTCCGTGAACTCCTTTATGGCCCGGAGCCTCTTCTCTGCCACTTCGGACAACACCTTATCCTTCCTATAGGTCAAATAGGCATAGGCCAGGCGGTTGGACCTGCCTACCCTGCCCCTGAGCTGATAGAGCTGGGACAAACCGTAATAGTCCGCATCGTAAACTATGATGGTGTTGACCCTGGGTATATCCAGACCGCTTTCGATTATGGTGGAGCATAAGAGCAGGTCGAATTTCCCGTCGTAGAAGTCCAGCATTACGTTTTCCAGCAGGGCTTCGCTCATCTGACCATGGGCCATCCTGATCCTGACCTGGGGCACCAGGGCCCGAAGCCTTTCAGCCATCCGTTCCATGCTCCTTACCCTGTTGTATACAAAGTATACCTGACCGCCCCGGGAGATCTCCTTGATTATGGCATCCCTGATGAGGGAATCGTTGTATTCCACCACATAGGTCTGTACCGGGACCCTGTCCTCCGGCGGGGTTTCGATGGTACTTATATCCCGAATCCCAACCAGGGACATGTGGAGGGTACGGGGTATGGGGGTAGCGGTCAGAGTCAGAACGTCCAGATTCTTCTTTATATTTTTTATGGTCTCCTTGTGCCCAACGCCAAAGCGCTGTTCCTCATCCACTATCAGGAGGCCCAGATCCTTAAAGACCACGTCCTTGCCCAGGAGCCTGTGGGTGCCGATGATGATATCGATATTGCCCTCTTTAAGGGCCTTTAGAATATCCCTTTGCTGGGCAGCCGTCCTGAAGCGGCTGATAACCTGGATCCTGACAGGGAAGTCCGCGAATCTTTCCACAAAGGTATTAAAGTGCTGCTGGGCCAGAATCGTAGTGGGCGCCAGCAGGGCCACTTGCTTACCGTCCATTACAGCCTTAAAGGCCGCCCTTATGGCCACCTCCGTTTTCCCATAGCCTACGTCACCGCAGAGGAGCCGGTCCATTACCTTCTCGCTCTCCATATCCCTCTTTATTTCCTTTATGGCCCTTTCCTGGTCAGGAGTCTCCTCGTAGGGAAACATCTCTTCAAACTGCTGCTGCCAGGGAGTGTCCGGTGAGAATTGGTAACCCTTGGCGGCCTCCCGGGCGGCATATAACTCCACCAGGTCCATGGCCAGCTTTTGAACCGATTGACGGGCCTTGGTCTTGGCCCTTTGCCACTCCGCACCGCCCAGCCTGGAGAGTTTGGGCTCTTTTTGGTCCATCCCGATGTAGGGCTGGATAACATCCACCTGATCCGTGGGGATGTAGAGCCTGTCGGTGCCTCCGTACTTTATATTAAGATAATCGCGTTTCTGATCGTTTATTACCAGGGTCTCTATACCAAGGTACTTCCCTATACCATGGGCTTCGTGGACCACATAGTCCCCGACCTTAAGGTCCGTAAATGGGTCAAGTTTGCCCTTACCGGAAGTCGCCTTCCGCTTCCGTCTATGTTTCATGGCCCCAAAGATCTCGTTATGGCTGACCACGGCAAATCTGCCCTGGGGGTATTCGAAGCCGGCGCTGATACTGCCGGGCAGGACAATGATCTGCCCCTGCCGGATCTGCCCCTCTACGCTGGGGGAATAGGTTGCTTCCACGCCCCTGTCGTATAGGTTTGAAACCAGATTCTGACACCTGGACCCGCTGCCTGCATAGAGGATAACGGAATATTTCTTCTCCCGCCAATACTTTAGATCCTCTGCCAGCATATCCAGCTTGCCCTGGTAGGAGGGGATGCCCCTGGTTGTGATGTTGAATATGGCCCTGGGGGAATATCCAGGTATGGATTTTGGAAGTCCCTGGAGGGCCAGTCTATGAAATTTCTCCGTTTCGGACAGGATCCGGTGATAGGGTATAAAGAGTTCACCCTGTCCCGGGAGTACCTCTCCATCCTCCAGGAGGTTTGAAAAGTGCTCTATAAATTCCTCTTCCCAGCCGGTAAAACCTTCTCCTATCCTGGAGGGTTCGTCCAGGACTACCAGGGTTTCCGGGCTTAAATAATCGAAGAAGGTATTGTTCTCGGGGTAGAAGAAGGGAAAATAGTTTTCCAGATTTCTATTGTGGATCCCCTGCTCCATGTCCTCCAGGAGGCCGGATACCCTTTCCTTCAGCCTCTCCCTACCCTTTCCCTTTCTTGTTGCAGAGGTAAAATCCCTCCTTATTCCCTCAATACCCCGGGCAAGGGATTCCGGGGTCAGGACCAGTTCCCTGGCAGAGGAAATGGATACCCCAGCCAATTTATCCGTAGACCGCTGGGACAGGGGATCAAAAAGGCGTATGGAATCCACTTCATCATCAAAGAATTCTATCCTACAGGGGCCATCCATGGTCAGGGGGTAGATATCCACTATACCGCCCCTTATACTGAACTGCCCGGGGCCTTCTACCGTAGGCACCCGCTCATAGCCCAACTCTACCATCCTGTGGGCCAGGCTGTCCAAGGGCAGTATCTGTCCCACCTCTACCCTTATTAATCCCTTCCTGAAGATCTCAGGGGGCGTTTGTAAACACAAAAGGGCCTCTATGGAGGCCACTACCACTCTGTTCTCTCCCAGGGCTAAAGCCTCTAAAACCTTAAGCCGCTGGCCCGACACATCCGTGCTATGGGCCGCAACGTCATAGAGGACAATGTCCCTAGGGGGAAGGAGCATCACATCATCCTCCATATAGAACTTCAGGTCGTTATAGATACTTTGGGCTTGAATATGGTTATAGGTTATATAGAGGCATTGCCTGTCCAGTGGATATAGAAGGCTGGATACTGCATGGCTTTTTTGGGATTCCGAAAGTCCAAAAACCAAAATAGGACCGCCCCCATCCCTGGCGGCCTGACGCATCTTTATAAACTCGTCCCACCTCATCATGGGATCCAGCCATTTCACCGTCAAATAATCACCTCGATTTCATTGGAAACAGTAGGGAAGCGTCCGGGACGGTTTTTTAGCCGTTGCACTTGCTCATGGCATATTGTACGCCCTTCTCTATTATCAGCTCTACGCCTTTTACCGCCCTTTCGCAGGCTTCCCTTAATAGGGGGATTTCTTCACTTTTAAAGCCGGACAGCACATAGTCCTTAAGATCCCAGCCCGGGGGCGGGCTTCCTACCCCTATGCGCACCCGGGGGAAATCCTGACTTTTCAGCTGGTATATGATGGACTGCATCCCCCTGTGGGTCCCTGCGCTTCCGGATGCACGTATCCTGAGGACCCCCACATCCAGGTCTATATCGTCGTATATGATGATGATCCCGGAGTCCTCTACCTTATACCAGTTCTTCATATCCAGAATGCTTTCCCCGCTAAGGTTCATATAGGTCTGGGGCTTTGCCAGCACAATTCTATGGCCCCCATAGGTTCCCTCACCTATAAGGGCTTTATGTTTGATCTTTGTTACCTTGATACCAAGTTTGTCCGCCAACATGTCCAGGGCTATAAAGCCTATGTTATGCCTGGTATTGGCATATCTCAATCCCGGGTTTCCCAGCCCCGCAACAATATACATAGGCTCCACCTATTCGAATAAGGTGCTCACCGGCAGATCCTCATAGATCCTGTCGATGGCCTCTGCAAATATGGGGGCGACGGACAATACCTTGATCTTGTCGATCTGTTTTTCCGGAGGGAGGGGAATGGTATCGGTAATCACCAGTTCCTTTATGGGGGAATTCTGTACCCTTTCAATGGCCGGCCCGGAAAGGACCCCGTGGGTGGCACAGGCATATATCTCTTTGGCCCCACCCTCCAAAAGGGCCATGGCACTTTGAACCAGGGTTCCTGCGGTATCCATCATATCGTCCACCAGCAGTACCTTCTTCCCCTTTATATCCCCTATGATGTTCATGACTTCGGCCACATTGGCCTTGGGCCTGCGCTTGTCTACTATGGCTATAGGCGCATTTAAGCGATTGGCAAAGTTCCTGGCCCTGGTTACGCTGCCGATATCCGGCGAAACCACGATTAGATCCTCGTGTTCAAACCCCTTTTCCAAATAGTACTGGGCCAATATGGGAGCACCCAGGAGATGATCCAGGGGTATGGAGAAAAAGCCCTGTATCTGCGGAGCGTGCAGGTCCATGGTCAAAACCCTGTCTGCCCCGGCAGTAGTGATAAGGTCTGCAATGAGCTTGGCTGTAATAGGGTCTCTGGCTTTGGCCTTACGGTCCTGCCTGGCATAGCCATAATAGGGTATAACCGCCGTTATCCTGCCGGCGGATGCCCTCTTAAAGGCGTCTATCATTATGAGCATCTCCATAAGATTATCATTCACCGGGTAGCAGGTGGATTGGACTACGAATACATCGGCTCCCCTGACAGTTTCATATATATTTACGCTTATTTCACCGTCGCTGAATCTTGATACTTCCGAATGTCCCATGGGGATACCGACATGTTCTGCAATATCCCTGGCCAATTGAGGGTTGGAATTCCCCGTAAAAATTTTTATACTTGTTCCATGGGTTATCATTGGTTTTCCTCCGTTTCCTTTTTATGTCTCTTTATTACCCAATTTTCCTTGTTTACCTGCCGTGCCCTTGCAATTGCCAGGGCGTTTTTCGGTACATCCTGGGTTATGGTGGACCCAGCGGCAATATATGAATTATCTTCAATCTTAACAGGCGCTACCAGGTTGGTATTGCAGCCTATAAAGGCATTGTCCCCGACGATGGTCCTGTGCTTCTTTTTCCCGTCATAGTTGACAAACACCACCCCGCACCCTATATTGACGTTCTTGCCTATTTCTCCGTCACCAACATAGGTTAGATGGGAGATCTTGCTGCCCTTGCCCACCTTTGCGTTCTTGACCTCGACAAAATCGCCGATCCTTACTCCCTCGCCTATATGGCTTCCGGGCCTTAGGTATGCAAAGGGACCCACCGTAGCCCTGTCTTCCACACGGCTCTTCAGGATGACCGAATTTTGAATTTCCGTATCCCTTCCAATGGTGGAATCCAGAATCCGGTTATTGGGTAACAGGATAGTCCCCCGGCCGATGGTGGTATGCCCCTCCAAAACGTTGCCGGGATAGATGATAACATCTCTGTCTATCCTTACGTGAGGCCCTATATAGGCGTTATCGGGGTCTATTATGGTTACTCCCCTTTCCAGATGATAGTTGTTTATCCGCTGTCCCATAATCTTTTGTGCCTCTGCCAGCCGGATCCTGTTGTCTACGGCCATGGTCTCGGTTGAATCGTATACGGTATGTATCCCTATCCTGCCCCCCGATCCCATTAAATCGTACAAAAGGTCCGGGATGTGGTACCGGTCCTCCGGATCCCTGTCAGCCATCCTGTCCATACCCTTCAGCAGGGCAGAGACCTTAAAACAATAGACGGATGTGTTGATCTCCTTTATGAGACTCTCCTCACTCGAGGCTTCCACATCCTCCAGGATCCCTTCAAAATTCCCTGAAATGTCCCTGATAATCCTGCCGTATCCCTGGGGCTTATCGCATAGGGCTGACAGGACAACCGCATCATACCCGCCCCTTTGGCAGCTGCTTACCAGATCCCTCAGGGTATCCGATGTTATAAGGGGTAGATTGCCTTCCATCAGGATTACATGACCGTCAAGGCCTTCTAAAAATTCCCTGAACAGAACAACAATTTGGTCTATACTTTCCCTTTCCTGCAGATGGTTATACTCTACCTTATCGCCCAATTGTTCTTTTATGTCTTCCACGCCCTCTGCCAATACTACCAGCGGGCAAGTGTTCACTACATCCAGTACAGATCTTACCACATATTCAACTATGGGTTGGCCACAAATTTTGTGCATGGCTTTAGGCAGGGAGGACTTCATACCGGGTCCATACCCTGCCGCCATTATGATCGCTGATATTTTATTCTCCATTCCTTCCTCCCTATTCCAATGCTCGCTGCCCTGACTTAAAGCTGTCTTATCTGCCGATTACATCCTATTATCCCTGTAATCCTTGGTAAAATCAAGCTATTGTTACCATAGCCGACAAAAAGCAGGGTTACAGCGATGAATCCTATTACATTATACATTAAATCTATAATAAAGTTTACCTCATATACAAAAAATTTAAAGTCCATTTTTCCGGGATAAAAAATAGGCTTCAAAGGAGATTTCTCTCCTTTGAAGCCTATTCTGCATCAATCCGATCATATTGCTGTAAAATCATATCCTGGAGTCGAGCCCTCATGTCAGAATTGATTGGATGGGCAATGTCCCGATACTCCCCATCCGGCGTTTTTCGGCTAGGCATGGCAATAAACATCCCGTTTTGACCTTCTATGATTTTGATGTCATGAACGACAAAATCATTGTCAAAGGTCACGGAAGCTACCGCCTTCATCTTGCCGTCACCGCCGACTTTCCGTACCCTTACGTCTGTTATTTCCAATTCTAGCTCACCACCTTCCGAGTCGCAAGACAAGTAAGTAACAGTTAGTTATATTACTATTCGCTAAAAAAAGCCATAGTCCTGCCTGAATCGGAAAAAAAGTGATAATTTTTGGATAATCTAATTTTTTAGCCCTCTAAGCCATGGGGAGGGTTCAACTATTACCTTTCTTTCCCCCTCGTCCACTTCCTTTAGTACCATAAGGGATTTATAGTCTTTGACCATTTTCTGGCCGGGGTCCTCGGTGGAGATTATCACCCCAACCCCTGCGATTTCCGCTTCAAACTCGTGGAGAAGTTCCATCAGCCCCTTGGCCGTTCCCCCACCTTTCATGAAATCGTCAACGATCAGGCCCCGCTGGCCCTTCTCTACTGCCCTCTTGACCAGGGACATGGTCTGAATGCGCCTTGAGGAGGCCGATACGTAGTTTATGGATATGGTGGAGCCCTCGGTCACCTTGCTTTCCCTCCGGGCCATTACCACAGGGCAATTAAGGGCTCTGGCAGTAGCCAGGGCTATAGGGATACCCTTGGTCTCGACGGTTATGACAAAGTCCGGCTGGGCATCATAGAATTGGGTGGCCAATATTTTACCAAACCGCTCCACCACCTCCGGCATGAAGAGGATATCAGTTATATATAAAAATCCGCCCGGAAGTACCCTGTCGGGCGATGAGAGCTCATTGCAGATATCCTCTATAAAGATCCCGTCGTCTTTAAACAGCCGGGATACATATCTGACCCCGCCAGCGGCCCCGACAACGGTTTCCACATCTCCCAGCTGAAATCTGGTTAAAAGATCCTTTATAATTACCACATCGTCGCTTATGGTAGATTTTGCAGTATTAAACATATCGCTAAAATAGTTGAGGGTAAATATTTCATTGGGATGGCTGCATAGGATATTGACCATTGCGCCTATCCGCTCGTTTCTCCTTACCTTTTCCATTCTATCACTCCTTAACGATAACAAAAAAGAAAGCAGCCAAAATAGGATGATTGTGCACCATCCATCAGTATTTCCATTATTAATTATAGCATAGTTTTCACATTATATCCGAATGTTTTTTCGATTTTTAAGTTTTTTATTCGGGTTATTTTTACAGGACCGCCCCTCTTCCCCTTACCAGGATTCTATTGTATAATATCCAGACGAATACAAGGATTTAATGGCTATTGAAAACTAAGCTAAGTATTAACGTGGGAGGATGGTTTATTCCGTCAGCCTCCACAAATCCATCCTCCTTAGTAACGGTACTGGGGTTCAGAGTTCGATTATCCAACCCTCGAAGAAGTTACGTTTACCGGTATAGCGAGGTTATATCGTAATGAGCTATTGATAAGCGGATGACTTCATTGATTTGGCTAAGAAAACTTGGCTTATGGAATGCAGAAAAGCCGTAGCTTTAAGCAGGACGCTTAAAGCAGCTTCCTTCCGGCAGGACGCCGGATTGGAAGCGATAGGCTTTTCAAATGAAATAAGCCTTGGTTTTCTCCAAATCAATGTCGGAAGGAGCGATCAATAGCCATTACCTCTGTAATTTAGTAGATAACGAAGATTTAAATACATCGAAATTTGCTTTCCTGAAAGGAATGAAAGATAAATGAAGAAGATACTTGGCTGCTTGAGACGGGCAGTAGAAGATTTTAATATGATAGAGGAGGGGGACAGGATAGCCGTGGGGGTTTCCGGAGGAAAGGACAGCCTGATCCTTTTAAAGGCCCTGAGGCTTTATCAGTATATGTCCCCGGTGAAATACGAGCTGGAGGCCATTACCCTTGATATGGGATATGACGGCACCGATTGGACAGAGGTTGAGGATTACTGCAGAGAGCTTGGTATACCCTATACCATAAAGAAAACAAATATAGCAAAAATCGTCTTTGACGTTCGCCAGGAGAAGAACCCCTGCTCCCTTTGCGCCAACTTGAGGCGGGGTGCCCTTAACAATACAGCCCTGGAGCTGAATTGCAAAAAGGTGGCCCTGGGCCACCATCGGGAGGATGTTATAGAGACCCTATTCCTCAGCTTGTTCTACGAAGGCCGTTTCAACACCTTTTCACCGGTAACCTATCTGGACCGGAAGGATATCACCCTGATAAGGCCCATGGTATATGTACCGGAAATCGATATTAAAAAGGCTGTATCCCGCCATGATATCCCCGTTGTATTCAACCCCTGCCCGGCAAACGGCTACACAAAAAGGGAATATATAAAAAATCTGCTCCATGACATATCAGGGGATATCCCCAATGTTCACGAGCAGATCCTAAGCGCTCTTAAAAAGGGTAAGGTACGAAAACTCTGGGACAATTAGTCGGCATCACCCAGGGCAAACATGACGGTACCTTCTGCCGCCACCTGGCCATCAACCAGAGCCTTTACAGAACCCTTGCCGATGGAGCCCCTCATCCTGCTTATCTCAACTTCCATATAAAGCTGGTCGCCGGGTACCACCTGGCGCCTGAAGCGCATGGAATCTATGCCGGCAAAAAAGGCTAATTTGCCCTTGTTTTCCGGCACACTGAGGACTACCATAGCACCCAGCTGGGCCATAGCTTCCACTATCAGGACTCCGGGCATTATGGGCGCACCCGGAAAATGCCCTGTAAAAAAGGGTTCATTAATGGTGACGTTCTTTATGCCCTTCCCACTCTTGCCGGGTACCAATTCCAACACCCTATCCACCAATAGGAATGGATATCGGTGAGGGATGCGTTCCATAATTTCTCTTATGTCAAATATATCCAATTATACCTATCCTCTCAAATTGTTAGCCTGTTTTTCCATCTCATCAGCAGCCTGTACCACCCTGGAGTTTAACTGGTAAGCCCTTTGGGCCATGATAAGTTCCGTCATCTCCTGGGACAAATCCACGTTGGATTGCTCCAAATATCCCTGAATCACTCTGGTCTCCAAAGCCTGTACCGGTTCGCCGCTCTCTTCCGTGGCCGTAAAATAGGGACCTCTCATATGTTCCAGACCGTGGGGATTTGAAAAGTTGTAGACCCCTAACCTGCCCTGGTATATAGCATTGCCATTCTGTTGGTTTAAATATACATGGCCGTACTGGGTGATGGAGATATCCTCCTCCCTGACATCTGCGTCAAAGATGAAGTACCGGCCATCCTGGTCCAGGACGGGGTATCCCCCTGCATCATCCAGCCTTAGTTCTCCACTGGGCAGATAGGATAATTTGAGGCGACCATCCCGGGTATAGAGGTAATCCCCGTCGTCGGATTCCACGGTAAAGAAACCGGGACCTTCCAGAGCAAGATCCAGGCTCAAGTTGGTGGAATGCAGGGCACCCTGGGTAAAATAGATTTGGACGGAGCCCACCAAGGTCCCGTTCCCCACCCTTGGGCTGGGTCCTGCTTCCGCGGGCCTGTTCTCTATGACATCATAGAGGGCCTCCTTAAAATCCGGTCTTGACCTTTTATAGCCAATGGTTTGGGTATTGGCTATGTTGTTGCCTATAGAATCTATTTTATGCTGTTGAACTCTCATTCCCGAGGTTCCGGTATACAAGGCTCTGATCATATCTATCCCCCTATACGCTTCCCACTTCGTTGACTGTCTTGGAAAGGGTGCTGTCTATCATCTGCAGGACCCTTTGAGCGGCCTCGTAGGATCGAGCCGCAATAATCATGTTGCTCATCTCCTCTAAGAGATCCACATTGGACGCTTCTACATAGCCTTGGAAGGTCTCCCCTTCAAAGGCCAGAGCCGGATTGGCTTCCGGGCTGTTGTTGACAAACAGGTTGTCCCCCACCTTTTCCAGAAGGGTGGCATCTTCAAAGTCCACCAGTTGAAGGCGATTTATGAATTGGCCGTCCTGCCATATGTTGCCCTCATGATCTACGTGAAAATCATCCTGGCCTACATAAATGGGACCGTATTCACCGGCTACCCTATGGCCTTCCATGGTAACCAAAATGCCCTCATTATCTACCCTAAAGGTACCATCACGGGTATAGAATTCCTGGCCGTCAATTAATATAGTAAAAAACCCACTGCCCTGAAGGGCTATATCGGTATATTGGTTGGTCTGTTCCAGGGGTCCGTCCTGAAAGAGGGGAATTATTCTTTCAGCATATACCCCATGATTAAGGGGACCCAGGGCCTTCACTTCGCGGGTTTGTCCACCTGTCCGAAGCAATAACTCGTCCTTGAAGGAATGGCTGACCACGCTATCCTTCTTATACCCCCTGGTATTGGTATTTGACAGGTTGTTGGCTATGGTGTTTAATTTCTCCCGCTGATGAATCATCCCTGTTGCTGCAGTATAAAGACCTCTTAACAATTTGGCACATCCTTTCAAAAGCCTATCTATAACCAAAACATATATTCAATATAAATCTATACATAACCGTGATAATACTAAATCAAACTACTATCATCCAGGCTTCTTTAGTCTTCTTATCTACTATTAAAAGCCGGAGTATCGGTGTAAAGGTCGATATCCTCAAGGGCTTTGCCTGTCCCTATGGCGACACAGGACAGGGGATCATCCACAACATTAATCTTGATTTTAAGCCTGTCCTCCAGGAGCTTGTCCAGCCCGTAGAGCAAGGAACCGCCACCGGTCATAGTGATACCAATCTCGCTGATATCGGAAGATAGTTCGGGGGGCGTCTTTTCCAGAACGGAATGGATGGTCTCTACTATGGTCTCCAGGGGCTCTTGCAGGGCCTCCACCATCTCTTGCGAACTTACGGTGATGGTTCTTGGAAGGCCGGAGATGAGGTTTCTGCCCGTAACCTCCATAACCACATCCTCTTTACGGGGGATAGCCGATCCTATGTTTATCTTCATCCTTTCCGCAGTCCTGTCACCTATGAGCAGGTTATAGTTCTTGCGCATATATCTGATTATCGAATCGTCAAACATATCCCCGGCAACCTTTATAGAATCGGTGACTACGGCTCCGCCTAAGGATATAACCGCGATATCCGTTGTTCCCCCACCGATATCCACCACCATATTCCCATAGGGTTTGCTAATATCGATACCAGCCCCAATAGCTGCGGCTATAGCCTCCTCAATAAGGTAGGTGCGTCTGGCCCCGGCCTCATAGGAGGCATCTAAAACCGCCCTCTTCTCAACTTCGGTTACGCCGCTGGGTACACAAACAACTACCCGAGGCTTGCGCCCAAAGCGTCGTACAATAGCCTTTCTGAAAAAATATCTTAACATCTTTTCCGTTATCTCATAGTCTGATATGACCCCGTCCTGCAAGGGGCGGAGAGCCACAATGTTGCCTGGGGTTCTGCCCAACATCTTACTGGCGGATGAGCCTACGGCCAGGATTTTCCCTCCCTTTAGATCTATGGCCACTACGGAGGGCTCCCGAAGGACTACACCCTTGCCACGCATGTATATCAAAACACTTGATGTCCCCAAGTCTATGCCGATATCTCTATTACCAAACACTCTTTATCGGTCCCTTCTCTTGCTTATTATGTATATCTATGATACCTGTGTTTATCAGGAGGGAGTTAATTAAATGAAATTACCCCCAAATAATTACTATAACTATTCTACATATCAGCATAAAATCCTCTTTTACTGATAAATTTTATCATAAACTTTTCCAATCCACGTTTATTTGGCGTTTTTTTCATGGGAAGTACCTTCATTCTCCATTTGGTATTTAATCTTGGTTGCCCTGCCGCCCCGGATATGCCGCTCCGCCTTATTTTTGTCCAGGACCTTTTTGACCCCCGCCCAAAGGTTTGGATTCACCCTGGGCAGCCTTTCGGACATATCCTTATGGACGGTGCTCTTGCTGACCTTAAAGACCTTGGCCGTTTCCCTTACGGTGGCTCCTGTTTCGATGATGTAATGCGCGATCTCAATAACCCTTTCCTGAATATAATCCTTCACAACTAACCCCCCTTAAAAACACCCTCTTAATAAAATAGAAGCTAAATACAGTGGGTATATTGATAAATATGCGGGTTTTGGCGGATATAGAAGAGGATTTTTGCATGAAAAAACCACCGATAATTTTCGGTGGTTGTATGTAATGGGGTGCTAAAGCCGTCCCCTTGGCGCTATTGCAAGTATTCCATAGGATCCTGACTCTCGCCGTCCAACAGTACCTCAAAGTGGAGATGAGGGTTATCCAGGATCTCACAGCTGGCAGTTCTGCCTATGCCGCTGATTATCTGTCCCTTGTCCACCTTCTGTCCTACTGAGACCATGTTGCCGGTGGATAGGTTGGCATAGTAGGTCTTTAATCCGTTGCCATGATCCAGGATGATACAGATGCCCATTAAGGGGTCTTCAGTAATTTCCTCTACGGTTCCGCTCATGGCAGCCTTAACTTCCGCGCCTATGAAGGATTCGATGTCTAATCCGTAATGGGTTGTCCATTCCTTTAGGGTGTTGGAAAATACCAGTTGGTCCACAGTATGCTCCTTGATTATGGTACCACTCACCGGATAAATCATTTTAGCCTCGGAAGCCGATTTTTTCGAAGCCTTCTTCTCTTCTTTGGGGGCCTCTTCCTTCTTTACATCATCCTGGCTCTTTTCCTGGTCCTCGCTTTTGCCCTCTTCCTCCTTCTTATCCTCTTTGGTAGCCAGGGTCTCCTTTAAAGCCTCTTCATCGACTTTATCTTCCTCCGGCGGCAGGGTACTATCCTTTATCTTTATGCTGATCTTTTCATCCTGCAATCCAGCGGTATCCAATCCATCCGGCATTGTAGGTTCGGGTAAAGTAATAACTTTGTCATTGTCAGCCAAGTCCTGAACCTGGGGTTTGGGACTTTTATTCGAAGTAAAAAATGCAGTAACCCCGATTATAGCGATGCAAACGAACAAAACCACATAAAACCCCTGCTTGTCTATAAAACGTATAATCTTTTCCCTCGTAAAGGCTTGTCTGAACCTGCCCTTGGACTTATCAGACTTCATATTCATTATACCTCCTTGGTATTTGTTGAATTTCCCACGATTTAGGAAATAATCCCGATATCTATACATAATTCTGTCCACTTTAGCAAAAAAAATACAGGCCACCTAAGAAAAATATCCATTTTTTCCTTAGATAACCTGTAGTTTCCTAATAGATACCTTGCATTAAAAAAATATACATAGGTAATGGTTATTAAACGATAAGTTATATTTTGTATCGGAGGATGGTTTATTCCGGCTGCTTCCAAATTACATCGGGAAGCTGCCTTACAGGTCCCATCTCTGTGGGATTATTAGCGGCACTTCCCTTAGAGGTCTTTCTTATGAGCCGTTGGAATCTGCCTCCACAAATCCATCCTCCCTAGTAACAGTTGTAATAAGTCTTAGTCTTGTTCTGCTTCATATAGATATCTTATTCTCTAAATGGTCTCGATTTTAACCCCCCTATAGTAGTGCTCCAGGATATCATTAAAGCTGTAACCCTGCTTGGCCATGGCATTTGCCCCTATCTGGCTCATCCCCACCCCATGGCCGTAACCGATCGTATCAATATGTACCTTATCCTTTTCAAAGCGGAAGTTAAAGTCCGTGGAATTTAGACCGTATAGAGTTCTAAATTCGGTGCCCTTGACCTTTATATCTCCTACCTTCAGATCCCTTACCCTGCCGCTGTCGGTTCGGCTTAGGATCTTTATCTTCTTATCCAGGTTGGATGATGTTAAGCCGCTCTTTGCGTATTTGGAGTTAAAGATTCTGACAAATTCCTGTTTTGTGAAGGATACGGTTGCCCGGTACCGTGGTGCTCCCTCCTCACCGGGACTATCCACCACCTTGTAATAGGGAAGGGATGCTGAGAAAACTTCCGCCACATCCTCCGTCTTGCCATTGCTGGTGGAGTAGAAGAACACCTCGATAGGCTCTCCCATATAGGTCATGATGTAACCCCTGGTCTCTTCCACAGCCTGCCTTATCTTCTGGCTATTCTCCTCATACCTGTCCCCCCAGTTTTTCCTCTGTTGGGACTCGGGTATCCATGCCTGGCAATGGATGTATTCGCTGCAGACATCCGCCCCCTTGTGCTTGCTGCAACCGCGTCCCCCATAGGAGCGGAGCTTTCGGACCGCCAAGGTTCTGGCAGCAACCGCCTGGGCCTTTAGGGCTTCCATCTCAAAGGATGAGGGCATCTCGGCCGCTACTACCCCTACTACATATTCCTCCAGGGGCATATCCTCCAAAGTCTTGGTATAGTGATTATACAGGGTTATGGTAGGTTCTATATATTCTTCCTTGCTATTTTGTACATGGATAATATCCCTGTCGCTTTGATCCTGAAAATCAGGTGGAGGCTCGTGGGGCTCCTTTGTAGAGAACAATCCAACCACCAATGAAGGTAAGATCAGTATAATAACAACAATAAACAATATAATATCAATCCAATATCTCATAGGCCTCGCCTTTCATATTCAAATTCCTGTAGTTTTTGCCAGATACTATTTAGGATATGATATATTTATTGTGTTTAGAACATGAAAAAAGGAGGCCAAATTATTGGGATTGGAAATTTGGGTTGAATGGGAAGGCTACCAGGGACCCAAGAGGTTACGGGATACGGTGGATCGTGGCTCCCAGCTTGGCAAACTTCTCTTCGATCCTATAATAACCCCTGTCTATGTGGTAGATATTGGATATCTCCGTTTCCCCCTTGGCCACCAGGCCAGCCAGTACCAAAGCCGCACCTGCCCGAAGGTCAGTTGCCCTGACCTTGGTGCCGGTTAGCTTTGTTACGCCCTCGACTATGGCACTTCTGCCTTCGATCTTAATATTGGCACCCAGCCTTTTAAGCTCGTTGACATGCATAAACCTATTCTCAAATACGGTTTCGGTTATTATACTGGTTCCCGGAGCCAGGGCTACCAGGGCCATCATCTGGGCCTGCATATCCGTGGGAAAGCCGGGGTAGGGCAAGGTCTTTATGTCTATAGGGTTTAGAATGTCAGGACCACACACCCTTATACCTTCGTCCTCTTCAATAATTACAGCCCCTGCCTCCTTTAGCTTGGCCTCGATGGGCTTCAGATGGTCTATCAGGGCATTTTCCAACAGTATATTCCCACCGGTCATGGCTGCCGCTACCATAAAGGTACCGGCTTCTATCCTGTCGGGTATCACTGAATGGATGGCTCCGTGGAGGGATTTTACCCCCTCTATCCTGATAGTTCCGGTTCCGGCCCCCCTGACGTTTCCGCCCATGGCGTTTATAAAGTTGGACAGGTCCACTATTTCCGGCTCTTCAGCTGCATTTTCGATAATGGTCTGCCCTTCGGCAAGGGTTGCAGCCATCATGATATTTTCAGTGGCTCCTACGCTGGGAAAGTCCAGATAGATCTTGTTACCCTTAAGACCATTGGCCTTGGCTTCGATATACCCGTGTCCCAGGGTTATCTCGGCTCCCAAAGCGGAGAAGCCCTTTAAATGGAGGTCTATGGGCCTGCTGCCGATGGCACAGCCCCCCGGCAGGGATATCCTCACCTGTCCAAAACGGGCCAATAACGGTCCCATAACAAGAAAGGAAGCCCTCATCTTCTTTACAAGCTCATAGGGGGCTTCCCCCAGGTAAATATTCCTATTATCAATAGTAATGGTATGATTCCAAATATTAATCCTTGAACCAAAACACTTAAGTACCTCACAGGCCACGTGTACATCCTCCAGCAGGGGGGCTTCCTCCAGAGTGCATACTTCGCTGGTCAGAAGGGAGGCGGCCATAATCGGGAGTACCGAATTCTTTGCGCCGTGGATTCTTACTGTGCCCGTAAGGGGCGGGCTTTGCTTTACAATTAATTTAGCCACAGTTATCCTCCTTATGCTAATTCAACGGATTGTTTCAAACAATAATTCGCATGACAGCTCTATATAGTCCTTATCCCATTTGAAAGGCCTATATGGATTAATTCCGTGCAAGTAATATAAGTTCTGTAAATCAATACTCCGTGGTTATAAGGGGGGTACCTATCCAAATATAGGTCTTGTCCACATATTCATTATATCTGGATGCGATTTGAAAGTTGATGCCGTCCATAGGTGCTGTATCAATCATGGGGGAATATCCGGCTATGCTTACCAGCCCATCATCTTCCATGATTTGAATGGCCTTCCCATTCATCCCCTGGATTATATCCCTTACCAAAGACGCTCTCTCTTCGGCGGTTAATTTTCCTTGAATGTTACCTGTAAAGGTGGCGGTTATAAGGGGACTGGCCTTGATGCTGTGAAAATATTCTTCCAGTTGATCCATAAGGGTTCGACTTGCTGAAAAATGGCCATTGTTTTCTACATTTATGACCATATGGGTGTTCCTTCCACCGGATATGATTATATCATATTTCAGCCCATTTTTGCCATTTTTCTGTAAATTTATTCTCCCGGTTTTTTCATAATCACATAAGATGATCTCCGGGTCAATATCCAAATCCAGGCAGTTGCCGACATTTACAAGTATCCCTACCAGGTCCTCGTCAGATATATCCCCCAAATCCACAGCAGCCCAGGCGCTTATATCCGTCTTTATCCAACGGCATCCGGCCCTCTTAAAAAGGTTGTCCATTATGTCCTGTCCATGGATGTCACCCCAAGCCTTGGCCTCTTGTCCTTCCCGCATATGCCCCGGATGGAGCATAGTACATAAGGTCATAATAATTATTCCAATAATCCAAAATTTATACTTCAAGGCTATCACCCGCCAACCCGTACTTATATTTTGGATTATTGCCGAAATAAAACTTTATATACTTTTCAAGAACCGGAAATTACAAATTAGGCCAGGGTATCCACAACTAATCCAATTGTACTCCATCAATCTCAGCCAGCTGGCTCATCAACACCTTCTTATCTATATGGCGGGGCATCTCCACCAGAAAATCGGCAACTGCCCACCCGTCATCGCTGGGTAATAATTTGATCTCCCTGATTTTAACGTTGAATGCGCCCATGACATCGGTCACCCGGCCTATTATCTCCGGGGTATTGCTTAGTTCCAGGGATATTTTGGTAGAACCCCTGTCCTGAAAGAATGACAGCTCAATCTTCTTAAGGAATATTAAAATTATATATACCGCAATCCAAGTTGCCAGGGCACCCAAATAGAAGCCCGCTCCAATTGCCAGGCCCAGACAGGCTACAACCCAGAGGGTGGCGGCAGAGGTGAGTCCCCTGACACTGGAGCCGTAATGAATTATGGTTCCCGCTCCCAAAAAACCTATGCCGCTGACCACCTGGGCTGACAGCCGGGTAGGATCCAAATTTACAAGATGATGATACTTGTCAAAAATAAACTCAGATGTCAGGAAAACCAGGGCCGACCCTACACACACCATGGTATGGGTTCTAAAACCGGCGGGCCGATCTCCCCTTTCCCTCTCTGCGCCTATGGTACCCCCAACTACCAGGGCAAGTACCAGTCGCAATACTACTTCCTCCCACCTCATACACATCAACCTCCTAACTGCATTATAATTCTATCTATTCAAGTCCCGGATAAATATGATAAAAAAATGCAGATTCAATATGAATCCGCACTTTTTTCTTTCCGCTCCTCTATCATGTCCTTAACCTTCATAAGCCTGGTGCGGCTGCTTCTCTCATCCTCATCCATCTTCATGGTTATATACCGGATGGTCTCCTCCAATTGGGGGATCATGATATATTCCAAAGCATTGACCCGCCGCCTGGTCTTTTCTATCTCATCCACCAGCATCTGGCAGGTCTTCTCTATTTCGGCCAGCTCCAGCATACGGGATAAAACCCCCGACAGGGTCACTATGGCCCCATCCAGCTCAGCAGAGGTTGACACAAAACCGTAAGGGTATGAGGATAAGCCCTCCTGGCTTTTTTCCTCATAATCTATCCTGGGCACGTCCACATTCATGATATTCCTCTTTGAGATTTTCAGCTCCACTTCCCGGGTGGGGTACATGACCGCCTCTTCCAGGACCTCCGGAGACATAACTGCCCTAGCCATCACAAAATCCCCCAGGGCACTTGTAAGCTCTGCCTCCACTTGCTCCCTCAGGGACTTATTCTTTCTAATCAGTTCAATGAATCGCCTCATCATCTCGTCCCGCTTATCCTTTAGGAGCTTGTGCCCCCGTACGGCCACGGCCAGACGTTTTTTTAGGCGACTAAGCTCCACACGGGTGGGATTGACTCTTAGAACAGCCATATCCTACTCATTCCCTTCCTGGGTTTGGGGCAGGTACTTATCCAGGTATTCGTCCCTGATACGCCTTAGCTCCGTCCTGGGCAGGATGGATAAAAGCTCCCATCCTAAGTCCAAGGTCTCCTCGATGGAGCGGTCGGTTTCGTAACCCTGGGATACGTAGCGCTTTTCGAACTCGTCGGCAAACTCCGCGTACAGCTTATCCACATCGCTCAGGGCTGCATCACCCAGTACCGCCGCCAGCTCCTTGGCCTCCTTGCCCCTGGCATAGGCTGCAAACAGCTGGTTCATGGTATCCGCATGATCTTCCCGGGTCTTGCCTTCCCCAATTCCCTTGTCCTTCAGCCTGGACAGGGAGGGGAGTACATCGATGGGGGGCACTATGCCCTTGCCATGGAGATCCCTGCTTAAGATAATCTGTCCCTCGGTAATATAGCCCGTTAAATCCGGGATGGGATGGGTTAAATCGTCCTCGGGCATGGTCAGAATGGGGATCTGGGTTATGGAGCCCTCTTTGCCCCTTATCCTGCCGGCCCTCTCATACATGGTAGCCAGGTCCGTATACATATAGCCGGGATATCCACGCCGGCCGGGAACTTCCTTCCTGGCTGCTGAGATCTCCCTTAGGGCATCCGCATAGTTGGTTATATCCGTGAGGATGACCAGGACATGCATCCCCAAATCAAAGGCCAGATATTCCGCTGCCGTAAGGGCCATACGGGGGGTCGCTATACGCTCAATGGCCGGATCGTTGGCCAGGTTCATGAACAGTACCGCCCTATCTATAGCCCCGGTCCTTCTAAAGTCCGAAATAAAGAAGTCCGCCTCCTCGAAGGTTATGCCCATGGCCGCAAAGACCACGGCAAAGTTGCTCTCACCGCCCAATACCCTGGCCTGACGGGCAATCTGGGCCGCCAGCTGAGCATGGGGCAGGCCTGAGCCGGAGAATACCGGCAGTTTCTGTCCCCGAACCAGGGTGTTAAGGCCGTCGATGGCAGAAATCCCCGTCTGGATAAACTCCGAGGGATAGTCCCTGGCAGAGGGGTTAATGGGTTCCCCCTCTATATCCAACCTCTTTTCTGCGATGATCCTGGGGCCTCCATCCAGGGGTCTTCCCATTCCGTCGAAGACCCTGCCCAGCATATCGGGGGACACCGCCAGCTCTATACTCCTGCCTAAAAATCTGGCCTTGCTTGTGGAAATCTGAAGACCTTGGGATCCTTCAAAGAGCTGTACCACAGCCTTGTCCCCGTCTACTTCCAAAACCCGGCCCATCCGTATTTCTCCGGTCTGTTGCTCTATCTCCACCAGCTCGTTATAGGTGGCACCCTCAACATCCTCTACCAGGATAAGGGGGCCTACAACCTCTGTAATGGTCCTGTATTCCTTAAGCATATTCAAATCCTCCCTCTGTTATCAGGGATGACATTTCCTCCCGCAAATCCTTCATGATCTCGTCCAGGGTATCCAATTCCTCCTCGGGAACATATTTAGCCCGGCCGATCCTCTCCCTTACGGGCAGATTTACAATTTCACTAAACTCCGCACCCGCTTCCAGAGCCCTCTGCCCTTGCTTGTGGAACTCCAAAATGAGCCTCAGGAGCTTGTACTGCTTGTTAAGGGAGGTATAGGTATCCACTTCATGGAAGGCGTTTTGATGCAGGTAGTCCTCCCTTATGGACCTTGAGGTCTCCAAGGTCAGCCTATCCTCAAGGGAAAGGGCATCGATTCCTACCAACCTGACAATCTCCTCCAGTTCAGATTCCTGGTGCAGGAGCCTTACCGCCTCGCTCCTTAGCTGATCCCAATCCTCCGACACATAATCCCTCATCCACTGACTCAGTCTGTCCAGGTAGAGGGAGTAACTCTCAATCCAGTTAATGGCGGGGAAGTGCCGTCTGTAGGCCAGTGTGGCGTCCAATCTCCAGAATACCTTGACTATACGGAGAGTAGCCTGGGTAACGGGTTCTGAAATATCTCCTCCAGGGGGTGATACCGCACCTATGGCGCTTATGGCCCCTTCCCTTTCGTCCTCTCCATAGCAGATAACCCGCCCAGCCCTTTCATAGAACTCGGCCAGCCTGGAACCTAAATATGCAGGATATCCTTCCTCGCCGGGCATCTCTTCCAAGCGGCCGGACATCTCACGAAGTGCTTCTGCCCATCTGGAGGTGGAATCGGCCATGATGGCTACGCTGTAGCCCATATCCCTGAAGTATTCCGCAATGGTAATTCCCGTGTATATGGATGCCTCCCTGGCGGCAACGGGCATATCGGAAGTATTGGCGATGAGGACCACCCTTTTCATCAGAGGATGACCAGTTTTAGGGTCTACAAGTTCCGGGAACTCCCTAAGAACATCGGTCATCTCATTCCCACGTTCACCGCATCCTACGTACACGATTATATCCGCGTCAGCCCACTTGGCCAGCTGGTGCTGGACCACCGTCTTGCCGCTGCCAAAAGGTCCCGGAACGGCGGCTACCCCACCCTTCGCTACCGGGAAAAAGGTGTCTATTACCCTTTGGCCTGTGACCATGGGAACATCCGGCGGTAGTTTTTCCTTGTATCTTCTTCCTATACGCACCGGGGTCCTCTGCATCATGGGGACCTCCACCATCTCCCCTTTTGAATCCCTTATCCTGGCAATGGGCTCCACAATAGTTGCCATGCCCTGGTGGATCCATTCAACGGTTCCTTCTATCCCCAAGGGCACCATAATCCTATGTTCTACGACCGGGGTCTCCTGTACCACTCCCAGAATATAGCCCCCGGCCACCTTATCCCCGGGCTTTACCCTTGGGACAAAATCCCATTTCTTAGTGCGATCAAGGGACGGTACCTCGATGCCTCTGGTGATTCTGTCCCCAGCCCTCTCGCGGATTAAGGTTAAGGGCCTTTGGATCCCGTCAAATATCGATTCTATAAGCCCCGGACCCAGTTCCACGCTTAGAGGTTCCCCTGTAGACTCTACAGGCTCCCCCGGACCCAGGCCGGAGGTTTCCTCATAGACCTGAATGGATGCCATATCCCCGCGCATCTCAATAATTTCGCCAATCAGTCGGCTTTCGCTGACGCGCACCACGTCAAACATCCTGGCATCAGCCATACCCTCGGCAACAACTAAGGGCCCTGACACTTTTACAATCCTGCCTTGCATCGGCTATCTTCCCTTTCTCTCAAGTCGGATAGATACCAGCTTCTCAAACATAATCCCCAAACCCCGGGTCTTGTGTTTAATATTGCTGGCATCCAGCCGGACTGTTAAGTATCGTATATACAATAATGATTTAGCATAATTTCTAATGCCATATAGACTATACCGGTAATAGCTAATGAACGCTAATCTACTTCTTTGTATAGGAAGATGGTTTATACCGTATAGCCTCCACAAATCCATCCTCCCCAGTAGCTTTACTGTTATGTCAAAATGCTTACATACAGCTAACTGAATTAGTGTGTGTAACGGTAATAGGCTATTGATAAGCGGATGACTTCATT
>ERZ773359.1762-NODE-1762-length-29125-cov-7.517613_pt1 | contig 29125 bp, 25 predicted proteins | sample MGYA00374955_ERZ773359 | MGnify/ENA primary metagenome ERZ773359 (study PRJEB29098, sample SAMN04486028) | biogas fermenter metagenome | study: EMG produced TPA metagenomics assembly of the Biogas fermentation microbial communities from Germany - Plant 4 DNA1...
ATTGTATTACAGGAAGGTAGTCACTTGGTTTCCATTGGAGTTTCCGAATTCACTCTATTAGCTATAAGCTCACATAAGCGATTGCAGGTACCATCTTATAATATCATTACCAAAAAAAATGGATATAATGGTACCTGCTGCTATAAAAGGACCGTATGGTATAGCATCATCCCTCTTCTTAACTTTCAGCAACACAAGGAGTCCTCCAATAATACCGCCTGCATATATAGATAAAAGCATAGATAAAGCAGTTAGTTTCCAGCCTAGATAAATACCAATCATGCCCATTAATTTTATGTCTCCGCCGCCCATACCTTCCTTCTTTAATAGCTTTTCAGCTATTATAGCAACTATTAGAAACGTTCCGCTTCCTGTTAATAATCCCAAAGCAGCTTCTATCCATGAAACTGTGAATTTTATCAGCGATAATAATACACCAGTAATAGCGCCAACTATAATCAGTTCATCTGGAATAATTTGATGTTGCAGATCTATTACTGTGATAATAATCAGCAGTGAAACCAGAAATACGTAGCTTATCGCTTGTCCGCTGAAGCCGAATTTTTGAATTAATAATAAAAAAAGTATACCAGTAGACAATTCTACTAATGGATATTGTATTGAAATTTTTCTTTTGCAAGTATGGCACTTCCCACCCAAAAATACCCAGCTAAATACAGGCAATAATTCATACCATTTTAGTTTCATACCGCAATTGGTGCAATGAGAGGGTGGGGAAATAATCGATTCTGATCTAGGTATTCGATATATGCATACATTGAAGAAACTGCCAAATATTATTCCAACTAAAAATATAGTAGTGTTTTTAAGTACTTCCATAATTTCCTCATTTCTGTGCCGCTATTTTTTATACATATAGTAAGTAGTTGTCAGCATAAATATCATCTTTTGTGTGTTAGTTTTCACTAACACTTTCTTCATTTTCTGGAACGTCTGACATGTCTTCAACCGGTACAACAGGAAAAGGATTATATACACCTCGAGGAGAAGCATAATTCCAACTCAAGTATTCTTCGTCTGAAGGATTTTTTATTGGTTTGTAAACAGAATAAAATTCAAGCACTATATTGCCGCTGATTATACCATTAGTATCTTGGCTTATTTGTAAGTTGTTAATTACTATTGCACGATTCAAATCTTCGATACCCGCAATAAATGCAATAATATCTTCATACCTTCCAAGCAAAGGTGCTTGAATGGACATAGAATATGCATTCAACTTATAATTTTCATATGATGATGCTTCTGTAGTATCATTTTCAATATTACTGATTTCATCGGATTCGGTATTTTCGGAATTCGAATTATCAACATCATTATTTACTGCTTTAATAGATTGCGAAAACTCAAGAGAACCTGCTTTAACCCCAGAATTTTCTAAAAGTTCGTCCAATATCAGAATGATTTTTTTCTGTTGAATATTAGGATAGAATTCCTGATAAGAATTTTTTATGTTTTCTTTTAAAATATTTATTTCTTCATCTAATTCTGGTATAGATTCTATTTCTTTTTTCACTGTTTCTACTTCTTGGGTTTTTATCATCAATTGTTCCTGTGCTGCATATAATTTATCCAATTCCGGATATATAACAAAATAATAAGATATAGCTACTAATGCTGCCAGTCCTGCGATTTTTAACAACAAAATTTCGCGTTTAGTTAGTTTCATCATTAATCACATCCTTTAAAAGACAGCTTAGTTCAAAAGAATAAGCGGACTCCAAAGTAAAAATACTCGAAACATATACTTCCGAATATATATCTAAGCTTTGAAGATTATTTTGATACTCTGCAATTAGTTGTCTGTTAGGTGCTGTTCCCTGAATCTGCAGCTGATTCCCGGATAAGGAGATACTTTCGAAAAAGATTCCCTGTGGAATAGCTGATGTAATTTTTTCTATATATTTTGTTCCTATAGTATTTAATTTCTGTAATGATGTGTTAAAATCCTGCAAGGAAATATAAAATTCCTCTAAGTTTTTAAATTCATTTCTTTTTTCATTTGCAAGTTTTCGACTTGAAGCTACTTTATCTGAAGTCAAATAAGCATCAAGGTCTTCTATTTGCATTTGAATAGAAGAAATCTTATTCTCAAAAATAAAATATGCTCCCGCAATTATTATAATAAAGAAAAGAATGACTATAGAAAAAAGAATAATTTTCCTTTTAGATATTTTTTCTACTTCCAGTTCGGCAGAGAAAAAATTGAAGTCATTTTTCTGCAACATTAGATTACTCATTACGAATTAATCCTCCTATTGCATTAATATATTCTCTTAGGCTGAAGTCTTTAGCTTTTTTACTTTCTCTAATAATATCCAGCTGATCAATGGCATTGGTTTTAGTGTTCAATGATTGTTCCATATACTTTTGCAAACCTTTTAATCTGGATGAACCTCCCAATATATATATACCATCGATTTGATTACCTCTATCCCTGCTGATATAATACTGAAAGACTTTTTGTATTTCAGACAGCCAGATATCTACTTGTGAACGAATAACTGAGTTAAATGAATCAAATGATCCTTCTACCATATCATTGGGATCTAGGTTTGAATTTTGGAATTTCCTGGTCTCTGCTTCTTCAAGAGTAATATGAAAAGAACTGGCAATCTCTTTATCAATTAGATTTGCTCCTAAGTTGATAATACGACTGAACGCAAGTTTGCCTTTTGTTAAAATGTGAATAGCTATGCTGTTATGTCCAAAGTCGATAAATGCTGCTGTTTTTCCCTGTTCCAGTCTTTCTCCGTTAATAGAAATTTCACGGGAAAATAGTTTGGAGACAGCATTAAAATGAGTATCCAATGCAAATGGTTTTAGTCCGCATTCTCTTACAAGATTAAGCAAACTGTCTGCCATACTCTTTGGCATAGCTGCAACATGGATTTTATACTTTTTTAACCCTTCCTCCTGCAGTTCATCGACTATAGCGTATTCGATGACATATTCTGTAGTTATAATTGGAAGGAACTGTTCTATTTCATATTTAACCATATTGGTTAAGTTTTGGCGATCAGTGGCAGGTAATATTATATCCCTGGTTATGATTGAAGTGCTCTGGATAACTAAAACAGTGTTTTTTATTCTGATTTTATTAACATTCAATAATTGATTTATAGAATACCTTAATTCCTCAAAGTCTTCTATCCGGCCATCAAGATAGGTATTTTGAGGTATAACGGTTTCTGCCGCTTTTTTTATTTCTATAGAACCCTTATAGCACTTACCTACAACCGCATGTATATTCTGGCTGCCAAGGTCCAGGCATAATAGTGTACGGCTCAATATAAACACCTCTTTACTTTATATAGTCTGCATCATATCAATCATTGGGAGATACATCGCTATTACTAGAAATCCGATTATAACTGCCATTACAATTAACATCAATGGTTCCATCATAGATGTCAATTTTTGAACAGCTGATTCCACTTCTTCATCATAAAAATTGGCAGTCCTGTATAATACATCTTCTAAAGAACCGGATTCCTCACCTATTCTGATCATAGAATCTACCATCGGGGGAAAAATACCTAATCTTTGTATTGGACCTGATAGCTCATGGCCTATACGAAGATCTTCTTTTACACTTAATATTCCGTCCGATATTACCCGGTTACCTACGACTTTTGCTACAATATCCATAGCCAGCAACAAAGGAATTCCACTGGCAAGTAATGTGGACAGTGTACGTGTAAACCTAGAAATGGATACTTTAATGACAAGATTTTTAACAATAGGCAATTTAAGCTTTAAAAAGTCGAACTGTTTTCTACCTTCTTCTGTGTTAATATACCGTCTTATGGCATAAGAAATGAAGGCTAACCCCGTAATATACAGATACCAGTATTGTCTAAGTGAATTACTAATTCCTAACAATATACGAGTAGGTGCTGGTAAAGGCAATCCGCTGCCTTCAAACATACCTAAGAAGGTGGGCAGTATAGCGACCAGCATGAATACAACTACTAAAACTGAAACTACAGCTAGTATAATGGGATAGGTCATTGCGCCTTGTATTTTCCTTTGTATTCTTGATTCTTTTTCATAATGGGAAGCCATACGATCCATGATATTATCCAAGTTGCCGCTTGCTTCCCCTGCCTCAATCATATTAACAAACAATTCAGGGAAGATATTCTGGTGTTCCCGCATTGCTTCTGATAATGAAGCGCCTTTTTGAACTGATTCATAAACCTTATCAATAACTGAACGAAAGTGGGGTTTATCTACTTGAACGCGTAAAATATTTAGACATTGAATAACGGTAACTCCTGCATGAAGCATGGCATAAAACTGTCTAGCAAAGACAGCAATATCTTTAGTTTTTATTTTGTTGAATAGTTTAATATTGCTCAAATCTGTATCCGCTGAAACTTCATTAATCCTAACGGGATAATACTTCTTACTGCGAAGCATTTGTATAATTTCATGACGATTCTTAGCATTGTATCTTCCACTAATATTCTTACCTTCCTGGTTGATTGCATGGTACTCAAACAGTGGCATACATATTCTCCTTTCTTAGAGAGAATCAAGAAGCTTTCTAATCATGATGCTATAATATTCTCATATGCTGTTTTAATATTTCTACATCCATAGAGCGTTGCATAGCTGTTTCTTCTGTAATAAGATTCTGGCGTACTAAATTTGCCAGGGCATAATCCATAGATTGCATACCACTTTTTAAACCGGTCTGAATCGATGTTTGGATTTGATGACTTCTACCCTCTCGTATCAAATTACGAATGGCTTTATTCGCTATTAGTATTTCAAGAGCTGCTACTCTACCTTGATTATTTTTCAAAGGAAGCAATTGTTGTGCTATTATACCTTCTATTACACCAGCCAGTTGAATTTTGATTTGGGCTTGTTGCTCGCTGGGAAAGGAATCAATAATGCGATCTATAGTTTGATCAGCGCTCATAGTATGTAGAGTAGACAGAACAAGATGACCAGTCTCTGCGGCAGTAATTGCTATGCTAATGGTTTCAATATCCCGCATTTCTCCCACAAGAATAACATCAGGATCCTCTCTTAGTGCAGCTCTAAGTCCTTTTGCAAAAGATTGGGTGTCACTGCCTATTTCTCTCTGATTGATAATGCTTTTATTGTGTCTGTGCAAATACTCTATGGGATCCTCCAGGGTTATAATATGACAACTACGGTTTCGGTTAATATGATCTATCATTGCTGCCAGTGTGGTAGACTTTCCGCTACCCGTGGGACCGGTTACCAGTATTAAACCTCTAGGTTTCATTACCATTTCTTTCAAACTATTTGGAAATCCCAGCATATCCAAAGTCGGTGGGTTAATACTGACAACACGGATGGCAAGTGCATAACTGCTGCGTTGTTTATAGGCATTTACACGGAAACGCGACACACCAGGTAACTTGTACGACAAATCCAGTTCACCATGTTTTTCTAATTTAAGCAACTGGTCTTCATTCAGTATCTGATACACATAATTCTTTGTATCTTCAGGTGTCAGTTTTTTCGCCTTGTCATAAAATCTTAACTGACCATTTATTCGCAACACAGGCGGAACACCGACAGTTATGTGAATATCAGATGCATTTTTTTGTACTGCCACTGTTAATAGCTCATTAATGCTCATCATCAAATCACCACCTAATCCAGACTATATGTTACTTTTAGCATTTCCTCAGTGGTGGTTATTCCATTCCTAACTAACTGACTGCAACTTTCTCTTAGGGTAAGAGTGCCCTGCTTTTTTGAAATTCTCCTTATTTCATCTATCGACCTCCCTTGTTCCACTAGTTCACGGATTTCTTTAGTCATGAGCATAATCTCATGGATAGCTGTTCTTCCTTTATATCCAGTATTATTGCATAGACTGCAACCTCTTCCTTTATAAAGTTTCTCGTTGCTTTCCAGCCCAAGCAGCGAATTCTCTATTAGTCCAGGTTTATATTCTATTTTACAGTTTGTACATATTTTTTTAACAAGTCTTTGAGCAACAACGCCGACAACTGAGGAAGATACTAAGAATGGCTCTATACCCATGTCTATTAGTCTTGACACAGTAGAAGCAGAGTCATTAGTATGCATTGTACTTAAAACCAAGTGTCCTGTTATGGCTGCTCTTACTGCTATTTCAGCAGTCTCATTGTCTCGGATCTCTCCTATCATAATAATATCCGGATCCTGTCTTAAGATCGATCTAAGTCCGTTTGCGAAAGTAAGACCGGCCTTCAAATTAACCTGAACTTGATTGATTCCTTCTAATCGATATTCAACCGGATCTTCTACGGTAATTATATTACGAGTAATTTTATTTAATTCTCTTAATACTGCATACAATGTAGTGGTTTTTCCACTTCCGGTTGGTCCGGTGACTAAAATAATACCACTTGGGCTTTGTATAATTTTGTCAAACATTTCGATATTTTTATCATTAAATCCAAGCTGAGATTTTGTCAATATTGTATTAGTTCGATGAAGCAGACGAATAACAACTTTCTCTCCATATACAGTTGGAAGAATTGAAATCCTAAGATCTACAGGTTTATTATCCACCTGCATTTCAACTCGACCATCCTGAGGCAATCTTTTTTCAGCAATATCCATCCTTCCCATAATTTTGATGCGAGTTACAATGGCTGAATGAGTATTTTTAGATGAAGTCATTATCTCCTGCAAATCTCCATCAATTCTAAAACGTATTCTTATGTTTTTTTCAAATGGTTCGATATGAATGTCACTGGCATTGGCCCGGGCAGCATGTTGTATAATTGAGTCAACTAATCGCACTACAGGTGCATTATTTACCTCATTTAGAATATCTTCTTCTAATTCCGAAATTTGCTCAATTCCAACTTCTTTGGTAAAGTCTTCTACTGCTTTTTCTGCGCTTTCTTTTCCATAATACTTTTCTATGGCATTTTGAATGTGGCTGCGAAGGGCTAAAGCAGGTTTTACACTGAGACCGGTAGCTATATTTACATCATCAATGGCATATAGATTAAGTGGATCGGCCATAGCAACAGTAACAAGCCCCTCATCTCTGGATACCGGAATAAGCATATGTCTTCTGGCTAAATTTTCACTGATGAGCTTAGTTGCTTCAGGATCAATTTGATGAGTAGTTAAATCAATGTGTGGTATTTTTAGTTGATATTCTAGAGCTTTCATAAGCTGTATTTCATCAATTAGCCCTTCTTCCAGGAGAAGCTCACCTAATTTTTTTCCTGTTATCTTCTGCTTTTTCAGTGCATCTTCCAACTGATTAGTAGTTATTATATTTGATTCAATTAATATATCACCTAAACTCCTTCTTTTTCTATTGATCATTAATGTTCCTCCCGCTTTTCATTCAAGCAAACAAATAATAATATTGACTTCTCATATTAATTATCAAATTTATAGCTGCACATTTTATTTGAAAAAGATTTTCTTCGAAAATATAGTAATAGACAGAACATTTGAGTTGGGCCAGCTATTGCATTGATTCAGCACTTAAACAAAACACAAAATGGCATCAATCTTAATTATCATTTTTAGTTAAGTTTTTAAACATTAAGGCTTCCATCATAACCTGCCATGATGAAGCAGGCAGCTTTTTTTCCATCCATATTTCAACTGCTCTTAAACCTTGTCCTATTAACATGCCTATACCATTACAAGTTTTACAACCTTGGGATGCCGCATATCGAAGCATAGCCGTTTCTAAGGGATTATACACAATATCACACACCAATGTTCGTGGATTCAAAGATGTACCATCAAGCGGGTTTTCCTTGACATTTGGCCACATACCCAAGCTTGTTGTATTGATAATGATATCAGCGCCATGAGGAATAGCGCGAGATGCTGCCACTAATGTTTTCCCCTTGTAATCATTTATTAGATTTGCAAGTTTTACAGCTCTGCTAAATGTACGATTTACAATTGTAATGGAGTTAGGATTTTCATCGGCTAAACTGATACAAATTGCCCTGGCAGATCCACCAGCGCCTAAGACAGTAACATTACAACCCGAAACAGAAAATCCATTATATTTAAGAGCATGTACAAAACCTTGTCCATCTGTATTATAACCTATTAATTCTCCGTTTTTTATTTTAACTGTGTTCACTGCACCTATTACCCTGGCTTCCTCATCTACGTAATCTAGCATATTAATTACTGTTTCCTTGTAAGGTATAGTAACATTGAAGCCTTCAAATCCCAGTGTTCGAAAACCTTCTACTGCTGCCTTTACTTGGGTTGGTTCTATGTCAAAAGCGAGATAAACCATATCTATCTCAAGAGTTGCATAGAGATGATTATGCAAAGCAGGAGAAAAGCTATGTGCAACAGGATAGCCCAAAAGTCCAACTATCTTTGTTGCTGGTGTGATTCGCATTTGAGCCTCCTTCCGGCAATTAGCCTTTCCATTAATCTGGTAAACTTTGTTCCGATAAATTCATCTTTATCTATGGGATCCACTAGTATAGTATATAATCCTATCCAATTGCCACCAAGAATATCAGTAAACACTTGATCGCCAATAACAACAGTATTTCCTATGTTGCCGTTAAGTGCATTCAAAGCGCTGAAAAAAGCCTTGCTGAACGGTTTTCCCCCTATGGGAGCGGCAATTATATCTAACTTAGATGCAAAGATTTGCACTTTATCTTGTTTGTTATTAGACAAAAGGCAAATATGAAATCCTTTCTCCTTTGCTTTTAGAATCCAATCTCTTAATTTTCCGCTTATTTGATGATTCTTCCATGCTGTGATTGTATTGTCCAAATCAATTATGATGTTATAATAACCGCAATTTTTTAAATGTTGCAGATTAATATCAAAAATAGAAGCTACCGCTTGTTTGGGTTTTAAAATACTAAGCAATAAAATCTTCCTTTGTTAAATAATAGAATTCTTTACTTTTATATGATATATAAATACCATATAATTGTCAATCAATGTATTATGAAATTGACTCCGGATTCATTTCTTTTGCCAGCTTCAGTATTGCTTTTTTTTCAATTCTGGATACATAAGACCGTGAAATTCCTAGAATTTTTGCTATCTCTCTTTGTGTCCTTACTTTCCTGTTCGGGGGAAGACCATATCTCATTTCCAAAACTATTTGTTCTCTTTTTTTTAGTACTCTACGCATTTTTTGATAAAGTTTTCCGGTTTGCAATTTCAACTCAACTTGATTGATAATCATATCAGGATCAGTTCCTAATACATTTATCAAAGTGATCTCATTACCTTCCTTGTCTATACCTATTGGATCTTGCAAAGAAACTTCGTTATTGTTTTTTTTGGAAGCTCTAATAGTCATCAAAATTTCGTTTTCTATACACTTAGCTGCGTAAGTAGCTAAACGTGTCTTCTTTTCCCTATTATAGGTGGAGATAGCTTTAATTAATCCTATGGTACCTATGGAAATTAGATCATCAATTTCTTTTCCGGTATTAACGTACTTCTTAACAATATGAGCTACCAATCGCAGATTATGTTCAATCAAAATATTCCTTGATTCTTCACTGCCTTTAGCATATTGCGTCAAATGATACTCTTCTTCCTCCGCACTTAAAGGCTGCGGAAATGAGTTGTTTCCAGAAATATGAGCTAGAACAAATAAGCATTTAGCTAAAATAAAAAAGATTCCAGTAATGGCTTCCAAGGCATCACCCCCAAAAGTTCTCCTGCCTTTTACTATATGAGAGAACTTTTGGGAATGTGCAAGTCCTAAAATTTTAAAATTTTTCTTTTTTTCTTCTAAAAAGGGAAAAGGGTTTTAATACTCCTGAAAAAGGAAGATATATTTTTTGCTGGGGGTGTGGGGCAGAGGTAACTAGATTCATGTTTTCGTCATACATTTCGTCCACTCTATATTCTATATAATCCTCCCCAGGCTGCATTATTTCCAGAAGATCTCCTTTTTCAAAATAATTTCTTTGCTCTATCAGAATTCTGTTCTTCTCTACCTGATTTTCTATTAGCATTGCTACAAAATCATAATTACGTTCATAGCCGCTGTTATCTATTTGATAACTATCATTACCTGATTTCCCGAAGTAAAAGCCGGTAGTGAATTTCCTATGGCTGGCTTTTTTTAACTCGATTAAGCTTTTTGGGTCGTATATATAATTTATAGGATCCCTTATATAACTATCTATTTCCTTTCGATAGGAAGCAACAACACTGGCGACGTAGTATACAGATTTCATTCTTCCTTCAATCTTAAAGCTGGACAATCCGCATTGCATCAGTTCAGGTATATGCGGCAACATGCATAAATCCCGTGAGTTAAATAGGTAGGTACCTTTATCATCTTCAATAATGGGGTAATATTCTCCTGGCCGTTTTTCCTCGACCACATAATACTTCCAGCGACATGGTTGAGTACATTCACCTTGATTTGCATCTCTTTCTGACAGGTAATTACTGATAGTGCATCTCCCTGAATATGACATACACATAGCACCGTGAATGAATGCCTCCATCTCAAGGGTGTCTGGAGTGTTTTGACGTATATCAAATATTTCTTTTAATGAAAGCTCTCTGGCTAATATGATGCGTTTTACACCTAGTTTATGCCAAAATATCGCACTTCGATAATTAGTGTTATTTGCTTGAGTGCTTAAGTGAATTTCCAAATCCGGTTCTACATCACGAACAAGATCTAAGATACCAGGATCAGATAAAATCACAGCATCTGCATTCATCTGTTTTAAGATATGGATATAGTCTTTCATGCCCACAAAATCATCATTGCGGGCAAATATGTTTATGGTAACATAGACTTTTTTATTTAATTGGTGTGCATAGCTTATACCTTCTTCCATTTCTTCCAACGTAAAGTTATCGGCAAATGCTCTAAGGCCAAATTGTTTCCCACCAATATAAACTGCATCCGCTCCGTACGCAAATGCTACTTTTAACTTTTCTAAATTTCCAGCAGGTGCCAGAAGTTCTGGTTTAAACAAGGCCTACAACCTCCTATAATTTTATAAATCTGCCATTTTGAAAAAAGCGAAAGCTCACTTTCGTAGTGAGCCTGATATGAATATTAAATTTTATAACATATTTTATTCCCAATTTGCCTGATATTTATTTTTATCTCTAATATGTGCCTCATAAGTACTGTTAAAAGCATGAAGCCCAATTTCAGGATCAATAAGCACATAGTAAAGCATAGGTTCATCTTCATTCATATATTCTTCATAAGGATTCAGTACCGCTTCCATTGCTTCAAGACCTGGAGAAGATATAGGACCAATTGGCAACTTCTCGACCAAATAGGTATTATATGGAGATTGAATCTTAGTATCTTCAGTTGTTAGATTTACTTGATTAACCTCCCTGTCCGGAAGTATATAATTGATGGTAGCATCTGCTTGAAGCGGCATTCCAATCCGAAGTCGGTTATGAAAAACGGCAGATACTTTTGTGAATTCTTCTGGTTTCGCTTCATTTTGAATAATGGACGCGAGAATTACAACTTCATCCATAGTCATGCCCATCTCATCAGCCTTTTGTTGCATCTCGGAAGAAAAAGAATCTTCAAATTCACTTAACAAGGTTCTGATAATTCTCTCAGGGGTAGAATCAGCAAAGAAATAGTAGGTATCTGGAAATAAATATCCTTCCATTGGAAATTCTAATTTCCTTCTTTCCTCCGGAATTGTTTTCAGGAAAGGAAAGTCGTTCTCGTATTTTTCAATATTTCTTGCTTCTTTTATAAATTCTTCTTCGGTAAAATTCATATTATATTCGTTTACTAAACGAGATGCTATTTTTCGAATATCGTCCCCTTCTCTTATAGTTGCGAGAACAGTAGTTACAGACACTTGACCAGTCATTAACTCATCTATTATTTCATTAAGAGTCATATTCTGTGATAACTCATATTTGCCGGCTTGCATGTCATTAGCTTTGTCGGATAAATCTACCATAAGTTTAAAAGCACCTGTATTTCGAATCAATTTATTTTCATAAAGAATCTTAGCAATGCCGTTGACAGAGGTTCCCATAGGCACTTCTATGGTGATTGGTGTATCATTTCCAGGATCTACAGGCATAAAAAATTTTTCATACATTGTATAGATGATAAAAACAAAAACACCTACCACGATAGACAGACTAACAATAAATATCAATATCTGGCGCATTATCTTCTTCAATAATGGATGTATTTTAAACTTCTTACAATTGAGCTGTGATGTATCTTTACTATTTGCTGCAGAAGAATCAGCCATGTAATACCTCCCGAATATAACACAAATCATAATTTTATCAGATATATTATATAATTATGCTCCTTTTTTGGCAAGTAAAAAAGCCGGGAGGGTATGACAAGCTGATTTTTTTACATTCAAATCTCGAGTATTACTGGTAAAATCATTGGTTTGCGTTTTGTACGTTCATATAAAAAGTCACGTAATGAATTTCGAATGTTTAACTTAATCGTACTCCAATCGGTTATATTATTTTCCTCACATTCATCCATTACCTTTATTACTATTTCTTTTGCCTCATCTATTAAATCCTCCGATTCTCGCACATAAACAAAACCGCGGGAAATAATGTCCGGTCCTGAGAGTATGCTAAAGTTCTCTTTAGAGATCGTTATTATAACAACCATTAAGCCATCCTGAGATAAGTGTTTTCTATCTCGCAGGACAATATTGCCAACATCTCCAATTCCTAAGCCATCTACTAGGACTTTGCCTGCAGTTACCGACCCGGATATTTCACAGGAATCTGGAGTGAATTCAATGATATCACCTAAATCAGGAATATATATATTATCTTTTGGCATACCCAAAGACTCCGCCAGCTTGGCATGCTGATTCAGGTGTCGATATTCTCCGTGTACCGGTATAAAAAACTTAGGTTTAACTAAGGTATGAATCAATTTTAACTCTTCCTGACAAGCATGACCAGAAACATGGGTCTCCATCATGCCCTCATAAATTACATTTGCACCTTTCTTGAAAAGCAGGTTCACAATTTTAGAAACCATTTTTTCATTACCAGGTATGGCATTAGCAGAAATCACAACCAAATCGCCTGGCTTTATACTTACTTTTCGGTGTTCGGAAGTTGCCATCCTGGCTAAAGCAGACATTGGTTCTCCTTGACTGCCCGTAGTAAGCACTACAACACGTTCATCCGAAAAGCTATTTATACGGTCTATATCAATTAACATTTCTTTCGGCAGATGCAAATAACCTAGCTCTGTAGCTACATTAACTACATTAATCATACTGCGTCCTGAAACACATAGTTTACGATTATGTTTTTCAGCTGCATTTATGACTTGTTGAATACGATGGATATTTGATGCAAAAGAAGCTATAATTATTCTTCCCTTAGCTTCACTAAACATATTTTCAAACGTTTCACCAACAATTTTTTCTGACATGGTATATCCAGGACGTTCTGCATTAGTACTATCTGCAAACAATGCTAATACACCCTGTTCACCTAAACTGGCAAAACGAGCAAGATCCATCACTTGACCATCAATGGGTGTAAAGTCGATTTTAAAATCGCCAGTGTGTACTAATATGCCAACTGGCGTGTGTATAGCAATCGCTACCGAATCGGCTATGCTATGACTAGTTTTTATAAACTCAACCCTTAAACTCCCAAACTTTATAATATCTTTAGGTTTTACTACCTGAAGATGTATAGATTCTAATTTATGTTCTTCAATTTTTGTGTTTACCAACCCTAAAGTTAATTTTGTTCCATATACCGGCCTGTTTATTTGTTGAAGGACATAAGGCAACGCGCCAATATGATCTTCATGACCATGTGTTAAAATAAAAGCCCTCACTTTTTCCTTGTTTTTTTGCAAGTAAGAAATATCGGGGATCACAAGATCAATCCCCAACATTTCATCTTCAGGAAAACTAAGTCCACAGTCTATGACGATGATGTCGTCTTCATATTCCACCACCGTCATATTTTTTCCGATCTCGCCCAGTCCTCCTAAAGGGATGACCTTCAATGATTTAGTTTTTCTTGTCACTAAATTTACTCTCCTCCTTAATGATTTATTGTTTATCTATTTTACTTCTTCTGTGATAGTCCGCACCAATCCCAATATGACTAGTATACAGCATTTCTTCAGTGTTCACAAGCCAGGAAAAATTAGTTTTCCTTTTCATCGATTTGAATGTCCTGTATTCTTTTTTCAAAATAACTGGCTAATTCCTCAGTAAATTCTTCATTCCAACCTTCACTGTAAACTTTGCAAACTGGCTCCTCTGAATCAGGCAAAATCAATGCCCAGCCTTTATCATTTTGGATGCGAACACCTTCAAACAGCCTTATCCCTCCTGTGCTTTGACTTCCCTCTTCAATTAATGCACGCATAACAGCTCCCTTTTTTTCCCATGGGCATGGTATCTCCTTTTCCTGCCAGTATATATCAGGGATTTCATTTATAAGTTGAGATAAAGCGACGTTATCTAATGACATTCTCTCTAAGAGTTTTATTAACAAGGCTATACCATCGAAATAGATAGAAAATAAATCAGTACCCTTGGATTCCAGCATAATATCCAGCTTGTTAGATTTTGTACGTACTATATCGCATTTATATGTGTTTGCCAACTTTTCAATGACATTTGAAGCTGTGTAAGGTACTACAACCTTTCCTCCCGGTTTTTGTTTCATATAAAGCAAACATATTAAAACGCTTTGATACTCTTTACGTATTTGTTCACCTTTTTCATCATATAGTTGAATACTTTCTGCATTTGGGTCTAAAATACAACCAATATCATATCGGCCTGTTTTCAATAGATCATTAATATCAGTATCCGTTTTGCAAATTCTAATCTCACAATTAAGCTCCTTCAATATGCTTTGTAGAAGATAGTTACCTATTTTACTGCTTCGTGCAGAAACGAGAATACGAAAACCTTTATTTCGCACTGATTCTTCATTAATGGAATCAAGTAAGGATCTAATATAGAATTTAGATACATCTGCCATAATATGAACTCGTTTGATATTATTATAATCTTCTCTTTGAAAATCGTCCCGTATATAGAGATTCTCCAATTTTCGTTCTATATCTGCAGGCAAGCTACAACCATTTGAATCGACAAAGTGAATAATAACTTTTTCAACTATATTCGTATTTAAAGAAATGTGAATTCCTGCATCTAAAGCTAGATGTTGAACTGCATAACGAAGCACAGGAGTTGTAATTGGCCCAAGGTCATACACCTCTATGCCTGTAGAAAGAAGTCCAGATATTAACCCGTGCTTCAGCATAGTGCTTACTGGATGTTGATCACAGCTTATCGCAGTTCTTTTACCTGGTTTTAAGTATGCGCCAAAGGCTGCTCCAATTCTTACAACATTTTGAGGATGCATATCAGTATTCATAGTCCCACTGATGCCGTCTTTACCAAATAGATAGCGACGTTCTCTTGTACCCCAAACAATATTGGATTGTATAATACTACCTTTCTCTATAGTTTTTTCCGGCCATATATTTACACTAGGTTTAATAGTTGAATCCTCGAGAAGCTGACAACCGGTTCCAATTACAGCACCTTCATATACAGAAACACGATTTCCCGCATATACTTTGTTGCATATTATAGCTCCTCTTATTTCTCCATTTTTTCCTATATGTACATGATCCCATAGAACTGAGCGTTTAATAGATGAATGTTCTTTAATAGTACAATGTGCACCTATTACCGTGTAAGGACCGATTATAACATCCTTTCCAATGTGTGTATAATCACCAATGTAGCAAGGGCCTACTAATTTTGCGCTTTCATCTATTTCTGTGTTTTTACCTATGAAAATATTCGTACCTTGTATATTATCTCCCTTTACTAAACTTATGCTTTTTTTTAATGATAGCTGGACACGTCCATCTAGCATGTCATAATGAGCATTTAAATATGTATTTGTGTTGCCAATATCACACCAATATCCATTACTAATATATCCATAAATAGGTTGTTTATCCATAAGCAATAGTGGAAACAAATCCTTACTAAAATCAAATTTCCTTCCTGTTTCGAAGTATTCCAATACATCAGGTTCTAGGATATAAATACCTGTATTTATTGTATCACTGAATACTTCTCCCCAATTTGGCTTTTCAAGAAAACGGGATATATTTCCCGAATCATCTGTTACCACTACACCATACTCGAGCGGAACCTGTACTTTCTTTAATACAAGGGTGGCTTTTGAGCCTTTTTTTTTATGAAATTCTATTGCTTCACTTAAATTAATATCTGTAAGTGCATCTCCGCTAATGACAATAAAAGTTTGATCGAGAAAACTACTGGCGTTTTTTACACTTCCTGCAGTTCCCAAAGGGGTTTCTTCTATAAAATAATGCAGATTCACACCTTTTTCACTGCCATCTTGAAAACTATCAATAATTTGTTCAGGACGATATTGCAGTGTTACACCAATTTCTCGTATATCATGGCTTTTTAGAAGTGAAATACTATAATCCATTACCGGTAGGTTCATAACCGGTACCATAGGTTTTGGCAGATCACAAGTCAGTGGTCTCAGACGGGAACCTTCCCCTCCTGCCATTATAATAGCTTTCATGTAATCATCCTCTCATTTCTTTAGGCAAGTTAAAATTTAGTAATAGTATGTTCACTCTGACTAGGAATATTCTGCCAAACCTAAAGAAAATTAAAGGACGGTATCTTTCTCCCGCCCGATTGACTCACTTTATGCAATTGTTGCAAATTCCGATAAACTGTACTCGATGATATTCTACTTTAAATTTGTATTTACGGTAAATTATATTTTCTAATTCTTCAAGAATGTCTTCCTCCACTTCAACTATCTTTCCACAGTCCCTGCAAACCAAATGATGATGATGGTTTTCTTCAGATTGCATAAGCTCATAACGATAACGTCCATCATCAAAATTAAGTTTTTGTAAGAGCCCTATCTCTTCTAATAATGAAATAGTTCGATAAACAGTTGCTAATCCTATTTCGGGATATTGCTCTTTCACTTTTATGTATATTTCATCAGCACTTAAATGTTTTTCTTTATTCCTCAGAATTACATCCATCGTTGCTTTTCGTTGAGGTGTCAGTTTATATCCTTTTTCACGAACGATCTTATTTATTCGACTTTTTTCTTTAAACACAAATTTCACTTCTTTCCCAAAATACTATCTGGGTTTATTTAACTCAGTAAGCAGCTCCTCATTCAAAATTTTTATATGTGTGCCTTTCATACCTAAAGACCTTGATTCGATAACACCTGCACTTTCCAATTTACGTAAGGCGTTTACTATAACAGAACGGGTAATACCTACACGATCAGCTATTTTGCTTGCTATTAACAAACCTTCCATACCATTGAGTTCAGCAAATATATGCTCAATAGCCTCCAACTCAGAATATGATAATGTACTGACAGCCATTTGCACATCGGCTTTCTTGCGGGCTTGTTCTTCATATTCTTCTGTTTTAGAACGCATAATCTCCAATCCTACAATGGTTGCACTATATTCAGCCAAAATTATTTCTTCGGTAGTCATGTCTCTGCCATGGAATTCAAAAATAAGCGTGCCTAATCTACCGAGCCCTGAAATCACTGGAACAACCGCAATACGGACATAATCATTTTTGTTCTTGTCTATGTTGATATTGATATGTGTTTCGTCATAACTCAATAGCTCCTGATTGAATTCGTCAGAAAAACGAAATTCGTTGGCATTTGATTCTATCAATGGTAGTATGCTATCTTTGTTATATATAGCTTTGCCTATGATGCGACCTTTCTTGCTTGCTACAAAAACGTTACAGTTTAGAATTTGACTTAGTATATTTGTTAAATCGGAAAACATTACGCCGTCTGGTCCGGCATCTTGCAAAACCTTATTTAACTTCCTTGTATTTTCCAATAAATTACAGGACATTAGCAGTTCACTCCTTTTATTATAAAATGAATTTGTTTAAGTCTGTTTCCTTAATAATATCCTGTAGATTCTTTTTTACAAATGCGCTGTCAATAGTAATAGTCTGATTACGTAAATCTTCTGCATTATAAGACAAATCTTCCATTAATTTCTCAATCACTGTATGAAGTCTTCTGGCCCCAATGTTTTCTTTACTTTGGTTCATTATATATGCGATTCTTGCTATTTCATCAATAGCATCATCGGTGAACACTAAATTTACGCCTTCGGTTTCCATAAGTGCAATTTGTTGTTTAATAATTGCATTTTCTGGTTGTATTAAAATTTGTCGAAAGTCTTCTTCTGAGAGACTCTTTAACTCCACTTGTATAGGAAATCGTCCTTGTAATTCAGGAATTAAATCGGAAACTTTAGATACATGGAAAGCACCAGCAGCGATAAATAAAATATGATTGGTTTTTATAGGACCATATTTGGTCATAACTATTGTACCTTCAACTATAGGAAGAATATCCCGTTGCACACCTTCTCGGGATACATCAGGACTAGTTCCCATCTCTTTACCAGCAATTTTATCGATTTCATCCAAGAATACAATGCCGTTTTGTTCTGCCAACTGGATAGCTTCGTCAATAACTTCATCCATATCAATGAGTTTTTGAGCTTCTTCTTGCTCAAAAATCTTTCTTGCTTCCCTGATAGTAGTTTTTCGAGTACGTTTCTTCTTAGGAAAGATATTCCCGAATATATCCTGAATTTGGATTATCATATCTTCATTACCCAATCCAGGCAAGACTCCTATTCCAGGATACTGGTTTTCACTTACTTCGATCTCTATTATAGAATCTTCCATCTTTCCTTCTCTGAGACGATATCGAAATTTTTCCCGTGTACTTAGTTGTGATTTCATTGATAGTGAACTTATAGCTGAATTCTCTTCTTCTATTTCTGAAGGAACAACTTCAACATCTATTTGCTCGTTATTATCTTCATGAAAAAGACTAAAAGGAGTAGAATTTTTCTTTTTCTGCGGGGGAAGCAAAGAGTCCAATATACGTTCTTCTGCGGCTATGGCAGCTTTTTCGCGCACGGTGGCCATCTTTTCATTTTTTACCATTCTAATTGCAGCTTCAACCAAATCTCGTATAATCGATTCTACATCTCGACCTACATATCCAACTTCCGTAAATTTAGTTGCTTCCACTTTCACAAACGGAGCATGAACTAATTTTGCTAATCGGCGTGCAATTTCAGTTTTACCTACTCCGGTAGGTCCTATCATAAGTATGTTTTTAGGAGTAATTTCTTCTCTGATTTTTTCATCTAATTGATTTCTACGATATCTATTTCGCAGTGCAGTAGCTACAGAACGTTTCGCTTCTGTTTGACCAATTATAAATCGATCCAATTCACGGACTATTTCCTTTGGGGTTAAATTCATAAATAATCCTCACCTTTATATTTCTTCTACGTAAATGTTGTTATTGGTAAAAACACAAATAGAAGCTGCTATTTTCATCGCCTCTCTAGCAATTTCTGCTGCTTCCATTTCTGTATGAGAAGCTAATGCTTTTGCTGCGGACAAAGCATACATTCCACCTGAACCGATGGCGATGATCTCATCATCTGGTTCTATGACCTCTCCAGTACCTGATATCATTAACAAATTCTCTTTATCCATGGCTATAATCATGGCTTCCAGTTTTCGTAATACTTTATCTGCTCTCCACTCACGTGCAAGTTCAACAGCTGCACGTTGTAAATTTCCTGCGTATTCTTCCAACTTAGCTTCAAACTTCTCGCTCAATGTAAAAGCATCAGCTACTGAGCCGGCAAAACCCACTAATACACTGTCATGATAGAGCCTCCTTACTTTTCGGGCACCATGTTTCATAATAACGGTTTGTCCGAGAGTGACTTGTCCATCACCGGCTATGGCGCCTTTTCCATTTTTTCTTATTGCTATAATTGTTGTACCCTTCAGCATGAGGTTCATTCTCCTTTTCATTTAAACCAATGGAATTTTATCATAATCAACTAAAATATTCAATATAGTTTAAACAATTCTGTATATTCTGATATATGTTTTCAAGATAGTACTTTCTTTTAAAAATGTTGAATAAAATTTACTAGCCAATGCCAGTCAAAATAAATTAAAAGATGTTTTTAACAATACTATTTATTAATGTTAGTGAACGATTAACGATAGCTATATTTTTTTCCTTCTTGTTTTTAATCCGTTTTTCTAAAGGAGCTATTATTCCAAAATTAGCATTCATTGGCTGAAAGCCATAAGTCGGAGAATGTGAAATATAATATGCCAATGCTCCTATCATAGTTTTATCTGTGAAGTCTATAGGCTTCTTTCCTTTTAGGGTATGGGCTAAAGTTAACCCAGCCAGTAGTCCACTTGAAGCAGATTCTACATATCCTTCCACTCCTGTTATTTGACCGGCAAAAAAAACATTTTTATTTTTTCTAAAACGGTAATATTGATCTAATAATTTCGGGGAATTTATAAAAGTGTTCCTATGCATAACGCCGTATCTGACAAACTCTGCATTTTCGAGTCCGGGTATCATAGAGAACACGCGTTTTTGCTCGCTAAATTTCAAGTGTGTTTGAAAACCAACCATATTATAAAGAAGTCCGCGTGAATCATCTTGACGAAGCTGAACCACAGCATAAGGCTCTTTACCTGATTTGGGATCGATTAGACCAACTGGCTTTAATGGCCCGAACCTCATGGTATCAATCCCTCTGCGTGCCATTATTTCAATTGGTATACATGCTTCAAAAATCTTGCCTTGTTCAAAATCTTGTGTTGGTGCTTCTTCTGCATTTACTAATTCTTTATAGAAAGCGTAATACTCATCTTTAGACAAAGGACAATTGATATAATCATTGCCGCCTTTATTGTAGCGCGAAGCCCGAAATACCTTTTCCAGATTCAAAGATTCATATGTAATAATTGGTGCAGCCGCATCGTAAAAATAAAAATGATCTTGATTTACCAGTTTAGAAATACTTTCCGAAATTGCGGAAGAAGATAACGGTCCGGTTGCTATGATTATCGGATTTTTGCAAGGCATTTCTATATTTAATATCTCTTTACGATACAAGTGGATATTTGGATGAGCATTGATTCTTTCAGTTATATAGGAGGCAAAACCTTCCCGATCAACTGCCAAGGCACTACCGGCAGGGATTTTATTGTTATCTGCAGCTTCTATAATTAAAGAACGAAGCAAACGCATTTCTTCTTTTAGCAAACCTGATGCGTTATCTAATTTATTTGATTTTAAAGAATTGGAACAGACAAGCTCTGATAACTTATCTGTTTTGTGAGCAGGTGTCATTTTATATGGTCGCATTTCGTATAATTCAACTGAAATTCCTTGATTAGCAAGTTGCCAAGCAGCTTCGCATCCTGCTAAGCCTGCTCCTATTATTTTAACTTTCATACATTCATCCTTTACTCGTTTTTCTTCTAGAATCATATATATATCCACATTGTTTATCAGAACAAACTATCTTTTTTCCATTTGAAGTTATTTTTTCTATCATATAACTGCCGCAATTCGGACATTTTTCTTTTACTGGAAGATCCCAAGAAACGAAGTTGCATTCCGGGTAATTTTCACATCCATAAAATTTCCTGCCCTTTTTAGATTTTCTCACAACAATAGCTCCATTACATTTAGGGCATACTGCATCTACTTCCTCCAAAATTGGTTTTGTATTACGGCAATCGGGGAAATTAGGACAAGCTAAAAATTTTCCGTATCGTCCTATTTTGATCACCATATTACTTCCACATTTTTCGCAGATCACATCAGATACTTCATCTTCCAACTCAATCTTTTCAATGGATCTCTCAGCATTTTCCATATATTGAGAAAATATTTTGTAGAATTCTTGCAAAACACTACGCCATGCAACATTTCCGTCTTCTACCTCATCCAATTTTTGTTCCATTTCTGCAGTAAATTTATAGTCCATTATACTGGGAAAGTACTCCATCATAAGATCATTTACTATTTGTCCGAGTTCAGTAGGTATCAATGTTTTTGCATCTCTTTCTACATAACCTCGGGATAAAATAGTAGAAATCGTTGGTGCATAAGTACTAGGACGACCTATACCCATATCTTCTAAAGCACGCACTAATGATGCTTCGGTATAACGTGGAGGAGGTTGAGTGAAATGCTGCTCAGGCTTCCACTCTTTTAATGTAATTAACTGCCCTTCCTTTAAAGGTGGTAAATTGACATCTTCATCTGTGTTATCTTCATCATTTTCTTCCTTATATACGGCTGTATATCCGGGAAAAATTTTACGAGATCCATTGGTACGAAAACTATACTCATCAGCGTTTATATGTATTGTTATTACTTCGTACAGAGCCGGTGTCATCTGACTGGCTAAGAACCGATCATAGATTAAGCGATATAAGCGCAATTGGTCTCTTTTTAAAGAATCTTTAAGCTCATCAGGAGTTTTATTTATGTAGGTAGGGCGGATTGCCTCGTGAGCATCCTGTGCACCTTTCTTACTTTTATATACATTGGGTATACTTGGATAATATTCTCTCCCAAATTTTGATTCTATAATTTTTTTTGCAGAATTTTGCGCCTCAACCGAAACACGGGTTGAATCAGTACGAATATAGGTGATTAAAGCAAGGGATCCTTCGCCTTTTACATCTACCCCCTCATAGAGTTGCTGTGCTAACATCATGGTCTTTTTAGTACTAAATCCGAGTTTTCGTGCAGCATCTTGTTGAAGGGTACTAGTAGTAAATGGCGCAGGTGCTTTGCGCTTCCTCTGTCCCTTTTGTATCCTTTCAACCTTGAATGTAACTTTATCCAATCTTGACAATATTTGGTCTATTTCTTCTTTATTATTTGGTGTTATCCTTTCATTCTTCCATCCATATAGGTAAGCTTCAAACTCGTGATACTTTTTGTCAGTGTCAGGATAAAAAACTCCTTTTAATGTCCAGTATTCTTCTGGTCTAAAAGCTTGTATTTCATTTTCCCGATCACATATTATACGCGTCGCAACGGATTGCACACGGCCTGCACTTAGACCTTTACGTACTTTACGCCATAACAATGGACTGATTTTATATCCTACCACTCTATCCAGCACTCTGCGAGCTTGTTGTGCATCAATCAAATTTTGGTTAAGAAGCCTTGGGTTTTTAATAGCATTTGTTACTGCCTGTTTAGTGATTTCGTTAAACTCTATTCTGCAAGGGGAATCCCCATTTATTTTCAGAACATGAGTCAAGTGCCAAGCAATCGCCTCTCCTTCTCTGTCAGGGTCAGTTGCAAGATAGATTTCATCTGCATTTTTGGCTGCTTTTCTAAGCTTTACCAGTATTTCACCTTTACCTCGAATAGTAATATATTTCGGCTCAAAGTTATTATCGATATCTACTCCTAATTGACTTTTGGGCAGATCTCTTATATGTCCCATAGATGCTTCTACTTTAAAATTTCTGCCTAAAAATTTCTTAATTGTTTTTGCTTTTGTAGGGGATTCTACTATGACTAATTTTTGCGTCATTAACAAGCCTCCAAATTATACCTTCCATTGAATACTAAATATTTTACCAGGCAATTTCTTTATAACTCCCTTAATTTCCATAAGGGTTAAAATCCCATTTAGTTGGCCTGGTTCTATTTTCGTAAGTAAGACTAAGTCCTCAAAACCTTTTTCACCATCTTCCAAAGCATTATACACCAGCGATTCGAATAAATCAAGGACCTGCGTAGAACTGTCCGGCCTATGGAAAGGAAGAATAGATTGGCTTTGGAGGAGGGATGCATTTTTCAGGTCTTCTATTATATCCTCTACTGAAGTAACGATTTTAGCCCCTTCTTTTAATAGTTTGTTTGTACCCTGACTAAGTGGGCTGTTAATATTACCTGGAAGTGCATAAACATCTCTTCCTTGTTCCAATGCACAATCTACAGTTATCAATGCTCCACTTTTAATGCCTGCTTCTACAACCAAAATACCATGAGACATTCCACTAACGATTCGATTACGTGCAGGAAAATTACCTGGGGCAGGACTGGTACCAGGAGGATATTCACTTATAATTGTTCCTCGTTCGAGAATGGAATAGTATAGTCTTTTATTTTCAAGAGGATATATATAATCTACACCGCAACCCAATACGGCAATAGTATACCCATTTTCAGCATCCAAAGCTCCTGCATGGGCCATAGAATCTATTCCACGAGCCATACCACTAATAATGACGACCCCTGCTTCTGCAAGGGTACGTGAAATATTTCGGGCTGTTATACGCCCATATTCTGAAGAACGGCGTGATCCAACAATTGCAATTGTCGGCAGATTAGTTTTAAGCTCTTGACCCATTACATATATTACAGGCGGAGGATCATATATTGTTTTTAACAAAGGCGGATATTCCTTGCATAGTAGAGTGATTACCCTAATATTTTGGTTAAGTAAAATTGCATCAGCTTGTTTCAGGTATTTTTCGCTTTTGTAATTACGTAAGATTTCTATATTCTTTTTTCCTATTATCAGTTCCGCATGTTTTAATTCTGCATCAGTTGCTCTAAATATTTCTGCAGGCGAGTCAAAAAACTCTAAAAGTTTATAGAATCGCCTTGCTCCTATACCCGGTATACAGCTCAACCATACCCAATACCGTTTTTCGTTCAACAATTTATACCCCCATATTTGCCCCTTTTTTATAATTTATAAAAGGCCTTAGTGATATTAACTGATTTTATGTTTCTGCTTCCCATTTTACTACTGGATTTCTGGCTGCTTTTACTTCATCCAACAACTTACTCGGTGTGTTGTGTGGCGCAGTCCTTATTATTTCCGGATTTTCAACAGCCTCTCTGGCAATTTGTATCATTGCTTCTATGAATTTATCCATTGAATCTTTACTCTCTGTTTCTGTTGGTTCTATCATCATTGCTTCGTTTACAATAAGTGGAAAGTATATTGTTGGGGGATGCACATCAAAATCCAGCAGACGCTTAGCAATTTCCTTAGTAGTTATACCATTGGGATTATTTTTTAATCGGCTTATCACAAATTCATGCATGCAAGTTCGATCATATGGAAGATAATAATATTCTTTTAAATTTTCCATCATATAATTAGCGTGTAATACTGCTAATTCACTGACTCGTTTCAAACCTTCAGCACCCATTGTTGCAATATAGGCAAAGGCGCGAACTAAAACTCCGAAATTTCCGTAAAAACCCTTTATTTTCCCTATAGATAAGGGTCTGTTATAATCCAACTCATATTTGTCATCTTTTTTTACAATGACTGGAACAGGAAGATAGTCTGTCAATTGTTTTGATACACCAACCGGGCCTGCTCCAGGGCCACCACCGCCATGAGGTGTTGAAAAAGTCTTGTGAAGATTCAAATGCAATACATCAAAACCCATATCTCCGGGACGTGTTATACCCATGATAGCATTAGCGTTTGCACCATCATAGTATAATAAACCTCCTGCTTCATGGATCATATCAGCTATTTTAAGAATATTTTTTTCAAACAGACCCAATGTGCTGGGGTTTGTTAACATCAGACCCGCTATTTTATCATCAATTACAGTTTTAAGCTTTTCTATATCCACACCGCCATCTTTATTCGATGGAACTTCAATAACTTTCATACCTAGCATAGCTGCAGTTGCAGGATTTGTACCATGTGCTGAGTCCGGAACTATAATCTTATTTCGTTTATAATCTCCTCGATTCTCATGAAAAGCCTTTATAATCATTAAACCAAGTGCCTCACCTTGGGCACCAGCTGAAGGTTGCATGCTGAAAGCTGACATACCAGTTATTTCACAAAGAAATTTTTCCAGTTCAGCAATCAGTTCAAGGGCCCCTTGGACAGTTTCAACAGGCTGTAATGGGTGAATATAAGTAAAACCAGGCATTTGTGCTACTTCTTCATTAATTTTAGGATTATACTTCATTGTACAGGAACCTAGAGGATAAATTCCCAGATCCACTGCATAGTTCTTATGTGATAAATTTGCAAAATGTCTTATGACATCTACTTCGCTTACCTCCGGTAAAGAAGCTTGTTTTTGCCGCACAAAGGAGGAAGGCAAATCATATTCTGGCACATCAGAAGTCGGTAGTCTATAAGCTTTTCTGCCAGGGACTGAGCATTCAAATATTAATTTATCATACTTTTTCATGCCATCTCCTCCAATAATTGCTTAAGGTAGTCAATTTCTTTTTTTGTGCGTTTTTCTGTTACACAATATAAAATGACATTTTTTAATATAGGAAAATCTTTATGTAAAGAATATCCACCGATAATTCCGTTTTCGAGCAGCTTTTTTTGAATTTTTTTCACAGGGAATTCGCTTAGAATTGGGAACTCTTTAAAAAAAGGTTGTTCAAAGGCTAAACGATATTTACCGCTTTCTGTAATTATATCAGCAGCATAATGTGCCTTATCATAACAAAGTCGAGCCACATCATGCAAACCTTTCTTTCCCATTGTTATAAGATATGCGCAAGCTGCAAGCGCATTTAGTGCCTGATTTGAACAAATATTTGACGTGGCTTTTTGCCTGCGGATATGCTGTTCTCTGGTTTGGAGTGTGGATACAAATCCTCTCCTGCCTTCTTTATCTGTTGTCTGACCAACTATTCTACCGGGCATTTTTCTAATTAAGTCTTTTGAACATGCGATAAACCCCAGAGTCGGACCTCCGAAGGACATTGGATTCCCTAAGCTTTGGCCATCTCCAATTGCGATATCAGCACCCCATTCACCAGGACTTTTGAATATTCCAAGTGAGATAGGATCTACAGATAAGATCAATAATCCTTTATTTTTATGTATGATTTTCTCGGCTTCTTCCATATTCTCTAAGTAACCTAAAAAATTAGGAGTTTGAAGGATAATTGCAGCTGTATTTTCACTAACCTCTTTTTTCAATATTTCAATGTCTGTTACGCCGTTAGTCATAGGGATTGTTACAAGCTCAATACCACGATATTTAAGATATGTTGACAATACTCTACGGGTATCAGGATGTATTGTTTCCGAAACAATTATCTGTTTACGTCTAGTTTTTTCTGCAGCTAAAAATGCAGCCTCTGCAGCTGCACTGGCACCATCATAAAGAGATGCATTAGAAACTTCCATATCAGTAATAGCGCATATCATACTCTGATATTCAAAAATAACTTGTAATGTTCCCTGGCTTATTTCCGGTTGATAGGGTGTATATGCAGTATAAAATTCTGATCGGTTAATGGCATAACGTACTGTAGAGGGTATATAATGATCATAAATTCCAGCACCCAAAAAAATAGGTGTATTAATCGCATTTAGATTTTGGTTGCTGAATCCTTGCAAGAGTCGTTCTACCTCAATTTCGGATTTTGGATCTTCCAAATCTAATTTTCTTTTCAACTTAATTGAATCTGGAATATTATTAAATAGATCATCAATGGATTGTATGCCTAAACGGTTTAACATAGCTTCTTCTTCTGCCTTGGTTGTAGGCAAATAGGGAAACATATTAATCCTCCTCGGAACATAATTCTTCGTAGTCTTTGGATGACAATAGATTATTTAACTCGCTTTCATCAGAAATTTCCAGTACTATCATCCAGCTGCCATAGGGATCTTCGTTTACAGCCTCTGGACTGTTTGTTAATTCATCGTTTACGTCGACAACCTTGCCTGTTAGGGGAGCATATAGATCTGATGCCGCTTTTACCGATTCTACTACACCAAAAGGATCACCCTGATTAAATTCGGCATCTATCTCAGGCAGTTCTAGGTATACTACATCGCCTAATTCAGACTGTGCATAATCCGTGATGCCAACTCGTGCCAATCTGCCTTCTATTTTTACCCATTCATGTTCCTTTGTATATAGCAACTCTTGTAAAACTCTCATGCTGATTCCTCCTATTTCTTATATTTTTTTGAATAGAAAGGGGTCTCGACAATGGTTGCTGGGACCTTCTTTCCTCGGATAACTATTTCAATGATATTGCCTAACTCAAAAAATTCGGCATCAATTAAAGCCATACCTAAAGTTTTGTTCAAAGTAGGAGATAAATAACCAGTAGTAACATATCCAATGGTTTTATCTTCTTTTTTTACTTCATAACCTCCTCTTGGAATACCTTTTTCCTGCATTTCGAAGCCGATTAGTTTTCTAGATATACCTTTCTGCTTTTGTGTCTGCAAAGCAGACTTTCCAATAAAATCCTTTTTGTCAAACTTTACTACCCAGTTTAAGCCAGCTTCCAAAGGGGTGATATTCTCGTTTAGCTCATTTCCATATAGGTGCATACCTGCTTCAAATCTTAATGTATCGCGGCAACCTAAGCCGGCAGGTTTTAAGTCATGCTTCTTCCCGACACTTAACAAAGTTTTCCATAACTGGACTACATCTTCTGGTTTGCAATAAAGCTCAAAACCATCTTCCCCGGTATAACCGGTACGTGAGATAAGACATGATATATCGTTTGCAACAACTGACTTTTTGAACCGGAAAAAACGCAAATTGTTAATTTCTTCAGTTACAGAATTTAAGATTTCAGAAGCTTTAGGGCCCTGTAGTGCCAATTGTGCAACATGGTCAGAAATATCACTAATATTTACTTCGTAGCATGCTGCTTGTTTTTGCATCCATTTAAAATCCTTTAGACGGTTAGCTGCATTAGCAATGACCCAATAATGTTGTTCGTTAAAACAATAAATTAGTACATCATCCAGAGTTCCGCCATTTTCATTAACCATTACTGAATATTGTACCTGATTGGGCTTCAACTTTGATACATCATTGGTCATAATGTAATTTAGATAAGAGAGGGCATCTTGTCCTTTTACTTCAATCTCACCCATATGAGAAACATCAAAGAGACCTGCTGATTTTCTTACTGAATGATGTTCTAATATAATGCCTTCAAATTGTATAGGCAATGCCCAACCTGCAAAATCGATAATTTTTGCTCCATAGTCTTTATAAATGGGGTATAAGGGTGTTTTTAAAAGTTCACTCATTAGCTTCCCCTCCTTGCTTCAACTTCATATTACAATAAGTTCCACTTAAATTCAATAGTATTCGCAGTATCGATAGAGTCAATTTACAGTAGGGAAAAGAAGAATAGCAGCCCTTAAGATATT
>ERZ773359.1766-NODE-1766-length-29061-cov-175.432910_pt1 | contig 29061 bp, 22 predicted proteins | sample MGYA00374955_ERZ773359 | MGnify/ENA primary metagenome ERZ773359 (study PRJEB29098, sample SAMN04486028) | biogas fermenter metagenome | study: EMG produced TPA metagenomics assembly of the Biogas fermentation microbial communities from Germany - Plant 4 DNA1...
TGGTCGCTTCCTTGATGCCTTCTACACCTCTTACTGCCTCGAATTCCACTTTTTCCAGCGGCTTGCCGTTAAGCAGTTCTACAGCGTATCTCAGTGCAGCTTCCATGACGCCGCCGGTTGCGCCGAATATGACGCCGGCGCCGGTTGCCTCGCCCATCGGATCGTCGAAGTGCCTCTCCGGCAGTTCGGTGAAGTCGATGCCCGCTTCCCTGATCATCTTCGCCAGTTCTCTCGTGGTGAGTACCACGTCGACGTCCGGATAGCCGGTGGCAGACATTTCAGGCCTCTTGGACTCGAACTTCTTGGCCGTACAAGGCATGATGGACACGACGAATATCTTCGACGGATCTATGCCGGTCTTCTCCGCATAATATGACTTCAGGAGCGCGCCAAACATCTGGTGCGGCGATTTGCAGGTCGAAAGGTTGTCCAGGAATTCCGGATAGTTGTGTTCGCAGAACTTGATCCAGCCCGGGCTGCAGGATGTGATCAGCGGCAGCTTTCCGCCGTTCTTTATCCTGTCGACCAGTTCCGTTACCTCTTCCATTATCGTGAGGTCGGCAGCCGTATTGGTGTCGAACACCTTCCTGAAACCGAGGCGCCTCAGTGCAGCGATCATGTTGCTGGTGCACCTGGTGCCTATCGGCATCCCGAATTCTTCTCCGAGCGCGGCCCTTACCGCGGGAGCAGTCTGTACTACAACATGGATGTCCTTGTTGTGCAGCGCTTCCCAGACCAGGTCGGTATCGTCGCGCTCCCTCAGGGCGCCCACCGGGCAGACGTTGATGCACTGTCCGCAGTTGATGCAGGGAACCTCAGCCAGCGACTTATCAAACGCTGAACCGACTATCGTCCTGAATCCTCTTTCATTGGTATCGATGACACCAACCTGCTGCACGTTCTTGCACATATTCACACAGCGCCTGCAAAGGACGCACTTGTTGGGGTCTCTTACTATCGAAGGTGAAAGATCATCTATCGGATGCTCTATCATCTCGCCTTCGAACCTGATATCCTTTATGTTGAGGTCCTCGGCCAGTTTCTGCAGTTCGCAGTTCCTGCTCCTGACACAGGTAAGGCACTTCTTCTCATGATTCGAAAGGATGAGTTCCAGTGTGACCTTTCTCGCTTCCCTGACCTTTGGTGTCTGGGTGTATATCTCCAGCCCCTCGGATACGGGATACACGCATGCAGCCTGAAGGCTCCTTGCGCCTTTGATCTCGACCACGCACATCCTGCAGGCGCCGATCTCGTTGATGTCTTTCAGGAAGCAAAGCGTAGGTATTTCGATGTTGGCATACTTAGCGGCCTCCAGAACGGTGTAATGTTTGGGGACCTGGATTTTTCGCGTATCTATCGTAATATTGACCATTTCCATCTCTTCAGCACTCTCCTTTCTACATCATGCATTCTTGAATATTGCCTTGAACGGACATTTCTCCATGCAGGCTCCGCACTTGATGCACTTCTCCTGGTCTATCACGTACGGCTGCTTCTTCTCGCCGGTTATAGCGCCGACCGGGCAGTTCCTCGCGCATATGCCGCAGCTCCTGCAGAGGTCTGCATGTATCACGAAGCTCAGCATGGACTTGCAGACGCCGGCAGGGCACTTCTTGTCTCTGACATGGGCGACGTACTCGTCCCTGAAGTACCTCAGTGTGCTGAGCACGGGCTGCGGAGCAGACTGACCGAGTCCGCACAGCGCAGATGATATGATGTTCTTCGCAAGCATCTCCAGCTTGTCGATATCTTCCATCTCGCCCTTGCCGCTCGTGATCTTGTCCAGGATCTCAAGCATCCTCTTCGTACCTATACGGCACGGCGGGCACTTTCCGCAGGATTCATCGACCGTGAACTCGAGGAAGAACTTGGCGATGTCCACCATGCAGGTGTCCTCGTCCATTATGATGAGTCCGCCTGAACCCATCATCGAACCGAGTTCCCTCAGTGTTTCGTAATCTATCGGAGTATCGATATGGCTTGCCGGTATACATCCGCCTGAAGGTCCGCCGGTCTGGGCAGCCTTGAATTTCTTGCCGTTGGGTATACCGCCGCCGATATCGTATATGACCTCTCTCAGTGTGGTACCGATCGGGATTTCAACAAGACCCGTGTTGTTGATTTTTCCGCCTACCGCAAACACCTTCGTGCCCTTGCTCTTCTCGGTCCCGATCTGTGTGAACCAGTCAGCGCCCCTGAGCAGGATCACCGGGATGTTGGCATAGGTCTCAACATTGTTGATGAGCGTGGGCTTGCCCCAGAGACCGCTGACAGCCGGGAACGGCGGCTTCGGCTTTGGCTCGCCCCTGTGGCCTTCGATCGATGTTATCAGCGCCGTTTCCTCACCGCATACGAACGCGCCGGCTCCGAGCCTCAGTTCCAGGTCGAAGCTGAAATCGGTCCCGAAGATGTTTTTGCCGAGCAGTCCGTATTCCTGGGCCTGTTTTATTGCTATCTGAAGCCTCTTTACTGCAATGGGATACTCAGCCCTGACATAGATGTATCCCTGGTCGGCCCCGATGGCATAACCTGCAATGGTCATGGCCTCGATTATGCTGTGGGGGTCGCCCTCCAGTATACTTCTGTCCATGAATGCGCCGGGGTCGCCTTCGTCGGCATTGCAGAGCACGTATTTTTTATCGCTTTTCGACTTCCTCGTCAGTTCCCACTTGAGGCCGGTGGGGAACCCTGCGCCGCCTCTGCCCCTGAGGCCTGACTTTTTGATCTCTTCGATGACCTGTTCGGGGGTCATTTCTGTCAATGCCTTCGCCAGCGCCTTATATCCGTCGAAAGCTATATATTCGTCGATATTCTCAGGGTTGATGACACCGCAGTTCCTGAGTGCCACCCTGACCTGGCGCTTGAAGAAATCGACGTTATCGAGCGACTTCGTCGTGTCGTCGGCGTCCTTGTCGCCTGCCATGAGCCTCTTTACCGGTCTTCCCTTTATGAGGTGTTCATTGACGATCTCTTCAACGTCTTCAACCTTTACCATTGTGTACATTACGCCTTCAGGGTATACGACAACGATGGGGCCTTCGGCACAGAGGCCGAAGCAGCCGGTGGTGACGACCTTTACTTCCTTGTCCAGGTTGTTTTTATTTAACTGAGCTTCAAGCTCCTGTTTGACCTTCTGTGAATTTGACGAGGTACAGCCGGTACCTCCGCAAATCAGCACATGGGCTCTGTAAAAATCCATTTTGCTCCCTCCCGCAATTCTTCAACAAGTGTTTTATTTGTCTGCCTGTTCGACGGCTCCGATCGTGAGATCCTGGCACACCCTTCCGTTTACTATGTGCTCGGCTACGACTCTTGACGCTTTTTCAGGAGTCATCTTTACATAGGTGACCTTTGTGCCGTCTGCGTTGATTACCTCTACGATGGGCTCGAGCTTGCAAACTCCGATGCAGCCAGTCATAGTGACTGAAACGTCGGAAAGCCTTCTTTTCGCTATCTCCTCGACGAATCTGTTCATTACCGGCCTTGCTCCGGCTGCTATACCGCAGGTCGCCATACCGACAACTATGCGTATGCCGTCTTTGTTCGTCCTCATCTTTATCTCATCAAGAGTTCTCTTCCTTATCTCTTCGAGTTCAGCCAACGATTTCATTCAATACACCTCCAAAAATGTGTTTCACGCCTTCATCTATATATTCCTTCAACCATTTGATCACTGCGGGCTCGGACAGGGGTACTTCGCCAAGTATGCGCCCGGCATCCGCAGAACTGAATGTGAAGCGTTTATCCCTGTGTTTGAGTTCCAGCCGGATGTCGATTTCGGGAAAGGCCGCTGACATGTCTGCGATGACTCCGGCCAGATCGCCGAGTACAGGCCGGTCGATGTGATCCTTTCCGAATACCGCTGTGACCCTCGTTCCGCAGCCCTTCTGCGATGTTATGTCGAAACTTCCGCCTGACATGATGCAGGAGCTTCTCAGCAGCGGTATCCCCAGCCCGACCTTTCTTGTAGTCCTGGTCGTCGTGAACGGATCGGTGACCTCCCGGAGCATTTTCTCATCCATCCCGCATCCGTCATCGTCGATCACTGCCGTTAACATCCCGGTGTCGTCATCTGCCGTTATCGATACCCCGATCCTGCCTGCGCCGGCTGCTACTGAGTTCTGCATGATATCAAGGATGTGCAGCGCGATTTCTTTCACGTCCGGGATACCTCCTGTGCAAAGTTCCTGTCGGTTTTCAATGTTCCTGCCGTTCGTCACGGCCCGTGCATTCCTTGGACCGATCCTGCCTATCGTGCCCTGGTCTTGCCTATCGCGGCCGGTCTTGCGTCCGGTGGTCCGGTCCTGGGGCTGTCTGTCGTGGCCCGATCTTGGCCCGGTCCGTTCCTGCCTACCTTGGCCCGGCCCTGCTTACCCGGGTCCGTTCCTGCCTACCTTGGCCCGGCCCTGCTTACCCGGGTCCGTTCCTGCATCCTGTGGCCCGGTCCTGCATCCCGTGGCGGGGCATTACAGGTCCCTGTATTTCTCCAGGACGCCTTCCACGTCGTCAGGAGTCAGTCTGCCGTAAACGTCGTCATTTATCATTATTACAGGTGCAAGACCGCATGCTCCGATGCAACGGCATGCTTCCAGCGAGAACTTGCCGTCTTCCGTGCAGTCTCCCACATGTATCCCAAGCTTCTCCTGCAGTTTTTCCAGTATCAGGTTAGCGCCTTTGACATAGCATGCAGTGCCAAGGCACACATTGATACGGAATCTTCCCTTGGGCTTGAGATAAAACTGGGTATAGAACGTCACGACTCCGTAAACCTCCGACAGCGGAACGCCCAGCCCTTCAGCTATCTTTTTCTGAACGCTAAGAGGCAAATATCCATACACTTCCTGAGCTTCATGAAGTACAGGAATCAGCGCCCCCTTTGTATTTTTGTATTTGTCAATGATTTCCTGCAGCTTGCGTTCCTTCTCGTCGACGCATCCGCAGCAGCAGTTGTTACTGCTCATTTCGCATGCCCTCCAGTCCTTTTGTTATTTGATTTGTCATTGATACAGCGAATTTCTGTTTTCTGCGATTCGTTGCTGCTTTAGTTTTCTGTCATATTTTTCAATAATTCACACTTCAGTTATAAATCAGAAGCATTGAATAATGGTTGTTAATAAAGTCAGCCACAGTTGTTAAGCTTTTAACAATACGCTGACATTATAGCAAATATGCGGCCGCAATTCAACTGCTAATTGAATAATTTTTGCTGCCATTTTGTATACATTATACAGTTTTCACGCCCGTAACACAATAGATGCAGGTTTGCTTTATTTTTCACTTTGCATAAATTAATTGGAAGGCGTGTTTTTTTGTGCCGTTATTCGTGCAGTTTATTTGCGCAGTTTTTACGCCCTTTTTTGTGCAGTTATTACGCCGTTACCTGCACCGTCTACTTGCGCCGGCCTTTTGCGCTGTTTTTGCACTGTTTTTTGTGCGGTTTTAGTTATGTCCGTATAATGGTGTAAATTGAAGAAACCACAAAAAGAGACATGTTTCTCCCGTTCGGTTATAATGAAATTGGCAAACAAAATAAACCGGAGGTGAAGAAACATGTCATCGTGTTTTCGCATATTATGGCAACTAAAACAACGCCCCGGACTTGAAAAACACACTAAAAAGCTCACAATAGTCGATGTTTTGAACACCCAGGTCTATATTTTGCGATGCTTTCGGAGACCGCGCGGATATCCGGGACATCGCGATCATACCCCGATGATGTTCATGCCGCAGTCAACATGCAGCACTTCGCCGGTGATGCCTTTTGACATGTCACTGAGAAGGAACACCGTGGCATCCGCTATTTCTTCAGGCTCTATGTTTTTCCTCAGCGGCGCCCGCTGCCGGGTATGCTCCAGGATGCTGCTGAAATCCTTGATCCCCCTGGCCGAAAGTGTCTTCACCGCACCCGCGGATATGGCGTTCACCCTTATCCCCGAAGGCCCGAGGTCTTCCGCAAGGTATCTCACTCCCGCTTCAAGAGCGGCCTTTGCCGCACCCATCACGTTGTATCCCGGCACGACCTTTTCAGAACCCATGTAAGACAGCGTGACTATGCTGCCTCCCCCATCCATGAGGTCTGCGGCCCTTTTGCTGACCGCAACGAGCGAGTATGCGCTGATGTCCATGGCAAGCGCAAACCCGTCCCGTGACGTGTCCGCAAATCTTCCCTGCAGTTCCTCGGCCTTTGCATAGGCAATCGCGTGCACAAGGCCGTGGATCGTCCCGTGCCTGCTTTTCACCGATCCGAAGAAATCATCGATGTTTGAGTCGGATGCCACGTCAAGCTGGTAGGTATCTGCACCGCCAAGTTCCCTTGCCAGCGCTTCCACGTCTTTTTTCTCCCGTTCGCCAAGGTACGTCAGTACCAGTGACGCGCCTTCCCTGTGCGCCGCCGCGGCTATTGCCCAGGCAATGCTCCATTTGTTCCTCACACCCATGATAACGATGGTTTTGTCCTTCAGCAAATCACTCATTTACACTCGTCCTCCTGCAAGATATGTATTGTTGTGTGTATCCTGGCATTCAGGCAAACCGGTCTGTGCCCGGAGCCTGTCTATATATTATACAGGTATTCCATTGCAAGTTTTTCAAGTATTTCTTTTTTATTGAGTCCCGGTTCATTTATTACCCTTTCCAGCAGGTGTCCAAGCACCTTCCCTATCTCGGCCCCTTCCATGAAACCCAGCCGCTTCAGGTCATCGCCGTTTATTTCGAGTTCCTTCAGGCTCAGGCAGTATCCGCTTTCCAGCAGCGACCTGAACACTGCTTCAGTCCTTTCCAGTTGGCGCAGTTCTTCCATGATGTCCGTCCCGTCTTCCTCCTGGTGCTGTTCCCCCGGGATATTTCCCGGGCCGCGGCAATGCCCTGCAACTGCCGTTCGGGCCATTTTCCCTTCCGGGCCTGCCATATAAGCTGAAGCTGCAATATGTGCCCTTTTCGCTTTCAGGATGTCCGCGAATCCGTCCCTGCCCGTTTCGGTCACGGCCCATGCAACTGCAGTCTTTTCAGGCTTGATCTCCATGTCCAGATGCCTTATGATACGCAGGATCCTGTTCCTGCTCTTATTGTCGAACTTCAGGCGGCGCAATATCGCCTCTGCAGTCGCCAGGGCTCCTTCGCCGGCTTCCTTGCATCCGCCGGTTTCATGCAGCAGCATCGCCCAACGCAGGCACACGTCTTTCTCCGCTGCCGCGACAGAACGCAGTATGTGCCCGCCGGAGCCTGCACGGCTTCCGTCCGTGCGGAAAAGCACGTCCAGTTCCGGCATTATGTGCCCGAGCAGCCCTGTATCGTGAAGGATCGCGAACTTCATCGGATCGTCCGAGACCAGGATGCCTGTCAGTTCCTCCCTGATCCTTTCGGCACTGATCCTTGATATCAGGCTGCTGTTTTGCCTGATCCCCTCAAAGGTATCCCCTTCGATCCCAAAGCCCAGTGTCGATGCGAACCGCACGGCCCGCAGCATGCGCAGCGCGTCCTCCCTGAACCGGTCCGCCGGGTCGCCCACGGTCCGTATTATCCTTCGGGAAATATCCTCCATCCCGCCAAAAGGGTCGATGATTCCTTTTTCGGGGTCCCAGGCCATCGCATTTATCGTGAAGTCCCTCCTGCGCAGGTCGTCTTCGATCCTCGAAGTGAACTCCACCTTGTCAGGATGCCTGCCGTCAGTATACCTGCCATCGACCCGGAACGTGGTCACCTCGTAGTTCCTTCCGTTAAGCACTACCGTAACGGTGCCATGCTTTATCCCCGTGTCCGCAGTTTTTTCAAAAAGCCTGCCGACCTCCGCGGGATGAGCGTCGGTCGCGATATCCCAGTCCTTCGGTTCTCTGCCCATGATTGCGTCACGTATGCAGCCGCCTACCGCGTACGCCTGGTAGCCATGCCTGCAAAGCACCCTGATTATCAGGGCAACGTCCTCAGGAAGAACGATCTTTATCACTGTACCACCCCGTGTAAAGCTCTGTTCGCTGTGCGTCTGCCTGCATGGTTTTCAGCAGGCTCCGCCAGCAAGCCTGTACTTCGATTATATAAAACCTCCGGCCATGTTTGAAGCTGTTTTCCGAACAAATCCGGGGCGGGGCCGGACATTGTCCGCCTGCACATTCCATTGACAGCTGTTTTTTATAGTAGTATATAAATTATAGAGCAGATATTTGTCGTTGTAATTTGATATAATTGCCATCCAACGTTTCGTCAAGAAAGCTCATCTTAGTTTTTATCGGTCACAGAGCAGGATCCGGGATAGTGTGCCGCCTGGCGGACCTGGTCCAGACACCTCAATAAAGGAGTGATAAAATTGCCTGCAAGGAAGTTTGCATGCATAGTGCTCACAATATATATGATCCTGGCCATGTTGCTTCCACTGGGTGGGTGTTCACCTCAAACGGAAACGTGCTGGGGCTTGGCGAAGATGACGGTATCGTTCAGCCGTTGATCATAGGTAATTCAACAGATGAACCGACTGTCGTGCTGGAACAGGTAAAAGATTTCTCAGTTTCCCCCGAGGCTTACTCAGTCCTTGCAGTGACACAGTCCGGGGATGTATACGTATGGGGACAGGTCGGCTTCGGTGATGATCGCAGTATCCTTTATTGCGATTATCCGAAAAAGGTCGTTCTCCCGGAGAAAATCACCCGGGTATACTGCGATGATCTCGTGTTCTTTGCTCTTGGAGAAAGCGGGACATTATATGCATGGGGATGGAACTACTTCAGGAAAGACGGGGAATACCTGCAGGAACCGGTCCCGATCGTATTGGATTCGAATATGTGAAAAATATAATGTTTTGAAACAAATCCAACTGCTGCCACGTCTGTATAATGTAATACATGACGGCAGCAGTTTTCCTGCCTGGCCGGAAGAAAGGCAAGGTTGAGGTATATGAACAAAATCAGGGATCTCTTGCATGATAAAAAAGCGCTGGTGATCGCGTCCGCAGTGCTGCTGCTTGCGGCGGCAGCGGTCACAGCAGCATTGACCGGCCTGTTCGGCGGTGTCGGCAAAAACATCGATGCCGCGACAGGGGATCCGGGCACGACTGCCGACAGCCCCGGCGACACGGTACGGTACGCGGAGTTGCTGGATTCGATCGTCGAGATAGCGCCAAGTGACCAGGACAGCCTGGGTGTCAGCACCACGTCGGCATTCAGGCTCCTGTTCAGCCGGGACACAGATGAGAAAGCTGTTGCTTCCGCATTGAACATCGAACCGAAACAGGATTTCAGTATAACCAGGGTCTCCGGTAACGAATTCAGCCTGGAATTCAGCGAACCCCTGGAAAGCAACAGGATCTATACTGTCACGATGAACGACAGGGACACCGGCGAAAAAAAATCATGGGCCTTCCAGACCAAAAAGCAGCTCAGTGTCATCCGTACGCTGCCGCGTGACCAGTCGACCTATGTGCCCGTCAATTCCGGCATCGAGATCACTTTCAGCCACAGCGGCATCGAAAATGCCGAAGAGTGCTTCGAGATAACGCCAAGGGTCAGGGGCAGCTTCCAGTGGAACAAAAAGACCCTGGTCTTCATCCCCGAAAGCCTTGAATACGACACGATATACACGGTGACGATAAAGAAGGGCCTGCGCGTGAAAGGCAGTGAAGAAACGCTGCAGGACGATCACACCTTCAGTTTCCAGACCGAACAGGCCCCGAAGAGCATATATTTCAGCTTTGCAGAAGATTATTACAACTTCATCCCCGGCACGGCACCCACCCTGCAGGTATACACGATGTGGGACACGGCCAGCCGGGAAGTGCCCGTCGAGATATACAGGTTCCCGGATGCCGAAAGCTTCATGCGCGCCCTGAGGAAAGCACATTCCAGGCCGTACTGGGCCGTCTGGAACGCAGACGGGGCCTTTGACACGGGTCCCCTTGAGAAAACGGCCTCGCTGGATTGTACCATCACAAGGCGGAACACCGACCATTACTGGAGCAGCAAGTATCTCGTCCTGCCTTCGTCGCTGGAGGAAGGATATTACCTCGTGGCTGTCGACATCGACGGGGAAAAGTTTTATGCCCCGATGCAGATAAACAGCACATCAGTATATATCATGATGGCACACGACAGGTGCATTGCATGGCTGAACGACGCGGTCACGGGACAGCCTCTGTCCGGAGCGGTGTTCAGGCATGAGAGCGGGATATCCGGCGTGACGGACAGCAGCGGCGTCGCCACGTTCGACACCCCCGATGCAACTTCCGACACCGGTTACGAGATCTTCACGGCAGAGCACGGATCAAAGCTCCCGTTCGTCGCACTCGTGTCGAACCTGCGCCCGATGTATTACTGGTACGGCAATTATTACGGGACGAGCACCGCGGACAGGTACTGGACTTATATGTATCTCGACAGGAGCGTATACCTCACCAGGGATACCGTCAACGTATGGGGCGTCATAAGGCCGAGGGACGGATCCCCGATCGGAAGCGAAGCCGTGCTCGAGCTGATCGGGTACAGGTGGACCGTGCCGGACACCGGCGAGTCCCCGGTGATCACATCAGAGAAAATCAGGCTGTCGCCGGAAGGCACCTTCTCGGGAAGCCTTAAGATCACGAATTTCAGCCCCGGCGGATACACTGTCCGCGTCAGGATGGGCGACGAAATACTGGTCAACCGGTACATTTCAGTCGAGGAATACGTCAAGCCGGTATATACGATAGAAGCAACATCCGACCGGCAGTACATGTATGCATGGGAAACGGTGGGTTTCGACATCACCGCATCCTTCTTCGAAGGCACGCCGGCCTCGGGCATGAAACTGGATTACAGGGCAATGATAGACAGCAGGTCGTTCAGCAACGGCGTGCTGACCAGCGACGACAAGGGAAGATCTTCAATATCCGTAAAGCCGCTCACCGACGAAACGAACTGGAGACCCCAGGTCCTGTCGTTCACCGTCGTCAACAGCGACGCCGAAGAACAGCAGGTGAGCGATACCCGGCATGTCTATGTCTTCCCCAGGGATACGATGATCGAAGTCAAATCAAAAATGGAAGACAATAAAGGCACAGTAACCTTCTCCACAAGCAGGATCGACATCTCCGGACTGAAAGCCGGCGGTTCGGGCTATCCATGGGTCGACGACTACAGGGGCGAAAGCGTCGACATCCCGGTAAAGGCAAAGCTCTACAAGACCTATTATGTCGCCGAAAAAACAGGCTATTACTATGACCATATAGATAAAGTCCGGCGCGACACGTACACCTACCGCCTGGTGGAAGACCTCGTGTCCGAATACGCCTTCACCACTTCCGGCGGAAAGCATGAGATCCGCTACCCCTACGACAGGACCAAGTCTTATAAGCTCGTGGTATCCGCAGCCGATTCGCAGGGACGTCCAATAGAGTTCACTGAGTACCTCTACAACTGGGACGCATATGACCCTTTCGACGAAAGGAAATACGTGCTGTCGCAGTCCGACATCAACAAGACGTACAGGACCGGGGAAACCGTCACGGCCGAGGTAAGGTACAACGACGAGGATCCGTTCACGGGGAGCGACAGGAGATACATGTTCATAAAGATGCAGAACGGGATCATCGACTGGACGGTCACCGAAAGTGCCGTGTACGAATTCCCGTTCGAAAGCAGGTTCATACCGAATATATACGTGAAGGCCCTGTGCTTCGACGGGGCCGGGGTCTATGATGCGGGCATGAAAGTGTACTTGTACGACTACAGCGAGAAAAAGCTCGACATCAGCATAGCGCCCGACAGGCAGGGCTACAGGCCCGGAGACGAAGTGAAACTGTTGCTGGACGTAAAAGACGCTGACGGAAATCCTGTATCCGCGGAAATCAATATAAGCGTCGTGGACGAGGCGTATTTCGCGCTTTACGGGCAAAACGCCGATATGCTCGGCGAACTGTACGGAAGGTATATTTCCTCCGGCCTGATCTCGGATTACCTGTCATACAGACTCCTGCCGGAAAACGAAGGCCCGCAGGCGGAAATGGGCGGTGAAGGCGGCGACTCCGGCGTCCGCAGGGATTTCAAGGATACCGCGCTGTTCACCGTGGCCAGGACCGGTACAGACGGCAAGGCTGAAGTCACATTCAGGCTGCCCGACAACCTGACATCCTGGAGGATCACCTGCCAGGCGGTCACGGGCGACCTCCGGGCCGGTACAGTGACCTCCAACTTAGTCGCGAAACTCCCGTTTTTCGTAGACTCCATATTCAACAAGTCCTTCATGACCGGGGACAGTCCTTCGATACTTGTGCGGGCCAACGGAGACGAGCTCCCCGCCGACGCTGAAGTTGACTTCACGGTCACCCTCATCCCGGAAAACGGGACTGCCAGGACCTTTACCGCAAAAGGCACTGCCAGGCTGCATACCGAGATACAGCTGGGGGCCCTCGATGAGGGCAACTACACGGTCAGGATAGAAGGTACGTACGGCAGTTACAGGGATGCCATGGAGCGCGGGTTCAGGGTCAGCGACAGCCTGCTCGAGACCTCCGTGACCGATTTCATCCCCCTTGGCGAAGGAGTGTCCCTGGCCACCGATGCAAAGGGGCTTACGATACTGACGATCTTCAACGAGGATTCGTGGGTCCTTTACAGAGAGCTGCGGCAGCTCTTCCGGGACAACTGGGGGCGGCGGATCGACCAGGTGCTCGCCAGGAAGATCGCGGCGAAACTGCTGAAAAACTATTTCAATGAAGATATGTACTATGAGGACGAGACCGACCTGATGGAATACCAACTCTACGACGGCGGACTCGCGCTCCTCACCTACGACAGCAGCAGTCCCGAGCTGTCTGCGAAGATGTGCTCGCTGGCGGCCGACAGCGTTGACAGGGGTGCCCTTGCAGCCTATTTCTACGGCCTGGTCGAAAACGAATCGACCATGCCTGAAGACGTGATATACGCATACTGGGGACTTGCCGCGCTCAAAGAACCTGTGCTGCTGGACATCAGGTCGCTGCTGGCCGTCGAAGACCTCGACATGAAAACCAGGCTGGCCCTTGGCGTCGCGCTTGCAGAAGCGGGAGACTACCAGGGAGCCGCGCAGATATACAATGAATATATGTCGTCCGCTGCGACAGTCACCGAAACCTATGCCTGGCTGGAGGCAGGAAGCCGGGACGACAATATCGACGCCACGGCGCTGGCCGCACTGATAGCCATGAGGATCAACGCCCCGGAAAAGATGAAGCTGTTCAGCTATATCTCGTCCAATTCGACGTCCATGCTCCTTGTGAACCTGGAAAGGATGATATTCGTAACGAACCATATCAAGGACGCGAACCTGACGGGCAGCTTCACGTACGAGCTCGACGGGGTGAAAAAGATCGTGGAACTGAAAAAGGGGAGTTGCTTCAGGCTGGTACTCACTCCCGAAAAGCTGGCCTCCATCAGGTTCAGCAACATCAGCGGCAACATAATCGCTGCGCGTTCATATACCGCGCCGGTGAGCGAAACGATGCGAACCGACAGCGGCCTGGTAACGATAAAAAGGACATATGAATCAGGCAATGACGGCCCTGTGACCAGTTTCGACCGTTCGGACACCGTCAGGGTGGCATTGACGGTCAAGTTCGGCGAAAATGCACCGGACGGGTACTACGAGGTCACCGATGTGCTTCCCGCCGGACTGAGGTACACCCATGCCTGGTACACGGATGAATGGGGCAGGAACAACAGAATACTGTATTATCCTGATGAAGTCACGGGCCAGAAAGTCGTGTTCGGCCTCCCCTACAGCAAGGCTTATAAAGACAAGGAATACACCATCACGTATTACGCGAAGGCGGTGTCGCCGGGCGCATACACGGCCGACAGTGCAGCCGTACGCCATATTGACAGCGACATCGCCGGTTTCACGCCGACCGGGCGGATAACCGTGAACAGGTAGCCGCGGTCATAAGTGAACATCCCCGGGGCTAACGCAAGCCCCCTGGCTAAAGCAAGCATCCCGGGATAAGCGCGGAAGCAGACAAGGGCCGGCCGGACCGGAAAACCGGCCGGCATGGAACGGAGGCAGACAGGTTGGAAAAGCACACCGCAAAAGTATTATTGATACTGCTGATAATGTTTCTCGTGTCGATCGCCGTGAAGCTGTTCATGTTCACTTCCGGTGCGGCATCGGACATGATCGGCCCGTCTCCGTCCGCAGGACCGCGCCTGGTCACGGAGCCGGCCGTCGATGCTGGCGGCCCGGAGCCGCCGGGCATGGCACGGGAAACGCAACCGGCCGGTCCTGCACAGGAAACACAGCAGCCCACGGGATCCAACATGTCCCAGGCCGACGTCGCCCGGGACGATCCGGCTTCACCAACACGGGAAGGGCAGGCTTCCGAAGTCCCGGACGGGCAGGTCCCGAAAGTCAGGGATGGGGCTGCTCCTGCCGTCCAGGACAGACTGTCCTTCCCAGAAGGGGACCATATAGGCCGGAAAGGCGCCAGTCTCCTCAGGTGCATCCACTATAATGAAAATGATTTCATGTGGTCAGTCAATGACAGGTCGCCGGCCTCAGATCAGCTGTTCGATATAATCAGTGATGCGGACAGCAGGGACGCAGGCGCCGGGACCATCATGGGCGGCGTCGTCCCTCACCACCTGCTGGCCAGGAGGCTGATCGCGGAATTCTTCCGGGAACTTGCCGAAGATCCGCCCGAAACGGTCATAGTGATCGGCCCGAACCACAAGCTCGACGGCATCGGCAAGGTCCAGGTATCTTCGGCGGACTGGGGCACTCCTTTCGGCGTCCTGGAAACGGACACGCGCATAACTGCAATACTGGCTGAAGAATATGGCTCCGCGCATAATGACGAACTGTTCGAGAACGAGCATTCCGTTTCGTCTCTCGTACCTTACATAAAATACTTCCTCCCGGATGCAAAGATCGTACCTGTATTGCTCCACGGGAACCTTTCGCAGAAAGACGCCGTAAAGCTGGGTTCCCTGCTCGGCAGGATAATGTCCGACGATCCTGGCACGATCATGATAGCTTCGATAGATTTTTCACATTACCTCAGCACGCCGGAGGCAGACAGGATGGATATCATCACGTGGAAAGCCATCAGTTCATGGGACCTGGATGCGATCAGCCGGATGGGAAACGACAACCTGGATTCGGTCCCGTCGATGACGGCCATGATGGCCGCAATGGACATGGTATCCGCCAGGAGTATCGAAATGACCGGGCACAACAACTCGTCACGCATTACGAAAAGCGGTTACGATTACACGACCAGCTACTTTACAATGTTTTTCAGAAAGGATATACATGACGGCACATTTCCATAAACTGCGGAGGTTTTTCGGCAGCAAAACGGAGTCGCCGCAAAAAAACTGATTAACATTTTCAGTGTTTACGGGTATAATAAGGCTATAGTAAACTATATCATCAAGAAAGCGAGATCGCGAATACAAATGAGATGGCTTGAAGTAAACAGCTCCAAACCACTGAAAGGCAGGATCAGGATCCCTGGATCCAAGAACAGCTCTCTCGCACTGCTGGCAGCCAGTTGCCTGGCTGATGGACCTGTACATATTTCGAAAATCCCTTGCATTTCAGATATACAAGCCGTATTCAGGATAATGGAAAGCATCGGTGTTTCCATAAGCGGCAGCAACGGATCTTATACCATAGATCCTTCAGGTATTTACACGGCCGAGATCGATCCGGCCCTGTCATCGGCGTTCCGTGCCGCTTATTATTTCGTCGGCGCCCTGCTGGCAAAACACCGCCGGGTTTCCATCGGCTACCCGGGAGGCGACAATTTCGTTTCCCGCCCCATCGACCAGCATATCAAGGGACTCAGGTCCCTCGGAGCGAAAGTGGAGATGTACGAAGACCACTACGTGGTCGAGGCGGATTCGCTCAGCGGAGCGGAGATATTTTTCGACGTTATGTCCTGTGGAGCGACCATCAATGTCATGCTGGCAGCCGTGCTGGCAAAGGGCAGGACTACGCTGTACAATGCCGCAAAGGATCCGGAAGTCGTCGACACCGCTGTTATGCTCAACAAGATGGGAGCCAGGATATATGGCGCAGGCACCGATACTATCAGGATAGTCGGGGTGGACCGCCTTGGCGGCTGTACCCACTCCCCCGCTCCCGACCGGCTCATAGCAGGAGCCTACCTTATCGCGGCCGGTGTCACGGGCGGGGTGATCACCGTTGATGACGTCATACCGAAGCACCTGGAACCATGTATGACAAAACTCTCCGAAATCGGCCTGGTATTCGAACAGACGGAAAACAGCATAACCGTGGACGGCACCGGCAGGATAAAGGCCGCAAGGATCCGTACCGGTAAATACCCGATGTTCGAAAGCGATTTCCAGCAGCCTGTCACCGCGCTCCTCCTTAAAGCGCACGGCAGGAGCATCATATCCGACAGGGTCTACCCGATGCGTTTCAATCATGTCGAACAGCTCAGGAGGATGGGCGCTGATATCGAGGCCATGAACGGCACCGCCCGGATCAACAGCTTCAGGAAGCTCACCGGCACCTGGGTGCATGCCGGGGACATAAGGGCGGGCACGGCACTTGTGCTGGCAGGCCTCATGGCAGACGGGACGACCAGGATCACGGGCGTGGAACATATCGAGAGAGGTTACGAGGATATCGTGAGGGACTTCAGGCAGCTAGGCGCCGATATCTCCCTGGTCACAGGCAGCCTGCCGGGCACGGGCGAGGCAATGATGCTCAATGTCTGACCCTGACCGCTGCAATGCCTGCTCGTCATACGCAGCCGTGGATCACAAAAATCCCGAGGCCGCATAGGCACCCGGGATTTTCTATGTTAAACGGGGACAGAGCCCCGTAGTAGCCTGGGACTTGCCGTGTCCGCGGATCCCCGTCGTCACCTTTCCTCGCCGAATGTCAGGTTGAGGGTCACTTTCCTGCCGTTCCTGTCTACAGTGATGGTCACCGTATCTCCAGGCTTATAGGAGTCCTTTATCCTGTCGAGGTCCTGGACAGTCCTGACGGTCTTGCCGGCCATCGCGACTATTATGTCTCCCCTCCTGATGCCGGCTTTCTCGGCCGCGCTGCCCGCGATCACTTCTGTCACGTATATTCCCTGGGGTATCCCGTAATAGCTGGAATATATGCTCGTTATCTCCCTGCCGGAAATGCCGATGTACGGCCTGCCCCTGACATACCCATATTTTATGAGATGTTCCACCACGGGCCACGCATCGTTTATCGGGATCGCGAACCCCAGGCCTTCGACGCCGGAAGCCGCGATTTTCGCCGAGTTGATACCTATCACCTGTCCCTGCGAGTTCAGAAGCGCACCGCCGCTGTTGCCTTCATTTATCGCGGCATCGGTCTGTATGACGTTCATCGTCCTTCCGTTTATCTGGATGGACCTGTTCAGTGCGCTTATGACTCCGACTGTAACAGAACCCGCGAACTCCATCCCGAGCGGGTTGCCTATGGCCACTGCCAGTTCGCCTACCTCAAGTTTCGACGAATCACCGAGTTCCGCTACAGGAAGGTCTTCCATGTCGATCTTGATCACTGCCAGGTCCGTTTTCACATCTCCGCCCGTGAAAGTGGCCTTCGCTTCCCTTCCGTCGGGCAGGAACACCTCAAGTATGGTCCTTGACGCTGTCCCCTGCTTCGGATCGGCCCCGGATACCACGTGATAGTTCGTCATTATGTATCCGTCCTTGCTGATGATTATCCCTGAACCTTCGCTGACTGAACTGTTGGTGAATCCGAAATAATTGCTCCTTGTACCGGCTATGGTCATCCTAATACCGACGATGGCCGGACCTGCCTTCTTGGCGATAGCGGTCACAGTAGACCCGGCCTGTACGGCAGCGCTTGCCAGGTTATCGGTGCTTCTGCCGGATTGCAGCAAATCACTGCCCGGGAGTTCCGGCGGTGTGCTTTCAGCCGCTCCGTACGCCCCGTCCGCGGCCACGCCTTTCCCGATGTCGCTGCCAGCGGCATTTCCCCCGCTGTCCCTTAGGCCGGTGCCTAAGCCGATCCTGTCCCATCCGCCGGCATCCGTATCGGCCTGCATTTCCGAAACAGACCTGCGGATGCTCTCGAGTTCATCAGTAAATCTATCGTAAAGCACCGTTCCGACTACATAGCCGCTGACCAGCGACGATACCAGTATAAGTGCGATCGTGGACAATACCCTCCGCTTCCCGGAAGGGCGCTTGCTCTGCTGGTAATAATCGTTGTAGTTGAAACCGCTGTACATAGAAAACCTCCTCTCCGCATGCAAATCCAGTGCCGTTCCTGTTTCCAAACTAATATTACCCAAATATTATTACGAATTCTCGAAATTATTTTAAACAAACTGTTAAGATGAAATTAAAAAATTTTTACAATAATAAGGATATGAACCATGGTCGGACAGATAAATCACCTGTCGAAAAGGAGCGACTTGTAAAATGCCAGGTATTCCCTGAGATACGCCGATACCGGCGTGCCGGACGATCCGGCTGCAAGGGCGCGGACTTTCAAGCCGTTCCTTTTCGCCAGCATCCTCGAACGGAATATGTGGTAGTCGTTCGTCACAAAAGTTATCTCGCCTGTAATGCTGCCGTCCCTCTGCTCTATGAGCCTTCTGGAAAACATGAAGTTCTCCATCGTGCTCGAGGATCTTGCTTCCCTGATCATCCTGTTTTCGTCGATGCCGTTTGCGGCAAGGTATCTGTACATCGCCTCGGCTTCAGCGATGTCTTCTCCTTTGCCCTGACCGCCTGAAACGATCACGATCGTATCGGGGTATTTCCTGAGATAGGCAATGCCTGCATCAAGTCTTTGGTACAGCGCTTTTGACGGAGTCTCGCCGTGCAGTTGCGCGCCAAGTATGATAAGGTATTCCGTCTGTGCTTCCGGGTCGGACTTTCCGCCAAAAGTGATCAGTCCCATCACGGCCAGGAACTGAAATGCAAAAACCGCCAGCAGGATGAAAACGGTTTTCCTGGTATTGGTCTTCCTTCTGACCCTGGAAATCACTTTTGCCTCTTTTATAGCTCTCAAGTCAAACCCCCGGTAACAGAAAACTACAGGTGTCCTGACAAAACATCGGCAGTTTTTATTATACCCCATTTCCCATCATTTTTCCACCCGGCGGCTGTCCGCCGTTTGCGTTTCTCTCCCGGCGCATCTGACGTCAATGCCTCGCATCCGGCGTCTATCCGGCGTTTATCCGGCACTGCCCCGGCTTCAGCAACGTTACACCACGGCCGTCACGCATCCGGTCTTTTTACGGTGCTGCGCTCCACGAGCGAAGCAGACAGCAGCAGTTTCTCCCCGGCGCCTCCATTGCCGGAAAGCCTTGCCAGAAGCATGTTTACCGCCCGCCTGCCCATGGACTCCCTCCTCACCCGCATCGTGGTCAGTTCGGGCTCGATATGGGAAGCCCCGCTGATATCGTCAAAACCGATAACGGATACCTCGCCGGGTATGTCGATACCCAGCTGCTTCAAAGCCTTGCACAGCGTGATCGCCGCTGCGTCATTGCAGCAGACGAAGCCGGTCGGGAAGTCCCCTTCCGCCTTTATACGCCGCAGGATCTCCGCCAGATCTTCCGGCAGGATCATTTCCGGGCAGCCTGTCAGGGCGGCACAGTGGCAGGGTACCGCCAGCCCTGCATCCTCAAGCGCTTTCCTGTAGCCCATGTACCTGTCATAAAAGCTCACGGAAGCCTTTATCTCCCCGTAGAAGGCTATGTTCCTGTGTCCGTTCTTTATGAGGTGCCAGGTTGCAACATAGCTGCCGCAATGGTTATCCGTCAGTACACAATCGGCCTCCATGTCGTCGAAGTAATTGTCGACCATGACGACCGGGAGCCCGGTAGTTTTCAGTTTCCGCACCATGTTCCGCCCGACCCTGCCGAGGGTGATTATCCCTGATACCATCCCGTCCCGTATGCAGTTCGGGATCTGGGGGTCTGCCTCGGCCTCGTCATAATAGTGGAGGATCGTGTTCATGTTGTTTTTCTTTGCCTCATCCTCGATACCCATCTGTATGTTGCTGAAAAAGTCGAGAGCGGTCTGCGTGCTCCTGGGGATGACCAGGCACAGGTTCCTGCTTTCGGGTACGTTTTTCCCCAATGATGTGTAAGTATACCCCATCCTGGCCGCCGTTTCGACGACCATCCGCCGGGTCTTCTCACTGATGCCGCCCGCTCCCCGCAGCGCCAGGGATACGGTGTTTTTCGAAACACCGAGTTTTTTGGCTATCGTCGCCATCGTAACCTTATTGGCCATAATACCTCCTGGTCGGTGGAAACTTGCCTGTCACCATTTTACCACTTTACTGGCAACTTGTCATCTGATACTATAATATTACAAATACCAGTTTGTAATATTACGTAAAGGAGGCTGCAGGTATGGGCATAATCGGCAGGCCATTGAAAAACATGCCCTGGGAGGACAAACCGGGCGACTGCAGGGGCTTGGTGTGGAGATACAGCGGCAATCCCATAATAGACCGCAACCCGGCCAGACACTGCGGAAGGGTTTACAACAGCGCAGTGATACCTTATGACAACGGGTTCGTCGGGGTCTTCAGGGCCGACCATACGGACGGCAAGGCAAGGCTCCATTTCGGCCGTAGTAACGATGCGATACACTGGGAAATCCACGATGAACCGATCAGGTGGAAAGATGAAAAAGGAAAGCCGTACGATCCCAATTATGCGTATGACCCCAGGCTCGTGGAGATCGACGGCATTTACTATATAACCTGGTGCACGGATTTTGCAGGGGCTGCGCTCGGTCTCGGCATGACCAGGGATTTCAGGGAATTCATCAGGCTCGAGAATCCCTTCCCGCCCTTCAACAGGAACGGGGTCCTGTTCCCCAGGAAGATAAACGGGAAGTACATGCTGCTCAGTAGGCCCAGCGACAGCGGCCACACGCCCTTTGGTGACATATTCATCAGCGAAAGCGCTGACCTCAGGTACTGGGGCAGGCACAGGCGCGTGATGGCCCGCGGCGGAAGCGGATGGTGGCAGAGCACCAAGATCGGTGCAGGTCCCGTGCCCATCGAGACGGATGAAGGATGGCTGCTTTTCTATCACGGGGTCACCACGACATGCAGCGGCTATGTCTACAGCATGGGCGCCGCCATACTCGACAGGGACAATCCCTCGATAGTGCGGTACAGGTGCGCCGACTACCTTCTGACCCCTGAAATGCCTTACGAAACCACGGGTTTCGTCCCGAACGTGGTATTCCCGTGTGCCACGCTGCATGACGCTGAAACGGGAAGGATAGCTATTTACTACGGAGCGGCTGATACGTATGTCGCACTGGCATTCGCACAGGCGGACGAAGTGATCGGGTACATAAAGAGCCGTTCTGAACTGGTAAACGGCGACGACATCGAATACAGGTGACCAGGGGTGCGGCAATGGTAAGTACTGTCAGTCAGCTCAGGGTCCTGGCCGGGGACGAACTGAGATCGAACATACTGGACTTTTGGTGCAGGCATGCCATAGACAATGAAAACGGCGGTTTTTACGGATACATTTCCGGGGATCTTGATGTGGATACCCTGCATGAGAAGCCATCCGTACTGAATGCCCGCATACTCTGGACATTTTCGGCGGCATACAGGCTGTACGGAGATGAAAAGTATCTTGGAATGGCAGCCCGGGCGTACGAATACATCCGCGACCGCTTCATAAGCCGCGAGCACATGGGTGTATACTGGATGCTCGATCACAGGGGCCTGCCTAAAGATACGAAAAACCAGGTATATGCCAACGCATTCGTCATATACGGCCTGTCGGAGTACTACCGCGCTGTCGGGGACAGTTCCGCGCTGGAACTGGCCGTCGGCCTGTTCAGGTCGCTGGAAAAGCATGCAAGGGATAAAGAACACGGAGGCTACCTGGAAGCGCTGGCCTGCGACTGGTCGCCGCTGGCTGACATGAGCCTGAGCAAAAAGGACATGAACGTGCCCAAATCGATGAATACGCATCTGCATGTCCTCGAGGCCTACACGAACCTGTACAGGGTCTGGAAGCAGGACGAAATCAGGGAAAGCCTGAAGGCGTTGCTTGAGACCGTGATGGACCGCATAGTCGACAGCAGTACCTGGAGTTTCAGGCTCTTCTTCGGTATGGACTGGACCCCATGCGCCGACATCATATCCTACGGCCATGACATAGAAGGAAGCTGGCTGATCCACGAGGCCGCCGAAGTGCTGGGTGACCCCGCTCTCATGGAAAGGGCGGTGAAAACAGCCGTAAACATGGCCGAAAGTGTCCTCGTGAACGGGAGCGACAGGAAGTTCGGCGGCATATTCAACGAAAGGCACGGCAGTGTTTTGGACGACAACAAGGACTGGTGGCCGCAGGCGGAAGCTGTCGTCGGCTTCATAAACGCTTGGCAGCTTACAGGCAAAGGTGCATTCCTGGATGAAGCGCTGAAAACGTGGAGGTTCATCGATAAATATATAGTGGACCGCAAAAACGGCGAATGGCGCAGGGCGGTTTCCCGCAGCGGCGCGCCTCTCGCGGACGATGAAAGGATAAGCCCGTGGAAATGCCCTTACCACAACAGCCGGATGTGCTTCGAGATCATCAGGCGGGCCGCGGGACATGACGGCTGAACGCCAGCACCCGGGGGGATACTATGGCTGAACGCCGGCACACGTGGGGATACCGCCACCCGCAGGGATACGATGGCTGAACGCCGACACCCGCCGGAAGATCCGGTCAGGCCCGGGGTAAGGCGTTGGTAACATCAGGGGCATCAATTCTTATCAGGAGGCAGGAACGGACATGAGCAGTTATTTCAGAAACAGGCTTGACCAACTCATAGCCGGGTACAACAGGACAATCACCCGCAAAAACGAGCCTCTCCCATCAGTCAACGGGATATATGAACGGTTCAGGTACCCGGTGCTTACAAGAGACCACATCCCGCTGTTCTGGAAATACGATCTCAACGAGGAGACGAATCCTTACCTGATGGAAAGGCTCGGCGTAAACAGCGTCTTCAATCCCGGCGCGATAGAGCTTGACGGGAAAATATACCTTGTGGCCCGTGTTGAAGGCTACGACAGGAAATCTTTCTTCGCGGTCGCGGAAAGCGAGAACGGCACGGATAATTTCAGGTTCTGGGATTACCCGGTCATCATGCCTGAAACCGACGATCCGGATATCAACGTGTATGACATGCGCCTGACTAAGCATGAGGACGGTTGGATATATGGCCTGTTCTGTACGGAGCGGAAGGACCCGGACGCACTTCCGGGCGACACTTCCAGCGCGGTGGCGGCATGCGGCATAGCCAGGACACGGGACCTTAAAACGTGGGAACGCCTCCCTGACCTCAGGACAAAATCGCCGCAGCAGAGGAACGTGGTGCTGCATCCCGAGTTCGTGGACGGGAAATACGCATTCTACACGAGGCCCCAGGACGGTTTCATCGAGACCGGGACCGGTGGCGGCATCGGATGGGCCCTTGCCGATGATATCGAAAACGCGTCCATCGACGAAGAGATCATGGTAGACTGCAAGGAATACCATACCATAAAGGAAGTCAAGAACGGCCAGGGCCCGGCGCCGATAAAAACGGAAAAAGGCTGGCTGCATATCGCCCACGGTGTGAGGAACACCGCGGCCGGGCTGCGTTACGTGATCTACGCCTTCCTTTCCGACCTGGAGCATCCCGAGATCGTGACGCACAGGCCCGGCGGCTATCTCATCGCCCCGGAAGGCGAAGAACGGGTGGGAGATGTATCGAACGTGGTATTCTGCAACGGCGCCGTTGCCAGGTCAAACGGCGAACTGCTGATATACTACGCTTCCTCCGACACCAGGGTCCACGTGGCACGTACCACGGTCGACAAAATGCTCGACTACGTGATCAACACGCCGGAAGATCCGCTGAGGTCATATGCCTGCGTGCAGATAAGGAAGGAACTCATCGACAGGAACATGGAGCTGATAAAGTCAGGCAAAATAAAGCTGTCCTGAAACTTACCCGTAAATTGTCCCGGGAATCGCTCCGACAGTTGCCCTGGCGACAATGCCCGAAGCCCTTCTGACAATTGTCCCGGCAGACAGGGCCCGAAGCCATACCGGCAACTGCCCCGGCGATAGTGCCCGGGCTATACCGGCAACTGCCCCGGCGACAGGGTCCGAGGCCGTATCGATAACTGTCCCGGTAACTGGACCCGAAGCCCTGCCAACAGTTGCCCTGGCAGACAGGGCCTGCATACGCAAAAAAGCTGCAACAGCCATAATTCCGGGCTTATGCAGCATTTGCTTCCGGTTTCATATGTTCCTTATCCTGCAATCTTAAGTTCCTCGATTTGTGATCCGGATGCTACTCCGTTCCGCGTTCCGGATGCCGGCTCATTGCTCCGGCTGCGTACTCACTTCTTTACCGTAACGTATATGGCGAACACGTATCCCGTAACTCCCTTGGATGTTTTGACCCTGTACCACCCGTTGCCTTCATCCGAGAGTATCGTGACGGTCTCATTCTTGTAAAGAAGTCCTACTCTCCGCGATGATGTGGTGGGCTTTTCACGCAGGTTGAGCGCAGCAACATTGACGACGCCCGTGAGCTGTGCAGCAGGCTGCTGGTCTGTATTCCCGCCGCTGCTTCCGCTCCCGCTGCCCGGCGGCGAAGTGCCCGCGGCAGATCCTGATTTCAGCGCATTCAGTTCCGCCTGGAGCGACTTGATCTGCTTTTCCTGTTCGGCTATCTTATTGGTCAGTTCATCGTTCTTTTCCAGGAGCATTTGTATCTTGGATGACAATTGCTCGAAAGCGGCATCAACATAGCTTTTGCTTACTATCGGATCCTGGTCCGATCCCGGTATGGCCGTCTGGTTTATGGCAGATACGATATTCAGGCTCAGCGAAATGACCAGGACCAGCATTATCGTTGCCGCTGCGAATTTCGACCTGAATTTCATGACTTGCCCCCTCTTCTTTCGTTTAGCGCTTACACTATCAGCACAATATCATTATAACGCAATATTGGTGATTTTTTGTTACAGAATCCTTAAAAAAAGATGACAATCTGCAAAAAAAGCAATTTATGAACACCGGCCAGCAAGATTTGACGAGCAAATATATCCGAATGGATTATAATTAAAGGCAGCAGGCGTTATAACCAAATACATCCGGTATAACGGCAATGAACACGGAAGATTCGGACATTGCATCTGTCGAAACATTTGGAAGTTACATCTTGCAGGGTACTTGAAGCTACACCAGGCGGAAAATCAGATATAACAGGACGGAGATCAACTGATGCGGAAAAAAACAGCGCTGGCAAAGGGTACGGGAATACCCGGCGGAAGTGTATTCAGGAAAAGATTCCTCAGCATAGCGGTGCCGGTGGCATTGCAGCAATTCCTCACATCGTCGCTGAACCTCACGAACAACATCCTGGTCGGGCAACTCGGCGATGCGAGCGTAGCTGCGGTCGGCCTGGCTAACCAGGTATATTTCATACTCAATGTCGTGCTTTCCGCCATAGGCGGCGGGATATCGATATACATATCACAGTTCTGGGGCAGCCGGAAATACGATCAGATAAAGAAAGTGGTTTCGCTCGGACTTGCCATCACGTGGCTGGCAGCAATGGTATTTTTCATACCGTCGTTTGCAGTTCCGGGATCCATATTGGCGCTGCTTTCAAAGGATACTCTCGTCATCGGACTCGGAAGCAGGTACTTAAGGCCCGCGAGCGTGAGTTTCCTGCTGATGACCTTCTCGATCTGCTTCTCCAGTGCGCTTCGGAGCACAGGAAATGTCAGGCTGCCCCTGGCAGCGAACCTAGCCGGGATAATCGTGAACACTTCGCTCAATTACGTGCTGATATTCGGCAAGCTGGGACTGCCTGCCCTGGGTGTTGCAGGATCGGCATACGCCACGGTCATTGCCCGTTTCACGGAGTCAGCCATCATATTGGGGGCCGTGTACGCATCCCGCAGCGTCGTTTCGATACGGCTGAAAGACCTGTTTGGCATCAGCGCCGACCTGTTCAGGAAATTCTTCGGCACATCCGGAGAGCTCATCGCAAAAGACGGGATATGGGCTTTAGGCACTTCCATCTATATGGCGATATATGCACTGATGAGCACCGAGGCCGCTGCATCCGTCAACATCACCTCAACGATACGCAGCATGACTTTCGTGTTCTTTAACGGCATTTCCACCGCATGCCTGATCATGGTAGGCAACAAGATCGGTGAGAATGATGACGAGACGGCATATAAGTATGCCGTCAGGTTCCTCAGGATAACACTGGCGATCTCGGCCGCTGTCTCGTGCTTCCTGGTCCTTTCAAGGCCGCTGGTGCTGTCGCCTTACAAGGTTTCGGACACTGTAGTCGATAACGCCATGGGCCTCCTGGTCGTGGCAGCCGTGATCATACCGTTCCAGTCCTACGCGAGCGTGGCCATAGTCGGAGCCATGAGAGGCGGAGGCGACATAAGGTTCACCATTTTCCTCGACCTGACCGCCGTCTGGTTCATAGGCATGCCCCTGGCGTGGCTTGGCGGCATGGTGTTCAGGCTCGACATCGTATGGGTCTTCCTGCTGGTAAGCCTCCAGGAAGTGTACAAGGCCGTGATGTGCTTTTTCAGGATACGTTCGAGGAAATGGATCAACAACGTGGTCCGAGGGATATGATGGATGTGGGACTTCGTATCCCGCGTCGTGCCTGATGCCATACCGGTATCCGGTGTGCTGCCCGATGCCATACCTGGTGTCAGGCATGCACGGTACGCCCCGTCCTCTATGCTGCATTTATAAGTGGTCCCGCGACTGTTCATACAGTTGTACCGAGCCGGATCTTTCAGTCGTTTTGTGCCGGTCCTTCAGCCGTCCCCTACCAGTTCTTTCAGCAGCATCCATTTTTCCAGCTTTTTTTCAAAAGCCAGCACATACGCCGGACTCGTGGACGGAAAGTCGAAAAAATGCGTGATGTGGCTTCCGATCCCTTTTCTCCTGACGAAACGGTCATACAGCCTTCGTGCCGGCCTTCCGTTGAAACACACATACCTGATCCCGCTGAAGCGCCTGAAAAAGCTCTCGAAATCGTTAGATTCGGGATTCCTTATATCGCTGTCGCTGCTGCCTTCCCTTTCGCACGCCTTCAGCACGTCCCAGAGGGCGATATGGTGTTCGAGCAGGAATGCCTTTCGAAGTTCATAATCCTCCTCCGGTTCCCGGCCGAAAACGGCGTATATGACCGGCCAGAACGCATTCCGTTCAAATCCGTAATACTGCTGCTTCTTCAGCGACATGACGCCCGGCATGGTCCCGAGTATGAGCACTTTACAGTTTTCGTCAGCGATTGGGTCGAATGAGTATATCTTCATCTGTCCTGCAGCCTCACATCCCACTGTTGACCTCCTGTTCAAGCACGGCCTTCTCAAGCTCGCTCCAGACCTGTTCCCTTCCCTGCCCGGTTTCGGACGAATACGCCGTAAGGCTGATATCCGCCCGGATCCCAAGCGTCTTCCTGATTTCCGAAAGCCTTGCCTGTATCCGGCCCCTGGAGATCTTGTCGGCTTTTGTGGCTATGACCATATGGGCGATCCCGCGGTCCAGTATCCAACTGTACATCAGCCTGTCATCCCCGGTCGGGGTGTGCCTTATATCGACAAGCATGATGACCAGCCTGAGCTGTTTCCTGGTGTGCAGGTAAGTTTCGATCATTCCCGCCCAGGAGGCCTTTTCCTTACGGGATACCTTTGCATAGCCATACCCGGGGAGATCGACTAAATACATGGTATCATCCACGTTGTAGAAGTTTATCCCCCGTGTCTTGCCCGGCTCGGATGAAACCCTGGCCAGGCCCTTCCTGTTGAGCAGCGAATTGATGAGCGAAGACTTTCCCACATTCGACCTGCCGACCAGGGCTATCTCCGGAAGGTCGCCTGCAGGATACTGCTCAGGTTTTATTGCCGTAAGTTCATACCGGGACCTGCTCACAACAAGACTCCTGGTCCCGATGATGTCCCTGCTTCCAGGCCTGTTGGCACCCTTGCCTCCCGGCGTACCGATATCCGCGTTGGCCGTGCGGTCATGTACAGATTTGCCGGTATCAGCTTCCCCGTGCCTGTCCCTTTCAGTATTCACGCTCTTGCCGGTACCAGTTTCATCATACCTGTCCCTTCCAGTGTTCATGCCCTTGCCGGTACCAGTTTCCCTGTGCCTGTCCGTATCAGTGTTCATGCCCTTGCCGGTATCAGTTTCCCTGTGCCTGTCCATATCTGTATCGCCGGATCTGCCGATATGCATCGTGTCTCCCCTCATCTGCTTAATTTGCTGGCTGTCCGTCTTTTTAAGTGAAAGTCGTCGCCCGTTTTTCACCTGAATCTGCCCGTTCTTTCAGCCGAAGGCGACCCGTTCTTTCAGCCGAAGGCCGCCTGTCCTTTCAGCCAAAGGCGACCCGCTCTTTCAGCCGAAGGCCGCCTGTCCTTTCAGCCAAAGGCCTGTTATCTGCGCTCCGGGTGCCTGCCTTCTGATTTGCGGACAGTTTATATTTATTATACTAAAAAAGCCGGTCCGTATAAATGAAAAGCCATTCCTTCCGCTATGGATCGCCGCCAGGGAACCTGTATACCTCGTCTGCCGTGAACATCCACTCGGGCGTGACCAGCGTATCGCCAAAATCCAGCGGATACCACGGATCGCCGTCGCCCTTTGCCGGATTCTTCAGTATATGTATGTCCTGCGCAGGCATGTAGCTCTGGGCGATCAGGAAGACCTTCCTGCCGGTCTCCGGGTCCACGGCCATGTCGACTACAATCACGCAATGCCCGGGACTGCCTCCCCTGAGGAACACGTCGCCCGGCTGCAATTCATCCGCATCTATCCTATCCATCTCCTGTGAGAGGGACAGCGTCCCTGCATATGTGAATACCACGTCAAGGTACTTCCTGAAGGATCCATAACTCGCATCCCTGCTCTCCTGCTCCACCCACCGGGCCTCATTCCCCGAAACCCTGATCCTGTATCCTTCCATCCACTTTTTGTACTCAGCGTTGAAACCGTTGGTGAAATTGAAATGTATCCGGTCGTAAAAACTGAAAAATGTTTCGGCGGGCAATGGTGTTGGAAACAATAAGTGATGC
>ERZ773359.1769-NODE-1769-length-29038-cov-53.107339_pt1 | contig 29038 bp, 26 predicted proteins | sample MGYA00374955_ERZ773359 | MGnify/ENA primary metagenome ERZ773359 (study PRJEB29098, sample SAMN04486028) | biogas fermenter metagenome | study: EMG produced TPA metagenomics assembly of the Biogas fermentation microbial communities from Germany - Plant 4 DNA1...
ATCAAGCATTATTTAAATTATTTACGTGCACTTCTATTTAAGGTATACTTTAAATATATATGGGTACTTTTAAAACGAGGAGGAGATTTTATGGAAAATAATAAAACTTTAATGGTTATAGATGGCAGCAGTTTAATACATAGGGCTTTTTATGCCTTACCTCTATTATCTACTAAAAGTGGGTTATATACTAATGGAGTTTATGGATTTTTAACTATGTTATATAAAATTCAGGAGGATTATGACATAGATTATATATGTGTTGTTTTTGACAAAAAAGGTCCAACTTTTAGACATGAAATATTTGAGTCATATAAAGGGCATAGAGAATCTACCCCTGATGAGTTAGCACTTCAGTTTCCAATTGCAAAGGAGATACTGTCTATAATGAATATAGTCCAATTAGAATTAGAGGGCTATGAGGCAGATGATATTGCAGGAACCTTATCTAAACTTGGAGAAGACAATGGATTGAATGTAATCTTAGTTACAGGTGATAAGGACTATTTGCAACTAGTTTCAGATAAGACCAAGGTGTTAATTACCAGAAAAGGTATTACTGATATAGTTGAATACAATGAAGAAATTTTCATTAAAGAATATGGTATAACTCCAACACAGTTCATAGACTTAAAAGGACTAATGGGAGATAAGTCAGATAATATTCCAGGAGTACCAGGAATTGGAGAGAAAACTGGAATTAAATTATTAAAAGAATTTGGTACTATAGAGAATCTTTATGACAATATAGATAAAATAAATGGGAAAAAGAGAAAGGAAACCTTGCTGGAAAATAAGCAATTGGCTTTCTTAAGTAAAAAGCTTTCAAAAATAATAAGAAATGTTCCTTTAGATATATCCCTTGAGGAATTAAAGGTTAAGGAACCAGATTTTGAGAAGCTTGTAGAGGTATATAAAAAGCTAGAGTTTAATAGTTTATTATCTAAGCTACCTAATATAGAAGATGTAGATACTTATGATGAAGATATAAAACTAGAATATGAAATTATTGAAAATAGTAATTTTACCAAAATTACTGATGAAATTGAACAATACAAAAAGTTATATTTTAAATTTTTATTTGAAGATGATCATTATATAAAAAGTAAATTAATTGGAATAGGGCTTAAGACAGATAATAACTTTACATATTATGTTGATTTTAGCAATAATGATATAGAAAAGTTTAAGAATACATTTAAGAAATATTTTGAATCTAGTGAAATAGAAAAATATGGGCATGCAATCAAGATGGATATATATGCACTACTAACTTTAGGTATAGATATACAAAATATAGCCTTTGACACTATGATAGGCCAATACCTTATTAATCCTTCCCAATCAAGTTACTCTATAAATGAGCTTGGCAAAGAGTATTTGAACTACTATGGTATAGAAATTGAAAAGCTATTAGGTAAGGGGAAGAAGAAAAAATCTTTCAAAGACATATCCTTAGATAAGAGGGCTGAATATATGTCATCTTTTCTTAATATAGTTTACAAGGTAGTCCATCCAATAATGGATTTATTAGAAAAGCAAAATATGGTTCAATTATATTATGATGTTGAACTACCCTTAACACAAGTATTGGCAGATATGGAGTTTAATGGATTTAAGGTTGATTTAGATGTGTTAAATAGATTGAAAAAGGATTATGAAATGGAAATTTCAGATCTTACTGAAGAAATATATGAATTGGCTGGAGAAAGGTTTAATATAAATTCTACTAAGCAATTGGGAGAAATACTTTTTGATAAATTAAATTTGCCTGTTATAAAAAGGACAAAAACTGGATATTCAACTGATGCAGAAGTACTGGATAAATTAAGAGGCCACCATGAAATAATAGATAAATTATTAAGATATAGGCAAATTGTAAAACTTATGTCAACATATATTGAAGGTTTAATCAATGCAATAGATAAGAATACAGGAAAAATTCATTCTACTTTTAACCAAACTGTTACTAATACAGGGCGAATAAGTAGCACAGAGCCAAATCTTCAAAATATACCTATAAAAACAGAAGAAGGAAGGGAAATAAGAAAAGCATTTGTAGCTGAAGCAGGGTATGTGTTAGTTGATGCAGACTATTCTCAAATAGAATTAAGAGTACTAGCCCATATTTCACAAGACCCCAAGCTTATAGAAGCTTTTTATGAGGATGAAGATATTCATACTAAAACTGCATCAGAAGTGTTTAAAGTTCCAAAGGAGGAAGTCACTCCTCTATTGAGAAATAGAGCAAAAGCTGTAAATTTTGGAATTATATATGGAATTAGTGACTATGGCCTTTCAAGGGATCTAAATATATCCAGGAAAGAAGCAAAAGAGTATATAGACAACTATCTTGATAATTATAAGATGGTAAAAAAATATATGGAAGACATAGTCAAAAAGGGAAGAGATGAAGGGTTTGTAGAGACTATTTTAAATAGAAGAAGATATATTCCAGAGCTTAAATCTAGAAATTTTAATGTTAGAAGTTTTGGGGAAAGAGTTGCTATGAATACACCTATTCAAGGTAGTGCTGCAGATATAATCAAGGTGGCAATGGTTAAGGTATATAAGGAGTTAAAAAGGAGAAATCTAAAATCTAAATTGATATTACAGGTACATGATGAATTAATTATTCAGGCTCATAGAGATGAAGTAGACTTGGTGGTAAATATTGTAAAAGATATAATGGAAAACTCCGTAAAACTTGACATCCCCTTAAAAGTAGACCTAAAAGTAGGTGAAAATTGGTATGGTTCAAATTAAACAAAAAATAATTGGATTAACTGGAGGTATAGCTTCTGGCAAATCTACAGTGTCTAATATAATTAAAAGCTTGGGATATAGAGTTATAGATGCAGATATTATATCTAGAGAGGTTGTAGAAAAAGGTAAGGCTGCATATTTAGGGGTTGTAGAACATTTTGGACAAGATATTTTAGATGAAGATGGTAATATTGATAGAAAAAAGTTAGGAAACATTATATTTAATAATCCTGTTGAAAGGGAAAAGCTTAATTCTATTGTTCATCCCTATATACTAGATTCAATTAAGGATTGTATAAAAAAAGATAAAAAAAGTACATTAATATTTGTAGATATACCTTTACTTATTGAAGTGCTTGATAGCTTAAAAATAAAGGGAATAGAGTTTGATGAAATTTGGTTAGTCTATGTTGATGAAAAAACTCAATTAGAAAGATTAATAAAAAGAGATAATATTACTAAGGAAGAAGCAATAAAGAAGATAAGAGCACAAATGTCTATGGATGCTAAAATAAAATATGCAACTAGGGTGATTAACAATACGGGAACTAAAGAAGCATTAGAATTTCAGGTAAAAAAAATGGTTAGGGAAGTCATATAAATTTGGAGGGTTTATTTTGTACTATATAACTGGCAAAGGTTTCAAGAGACTTATTATATTTTTTCTAATAGTTTTAATATCTATTTTTACAATTTACTCATATTTTTTGATTAACTACCCATTAAGCTACCAGATATATATTAGCAAGTATTCAAAGGAGTTTAATGTAGATCCTTATTTAATTGCAGCTATAATTAATGTAGAAAGCAAATATGATAAATATGCAATGTCTAGTAAAGAAGCTAGGGGGCTTATGCAAATTGCACCAATTACAGGGAAATGGGCAAGTGAAGAGTTAAACATAGAAGATTTTACATTAGAAGATTTATTTGACCCTGAGTTAAATATAATGGTAGGAGCCTGGTATTTAAATATTTTAAGTAAAGAGTTTGATAACAATCTTCAGCTAATTTTAGCTGCATATAATGCGGGGAGTGGAAATGTAGTTAAATGGCTTCAAAATGAAATATATTCGGAAGATGGGAAAACTCTAAAAGAAATACCTTTTACTGAAACTAAGGAGTATGTGAAAAAGGTTGAAAACAATATCAAAATATATAGGCTTCTTTATGAAAATGAATTTAAAGATTATGTATCTTATAATGAAAACTATTTAATTATACTTGTTAATAATTTAAAAAAGGTACTAAAAAGCTTTGTAATGTATAAATAGTAGGAGGGACGGTTGTTGAAAAGTAGAAAAATATTAGGAATATCAATTGTACTACTAATTTTAATATTGCTTACTGGATGTGAAGGTAATATGGAAAATCTTCAAGGAAGCTATGAAACTAATTTAGATGATATAGACCAATATGAACCAGAGTATGGGGGAGAAATTGTTCTACCTGTTACAAATATTAATTCCTTAAACCCTCTCATAGTTAATAATAAAAGTTATTACTATTTTAGCAAGCTTATATTTGAAAGTTTATTTGAATATGATGAAAATTTTAATATTGTAAACCAATTAGTAGAAAGCTATTCTTTCAAAAATAATAATACAATAAATATAAAATTAAAGGATAATATTCATTGGCATGATGGTGAGAAATTAACAGCTTATGATGTAGCTTTTACCATTAATGCCATTAAATATTCAGATGATAATTCAACTTACAAAAGGCTCTGGAAGGCATATGTTGGTAATTTTAATGGATATAATTTAAATAATTTTATGGAACCTATTGTAATAGATGAATTAACCCTAGACATAGTTTTTGGATTTGAATTTAGCCATATGTTAGATGTATTAACTTTTCCAGTTATACCTAGACATATTTTTGTAGATAATGCTGAAAATAAGAAAGCTTATGAAAGGGCATTGGATGTAGATGACTATGTTCCTATTGGTACTGGACCTTATAAATTTGTAAGTTATGAAAAGTATAAAAAAATTCAATTAGAAGCTAATGAAAATTATAGAGAAGGAAGACCATATATAGATACTGTAATTGGGATGATTTTAGACGATAAAGAATTAGCCTTAATCGCCTTTGAAACAGGAAGAATAGATTTAGCTTTTTCTGAAGGTGTTGATTGGGAAAAGTATGCCCAAAATAAACAAATAAACATAATTGAATATATATCCCAAAATTATGAATTCTTAGGCTTTAATTTTTCTAGTGAAGCTTTTTCCAAATATGGACGAAGATTAAGAAGGGCTATTGCTTATGGTATTAATAGGCAAGAAATAATAGAAAATGTATATTTAGGACATGCTACACAAATAGATGTACCAATACACCCTAATTGCTGGCTTCTTTCTGATGAAGCAAATATTTATGGTTATAATATTGATATGGCAAAAAAAGAACTTGAAAATATGGGATGGAAGGACGTAGATTCTGATGGCTATTATGAAAATGCAGAAGGTAATGATGTTGTATTAGCCCTTACAACTAATTCCTACAACAATTTAAGGCTTAAAACAGCAGATATTATTGTGGAAAATTTGAAAGAAGTAGGAATTCAAGTTATAAAGGATTATGAAGAAAATATACCGGATAATTTAACTGAAGAAGATAAAGAAAATCAATGGATAGAATTAAATGAAAAACTAGGGCAGGGAGACTTTGATATGGTATTGTTAGGCTGGAATTTATCCCCAATTCCAGAATTATCTTTTGCTTTTCACTCATCCCAAATTGAATCAAATACTAACTTTATAAGATATAGTAGTGAGAAAATGGATAAGGCTTTATTTGAAGCGTATACCGCTTCAAATTTAGAGGACAAGCTTAATGCTTACAAGGACATTCAAGGGATTTTTCTTGAAGAATTGCCTTATGTAAGTTTATATTTTAAAAATGAAGCATTGCTTATAAATAGCAAAATAAAGGGTGATATAGATCCAACTTTTTATGATTTATACAGAAATATTGAAAAATGGTATATACCCAAGGATTTACAGCAAGAAAAAGTTGATAATAAATAGAATTTAATTTATAATATATATCGGAGAAGAAAATAAGATAAGATGCAGGGGTGGTGGAACAGGTAGACACGCATGTTTGAGGGGCATGTGCTTGTATAAAGCGTGAGGGTTCGAATCCCTTCCCCTGCACCACCATATCATATACAGTCTTGTATATGATATTTTTTTGTTTAAGAAGGTGAAATTTAATGAGTAGATCAATTATTCATATAGATATGGATGCATTCTATGCATCTATAGAACAGAGGGATAATCCTAATTTAAAAAATAAACCTGTAATTATTGGAGGAAATAGTAAAAGATCAGTTGTATGCACTGCTTCTTATGAAGCACGAAAGTATGGTATACATTCAGCTATGCCTATTGCAAAGGCAAAAAGACTATGTCCTAAGGGTATTTATTTGCCAGTTAACATGGACAAATATAAAAAGGAATCAAGAAAAATTATGAATATACTAAGAAGGTATTCAAGTATAATTGAACCATTGTCTATCGATGAAGCTTTTATGGATGTAAGTGGAAAGGATGCCCTCTATATAGCGAAAAAAATTAAAGAGGATGTAAAAAATGAACTTCAGCTAACAGCATCTGTAGGTATATCAATAAATAAATTTGTGGCAAAACTAGCTTCTGATGTGAAAAAGCCAGATGGATTGACTATTATAAAAAAGGAAGATATAATTGACTTTCTTAAGCCTTTGCCTGTTTCCCGGCTTTGGGGAGTAGGACCTAGAATGGAAAGAGAACTTAACAAACTAGGCATATACACAATAGGAAATTTACAAAAGTACAATTTGGATATTTTAATAAATAAGTTTGGGAAAAGGGGAAAGGAAATTTATCTTTTTTCCTTTGGAATAGACAACAGACCCGTTGAAACTCAATTAATCAGTCAATCAATAGGAGAAGAAGAAACATTTTTGGAGGATTTAAATGATATTGATGTTTTATGTAGAAAACTTAAGTTATTTGCAAGAAATTTGTCAAACAAGCTAGTAAAAAAGGGTTTTCTTGTTAAGACCGTAACAGTAAAAGTAAAGTATTCAGATTTTATAGTAGAGACTAGAAGTTTTACCTTTAGCATTCCAACCTATGATTACAATATTATTTACGAAACCAGTAAATACTTATTAATTAACAAATTTGATCTTAAAAAAAGTATAAGACTATTAGGGCTTAGTGTTTCAAATTTAATATATCCCAATGACCCAATACAATTAAGTTTTAAAATTTAAATTAAAAAAAATTGTCAATCGCGTTAAAATAATAACAATAGCCCTAGGGGGTATACTTATAGGGAAATTAATGATATAATAACTTATAAATTGTAATGCAATATTTTTAATATATAAATATAGTAGTCTATTATATTTAATAATTATTATTTTTATTTTAATTTTATAAATTGTAATTAGAAATTATAAAAAAGAGGTGGAAAAGAATGAAGTTAGAAAATCTCACTTTTAAGGGTGGGGTAAATGTACCACATTATAAGGAATTAACTGAGGGTCTTTCCATAGAAAAAGCAAAAGAACCGGAAATAGTCTATATTCCCCTACATCAACATACTGGTGCGCCTTGCGAACCCATTGTTAAAGTAGGAGATTCTGTAAAAGTAGGACAAAAAATTGGACAATCTGAAGCCTTTGTATCAGCTCCTGTACATTCTTCAGTTTCAGGAGTGGTAAAAAGTATTGAAAATATGCCAACTCCAACAGCACAAAATGTAAAGTGTGTAGTGATTGAATCAGATGGCAAGAATGAACTACATGAATCTGTTAAACCAAAGGGAGATTTGGAAAATTTAACTCAGAAAGAAATTCTTGAAATTATAAAGGAAGCAGGAATAACTGGAATGGGTGGTGCTGGTTTTCCAGCTCATGTGAAGTTGTCTCCTCCCCAAGATAAGAAAATTGACACTATTTTAATTAACGGTGCAGAATGTGAACCTTATATTACTGCTGATCACAGGATTATGGTTGAATATCCAGAAAAAATAGTGTTTGGACTAAAAGCAATAATGAAGGCTGTTGGAGTAGATAGAGGAATTATAGGTATTGAAAAGAATAAACCTGATGCAATTTTAGCTATAAAGGAAGCAATCAAGAATGAACCAAATATACAAGTTGCAACACTAAAGGTAAAATATCCACAAGGTGATGAAAAAAGGCTCATAAATGCTATTTTAGGCAGGGTAGTTCCTTCTGGAGGACTACCAATGGATGTTGGGACAATTGTATGTAATGTATCAACTACAAAAGCAATTGCAGAAGCAGTTTTAGAAGGAAAACCTTTATATGAAAGGGTCGTAACTGTTACAGGCAAGGGAGTTAAAGAACCAAAGAATTTATTAGTAAAAATAGGTACACCATTTAAAGATTTAATTGAACAATGTGGTGGTTTTGCAGCAACTCCAGGCAAGATTATATCTGGTGGTCCTATGATGGGAATTAGCCAGTATACAATGGATGTGCCCATCATAAAGGGTACAAACGCTATTTTAGTTATGACAGAGGAAGAAGCTAAACCAGAAAAAGTATATCCATGTATTAAATGTGGTAAATGCTTAGAAGTATGCCCTGTTAGACTGCAACCGCTATATGTTGGAGGATATGCTATTAAAAAGAACTTTGATAAAGCAGAAGCATATAATGCCCTTGATTGTGTTGAATGTGGAGCATGTTCATATATTTGTCCTGCTAAAAGACCTTTAGCTGAGTCCATTAGGTTAGCAAAAAGAGAAATAATTGCTAAAAGGAAATCAAAATGATAGGAGGAAATGAAATGGATGGAAAAGTAGTAGATACTTCTAAAGCTTATGAAGTTGCTTTGGAAAATGAATTATTAGTTACCTCATCTCCTCATATTAGATCAGGTGAAACTGTACAGAGGATAATGCTAGATGTAATAATAGCCCTTACTCCAGCTATTATAGGAAGTGTTTACTTTTTTGGGATTAACGCTTTAAAATTAATATTGATATCGGTAGCATCCAGTGTGTTTTTTGAAGCACTTATTCAAAAGATGTTGAAAAAGCCTATTACTATTGATGATTTATCAGCAGTGATCACTGGAATATTACTGGCATTTAATTTACCGGCAAGTGCACCATGGTGGTTGCCAATTATGGGATCCGCTTTTGCAATTATAGTAGTTAAGCAATTATTTGGGGGCCTAGGTTCTAATTTTATGAATCCAGCTTTAGCTGGAAGAGCTATGCTACTTACATCATGGCCAGCCCATATGTCTACATTTACTGGAACAAGACCGGATGTTGTAGCTACAGCTACACCTCTTGCAATAATGAAATATGGAATGAGTCCAGATGGTGCTGCATCTGCCACAGCATCTGCAACTACATCTGCAACTATTGAGGCAGTAACATCAGCAACAAGTGCTCAAGGAGCAGAATTACCGGAATTAATTGATATGTTTATTGGTAATATTCCAGGGGCTATTGGAGAGACATCAGCCTTATTATTGCTAATAGGAGCAGCTTATTTGATTATTAGGAAGGTTATTGATTGGAAAATACCAGTATTTTATATTGCTACTACCTTTGTATGTTTGGTGTTATTTGGTGTAGAATCTGAATTTTTACCATACCATATATTAGGTGGTGGATTAATCCTAGGTGCATTTTATATGGCAACAGATTATGCATCATCTCCTGTAACCCCTATAGGAAGAATTGTATTTGCTATAGGCGCAGGCTTTTTAACTGCCCTTATAAGGGTTAAAGGAGGCTATCCAGAAGGAGTGTCTTATTCAATATTGTTAATGAATGTTGCAACTCCATTGATTGAAAAATTTACAAAGCCTAGAGTTTTTGGAGGTGCTAAGTAGATGAATGAAATTGTTAAGTTAGGATTGACATTGTTTATAATAACTACTATTGCTGCAGGATTATTAAGCGTTTCTAATGCCATAACTGCAGATAGAATAGCAGAGTTAGATAAAATAATGAACGATTTAGCTATGCAAGAAGTATTAGAAGGTGCGGAAGAATTTAAACCACTGGATGAAGATAAGTTTAATGATTTTAAAAGTGCAAATTCTAATGTTATAGAAGTAAATGAAGGATATGATTCAAGTTCAAATCTTGTAGGACATACCATTAAAGCTAATACTAGAGGCTTTGGCGGAGAAATTGTCTTTATGATAGGTATATCCACTGATGGAGATATTACAGGAATTAAGATATTAACACATGAAGAGACACCAGGACTTGGTGCAAATGCAGAGAAAAAATATTTCACAGACTCTTTTAAAGGTAAACCAGTATCTACACAATTAGTATCAGCAAAAAATCCGCAAGCAGAAAACGAAGTTCAAGCAATTACCAGCGCTACAGTAACTACAAATGGTATAGTTAATGGTGTAAATAGTGTTCTTGAAGCATATAATACTACATTTTCTAATTAGTCGTGCAGGAGGTGTGAAAATTGAAATTATCTAAAGTATTTTACAATGGGCTTATAAGGGAAAATACTATATTTGTTCAGGCAATTGGTTTGTGTGGTCTATTAGCCGTAACTACTTCAGCAATAAATGGTTTAGCCATGGGTATAGCAGTTATAGCTGTTACTGTTGGTTCAAATTTTGTTATTTCATTGTTAAGAAAGGTAATACCGGATAAAATTCGTATTCCAGCATTTATAGTTGTTATAGCAACATTTGTAACTGTAGTACAGATGTTTATGAAGGCATATACACCAGATTTAGATAGAGCTTTAGGTATATTCATTCCCCTTATAGTAGTTAACTGTATGATATTGGGTAGGGCTGAAGCTTTTGCATCAAAATATGGCATTTTACCTTCAATAGTCGATGGATTAGGAATGGGTTTAGGTTATACATTAGCAACTACTACATTAGGAATTATAAGAGAGGTAATAGGTGCAGGAAGTCTATTTGGAATACAACTTTTTGGACCAAATTTTGAGCCAGCCTTAATTTTTATAATGCCACCCGGAGCATTTATCATACTTGGAATACTTATGGGATTTTTTAATTATTTTAGAAGGAAAAAAGAATCTGAAGGTATAAAGGGGGCAACTCTAGATGAATTTATTTACAATATTGATTAGTACCATTTTTATAAATAACTATGTGTTTGCACAATTCTTAGGTATATGTCCATTTCTTGGAGTTTCAAATAAAACAGAAACTGCTGCAGGAATGGGTGTTGCAGTTACCTTTGTTGTAACTCTGGCTTCAGTTATTACCTATGTTATTCATCACTATATATTAGCAAAGCTTGGACTTGAATACTTACAAACAATAGTATTCATATTGGTTATTGCTGCCCTGGTTCAACTTGTAGAGATGTTTCTTAAAAAGAGCAGTCCTGGATTATATAGGGCATTAGGTGTTTACCTACCACTTATAACAACTAATTGTATTGTTTTAGGAGTTGCTATTTTAAATATTGACATGAATTATAATATTATTGAAACCATAGTAAATGCACTCGGTGCATCTATTGGATTTGCCATAGCTTTACTTCTTATGGCAGGCGTTAGAGAAAACTTTGAGTTAGCTGATATACCAAAACCATTACAAGGTTTTCCAATCTCATTAATAACTGCTGGTCTTATGTCTATAGCCTTTTTAGGCTTTAGTGGACTTGTATAGGAGGCGATAGTATGACTGCAATTTTATATCCAATCGTTGTATTAGGAGGATTAGGACTTTTATTTGGAGTAAGCTTAGGTTTTGCATCTAAGGTTTTTGCTGTTGAGACAAACCCATTGGTAGAGGCTATTAGGGAAGTATTACCAGGAGCAAACTGTGGTGCTTGTGGATATCCTGGATGTGATGGTTGTGCAGTTGCTATGGTAGAAGGGAAAGCACCCGCTAGTGCATGTAGTGTTGGAGGACAATCAGTAGCAGAAAAGGTGGCTAGTATTTTAGGAGTTGAGGTAGGCGAAATAAATAGGCAAGTTGCCACTGTATTATGTCAAGGAGATTGTAGCAAGGCAAAGAATAAATATAAGTTTGCTGGATTAAGGGATTGTAGGTCACAAAATATATTGGCTGGAGGAAGCAAATCTTGCTCATATGGTTGTTTAGGATGTGGTACTTGCGTAGATGTATGTGATTATGATGCTATACATATAGTAGAAGGAGTTGCTATAGTAGACAAAGAAAAATGTGTTGCATGCAAGGCCTGTATAGATGTGTGTCCAAAGAATATTATCGAACTTGTTCCTTATGAGAGTGAAGTAATAGTAAAATGTAAAAGCAATGATCCTGGTAAAGTTGTTAGAGCAAATTGTAGCATTGGCTGTATAGGATGCAAGATTTGTGTAAAGAATTGTCCTGAAGATGCATTTTCCTTTGAAAACTTCTTGGCAAAAATTAACTATGAAAAATGCACTAACTGTGGAATATGTGTTGAAAAATGCCCAACAAAAGCTATTTTTTCAGATATTGAAAAGGTTAGTTTAAAAGCACAGTAAAAGAGCCTAAATTTGGGCTCTTTTATTTTTTTATAGATTATTTTATAATATATAGAGTAATTAATCCACTAAATTGTAACTTGTAAATGAAAAGTAATAATGATAAACTTATTATGATGTAAAGAAGTAACTTGTTTGAGGGGGAAAAATTTGACTAAAGGTGATAAGATATTAATTTTTACTGTTCTTATAGTCAATATTTTGATATTGATATTTATAAATCCATCACTATTTAATTATGAAGAAAAATATATTAGTATACAAGTTAATGGTGAAGAAATAAAAACCATATTTTTTGACGATGACATGATAGGAAAAACTATACCAATAGAAACAGAATTTGGATACAATCTTATTGAAATTGGAGATGGCAAGGTAAGAGTAATTGAAGCGGATTGCCCTGACAAGCTTGATGTTAAACAAGGTTATATATCAGAAGTTGGAGAGGTTATTGTATGTTTGCCTAATAGGTTAGTTATAGAAATAAAGGGCACTGGTGTAGAGACTGAAATTGATGGTATTAGTAGGTAGAGAGGAATAGATATGAAAGGATTAAGAAGATTAATTTTTTTAGCATTATTAGTGGCAATAGGATTGGTGTTGGGTATTGTAGAGTCAATGATGCCTTTACCCTTTATTGCACCAGGAGCAAAACTAGGCCTATCTAACATCGTGATACTTATAACCTTAGTAGTATTTAGTTATAGGGATGCTTTGGTTACTGGTATGTTAAAATCTATATTATTTACCCTAGTTACAGGTAGTGTTACCAGTTTATTCTATAGTTTATCTGGTTCTATATTAAGTTTAATGACCATGTATCTTATCTATACCTATTTTTCAAATATATTCAGTTTAATTGGTGTCAGTATATTTGGTGCAATGGCTCACAATTTTGCACAGGTGTTGGTAGCAAGTTTAATGTTAGGAAATATAAAGATTTTTTCCTATCTTCCTATTTTGCAATTAACAAGTATATTTACAGGATATTTTGTGGGTCTTACTTCAAATTATGTGGTTAAACATATGCAAAAATCAATAGATAAGATATTTCATTAAAAAGTTAAGGTGATATCATGGTTAAAATAGTTCTTGCATCATCTTCCCCAAGACGAAAGGAATTGTTACTTAAATACAATATTGATCCAATCATAGTTAAGGCAAATATAAAAGAAAAGACTTATGAAGAGGAAAAACCAGAACAGGTAGTCATGGCATTAGCCTTTGAAAAAGCTAATGATGTTGCAAAAAGATTTAATAATGGAGAGATTGTATTAGGTGCAGATACTGTTGTTGCTTGTGAGGGGAAAATTCTTGGCAAGCCTGAAGACGAATATGATGGAATTAGAATGATTGAATTTTTAAATAACAGAGAACATGAGGTAATTACAGGTATATGCCTTATAAAGGCTGGAACCAATATAAAAATAATTGATTATGAAAAGACTATTGTAAAGTTTAGGAATTTATCTGATAAAAAAATAAAAAAATACATTGAGACAGGTGAATATATAGATAAAGCTGGAGCATATGGTATTCAAGGATTTGGAAGTTTACTTATAGAATATATACATGGATGCTATTTTAATGTTGTAGGGCTTCCAGTCAGCAAGCTTGATTTTTTATTGGAAAAGCACTTTAATATAAGTTTATTATAATTATATAGGTGATTATAGTGGATATGAATGATAATGCTTATAAAAGCTATACTATTAAAGATTTACCCTTAGAAGAAAGACCAAGAGAAAAGTTGGTAAAGTATGGTGTTGGGGCATTATCTAATGCTGAACTAATTGCTATTATTATCAGAACTGGTTACAAAGAAGATACAGCTATAGACCTAGCTAACAGACTACTAAGTATAGATTGTACAGGCATAAAGTTTTTATCTCAAGCTACTGTAGAAGAACTAACAAAAATTAAAGGGATTGGCTATTGTAAAGCAGCCCAGATAATTGCTGCCATAGAATTAGGGAAAAGGATATCTAGTTATGGAGTAGGCTCTAAACTTAAGGTTGATTCGCCCCAAGTTGTAGTGGAACTTCTTATGGATGAGATGAAATATTTTAATAAAGAGCATTTTAGAATAGTTCTATTAAACACCAAAAATCAAATAATAAGTATTGAGGAGATATCAGTTGGAAATTTAAATTCATCTATTGTACATCCGAGAGAAGTTTTTAATATTGCTATTAGGAGAAGTGCAAATTCCATAATATTAGTTCATAATCATCCTAGTGGAGATTCTACCCCCAGTAAGGAAGATATAAATATAACCTATAGACTTGTAGAAGTAGGTAATATTATAGGAATAAAAGTATTAGACCATATAATTATTGGTGATAATAATTATATGAGTTTTAGAGACAAAAATATAATATAAGCAATACTTTAGCTGTAGAAAGGAGCAAATTACATGGGAATCTTTGGTATGTTTTCAAAAGATCTAGGTATAGATTTAGGGACTGCAAATACATTGGTATACATTAAAGGGAAAGGAATAGTTATAAGAGAACCTTCAGTAGTTGCTATTCAAACTGAGACAAAAAAAGTTTTGGCTGTTGGTGAAGAGGCTAAAAGAATGATAGGAAGAACTCCAGGAAATATAGTAGCAATTAGACCATTGAAAGATGGCGTTATTGCTGATTTTGATATTACTCAAAATATGCTCAAATATTTTATAAAAAAAGCTCTTTCAAACCGTTTTTTATTCCAACCAAGAGTAGTTATATGTGTACCAAGTGGAGTAACTGAGGTTGAAAAAAGGGCTGTAGAAGAAGCAGCTATTAATGCAGGGGCAAAAGATGCTTATTTAATTGAGGAGCCCATGGCTGCAGCCATAGGTGCAGGATTGCCTGTGCAGGAACCAACTGGAAGTTTAGTAGTTGATGTTGGTGGAGGGACAACAGAAGTTGCTGTAATATCTTTAGGAGGTATAGTTACTAGTAAATCCATAAGGGTAGGTGGAGATGAATTAGATGAATCAATTATTAACTATGTAAAAAAGGAGTATAGTCTCATGATTGGGGAAAGGACTGCAGAAGAGGTTAAGATAACAATTGGCTCAGCAAATGAAAACAATAAGGAAACAAAGATGAATATAAGGGGTAGGGATTTAGTTAGCGGCCTTCCTAAGACAATTGAAATATCATCAAAGGAAATTAGAGAGGCCATGAAAGAGCAAATATATGGAATATTAGAAGCTATTAAATCAACCTTAGAAAAAACACCACCTGAGTTAGCTGCTGATATAATGGAATCAGGTATAATGCTAACTGGGGGAGGAGCTTTGCTTGATGGATTAGATAAATTAATTGCTAAAGAGACTGGAATGCCTGTTAATATTGCAGATAATCCATTAGATTGTGTTGCAATAGGAACTGGGAAAGCACTTGATAGTATTGATATATTAAGAAAAACTATTGCACCTGGTAAAAAACGAATTGGATAAGTGGTGGTAATTTATGCTCTTTTTTAAAAAGTACAAAAATAGAATGATAGTATCTTTGATTGCTATCATTCTTATTGTTATTATAGGGGTTACAAATAGTGAAAGATTGAAACTAACAGCTATGGAAAGGTTTTTGGGAAATGCATTTTCACCTATACAAAAGTTTATATTTAGTATAGGTAGGAATGTTTATGAATTTTTTGGCTCAATTAAAAATATATCTAATCTTATGGAAGAAAATGAAGAACTTAAGTTAAAAGTAGCAAAATTAGAGGAAGAAAATAGGAGATATGAAGATTTAATAGGTAAAAGCGAATATATAATTAATGAAAAAAAATTACTAGAAAGCACCAATTATAAATTGATTCCAGCACAAGTTGCAGGAAAAGAACCTGGTAATTGGTTTAATAGATTTACTATTGACAAGGGTTCAAATGATGGAATTGAAAAAGGAGATACTGTAATACAGGCAGTAGAGGTAGATGAAGAAATAGTCTTAGAAGGTGTAGTTGGCAGAGTTGTTGAAGTAGGTGATAATTGGTCAAAAGTAATATCTATAATAGATGAAAATAACAATATTTCTTTTAAAGTGATTAGAACCCAAGATGGCGGTATTGTTTCCGGCAGTCTTGATGGTAATTTAAATGGATATTTATTTGATAGTAAAGCAGATGTAATGAAGGGAGACAAGCTATTCAGCTCCGGACTTGGAGGAGTCTATTTGCCTGATTTGTATATAGGAGAAATTACTGATGTTATTAAAGAGGATGAAGATTTAACAAAAAAAATTAAAGTTAAGCCAGCTGTAGACTTCAAAAAATTATATAAAGTTTATGTAATTTTAGATTGATGATAGAGGGATTGAATTGAGTGTACTGACAATAAGTATAATTATTATAATAAATTTCATATTACAGTCTACTATTGTACCTTATTTTGACATTTTTAATGTTGTTCCAAATACTAGTCTTATCGTGGTAGTTGTAATTGCAATATCAAATGGCAAAATTGTCGGAGCAATTTCAGGGCTTATAGTTGGACTACTTAGTGATGTAATATTTAGTGTTCCAATTGGAATAAATTCTTTTATATACTTTTTTATAGGCTACTTAGTTGGAATGACAGAAAATAAGCTGTCCAGGGAAAGTATATTGCTACCAATAAGTATGACAATATTGTCTACAGTAGGATATCATCTATTATACTATCTTTTCACTTTCTTCTTAGGTTATGAAATTTCCATAAGGTATATAATGAAAAATATTGTTATATTTGAAACTATTTATAATGCTTTATTGTCAGTTATATTATCTAAGTTACTTGCTAGATTTATTAAAGCTCCTTCCATTAGATTTAGTAAGAAATAGAGGTGTTTCGCTTTGAAATTTATTGAGAAAATTAAGGATAGATATAATATATTAATTATAATATTAAGTATTTGTATGATACTACTTTCCTTTAGATTAGCTATTTTAACTATTGTAGAAGGAGATTATTATAGAGATATATCTGACAATAAAAGGTTAAAGGAAATATATATAACTGCACCCAGAGGTGAAATTAGGGACAGATATGGCAGGCTTTTAGCTGGAAACAAGCTTAGTTTTACGGTGCAGCTATTGAAAGATGAAATAAATACATTAACTAGAGAAGAAAAAAATAATACTCTTTTACAATTAGCAAGGTTATTGGAAGAAGATGGGGTCAGTTATGTTGATGAATTCCCAATTAATTTTAATGTATTTGAGTATTCCAGTGAAGAAATTTACGATATGGAAAGCTTATCCCCTCTGGAGAAAGTTATAGAAATTATTATTTCCAACAATTTGTTACCTGAAATATTGGATACTTATTTTATTTACCCAGGCTATGAAGAACATTTTAAATTTATAACTATCAATAGGGCAATTGATGCATTAGAAAACAAGGATATAAATGTACCCATAGTAGCTAATATAATAAATGGCGAACTTGTGGTGCAATTTGATGAAAATGAGGATATAACTAAGTGGAAGGCTGATAACGGAATAAGTTCAAATGCAACAGCGAAGGATGCCATTATTACAATTATTAACAATGATAAAAATATTATTAGAAAAATATTAGACCATCCCATTTCAAGACAATTAGTATTTAACATAATAGAGGAAAAAAATCTAAATACCTTTTCTATCAATAAAATGGGAGAAAAAAATATTAATGGAAACATAGTTTTGAAGAAGTATTCATTATCATATGATGAAGAATACCTAAATATAAAAAGATCTTTTATAGATTCTTTTAGTAGCATAACCTTTGAAACAAGTGCAAAAGAAGATTTTGTAGAAATTGTTACTAATACATCCTTAGTTGATTTACTTTTTAAAGTTGTTGAACAAGAGGATGAAAATGGAAATATTACTAAAATTATACCTGGTAAGGTTCTAATTGATATGATCAAGGAAAAAGGATTAGAATCACCAGTAATAATTGAAATTAATGAAGAAGATAATTCAGTCATATATAGTTATAAGGAAAAAGGGGATTCAACTGAAAAGCTTCCTATAGATACCCTTATAAGTTTTGCACAGCAAAATAATATATTAGAAGATTTTATTACCCATGAAAAGATAAAAACTATAGCGCAAGAAATAATACTTTCCAATGGCTATAATCCCAGAATATCTATTTCAAAATGGGAATATGTACCTTTGATAGATAAGGAAAGTTGGTATGGTAAGTTTAATATACCCCCTGAATATGATGCAGAAGAAGCCTTTAATTATTTAAAGGAATATTATGATCTAGATCCAAATCTAAGCCCATATGAAGCTAGAGTCATAATGTCCTTGTATGATCAGCTTGACAAACAAGGCCAAAGAGCATATCAACCTATTAATATTGCCTATGGAATAAAAGATGCTACTGTAGCAAAAATTGAAGAAGGATTTATAGAACATTCTGGAGTGCAGGTTTCTATTGAACCTGTTAGGTATTATCCTGAAGGGAAAACTGCAGCCCATATATTAGGGTATTTAGGTAAAATATCCCAAAGTAATGAAATACAAAAATATGTCGTAGAAAACAACTATTCACCTAATGATATAATAGGTAAGACTGGAGTGGAGGAAAAATTTGAATTATTACTAAAGGGTAAAAATGGCGTTAAAAGGGTTGAAGTAGATGTATTAGGTAATAGAACCAATATTATTGATGAAGAAGAAGCAGTTCCAGGGAACAATATTTATTTGACAATAGATTTAAATTTACAAAAGGCTGCGGAAAAATATCTTGAATATGGTCTTGAAAAGATTAGAGAAGCTGGAGTTTTTGAGAGCCAATGGGGAAACTACAAATATGGGATTAGTAGCTCTAAAAAAAGGCCTTATATTAATGCCACTTCAGGTGCAGTAGTTGTTACTTCTGTAAAAACTGGAGAAATATTAGCTTTAGCAAATTTTCCTGCTTATGATCCAAATCTATTTTCAACAGGTATATCTAAATCTGATTGGGAAAGTTTATTTCCTGAACATGAAGAAGATTTATTAGCACCAAGACCCTTATATAATATTGCAATACAGACAGCTATACAGCCTGGTTCTGTTTTCAAGATGGTCACTGCTTTAGCAGCTTTAGAAAAAGGAATGGACCCTTATAAGACAATTAGGGATATGGGATATGTACAATTTGGGGGCAAGTCAATTGGTTGTTGGTATTGGAATTCCTATAGAAGGACCCATGGTGCAACCAATCTATACGATGCTATTAGAGATTCATGCAATTATTATTTTTACTCCCTAGCTTTAGGATATAATCAAAAAACTGGGGAATCTGTAGGTGTAACTTTAACTATAGATGACATAGCTGAAATGGCCAAAAAACTAGGTTTAAACGATAGAACTGGTATAGAGATAGATATACCAAGAGAGGCATCAGGAGGTGTGCCCAATCCTCAAAGTAAAATAATGATAACTCAAGTTTTACTAAGAAACTATTTAAAAACTTACATTAGGGATTATATAAAAGAAGGAGAAGAATTTACTGATAAAGAAATTGAAGAAAAAATAGAAACTATTGTAAGCTGGGTTGAAAAAGAGAATGCTTTGTCTAGAAGTGAAGTTATTAAAAGACTTGATGAAATGGGGATTGAGCCAGAAAAACCTCTTCCAGGAGAAAGAGAAGGTTTAGCTGATAAGATTAAGTATACCTATTTAAACTATGCAGGTTGGAATATTATAGATACTATTTATATAACTATTGGTCAAGGACAAAGTTCCTATACTCCAGTACAAATAGCAAATTATATAGCTACTATTGCAAATGGAGGATACAAAAACCAGTTAACTGTGATAGATAGTATAAAAAATTATGACAATACTAAGACCATATATGAACGAGAAGTACAATCAGAAAGAATAGAGCTAAATAATTATGAAAATCTGGAACATATTAAGAGAGGAATGCGAAAGGTAGTTACAGAAGGAAGCGTTAGGAGTGTATTTAAAGATTTTCCTATATCAGTAGCTGCTAAAACTGGTACTGCTCAAAGGGATGGTATAAATCCTGTTACTGGTGATACCTATGATGATTATGCTTGGTTTGTAGCCTTTGCTCCTTATGAAGATCCGGAAATTGCAATTTCAATTGTACTTTTCCAGGGAGGTACTGGTGGAAATGCTGCACCTATAGCAAGAGAAATTATTGCTGAATATTTTGGATTGAATGATATTTATGTAGAGGAGCAATTGCCATTTGAAAATGAATTGGAAAGTAGATAAACTTTCCAATTCATTTTTAAAATAAAGAAGGAATTTATAAATAAATAGAGAATATATAAGTAGATGTTATCTGGAGGTAATATTAGTGAGAGAGGGATTGGTTAGTTTTAAAGGTATAAATGGAGGAATTTATATAAATATCAAAGATGGAGAATTTAATACAATATTGAAAGAGCTTGAAAACAAACTTGAAAAATCTATAGATTTTTTTAAGGATGCTAAAATTATAGGTATAAAAGGGGACAGTATAACTAAAGAAGAGAAAAATGAACTATTGAATGTGATTAAATACAAATATGAGCTTAATATAACAGAAGACTTAGAGTCTCATTTTAAGGAAGATATATTTGAAGGAATTGAAGAGGGCATGACTAGGTTTATAAATTCTACAATTAGATCTGGACAAGTTGTTGAATATGAGGGAAATATTGTAATAATTGGTGATGTAAATCCAGGCGCACTTATTAAAGCTAGGGGAAATATTGTTATTTTAGGAAGCTTAAAGGGAGTTGCCCATGCTGGCGTGGATGGTAACACACAGGCTTTTATTGCTGCCTATGACTTACGACCAACCCAGCTTAGAATTTGTAGTATTATTAGCAGAAAACCTGATGGCAATATGGATTTTATTGGCATACCTGAGGTAGCTAGGGTTTATAATAAAGAAATTATTATTGAACCTTATTTACCAAGAAAATAAATGATGGGAGGAAAGCATTATGGGAATAGGCAAAGCAATTGTAATAACATCTGGAAAAGGTGGAGTTGGTAAGACTACTACAACTGCAAATATAGGAACTGGTCTTGCCATGCATGGCTATAATGTAGTAGTTGTTGATACTGATATAGGTTTAAGGAATCTTGATGTAGTTATGGGTTTAGAAAATAGAATAGTTTATGATATAGTTGATGTTGTAGATGGCAATTGTAGATTGAAACAAGGTCTAATTAGGGATAAAAGATTTGATGGATTATATCTTTTACCTGCAGCTCAAACCAAGGACAAAACTGCTATAAAACCTGAGCAAATGGTTGAACTTGTTTCAAAACTTAAGGAAGAATTTGATTATATTATAATAGATTCACCTGCTGGTATTGAACAGGGATTTAAAAATTCTATTGCAGGTGCTGACGAAGCTTACATAGTAACTACTCCTGAAATATCGGCTGTAAGAGATGCAGATAGGGTTATCGGATTGTTAGAAGCATATGGAATTAGCAATCCTAAGTTGATTATCAATAGAATTAGATATGATATGGTAAAAAGAGGAGATATGATGAATGTAGAAGATATAGTAGATATATTAGCAATAGACTTGTTAGGAATTATTCCTGATGATGAAGCTATAGTAATTTCTACAAATAAAGGGGAGCCAGTAGTAGCTGAAGAAAAGCCTTTATCAGCAAAAGCATATAGAAATATCTGCAATAGAATACTTGGTAAAGAAGTTGAGTTGCTAGATTTAGAGAATAATGAAGGGAAATTAAGTAAGATATTAAAATTGTTGTTTAGTAAGTAAAGGGGGTATAACCTTGGATTTGTTTAAAATGTTTGGGAAAAACAAGACAAAAAGCAAAAATGTAGCAAAAGAGCGATTGAAACTAGTACTAGTTCATGATAGATCAGATTTATCTCCTAAATTTTTGGAGATGATTAAGGGAGATATTATTAGGGTAGTTAAAGAATACGCAGAAATAGATCAGGATGGATTAGATATAAAGTTTACTAGAATGAAAAGAGATTATGATAATACACCTGTTTCTGCCTTGGTAGCAAATATACCTATTATTAAGGTTAAAGATAATTGCAGGTAAATAATAGTAATTGTTGTGTATTTATTAACAATTGTTGATATAAATATTTTAATTTGCTATAATCGAATTGTTAATAAATTATACAGTTTTACAATTAAGACAAAAGATATGCGGAGGTGTACAAATGAAAAGAAAATTAGGCTTTAGTATTTTGTCCATAGTATTAGTATTAGTTTTACTAGTAGGTTGTAGTGGACAAGGTACTGAGACTAGTACTGATGAAAACGATAGCCAAAGTGAAACCAGCGGAGAACTTGTTGATGGTACTTATTTAGTTAAAGATCCTGTAAGTGATAGAGGAAACTATCCAATGGCAATAATGGAAGTAGTAGATGGAGAAATATCTTCATTCGAGTATGTTGAGATTTTAGCCGATTTAGGTGAAGAAAAAAATGAAAGCAATTATAACTACGCTGAAGGATTAGCTGTAATTGCTAATCTAAATGAACAGTTTAATGAAAAAAAGGATATTAACCAAGTTGATTTTGATGCAGTGACAGGTGCAACTCATACTAAAGAAAACTTTAAGAGAATAGTTAACGAATTATTGGACAAGGCTGCAAAAGGAGAAGCATATGAACCAGTTTATAAAGATGGAGTATATACAGCAACTGCTGAGGAACCTAGCCATGGTTGGTTAGGAGAAGTAAAAATAGTTGTAAAACATGGACAAATTGTAGGGTTAGACTATTATGAATATGCTGTAGAAGACATGGAAGGAAGCAGGGTTGTATTTGATGAAGATGATAAACCTGTTACAGGAGATGATGGAAAACCTGTGACTGAAGAAGTGCAAATTTCCGCTGGAGACAGGAAGTCAAAAGAAAATTATGCATATTTAGACTCATTAGAAGTTATGAAGAAGATGCAAAAATTAATTATAGATAATAATGGATTAGATAATTTAGATGTTGACAGTGTAACTGGTGCAACAAGTACAAGAACTACAATTATTGAGCTAGTTGAAAAAGCATTAGATGGTGCTAAATTATAAAATATTAGTACATAGAAACCCTAACATTATGTTAGGGTTTCTAAATATTTAGAGAGAGGAATTAACATGGATAAAAAGAAAATTATACTTACGATATTTATAATAGTAATATTACTAAATACTGTTGCCTGCCAACCTAAATCAAAGGAACCTTTATCCAGATCTGCATTTATGATGGATACTGTTATAAATTTAAGAATATATGATAAGACTGACGAGGATATAATGAATCAGGCAATGGATAGACTAAAAGAAATTGAGGATAGAATGAGCATAACTATAGAGGATAGTGATATTAGCTTAATCAATAAAAATGCTGGTATTAAACCTGTTCAAGTCCATGATGATGTATATTATGTACTTGAGATAGCAAAATATTATGCTAATTTAAGTAATGGCGCCTATGACCCTACTATAGGACCTTTGGTTGAGCTTTGGGATGTAAATGATAAGGAAATAGAAAGAGATACAATACCAAGTGATGCGGATATAAAAAAGGCGTTGGAATTAGTAGATTATAATGATTTAGAACTTATGGAGAATAATTATGTATATTTAAAGAGAGAAGGCATGAAGCTGGATTTAGGAGGTGTTGCCAAAGGATATGCTGCAGATGAGGTTAAGAAGATACTTAAAGAAAATGGTGTTGAATCTGCAATTATTGATTTAGGTGGCAATATATATGTGGTGGGAGACAAAGGGGAAGGTAATCCTTGGAGAATAGGAATTACTAATCCTTTTGAACCAACTGGGAGGTTTACAGGACTTTTAGAGCTTATAGATAGCTCTGTAATTACTTCTGGAGATTATGAAAGATATTTCATATATGAAGGTAAAAAGTATCATCATATATTAGATTCAAAAACTGGGTATCCCTCTGATAGTGGAATTAGGGGTGTAAGTATCGTTTCTGAAAAAGGTATCGATGGTGATGCTTTGTCAACTACTTTATTTGTGCTAGGGTTAGATAAAGGTTTAGAGCTTGTAGATAAATTAGAAGGAATAGAGGCTATTTTTATTACTTCGGATAAAGAGGTAATTGTTACTGATGGATTGAAAGATAAATTTATTATGGATAATCCTGAATTCAAATTAATAAATAATGAGTATTAATGTGTAATAAAACCCACCTTGTATAAATATCATATAAATAGGATAAGGTGGGTGAATTTATGAATAGGAGAATATATAAAAGAAAATATAGGGGAATTATAGATTTTTTGAGGATTAGATTTAATATAAAAAGGCAACTAATAAATATAATTGGTGTAATTATAATATTGATATTATTATTACTTTTAAAAATACTTAACAATAGCATTTCTAATAATATAATACAAATAATTAATAAGGGACTTAATTATGAATTTAGCTTGAAAGAGGATGGAAAGGCTATATTAGACTATAGCAGGCATGCTCTTACATTTCCAGAAAGGGCTTTAACAGTATTTAATTTTACAGATACTATTAAATATGATCCGCCTATCAAAGGTACTGTATATAAGCCTTTTGGAGAAATTAGATATATAGATGGAAGAATTGATTATAATAACGGAATAGATATTATTCCAAAGGAAGAAAAAGAACCAGTTACTATAGAAAAAGGTATAGTTGAAAAAATAGAAGATAAAGATACAAAAGGTTATTTTATAACAGTAAACCACGAAGGTTTTAAAACCGTATATGGATATTTAACAAAGCTTTATGTAAAAGAGGGAGAAGAATTAAATCGTGGAACTAAGGTTGGGTCATTGGGCACAAGCAAAGATGGAAATATGTATCTTCACTTTGAATTATGGGTTGATGGTAATCCAGTAAATCCTTTAGATTATCTAAATTTTGGAAACTAAATTAAAACTGTCTTAGACAGTTTTAATTTTTTATACAAAAAATATAAAAATAATGTTAATATAGTATTTAGTACAAAAGAAAAGGTGGTATGAAATGATTAATAGGATTAGTTTTGATAGAGTATTAAAAAAAGTTGAAAAGCCAGCAAGATATATAGGTATGGAAAAAAATTCTATAAAAAAGGATTTAAGTAAAGTTGATATAAAATTTGCTTTTGCATTTCCAGATGTTTATGAAGTGGGAATGTCACATTTAGGGCTTCATATATTGTATAATTTGCTAAACAATGAAGATTATATAGCCTGTGAAAGAGTATTTGCTCCGTGGATAGACATGGAAGAAGAAATGAAAAGGGAAGGTATCCCTCTATTTACTTTAGAAAATAAAGAACCTATAAACAATTTTGACTTTTTAGGATTTACTCTTCAATATGAGATGAGTTACACAAATATAATAAATATGCTGGATTTAGGTAATGTCCCCATATTTTCCAAGGATAGGAAAGAGGAGGACCCTCTAGTTATTGCAGGAGGACCTTGCGCATATAACCCTGAACCTATTGCAGATTTTATAGATTTTTTTGTAATAGGAGAAGGGGAAGAAGTTGTGTTGGAAATAATGAAAATTTATAGGGAATTTAAATTAAAAGGATATAAGAGAGATGAGTTTTTGAAAGAAGTAAGCAAAATTGAAGGTGTTTATGTACCTAAATTTTATGAAGTATATTATAAAGAAGACAATACTATAGAAAGAATGGAACCTGAAATTGATGGAATTCCTAGGGTTATAAATAAAAGAATTATAAAGGATATAGACAATTCTTATTATCCGGATAAAATTATAGTTCCTTTTATAGAAACAGTTCATGATAGAATTCCATTGGAAATTTTTAGAGGATGTACTAGAGGTTGCAGATTTTGTCAAGCTGGAATGATATATAGACCAGTAAGGGAAAAAAAAGTTGAAACCTTATTAGAATTAGCTGAAAAATTAGTAAATAACACAGGTTATGCTGATATATCATTGACAAGCCTTAGTTCATGTGATTATTCCCAACTACAATTTTTAATTTCAAAGCTAATTAATAAGTATGGTGAAAAACAGATTGGAGTATCACTTCCATCCTTAAGATTGGATTCCTTTAGTATAGATATCCTTAAAGAAATAGAAAAAGTAAGAAAAACAGGACTTACTTTTGCTCCTGAAGCAGGTAGTCAAAGATTAAGAGATGTTATAAATAAGGGTGTTACAGAAAAAGATTTAGAAACAGCAGTAACATATGCTTTTGAAGAAGGCTGGTCAACCATTAAGCTTTATTTTATGATTGGTTTACCAACCGAAACTGAAGAGGATTTATTAGGAATCAGGGATCTAGGATACAAGGTAAAAAATATATTTTTCAATTTTCCAAAAGATAAAAGGAAGGGTAATTTAAAAATAACCTTAAGTGCTTCCTGTTTTGTACCAAAACCTTTTACGCCATTCCAATGGGTAGGACAGAATTCTTTAGAAGAATTCAATGAAAAAATTAACCTGCTTAGAAATGAAATAAGAGACAGAAAAATTACATTTAATTATCATGATCCAAAATTAAGTTATCTTGAAGCAGTACTGGCAAGGGGAGATAGAAGGTTGTCAAAAGTAATAGCTAGAGCATGGGAATTAGGATGCAAATTCGACGGCTGGTCTGAAATATTTGATTATAATAAATGGATGAAGGCTTTTAAAGAAACTGGCATTTGTGCTGATTTTTATGCACTAAGGGAAAGAAAATATGATGAAGTATTGCCTTGGGATTTCATAAATATAGGTGTTGATAAAAGTTTTCTTTATTCTGAGTACAAAAAAGCTACAAAAGGCATACCTACAAAGGATTGTAGAGAAGGCTGTAACAATTGTGGTATTAATAGAAGCTTTATAGGTGGTGTATGTTGATGAATTTACGGATTAAGTTTACAAAAAAAGGATATTTAAAGTACATTTCACATCTAGATACAATGAGATTATTTCAGAGAGCTTTTAGAAGAGGAAATATACCAATAAAATATTCCCAAGGATTTAATCCACAGCCTAAAATGTCAATTGCAAATCCATTAGCTTTGGGTATTGAATCTGAAGAGGAATTTATGGACATAGAGTTATTAAAAAAAATTTCAGAGCAAGAATTTATTGAAATAATAAATAATCAGCTTCCTGATGGAATTAAAATACTAGATGCCAAGTATGTAAATGATGATAAGTCATTACCATCAACAGTTAGATGGAGTTATTATGAAATAAATGTTAAAACTAAAAATATGATGGATAAAAATCTATTAGAAGAAAAAATTAATGAATGGCTAAATAAAAAAGAAATAATGTTTGAGAGAAGAAGATATAAAAAAGGTAAGGAAATAAAAGATGTTAAAAATATTAGGCCTCTTATTGGAAATATTAGTCTTGTAAAAGACAATAAAAATATCAATGATGATGCAAAATATATAATAAGGATTCGTTGTTTGCTAAAATCAGGGGACAATGGAAGCTTAAAACCTACAGACTTTCTTGAAGCCCTTGACAGTTACCTAAGTTTAAATATGGAAATTGAAATGGCAGATATTAAAAGATTAAATATATTCACAGAGGTAGATGGGAAGATTCAATCACCAATGTAAATTTGGGAGAGATTATATGAACTATATATTTATTGATAAAAAAGATGGAGTAGAAAAGGTAGGAATAGTTGAAAACAATAAGCTTGTTGAGTTTTATATTGATTATGATAAAGAACAAAAGTTAGTTGGCAATATATACAGGGGACGTGTAGTAAATGTGCTATCTGGGATGGATGCTGCTTTTGTTGATATAGGTGAGGGAAAGAATGCTTACCTGTACATTAAAAATGCAATTCCTAAAGGTAGTAGATATATAAAAGGTTCTGTCAATATAAATGATTTAATAAAAAATGGGCAAGAGATTATAGTGCAAGTTATTAAGGAACCTTCAGAGAACAAAGGAGCTAAGGTTACAAGGCATATAACTTTACCTGGAAGATTTATAGTTTTAACCCCTTTTTCAAAAAAAATAAGTGTATCTAGAAAAATAGAAGATGCTGAAGAAAGAGAAAGGCTAATAAGTATGGGGCGAAAAATACAAATTGAAGACATGGGTATGGTTTTTAGAACCAGATCTGAAAAAATCAATGAAGATATATTAAGTCAAGAATATCATAGGTTAATATCCACATATAAAAAAATTGAAAGAGAAAAAAATTTCCTGCCTTGTCCAAAATTGATATATAAAGAGATGGATTTATCCCATAAAATTATAAGAGATGGCTTTAGTGAAAAAATAGAAAAGATAATAGTAAATGATAAAGATAAATATAATAGCCTATTAGAATATATAAATATAATCTGTCCTTATTTAAAAGATAGATTATATTATGATGAGGACTTTGATATTATATATGATAAAACAATAATGAAGGGTATAAATACAGCATTAAGTAGGAAAGTACATCTTAAAAGTGGTGGTTATATTGTAATTGATGAGACAGAAGCTTTGACAGCAGTTGATGTTAACACAGGAAAATTTATTGGTAAAAAAAATCTGGAAGATACTATAGTAAAAACAAATTTAGAGGCTTGTGAGGAAATTGCACGTCAAATAAGGTTAAGAGATATTAGTGGTATAATTATTATTGATTTTATCGACATGAAAAAGGATTCTGATATAGCTTTAGTACTAGAAAACCTTGAAAAAAATTTAAAATGTGATAGAAATAGAGCAAATATAGTAGATATTACTAAACTTGGACTTGTTGAATTAACCAGAAAAAAAATTAGAAATAGTCTAAGTTCAAATTTTATAAAGAAGTGTACAAATTGTGATGGAAGAGGGAAATTATTAGAAAGTTTTAT
>ERZ773359.1771-NODE-1771-length-29035-cov-453.410973_pt1 | contig 29035 bp, 30 predicted proteins | sample MGYA00374955_ERZ773359 | MGnify/ENA primary metagenome ERZ773359 (study PRJEB29098, sample SAMN04486028) | biogas fermenter metagenome | study: EMG produced TPA metagenomics assembly of the Biogas fermentation microbial communities from Germany - Plant 4 DNA1...
TTCGTCCCCGTTCTTCTAGCGGGAGATTATCGTTTTTTCAGCGGGCGTGGACACTTGACAAACCAGTTTATCTAGGCTATTATATGTTCTGTACTCCAGTGAGCCATTAGCTCAGTCGGTAGAGCACCGGACTTTTAATCCGGGTGTCCCGCGTTCGAGTCGCGGATGGCTCACCAGAATGCCCCCATCGTCTAGCGGCCTAGGACATCGCCCTCTCACGGCGAAGACACCGGTTCAAATCCGGTTGGGGGTGCCAAATTGAAAGTAGCGAAGAGTTCAGTCTAGGCTGAACTCTTTTTGGTATAAGAACCCTCCTTTTCACCCATATTATCAACGAGGAGGGACGATGCGTGAACAGGACAGTAGGCTTAGTTATCGTGCTCTTGGTTATTCTCGGTTTAGCCATCTACATAAATGCCCAGCGTAAAGCCGGACCCGACTGGCAAGATGGCACCTATGTGGCCAGGTCCGAGCCGGACGAACGGGGTTGGTTTGGGGAAATCGAGATAGTGATCAAGGACGGGAAAATCACCGAGGTCAACTATGAAGAGCTGAATCAAGAAGGAAATCGCAAGGGAGCCGATTACCCATATCCATTGGGTCCCGAGTCCCACGATGATTACGAACAAAGGTTAGTAGACTCCCAGAATCCAGACGAGGTGGAAGCGATCAGCGGCGCCACCCAAACCCGCGATAGGTTTGTGGAGGCCGCCAAGGAAGCTCTGCGCAAGGCTGAAGAGGGAGATCAGTCCAGGCCTCCAGCCATTATGCCGCAGCCGCCAGCTCCCACGGATCGGGAGCAGACAGATGTTCAGTGGCGCGATGGAACCTACACGGCGCGAACGGAGATGGATGACTACGGGTATTACGGGGAGATTGAACTGGTGATCGCAGACGGCAAGATCACGGAAGTCCGCTATGATGAGAAAGACCGGGAGGGGAATCCCAAGGGAGCCGATTATCCTTATCCCCTAGGCCCCGAGTCTGAGGATAAGTTCGAAGAGCAGCTGCTGGAAACCCAGGATCCTGAAAAGGTGGAGTTAATCACAGGCGCCACCCAGACCTGGGAGCGCTTTAAGGAAACGGCTAAAGAGGCTCTGCGGCAGGCCAGTGGGGAAGATATGGACCAAGGCCGGCAAGAAGACATGCGCCAGGAGGACATGACCGGCGAGGGGCAGTCTCAAGCGGGGTAGCAGGAAGCAAGAAGTAGCAAAAGTGAAAGGTGCAGGCAGGGGTCTGCACCTTTTCCATTTGAGCCGCGTTTTGGGCAATAAAAAAGCCATACTCATTCTTGAGTACAGCACATTTGGGCTATGTGGTGATGGAGCTGGCGGGGGGACTCGAACCCCCGACCTATTGATTACGAATCAATTGCTCTACCGGCTGAGCTACGCCAGCATAAAAATGGAGCGGATGACGAGGATCGAACTCGCAACCCTCGGCTTGGGAAGCCGATGCTCTACCATTGAGCTACATCCGCCTTTTCGTCTTAATTATAGGCAAAACTAACCGGGAAATCAAGGGGGGTAATGAAGGAAAATGCTCTGCCGCAGGCGAAGTATTGGCAGCGCAGAAAGGTGTGGTTATCCTGGTTAGAACGCGAGTCGTCTGTTATATTCTCCTACTCCTTCTCCTTCTTCCTACATCGGCCATGGCCCGTGATTACATCGAAATCTGGCCCCAAGGGTGGTCGGAGATAACCCCCCTCTTCAACACCAGTATATTTCTCGATCGCTTTTTTGTTACCCACGATGCGGAGGGAACTAGTTTTCTCAGCGCGGACGGCACATACTATAAGGAACTGGACCTAACCTACCGCCTGGTCCAGAACGGCAAAATCGCCGAGGAAGTGGTGCTGCGCTCCCAAGCGGAGCTCGACAGCGCCTTTTTGGGGTTGGATGGAACTGGAGGACGCCATGTGGTCTGGCTGGAGCAGTCGCCTGCGGGCAACAACATCAGCTACACCAGCTTTGACGTTCCCTATGCTGGTCATGAGGTCCTGACCGTCTTGGCAACGGGCAGCATCATCCAGGATCTCGCCGCCCACCAGGCGGGGGAAACAACACATGTTGTTTGGTCGCAGCGGGATAGGTTCTACCAGATCCGCTACGCTCAGATCCGGGATGGGCAGGTGTCCGCGATGGAAACCGTAACCGACACGGAGGAGTTGTCGGTGCGGCCGGCGGTGACAGTGGATGACCAGGGCGTAGTACACCTAGCCTGGATGGAAACGGGACATGCTGGCGTGGAAATCCGCTACAGCAGGCGCACCGAGGATGGTTGGACGAGCCCTTTGAAAGTGGGCGAAGGCTCCGTACAGGATATCCAGCAGGGGGGCTTAATCGCCCTTGCTGCCTTTGGAGAGGAAGTGCATCTCGCCTGGTCCGGGTTGCCCCGCGCCTCAAGCAGGCTGCATGTTTTTCTGGTCACCATCAGCGGCGGGGAAGATGCGTCCGCACCCTCAGTCGTTGCCATGGGCAGCAAACCCCGCTTTGTTCAGGGCACCCTTGGCCCCGAACTGGTTTGGCAGGGAGTGGGAGTATTCGGCGCCGAGATTCATTACCTCCCCTTTGGCGGTGAGACCACCAACCTCACCGTGGGGCGCAGGGGAGCCTTTCGCCCCGAAGCCTATGCCGTGGGAGAACACCGCTACGTCTTTTGGCTGTATGCCAATCCAGATGGCGGTTACCAAGTCGCTGGCATCAACAACCAGTTCCCCAAGGCTATTTCCCTGTGGCGGAAGATGGGGATTGATGAGGAGGCGCCCCTGTATCACCTGGGCTTCCTGTTCATGAGCACGCTGATGCTGGCCATGGTGTACACCGCCACCAACTTGGGAGTGCTGCTGGTGGCGGCAGGCTCATACAGCTTGCTTCAGCGAGTTGGCCGTTACCGGAAACAGTCCCTCTTCTATCAGATTGTGCTCTTGGCTGTGCTCACCATGGTAATCCGCCGCCTACCCATACCCGCGGTGCATCCCCAGTTCTTTGGAGTGCTGCACCATGTGCTTTGTGCTGGCGCGGCGACGGTGGGGACGTGGCTGCTCCTGCGGCGAGTGAAGCAGAGGGGTCTTTTGTTCACTATGGGAGCCCTCTTGATCTGGATGTTGTTGTTCCAGTTCACTGCACTGCTTCCCCAGAACATCTTACTGTAGAGGAGGCACTGTGATGCGCATCAAACCTGCTTGGAAATCCTTTGCCTCAGCTGTGTTTATCTTCCTGGGCGGTATGGCTTTAATTTTGGCTAGCTTCGCCTTGGCGGGTTTTCCCTTTCGGGGGCAAGTACCGCCGCAGCTGATTTGGGTGGAAGTGGCCCTCCTTGTGCTGCTCCTGGGAATCCCCCTATTTCGCTAGCTTCTCGATAATGGACATGATTTCGCCGATTTTTTCATCCGCATCATCGCTGCGCATGGCTTCCCGCACGCAGGTGTTGATATGATCCTGCAGGATCTGTTGGTTCACGGTGCGCAGAATCGCTTGGGTGGCCAGAATCTGATTGGAGATGTCCACACAGTAGCGGTCCTCTTCCACCATGCGCAGCAGCCCGTCCAGCTGACCCCGGGCTGTCTTGAGCAGGCGGGTGATTTTCTCTTGATCGCTTCTCATTTTCTGCCGAAGAGCCCCTTCTTGTCTGTGATGGAGACCACCTCATAGCCGGCATCGCTGATGGCTTTGGTGACTGCCTCCTCATTCCATTCTCCTGCCACCGAAATCACCGCTCTGCCTTTCTTGAAACTGACCTCAGCTGTAATCCCGGGCAGGGCGTTTAGGGCCTTTTCCACCCGGTTCTGACAATGCTCGCAGCTCATGCCTTTGATTTCCACGACTTTCTTCATCATCAACACACTCCCATCTATCTATTTGGTGCGAATCTCCTCAGACGCAGGGCGTTGGTCACCACAAAAATGGAGCTCAGGCTCATGGCAGCCGCAGCGTACATGGGGCTCAGCCTCCAGCCCAAGAGGGGGTAAAACAGCCCAGCGGCTAGGGGGATTCCTAAGCTGTTGTAGAAAAAGGCCCAGAACAGGTTCTGCTTGATATTGCGCAGGGTAGCCCTGCTCAGTTTGATGGCCGTGACCACATCCCGGAGGTCGTTTTTCACCAGGACAATATCCGCGGATTCCAGGGCCACATCTGTCCCTGCGCCAATGGCGATGCCCACATGGGCTCTGGTTAGGGCAGGCGCATCATTGATCCCGTCTCCCACCATGGCCACGGTCTTTCCTTCTTCCTGCAGTCTGCGGATCTCCCGCTCCTTATCTTCAGGCAGCACTTCGGCAAGCACGGCCCCAAGGTTGAGTTCGCGGCGGATGGCTTCGGCTGTACGCCGGTTATCACCGGTGAGCATGGCCACCTCAAGCCCTAGTTCTCGCAGTTCGGCAATGGCCTGTCTGCTGGACGGTTTGACCACATCGGCCGCGGCAATGATCCCCAGGACGCGGTGGGCGTCCGCGAAATACATGGGTGTCTTGCCCTGTTCAGCCAGCTTATCCGCTTGGGCCTCCAGTTCTCCTAGAGCAATTCCGTGCTCCTGCATAAAGGCCAGGTTGCCCGCGAGATAGGTTGTCTCGCCCAATTTGGCCTGGATTCCTCTGCCGGGTACCGCCAGAAACTCTTCTACACTGGCAAGTTCCAGCCCCTCCTGGTTCGCTTTGGCCACGATGGCTTCAGCCAGGGGATGTTCAGAGGGTCTTTCCAGGGAAGCGCCGATGCGCAGGAGCTCTGCTGCGGTTACTTCCGCAGCCGGAATCACATCGGTGACTTGGGGCTTGCCCTCAGTGATGGTCCCCGTTTTGTCCAGGACCACGGTATCTACACTGTGGGCGGTTTCCAGTGCCTCGGCGGATTTGATCAAGACCCCGTGGAGCGCTCCCTGGCCGGTGCCCACCATGATAGCCACAGGGGTGGCCAAACCCAAAGCGCAGGGGCAGGAGATGACCAGTACTGCCACGGCAGTGGTGAGGGCAAATTCAAAGGAGTAACCCAGGAGCAGCCAGACCCCAAAGGAAACCAGGGCGATGGCGATCACCACCGGTACGAACACGGCACTGATTTTGTCTGCCAGCTTGGCAATGGGTGCCTTGGAGGCGCCCGCTTCTTCCACCAGGCGGATGATCTGGGCCAGAGTCGTATCCTCGCCGATGCGCGTGGCCTCGAACTTGAAGGAACCGGCTTTGTTCAGCGTGGCGGAAATCACCTGATCCCCCACGGTTTTGGCCACGGGGATACTTTCACCGGTAATGGCCGACTCATCAATGGCGGAGCTGCCCTCCACGATCACTCCATCGACGGGTATGCTCTCTCCCGGCCGGATGACGATGATATCTCCCACCACCAGTTCCGCGACGGGGATTTCCACTTCCTGGCCGCTCCGGATCACCGTGGCCGTTTTCGGGGCCAGATCCATCAGTTTGGCAATGGCATCGCTGGTGCGCCCCTTGGAGCGGGCTTCCAGGAACTTGCCCAGGGTGATCAGGGTGAGGATCATACTGGCCGATTCGAAGTAGAGATCGTGGCTGTACCTGGCGACCAAGTCCAGCTGGCCGTGGCCTAATCCGTAGACGATCCTAAACAGGGCGAACACACCGTACAGCACCGCAGCCCCGGAACCGATGGCGATGAGGGAGTCCATGTTGGGGCTGCGCTTCCAGAGGGTCTTCAAGCCCATCTGGAAGTACTGGCGATTCACGTAGAGCACAGGCAGGGTGAGCAGGAGCTGGACTAAAGCCATGGTGCCTGCGTTTTCCAGACCCAACAGAAAAGCGGGGACGGGGAGCCCCAGCATGGGGCCCATGGCCACGTACATCAAGATCACCATAAAGACTAGGGAGATGACCACGCGCCTTTTCATGTGGGCGATCTCGCCCTCAATCTGGCTCACCTTGCCAGATTGGGTTTGGGCAGGGGACTGCCCGGCTAAGGACGCGGAGTAGCCGGCATCGCTCACCGCGGCAATTATGCTACTTGGCTGCAGCACCCCTTCGTCGTATTCCACTACCATGCTGTTGGCCAAGAGGTTGACGTTTACGGAACTGACGCCCTGCACCTGGCCCACGGCCCTTTCCACAGCCGCGGAACAGGCGGAGCAGGTCATCCCGGTTACTGTAAACTTTTCCTTTTTCATTCTAGTTCACTCCCCACTGCACCCCCGGGGGGTGTTGCTAAGCCTAGTGTACAGAATTAGGGTGCACCCTGTCAAGGCTTTTCACCCCGGGGCAACAAAAAAGGAGCAGTCTGTACTGCTCCTCCTGGGTGTACCTGGCCTAGAGTCTGCCCACCAGTTCGATGCCGGGTTTGAGGGTTTCTGCACCCGGGCGCCACTTGGCCGGGCAAACTTGGTCGCCGTGTTTGGCCACGTACTGGGCAGCCTGCACCTTGCGCAGGAGCTCGGAGGCATCACGGCCGATGCTGTTGTCGTTGATTTCATAGGAAACGATTCTACCCTGGGGGTTGACGATGAAACTGCCGCGCAGGGCCATGCCTTCATCCTCGATGTAAACTCCGAAATCCCTGCACAGTTTGCCTGTGGGATCGGCCAGCATGGGGTACTGGATCCGCTTAATAGTATCCGACGCATCATGCCAGGCTTTGTGCACAAAGTGGCTGTCCGTGGAAACGGAATAGATCTCCGTACCCGCCTTCTGGAACTCCTCGTACAAGTCTGCCAGATCGCTGAGCTCCGTGGGGCAGACAAAGGTGAAGTCAGCGGGGTAGAACACGAAGACCGACCACTTACCCAGTATGTCTGCCTTGCTTACATCCTTGAACTCTCCGTTGTGAAATGCCTTGACTTTAAAGTCATTGACCTCTCTGCCGATCAAAGACATGCAGCTCCCCCTTGCAATGTAGTAATAATAGTAATGGTTACTATAAATTATACTGATTCTCTCGCTGCTGTCAAGACGATTTGACCGTTTTCGCTGTGGGGTATTTTGCCCGCGGTCGTTCTTGATTTTTGGGCTTGGAGCTGATATAATTGCGTTGTTAAAAGGTGCGCCTATAGCTCAGAGGATAGAGCACCGGCCTCCGGAGCCGGGTGCGCAGGTTCGAGTCCTGCTAGGCGCGCCAGATCCTTCAAATGAACATACAGAGCATGCGCTCCCCACTGCGGGGAGTTTTTTTGCTTGTAGGAACGGCTTTCCAACTTGGGCAGGATCTGCCAGTCAACTGTCCAACTAATAGTTGAACGACCTCGCAGAATAAGGTGTGAGAAGGAGGATTGAGATGACAGCCAAGATCATTGACGGGAAAGCCATTGCCCAAGAGATTCGCGCCGATTTAGCCAAACAGGTGGCCCAGCTCACGGCCCAGGGCAACACCCCTGGCCTGACGGTGGTTCTAGTGGGCGATAACCCCGCTTCCAAGGTATATGTCCGCTCCAAGCAGAGGGCTTGTGAGGAAGCGGGCATAAACTCCACTGTACACCGCTTAGCGGAGGAGACCACCCAAGAGGAGCTCCTAGACTTGATCACCCAGCTAAACGCCGACAGCACGGTTCACGGCATTCTGGTCCAGCTGCCCCTGCCGGGGCACCTCAACGAGGAAGAGGTGATTAACGCCATTTTGCCCGAAAAGGATGTGGATGGTTTTCATCCTATCAACGTGGGTAAGCTGCAGATTGGCGCAGGAGGCTTTGTGCCCTGTACGCCCGCGGGCATTTTGGAGCTGGTGAAGCGGACGGAAGTGCCAATCGCCGGACAGAACGTGGTGGTACTGGGACGCAGCAACATAGTGGGGAAACCCGTGGCCACTCTGTTCCTGCAAGAAAATGCCACCGTGACCATCTGCCATTCCCGGACTAAGGATGTTGCGGCAGAGGCCCGCCGGGCGGATATTCTCATCGCGGCGGTTGGCCGGCCTAAACTGGTGAAAAGGGACTGGGTTAAGCCGGGAGCTGTGGTGATCGATGTGGGCATCAACAGAGTGAATGGAAAAATCGTGGGTGATGTGGATTTTGAGGAAGTGAAAGAGGTGGCAGGAGCCATCACACCGGTGCCAGGGGGAGTAGGCCCCATGACCATTGCCATGCTGCTCAAAGCCACGGTGGAGGCTGCCGCTAGGGGCTGAAGGGCTGGGCAAACTGGCGCATGACGGTGACCAGGTGCCGGGCCTGGGACACCCTTCCCGCCGCGGGGATGGCCCAGCCGAAGGTTTTCTGGAAGGGCTGCGTTTCCCAGAAGGGGGCGAAGCAGTTCTCCCAGGTGGGCCCTTCCAGTTTGTCCCACAGTGGGGCTAGGGCCAGCGCGGCGTAGAGATCCGCGGCCAGATTCTCTTCGACGATGGCCAGATCCACCAAGCGTTGTCTCCAGGCATGGAGCAGCTCCTCTACCGAATCGGTGTGCTTGAGTGTCCAGGTCAAGGTGTTGGCTAGAATTTCCGGTTCCAGCCAGCTTTGCAGCGCGGTAAACTCAGCTTCGCTGCTGCAGATCCACAGGGTGAGCTCGCCGGGAGGCGGAGCCACGGAAACCCGGGACACCAAAACGGGCAGGACGACCAGGGGTAAGACTGCCAAGCTGATCAGTAGCGCGATCCAGAGGGGGTTAATGGGCGCCGGTGGCGGATCGTAAGAGGGCGGGCGCGGGTTGTTCTGCTTCTCCCGTTTGGCTTCCAATGCTTCTTTCTTAGTGCGGATGTATTTCTTCTGCGCATCCAGGTATTTGCGGTAACTCAAGACTGTACCCCTTTCCTTTGGCCTTCGTAGTATGTCCTAAGGAAGGGGAGGATATTGGCAGGGTGTGTAGTATAAGAACAAAAGACAATTGAATACCCGAATTGGTGTCGGCCTGCTGCGCACGCGGCAGGGCGAAGAATAGGGAAGTTGGGCTCGGAAACGAGAAACCACGCGGTCCCGCCACTGTATACAAGGAGCGGCCCAGAAGATCCACTCACTGTCTGTGGGGAAGGAATGGGCTAAGCGATGACTTGGGAGCCAGGAGACCTGCCAATTCGGATGCTGAGAGGCCATCTTTCGCGGAAAGGAGGGTTTTTCGTTTTTTATTCTCCCCTAGCGACTGTGTCCTGGGGTATCATTTTTTTCTGGGAGAGATCTGCGGTGAAAACGCGTATATTCCTTATTCTAACCCTTGTGTTGGCGGTGGCCGGTGCGGCCTGGGCCGCCCCCCAGCGCATCGTTTCCCTGGCGCCCAGCATCACGGAAAACCTCTTTGCTCTGGGGGTTGGTGACCGGGTTGTGGGAGTAACCAGCTGGTGTGACTACCCGGAGGAGGCTAAGGGCAAGACGGTGATCGGCGACGCCTTGAGCCTGAATCTGGAGCTGCTGTTAAGCCTGGAGCCGGATCTAATTGTGGGCGATGCCAGCTTGGTGCAGAGTCATCTGGAGAGTTTGAAGAGCTTCGGTATTCCCACCTATGTCATCGCGCCAACCAGCATCGCCGAAGTGCAGACCGCCCTTGTTGAGCTCGGCGCGGCGGTGGGAGCAGCAGAGCAGGGCAAGGAGCTGGCCCGAGCCATGGAGGAAAAGCTGACTGAGTTGACCAGCAGTGTCAAACGCAGTTTCCGGCCTAGGGTGTGGATTGAGGTGTGGAACGATCCCCTCATGACCGCGGGGCCGGGCAGCTTCATGCATGAGTTGATTGAGCTGGCCGGGGGCGAGAACATCGCCGGCGACGCCGATACGGCCTGGCCCATGTTCAGCGAAGAACTGGTGATCGAACGTGATCCCCAGGTGATCATCCTCACCAGCTACAATTTAGAAGAGGTTTTGAATCGGCCAGCTTGGCAGGGAACCACGGCCCTGAAGACCGGTTGTGTCTACGAGGTCAACCCGGACCTCTACTCACGCACCACGCCCAGGATGCTAGATGCCCTCAGTGAGCTCATCTCCCTTTTGGACGGAATCCAGCCGTGAGGAGGTCCCTGCGCCGCTTCGGCGGCATCTTGCTTTTGGTACTGGCGGCTGCCGTGGTGGCCACTGCTTTGGGATCGGCGAACATCCGCCTAGGTGATGTGCTCGGGATCATGGCCTCGCGGCTGCCTGGCGTTGGGGCCTTGGTCAAGCCCACCTGGTCCACTGCCCACGAAATGATTGTGCTGCGGGTGCGGCTGCCCAGGGTGTTCCTGGCCTTGGTGGTGGGCGGAGGTTTGAGTGTGGCAGGTGTTTTGTTCCAAGGCAGCCTGCGCAACCCCCTGGCAGATCCCTATATCATCGGCGTTTCCTCTGGAGCTTCCTTGGGTGCGGCGGTGGGGTTGCTGGTGATCATCCCCCGGGGCCTGGTTGGCCTTGGATTTCTACCCCTGTTTGCCTTTGCCGGAGCAATTTTGGCCACGTTGGCCGTTGCCCGCCTGGGGCAGCGCCGGGGCAGGCTGGAACCCACGAGTCTGCTGCTGGCCGGTGTGGCCATGGGTGCCTTCCTTACGGCAGTCGTCTCGCTGCTCATGGTGCTGCGTATTGAAAACCTCCAAGATGTCTATCTTTGGCTCATGGGCAGCCTTTCCGGGCGGACCTGGGATCATCTGCTCATGGCCCTACCTTACGTAGGCGCGGGCCTGCTTGTTGCCCTGTGGCTGGCCAAGGACCTAAACGTGTATCTGTTGGGGGAGGAGGCAGCGCACAGTCTGGGCATTGATGTGCAGAAAGTGCAGCGCTTGGTGTTGATCAGCGGATCGCTCATGGCCGCGGCCTGCGTGTCCGTCTCCGGCGTGATCGGCTTTGTGGGACTGATGGTGCCCCATGCCCTGCGCCTGCTGGTGGGAGCTGAGCACCGGCGGTTGATCCTCCACTCCCTCTGGGCGGGAGCGCTCTTTCTCCTAGTGGCCGATACCCTGGCCCGCACTGCCTTTTCGCCCCTTGAGATCCCCGTGGGCATCATCACCGCCTTCGTGGGAGGGCCGTTTTTCATCTACCTATTGAAACGAGGTTCAAGCTTCCATGGATAAGATGCGCTTAGCAGATGTCACCTACGCCTACACAGACGTTCCCGTGGTGCGCGGCCTCAATCTCAGCCTGAAGCCCGGTCTTTTCTACGGTGTGGTGGGGCCCAATGGGGCCGGCAAATCCACCCTCCTCAAGTTGCTGGACGGATACATCAGACCCCAGCGGGGGACGGTCTACCTCAACGGCAAAGACCTGCGGACGTATGCCCTGGCTGAACTGGCGCGGGAGATCGCGCTCATTCCCCAAACCTCCTTTTACTTCCCCTTCACCGTGGAAGAGATGGTGCTGCTAGGCCGCACACCCTTCTACTCCCGCCTCGGAGCCCCCAGCGAGGAGGACAGGAGGATTGCCCGGGCCAGCATGGAGGTGACCGGGATCGCCCATTTGGCCAGCCGGTTAGTGAGTGATCTCAGCGGCGGAGAAAGGCAGCGGGTGACCATCGCCAGGGCTTTTGCCCAGGAGACCAAGGTGTTGCTCCTGGACGAGCCCACCACCCATCTAGACTTGGAGCACCAGATTAACACTTGCCGCCTGCTCAAGGAGAAGAGCGGGGAAGGGGTAACGGTGCTGGCTGTGCTCCACGATTTGAACCTGGCGGCCAGCTTCTGTCACCGGATCTTCGTTTTGGAGGCCGGCGAGCTCGTGGCAGAAGGCACGCCAGGCGATGTGTTAACTCCGGAGCTGATCGCCAGGGTGTTCAAGGTTTCCGTTCCCAGCTTGCAGCATCCGGTCACTGGCCGGCCTATCATTGCACCATAAAAGGAAATCCTCTCGGTTATACTACCAAAAGGTAGACCGAAGGAGGATGAGGGACGATGAAATGGCGCGCTCTCATGGGCATGGTCATTTTGTTGCTGGCTGGGTTCTTACTCTGGTCCATCTTTTCCCCGACGGAGGCTCCCCTGGGCGATACCCCCGCGGAATCCCAGGAACCTAGGGGCAACTGGGAAGAGCCTGTGGTGCAGGTGGTGCAGAAGGTGGGCCCGGCAACGGTGAAGATCGAAACCACCAGGGAGGTCTTGGTGGATCAGTTCTTTTTCCAGCAGTTGGAGCGGCGGCAGGGCATTGGTTCAGGGGTGATCTACAGGGACGACGGGTACATCCTCACCAACAACCACGTGGTGGCAGGTGCTGAGGAGATTAGGGTCCAGCTGGCAGACGGGCGCTCCTTTGCCGGTACAGTGGTGGGGGGAGATCCCCTCACGGATCTGGCGGTGGTCAAGGTGGAAGCCACAGACCTGCCTGTGGCGCCCTTTGCCGATTCCAACGAACTGCGGGTGGGGCAGGGCGTCATCGCCATTGGCAACCCCTTAGGGCAGGATAACACTGTGACCACGGGGGTGGTGAGTGCCTTGAACCGCGACCTCTTGGTGGACCCCCGGGAAAATCGCTTTTTGGAGGGTATGATTCAAACCGATGCTGCCATCAACCCGGGCAACTCTGGCGGGCCGCTCATTGACTACCAGGGCCAGGTTATCGGTGTAACCACGGCCATCATCGAGCAGGCCCAGGGCATAGGCTTTGCCATTCCCTCCTCCACGGCCAAAACCATTGGCGACCAGATTATTTCCCACGGCAGGCCCCTGCGCCTGGGCGTTCTGGGCGGATCCTTAACGCCGGCTCTAGCTAAGAGCATTCGCGAGCAGACCAACGTGGAGCTCGCTGTGGAGCGCGGCGCCTTTATCACCAGGGTGCTGCCGGATACTCCCGCAGCCGCCGCCGGCCTGGCTCAAGGTGATATCATCACTGCGGTGGACGGGCAGGAGATCGCAGGCATGCGTGAGCTGAGCGATGCGGTGCAAAGGGCAGGGTTTGGAGGGACCCTACAGCTTGCCTATTACCGCGGATCAGCGCGGCAGCAGGTGGAGGTTAAGCTGTAAACCAGGCGGGAAGCAGGTGTATCCTTGTGCCGCTGTGATGATGCGGACTAGGGCACAGTCTGCTTCTTTTTTTTCGCCTGGTTGTGTGTTATGATACTATTACCGCTCATGCATTTTCTGGTAAGGGAGTTAAGACATGTATGTAGTGTGCGGAGAACACCTGGAACAGGCCATCGATGAATTCGTAGAAGTCTATGAGATGCCCCCTGATCTTTACGAACTGGAGGAGGTATCACTCACGGATTGGACAGCGCCAAACCGCTGCACTTTTTGTGATCGTCCTCCCAAGTACTTAGTGGTGTAGGGAGGCAAGACTGTGCATGTTCAGATTCTGGCCGTGGGTAAGTTGAAAGAACGGTACCTGGTCCAAGGGATAGAGGAGTATGGTAAGCGCTTGGGCCGCTATGGGCGCTTGGAGATCGCGGAGTTGAAGGAAGAAAGCTTTGCCGAGCCCCTGAGTGAAAAAGAAGTGCAGGAGATCCTACGGCGGGAAGGCGAGCGGATCTTGGATGCCCTTAAGCCCAGAAGCCATGTGGTGGCCTTGGATCGCGGTGGACGAGCCATGTCCTCGGAAGAGCTGGCGGAGGAGTTCCAGCGTGTGGCCATCGGCGGTATCAGCCAGCTGACCTTTGTCATTGGAGGTTCTTTGGGTTTGGATCCACGGGTTCTGCAGCGGGCAGACCTAGTTTTGTCCTTTTCCAAGTTCACCTTTCCCCACCAACTCATGCGCTTGATTTTGTTGGAGCAGATCTACAGGGCGTTCACCATCGTCAACGGGGAAAGGTACCATAAATGAACTGACTGGAGGTGTGTTCATGCGCTGGAACAAGATTTCCGACGCGGTGATTCGGCGTCTGCCGCTTTATCTCCGTGTCCTAGACGACCTGGCCAATGAAACGGATGTCTCCCTTATTTCATCCCAGGAATTGGGGGTTAAGGCCGGTGTCGGTCCCGCCCTGGTGCGCAAGGATTTGGCCTGGTTCGGCGAGTTCGGCAAGCAGGGCGTGGGTTACGAGGTTGGTTTTCTCCGCAACGAGCTGAGGAAGATCCTCAATTTGGAACAGGAAATGGCCGTGGGCCTGGCCGGGGTGGGTAGTCTAGGTGAAGCCCTGGTCCGTTATCATCTCAAGCGCTATGACGACAACGACAGCTTCAATCTCCGTTTGGCAGCCCTTTTTGACAGCGACCCAACTAAGGTGGGTAGTACCGTAGAAGGGATCACCATCGCCTCTCTGGAGGAGATTCCGCAGAAGGTGGCCGAGGAGCAGATCCAGATTGTGATCCTGGCCGTTCCAGCGGAAGGAGCCCAGGACGTGGCTAACCGCTTCATCCGGGCGGGCGTGAAGTGCATTCTCAACTACGCACCGGTGAAACTGCATGTCCCCGATACGGTGCAGGTGGCTTCCGTGGATCTGTCCCTGGAACTGCAGCGCCTGGCTTATTACGTCCCCAAACCAGCGAATTAGGTGAGGAGGCAGCACATTGACACAGCAGATTGATCTACTTGTGATTGGCGGAGGCCCAGCAGGTTACTCCGCGGCCATTCGCGCCAGCCATCTCGGGAAAACCGTAGTGGTGGCAGAAAGGAACAGGTTGGGAGGGACCTGCCTTAACCGCGGCTGTATTCCCACCAAAGCCCTTTTGGAAAGCGCCAGTTTCTACGCGGGACTCAGTTCTGCTGCCAGCCACGGGGTGGCCTTAGAGGTCCAGAGCCTGGATTATGGGCAGGTGGTAAGGGGCAAAGACCAAATTGTCCAGAATCTCGTGAACGGGCTGCAGTTCCTGCTGAAAAAGCGGCAGATCCAGGTGCTGGAAGCAGAAGCCCGTTTTCTGCCCTCCGGGGAAGTGCAAGTGGGAGATGAGGTCTTCCAGCCCGCTAAGGTGCTGGTGGCCACGGGTACCGCGCCGTGGGAGCTGCCCGGCTTAGAGGTGGATGGAAGCCTTGTGGTGAACAGCGACCAGCTGCTGGATCGACCCACACTGCCTCAATCCCTGGTGATCGTTGGAGGCGGCGTGATTGGCTGCGAGTTTGCCACCATTTTCGCATCCTACGGGGTGCAGGTGACCATAGTGGAACTCATGGACAGGCTCCTACCCACTGAAGATGCGGAAGTGAGTCAGGCGCTGGCCAGGGAGTTCAAAAAGCGCAAGATCAAGGTGCTCACGGGGGCCAAAGTGTCCGGGATCGAGCGGGGCGAGCAGGCTCTGGTGACGGTGGAACACAAGGGGCGCACCTCCGAGCTCGCCGCGGAACTGGTTCTGATTTCCGTGGGGCGGCGGCCAGTGCTTCCCCAAGGATTTTCCGGTGAGCTGAACGCCAAGGGCTACGTTCAGGTTGGCGGGGATTTCCAGACCTCTGTTCCAGGCGTTTATGCCGCGGGGGACATAATCGGCGGTGTGCAGCTAGCCCACCTGGCCTTTGAGGAAGGCTGGGCTGCTGTAAACAACATGTTTGGCGAACCCGCCCGCCAGGAGTGGTTTGTGCCTGCTTGCGTGTATACCAAACCGGAGATCGCTTCAGTGGGCTTAACTGAAGCACAGGCCAGGGAGGAATACGGCGAAGTGATTACCGCCAAGTATTCCCTGAAGGGCAACGGCAGGGCCGTGATTGCCCGGGAAGACTCGGGCTTCGTGAAGTTCGTGGCTGGGCCCCAGGGCAAGGTACTCGGTGTACATATCATAGGGCCCCAAGCCACGGAGTTGATTTCAGGAGCTGCACTTGCCCTGGAGCAGGGACTTACCCTAGAGCAATGGGCCCAGGTGGTTTACCCCCACCCCACAGTTTCCGAGTCCATCAAGGAAGCCGTGCTCAGCGCCCTGGGCTGCGGATTGCATTCCCTGTAGTGCATGGGGAAAGGGGCAGTCGTGAGAAGTGAAACATGGAAGCGGAGGAGGAAGATCGATGCTTAGTGATATTGAAATTGCCCAACGGGCCAAGCTGCGCCCCATACAGGAGATTGCGGCCAAACTCGCTTTGTCCGACGATGATCTGGAGCTGTATGGTAAGTACAAGGCCAAGGTGGACACCAAGGTCTATGATAGGCTGCGGGATCGCCCCAACGGCAAGCTGATCTACACCACAGCCATTACGGCCACCCCCGCGGGGGAGGGCAAGACGGTAACCACCATCGGCTTAACCCAGGCCTTGGGGAGGCTGAATAAGAACGTCATGGCCTGTCTGCGCGAGCCGTCTTTGGGCCCCACCTTTGGCATCAAGGGTGGTGCTGCCGGCGGAGGCTATTCCCAGGTAGTGCCCATGGAGGACATCAACCTCCATTTCACAGGGGACATTCATGCGGTCACCACCGCCCACAACCTTTTGGCAGCACTGCTGGATAACCACATTGCCCAGGGCAACGCCTTGAACATCGATCCCAAGCGCATTGTCTTCAGAAGGGTTATGGATATGAACGACCGGCAGCTGCGCAATATCGTCATCGGCTTGGGCGGTTTGGGCGACGGGTATGTGCGTGAGGCAGGTTTCGATATTTCCGTGGCCTCGGAAATTATGGCCATTCTGTGCTTGGCCGAGGATCTCCAGGATCTCAAAGAACGGGTGGGCAAGATGCTCGTGGCTTACACCTACGACCGCAAGCCCGTTTACGCCAAGGATCTCAAGGCCCAAGGCGCGGTAGCCGTGATCATGAAAGAGGCCATCAAGCCCAACCTGGTGCAGACCCTGGAAGGCCAGCCCGTGTTTGTGCACGGCGGACCCTTCGCCAATATTGCCCACGGCAACAACAGCATCATCGCCACCCGCATGGCGCTGAAGCTCGCGGACTACGTGGTGACTGAGGGCGGCTTCGCTTCCGACCTGGGCGCGGAGAAGTTCTTCGATATCGTCCACGGCTATTCCGGCCTGAAGCCCGACGTGGCCGTGCTGGTGGTGTCGGTGCGTGCCTTGAATATGCACGGTGGAGTGTCCAAGGAAGATGTGCAGATCACAAACTTAGATGCCCTGCGTAAGGGCCTGGCCAACTTGGATAAGCACGTGGAAAACCTGAAGAAATTCGGCCTGCCCATCGTGGTGGCCATCAACCAGTTCCCCACAGATGAACCCGAGGAGCTGGAACTGGTGCGCAAGCACTGCGCGGAGCTTGGTGTGCGCAGTGCCGTATCCCGAGTGGTGGCGGAGGGCGGAGCAGGCGGTGAGGAACTGGCCCAAACCGTACTGGACGTGCTGGCAACCGAACCTGCGCAGTTTAGACCGCTGTACGACTGGAAGCTGCCCATCAAGTCCAAGCTGGAGATCTTGGCCAAGGAGATCTACGGGGCGGATGATGTGGTCTATGCGCCAAAGGCTGAACGGTCCATTAGGGATCTCACCAGGCTGGGCCATGGAGAACTGCCCGTTTGTGTGGCCAAAACCCAGCATTCCATCTCTGACAACCCTAAACTGAAGGGAGCGCCCAAGGGCTGGAAGCTAACCATTACCGATGTGCGGCCTTCCCTGGGAGCCGGTTTCCTGGTTTGCTTAGCGGGGGATATCATGACCATGCCCGGTCTTCCCGCCAAACCGGCCGCAGAGAACGTGGACATCGACGCCGAAGGAAGAATTACTGGATTGTTCTAGCGAAACCACGAAGAGGCCCCGTTTGGGGCCCTTCTGTTTTGCCGAAAAAGAGGTTGTTTATTGTACGGACAAGTGATATACTAACGGAGAATGGTAGTGCAGGTCCTGCACAGCCGGTTTTTTCCCCTATAGGAATTCCTATGGGGGAGTTCTTTTAGTTAGGGAGGGCACCGAGATGAGTGTTTTAGTAAGACAGAAGCAGGAGCTTGTCTCTGCTCTGTATACGGCCATAGAAGCGGCCATGGCCAGCGGAAAGCTGGAGGTGGAGTCTGTGCCCGAGATCGGCCTGGAAGTGCCCCGGGAGAAGCAGCACGGTGACTTTGCCTCAAATATAGCCCTAATTATGGCCCGCGCGGCGCGCAAGGCGCCCAGGGAGGTGGCGGAGATCATCGTGGATCATCTGCCCAAAGGGGGCGTGATCCGCGCCGTGGAGGTGGCGGGTCCGGGTTTCATCAATTTCTTCTTAAGCAATGATTGGCTCCATGATACCCTGCGGGCCATTGAGGAGCAGGGAGAAGCGTATGGAAACTGTCAGCATGGCGCAGGGGAAAAGGTCCTCCTGGAGTTCGTCAGCGCCAATCCCGTGGGCCCCATGAACGTGGTGAATGCCAGGGCCGCCGCGGTAGGTGATACGCTGGCCCGCCTGCTGAGAGCCGCGGGCTATGAGGTGGGTACGGAATTTTACGTCAATGATGCTGGGAATCAGGCCGATGTGTTCGCCCGCTCCCTGGAAGCCCGCTATCAGCAGCTGACCAACGCCGATTATCCCTTCCCTGAAGACGGTTATCCGGGAGCCTATGTGGCTGAACTGGCCCAGGTCCTCAAGGAAGAACGCCCCGATCTGCTGGATCTCCCGTTTGACGAGCGCATCGCCTTCTGCAAACGCTGGGGAACCGATAAAATGGTAGAGATGCAGCAGGCAGACCTCAGGGCGTACGGCGTGGAGTTTGACCTGTGGTTCCGGGAGCGGGACCTGCACGCACAGGGCGCTTTGGAGGCGGTCATCGAGTTTTTGCGAGAGAAGGGACTCATGTTTGAAGAGGATGGAGCCCTGTGGTTTAGATCCACCCAGTTTGGCGATGACAAAGACCGGGTGATCGTGAAAAGCGATGGCTCCTATACTTACGTTACCGCTGACATTGCCTACCATTACGATAAACTCAAGCGGGGCTTCACCAAGCTGATCAATATCTGGGGGCCTGATCATCACGGCTATATCGGCAGGATGAAGGCGGCCATTCAAGCCCTGGGGTACAGTGAGGACACCTTGGAAGTACTCATCCTGCAGTATGTGGCCCTGCTGCGTGACGGACAGCAGGTGAAGATGTCCAAGCGTGCCGGTGAGTTCATCACCATGCAGGACTTGGTAGAAGAGGTTGGCAAAGATGCAGCCCGCTTTTTCTTCCTGCACCGCAGCCCCGAAAGCCATCTGGACTTCGATTTGGACCTGGCAGTGGAACAGTCCAACGAAAACCCCGTCTTTTATGTGCAGTATGCCCATGCCCGCATCTCCAGCGTGCTGCGGCAGGCCAAGGAACAGGGCATCGCTGTGCCCACCTGCAGCCAGGTGGATTTGAGTTTGCTGGAGCATGAAACAGAACTGGATCTTTTGAAACAACTGGCAGCGCTGCCCGAAGAGCTGCTCGCCGCGGCTCTGCTGCGCGAACCCCATCGGATTACCCGCTACGCGCTGGATCTGGCCGGGCTGTTCCATTCCTTCTACGGATATTGTCACATCCTGGGTGAAGAGGCACCGCTGCGGGACGCTCGTTTGGTCTTAGTATCCAATATCCGCGTGGTGCTGAGGAAAGTATTAGGTCTCTTGGGTGTAGATGCTCCCGAGCAGATGTGAGGATGGTGAACCATGGGCTTTAAAGACAGCGTGCGGACATTTTGGCGGGCCCTTAAGCTCAGCTATGAGCATATCGGCAAGGTGATGCTCACGAACCTGATCTGGTTTGTTGCAGGGTTTCTGCTGCTTCTGCTTTTCACCTATGTCCCCGTGGAGAGTAATTGGATTTTTCTCCTTGTTGTGGTGGGTACCCCCATTACCATAGGAGGCTCCTTCGCAGCCGTGCATCATCGCATGAACGCCATTGTCAAGGGTGAGGATACCGTCATGGGCGATCTGTGGGTGGGCTTCAAGCGCTATTTCCTGCGGGGAGCGGTGCTCACGGTGTTAGCTGTTTTGGGGTTTGGCATTCTGTTCTTCAATATCTGGTTCAGCCAGAATTACCCCAGCAAGCTCTTCCTCGTCCTTTCGGGCTTCTGGATTTGGGGCATTGTCCTGTGGTATGCCATACACCAGTTCGTGCTTCCCTTTGTTGTGAACCAGAACGCCGGGGTGTTCAAGGCCCTGAAGAAGGCGGCCCTCATTGTGCTGGACAATCCCTGGCCCAGCTTCCTGCTGATGCTTTTCAGCCTAATCGTAACTGCACTCAGTGTATTATTTGCAGCGCCTCTGCTCATTTTCCTGGCCAGTTTCTTGGCGCTGCTGCAAAACTGCTTCTACCATGAGCTGATGGTTAAATATGAACGGCTTGCTGAAGAGCAGGCTCAGCAAGAAGAAGAGTTGGAAGGGGAGGACCAGGCGTGAGCAAGTTTGTGTTCGTCACCGGAGGCGTAGTTTCCAGCTTAGGTAAGGGTATCACTGTGGCATCCTTGGGGAGGCTCCTCAAGAGCAGGGGCCTGACGGTCAGTGTGTTGAAGTTCGATCCTTATCTGAACGTTGACCCGGGAACCATGAGCCCTTTTCAGCATGGCGAGATCTTCGTCACCGAGGACGGCGGGCAATGTGACCTAGACTTGGGCCACTACGAAAGGTTTATCGACACCAATTTAACCAAGGACAGCAACGTAACTAGCGGTAAAATCTATTGGTCCATCCTTTCCCGGGAACGCAAGGGCGGTTACGACGGGGGAACGGTGCAGGTAATTCCCCATGTGACCAACGAGATCAAGGACCGCATCTGGTCCTTGGCCAAGAGCAGCGGGGCAGATGTGATCCTGGTGGAGATCGGGGGCACGGTGGGGGATATTGAGGGGCTGCCCTTCATGGAAGCCATCAGGCAGTTTAGAATGGACGTGGGCAGGGAATCCAGCTTGTTCATTCACGTCACTTTGGTGCCCTACGTGGCTGCAGCTAAGGAGCTGAAGACCAAACCGACTCAGCACAGTGTGAAGGAGCTGCGCAGCATCGGTATTCAGCCCGATGTGATCGTCTGCCGCAGCGAAGCGCCCATAACCGAAGATATCCGAGCTAAAGTGGCCCTGTTCTGCAACGTGGAGGAGGAAGCGGTGATCCCCAACCCCGACGTGGAGAGTATCTACGAGATTCCCCTCTGTTTTGCTGAAGCCCGCTTAGACGAGATCGTTTTGGAGAAGCTAAATCTAACCGCCTCCCCAGCGGACCTGAGCTCGTGGCGCCAGCTGGTTTCCGTCATCAAGAACCTGCGGGATAGGGTTGTGGTGGGTATTGTGGGGAAATATGTATCCCTGCCCGATGCTTACCTGAGTGTGGCTGAAGCCCTGCGCCATGCCGGCTTTTCCCATGGAGTGGATGTGGAGGTACGCTGGATCGAGGCGGAAGATTTGGAGCGGGGAAGGACGGAACTACTGGAAGACCTGGACGGAATTCTGGTTCCTGGAGGATTTGGACAGCGCGGTGTGGAAGGAAAGATCACAGCGGCGCAGTATGCTAGGGAGCATAAAGTCCCGTATTTCGGCATTTGTTTAGGCATGCAGTGCGCGGTCATGGAGCTGGCCCGCAATGTGGCCAAACTGGAGGATGCGGGCAGCGTTGAATTTGGCAGCTGCGCGCACCCTGTGATCAGCTTCATTCCAGGACACCCTGAAGTAACGGGGTTGGAGGGATCCATGCAGGTTGGGACCCGTGCCTGCCAGATCCAGCCGGATACGCACAGCATGAAGTGGTACGGCCAGACGGTTGTGCAGGAGCGGCATAGGAACCGGTACGTGATAAATAAGAAGTATTTGGAGAGCCTGGCGGAAGCGGGTATGCGGGTGGCAGGCCTTTCCACCGATGGGTTGGTGGAGATCATGGAGCTGGAGGGCCATCCGTGGTTTGTGGGAACGCTCTTCCATCCCGAGTTCAAGTCCCGGCCGACGCGGCCCCATCCGTTGTTTGTTGGGTTTATCCAAGCAATCCTGGATCAGAAGAAGGGTTAACCACTAGGAGGTGTGCTTATGCTTCGAATGAAAGTGAAAGCCGTGGGCATAGATCGCGAAAGCCTGTTTCCCGTAGTCATCCTCGCCGACGAAGGGGAAGAGTCCTATGTTCCGCTTCTCATCGGCCCAGCTGAAGCAAATGCCATCGCCGTTGTCCTAGAAAACGTGGAAGTACCCAGGCCCCTCACCCATGACCTGCTGCTCAGCTCAGCGCTGGCGCTGGGGGCCAAGGTGGACAAGGTAGTAATCACTGATCTCAGTGAAGATGTATATTACGCGGAAATACACTATCTGCAGGGGGGCAAAACGGTGCGGGTGGACGCCAGACCGTCCGATGCCATTGCCCTGGCTCTGCGTGCGGGCGCGTCCATCTTTGTGGATGAGAAGATCATCCCCCACGCCATCACCGTACCCAAGGAGGAAGACCCTGAGCTGGAGGAATTCCGTTCCTTCTTGGAAAACCTGTCGCCAGACGATTTCCGGCGGGAGAACTAATCCCAGGTCATTTTGTATAGATAGAATATTTAGGCGCATACTCTTTCCTAGAAAGGGTGTGCGCCATGTTCATGCGAAATATCTGCGTATGTGTTGCCAGCATCGTGCTTTTCTTGGGGCTAGCTGCTCCTGCCTTTGCCCAGATTCCTCAATGGAAAATGGTACACGGGGAAGTGCTTCAGGTTCTACCTGATGAGCATAAACTGCTCTTAGGATACGACGGACAGGAAGTATACCTGAGCCTCGAAGATGGTTGTAGGATCTTCCGCCAAGGGAAGCCTGCTGCTTTGGAATCACTGCGCCCGGTGGGTCCCGGAGCGTATCAAGATGCCCTCTGCTGGATCAACGCAAGGGGCCTTGTGAGCATGATTCTCGTGAATTATTACGTGCAGGAAGAGGACGGGTTGTTAGTTGCCTATGATATATTTGGGAATCCTAAATGATTTCAGAGGAAAACTCCCATTCGTGACGAAGTATAAGTCGCGATAATATGAACTTTCCCAGGAACAAGTGTTTCGCGCTGAAAGGCCCGGTGTCCATCTGCCTCAGCGGCCTTTCCTTCCCTGTGCCTTCTCATTTTTTCTCACCTCGAAAAGGGCACCTGGCGATTTGGGTTCCACTGATTCTTCCCGCTGGTGATTTACCAATCTCAAAGTGTGTTTGTTAATTCGGCTGCCGTTTCGCAGCTGTAATTGTAGATCTGAAATATAAGGAGGCCATTCAAGTGTTAGTATCTGGAAAAGAACTGTTTCAAGCGGCGAGGCAGGGTGGCTATGCTGTAGGTGCTTTCAATGTGAACAACATGGAGATCATCCAGGCCATCATTGAAGCAGCGGAAGAAGAGAATTCTCCTGTTTTCCTCCAAGCCAGCCAGGGCGGGATCAAATACGCCGGCATCGAGTACATAGCTGGGTTGGCCAAAACGGCTGCAGAGAGCGTTAAGGTTCCCGTTGCCTTGAACCTGGATCACGGCACGAGCTTCACCCAGGTGGTGCAGTGCGTTCGCCACGGTTTTACTGCAGTCATGATCGATGGTTCCCAGCATCCCTATGAAGAGAACATAGCCCTTACCCAGAAAGTGGTGGAAGTAGCTCATCCCTGCGGTGTGTCCGTGGAAGCTGAGTTGGGTAAGATTGGCGGAGTGGAAGATGACATTTCCGTGGACGCTGCTGATGCCACCTTCACCGATCCACAGGAAGCTGCCGAGTTCGCGGAGCGCACCAAGGTGGACGCTTTGGCCATTGCCATTGGCACTGCCCACGGTGTGTACAAAGGAGAACCGAAGCTGGACTTCGATCGCCTGGCGAAAATCAGAGAAGCCACGGATGTTCCTTTGGTACTCCACGGTGCTTCCGGCATAGGCGATGAGGCCATCCGCAAGGCGGTTTCGCTGGGCATCTGCAAGATCAATATCGACACAGAACTCAGGCAGGCCTTCACCAAGGCGGTGCAGGAAGTTGTGCACAGCAAGCCCCAAGAGTTCGATCCCCGCAAACTGTTGGGTCCAGCCCGGGAAGCCATGAAGGAAGTGGTCAGGGCGAAGATGAGGCTCTTTGGAAGTGCCGGTCGTGCGTAGGGCCTGCGCCCCTGTTTCAAAGGTGGTGAACGCTTGAATATCGCAGAGCTTGAATCAAAGACCTTTGCCGAGCTGCAGGAACTGGCAAGGGACTTGGGCCTTACAGGCTTTAAGCGGCTTCGCAAGAAGGACTTGATTATCGAGATCCTCAAGCACGAGACCGTGAAAGAGAATCTGCTGTTTATCAGCGGGATTTTGGAAATAACCAGCGAGGGGTATGGGTTTTTGCGGGTGGACAATTACACACCCGGTTCCGATGACGTGTACGTCTCGCCATCGCAGATCAGGCGTTTCTCCATGCGTACCGGGGATGAGATTCTGGGACAGGTGCGCCCTCCCAAGGATGGTGAGCGGTACTTTGCCCTGTTGAAAGTGCTGGCCATCAATCTTTCCGACCCCGAAGTGGCAGCCCAACGCCCTTGTTTTGACGACTTAACGCCCATTTACCCCAAGCGGCGTCTCCACCTGGAAACAACACCAACGAATTATACCATGCGCCTCATGGACATATTATCACCACTGGGGTTTGGCCAGAGGGGGCTGATCGTATCCCCGCCCAAGGCCGGTAAAACCACGGTGCTGAAGATGCTGGCCAATTCCATTGCGGAAAACCATCCCGATACGGAGATCATCGTGCTGCTCATCGATGAGCGCCCCGAGGAAGTCACGGACATGGAGCGCTCGGTGAACGGAGAGGTGATCAGCTCAACCTTTGATCTGCCTCCCGAAAACCATGTGCGGGTGGCCGACATCGTGATGGAAAGGGCAAAGCGTCTGGTGGAGTCTGGGAAGGATGTGGTCGTGCTCCTGGACAGCATCACGCGCTTGGCCAGGGCCCACAATCTGGTGGTGCCGCCCAGCGGGCGTACCCTCTCGGGCGGGGTGGATCCGGCTGCACTCCATCGTCCCAAGCGATTTTTTGGAGCAGCCCGCAACTTCGAGGAACAGGGCAGCCTCACCATCATTGCCACGGCTTTGGTGGAAACGGGCAGTCGCATGGACGAAGTGATTTACGAAGAGTTTAAAGGAACGGGCAACATGGAGCTGCACTTAGATCGCAAGCTGGCTGAGCGCAGGTTGTTCCCGGCCATTGATATCTACCGCTCCGGCACCAGGCGGGAGGATCTGCTCCTCACGCCGCAAGAGCTGGAGGCAGCATGGATGTTGCGCAAAGTTATGAGTTCTCTGGGCCCGGCAGAAACCCTAGACCTGGTTCTGGATCGCGTGTTCAACACCAAGACCAACCAAGAACTAATAGAACTGATCATCTCGTCACCGTTTGCGGAAAATGTTAGGAATAGATGAAAGGATATCCCGGTTGCGCGTCGAAATGTTCCAAGTAGGTTATTGCCAGTCGAGGGAGGATTTGTCATGAGGAGGCGGTTTTTCCGCAGTAAAGGGTTTATCATCCTGCTTTTCGCAGTGATCTTCAGTTTTGGTATCCTGGGACAAGTGGATACCAGGATGCACATTGGTGGAGGCGACTGGGATCTGGACAGCCTCATCTACATCAATGTGGACGAGTACATCTACTACACCGAAACCCTCGGCTCTCAAGATGATAACGGACAACCTTTACCTACTGTGCAGACTCTTGCCGCCCTCGATGGAGCTGCCCAATTGGTTAAAGATTCACAGGATGAAGGAGCAGGGAAGGCACCTGCAGCGGAGCCCGGGGAAGTGACTCTCTCCGCGGCGGTTTCCTTAGAGGAGGAAGCCCCTCCAGCCGTGTCGTCCAGGGTGGAGTCTGCCCTGCAGGTTGCTGAACCTCCAGTACCTGCGCCTCCCAAGGTAGAGGAGCAGAAAGAGGAGAGGCCCACCATTTTCGTGCACAAGGTCAATCCTGGGGAGACTTTGTGGGATATCGCCAACGCCTATGGAGTGTCGGTGGATGCCATCCTTTCAGCCAATGAGCTGAGAAATCCGAATATGCTCTCCATCGGCCAGGAACTGAACATCCTTTCCGTGCAGGGGGTACTGCACAAAGTCGCCACAGGGGAGAGCCTGTGGGAGATCTCCGAACGCTATCAAGTTCCCCTGGAGGAAATCACTAGGGCGAACAACATAACGGATCCCAGCCGGATTATGCCCAACACAAAACTGATCATTCCAGGAGCCACTCAGCTCAGGCCCAAGGATGTCCTGGTGGTCAACGGCCAGCTTCAGAAGGCTTTCGACTGGCCAGTAAGGGGCAGGATCTCCTCACCCTTCGGCCCGCGCTGGGGTAGGATGCACAACGGTTTGGACATTGCTGTGAACACGGGTACAGCGGTGCGCGCTGCAGCTGATGGCCGAGTCACCTTTGCCGGCTGGAACGGCGGCTACGGTATTTTGGTCATCATTGATCACGGCAACAACGTGGAAACCAGATACGCGCACAATTCCCGTTTGAACGTGAAAGTGGGGCAATCGGTAACCAGGGGGCAGGTCATCGCTTACAGCGGCAACACTGGTAATTCCACTGGTCCCCACGTGCACTTTGAGATTCGCCATCGCAACAATCCCGTTAACCCGCAGACTTATTTGAAGTAAGAGTAGAACCTTGTCAGACTGGCGTGCCTGTGTTATAATGTGCTGTGGCTCTGCCAGTTCGGTTAGTGAGGTGAAGAAGTAGATGAAAGCTGGTATACATCCAAAGTATGACAAGGCCGTCGTAACCTGTGCATGTGGAGAGACGTTTGAAACCAAATCCACCAAGCCACAGATCAGGGTAGAGGTGTGTTCCAAGTGCCACCCGTTCTACACTGGCCAGCGGCAGGTTGTGACTACCACTGGCGGCAGGATCGAGCGCTTCCGCACCAAGTACGGCTTGACTGAAGAGTAGAAATTAGACGAAATTAAAGAGGGACTGGAAAAGAGCAGGGCTTGCCCTGCTTTTTTGTTCGAAGAAGTAAGGAGGGTGCCTTGTGGGAGTTTTCCTTGCCCCCATGGCGGGAGTAACCGATCTACCCTACCGAGTTCTCGCCAGGGAATTCGGCGCTGATCTGGTTGTCAGCGAGATGGTCTCCGCCCAGGCCCTGGTATACAAGAACCAGCGCACCCTGCGCATGCTCACCATCCACGAGGGCGAACGCCCCTGTGCCATTCAGCTCTTTGGTCATGATCCCCAAGTTATGGCCGAAGCCGCCAAAATGGTGTACCAGCAAGTGCAGCCGGAGATGATCGACCTTAACTTCGGTTGCCCCACCCCTAAGGTGGTGAAAAACGGCGACGGAGCGGCGCTCCTGAAAGATCCCCGGCTTGCGGGCAGAATCGCCTCCGCTGTGGTGGAGGCAGTTCCCATTCCAGTCACGGCCAAGATCAGGCTGGGTTGGGACCAGGACAGCATCAACTGCCTGGAGGTGGCCGGACTGTTGGAAGAGGCGGGTGTACATTGGATTACGGTCCATGCCAGAACCAGGGAACAGTTCTACTCAGGGGAAGCTCAGTGGGCTTGGATTGGCGAGATCAAAGCCCGAAGCAGCATCCCCATTGTGGGCAACGGGGATATCTTCAGCCCCTCGGCGGCCCGTGAGATGATTGAGCAAACCGGATGTGACCATGTGGCCGTTGGACGGGCTGCCCGGGGAAACCCGTGGATTTTCCAGCGGATTAAGGCTTATCTGGCTGAAGGCGTCCACCTGCCTGAGCCATCGGTGGAGGAGCGTATTCAGGTGGCCCTGCGCCACCTGCGCATGAAGGCGGAGTATGATGGTGAAGCTGTGGCGGTGCGGGAGATGCGCCCCCACCTGGCCTGGTATCTAAAGGGCATACCTTTTGCCGCTGGAGTGAAAAATGAGCTGAACACGGCGGCCACGCGGGAAGAAATGGAAAGACTCTTGAAAGAACTGTTGTAGAGGTACTCTATGCGTGTTATAATGGCTGTGAACAGAGTGTGCACAAAGAGCGGGTGATGTTGTGGGCGGCTTCTTTCGCATTGGGGATAAATTACTCAACCGGACCAAGCTGGATCGGATCATCGACCGCATTTTTGAACTGAGGATGTCTGGGGCTTCCCAACAGGAGGTGGCCCAGCGCATTGGCTGTGACCGTACCTTCGTTTCGCGCCTGGAGGGCTTGGCGGAGGTCCGCAAAGGGGGCAGCCTGGCGGTAATAGGCTTCCCCTTGGGCAACAAAGATGAGCTGGAGGATCTGTGCAGGGAGCTGGGAGTGGACTACACCCTGCTGCTCACCGATGCAGAACGCTGGAAGCTCGTGGATTCCTTTGACGGGAAGAGCCTGCTTAACTGGCTGATGGAGCTGATGGTGGAGATGAGCTCCTTCGATCATGTGATCATGATCGGTTCCGATATGCGCATCCGCCTGGCCGAAGCCATCCTGGGGGATAAGGTAACAGGGATCTGCTTGGGCTCATCGCCCATTAAAGAGGACCATCATCTCAGTCCCCGCAGGCTCAAAGAGATGATTACATCCATTAAAGGGGAGTAGCTGATGAGACGGATAGTGAGTGTCAGCATTGGCTCGTCCACAAGAGACAGCAAGGCGGAAGTGCACGTTCTCGGTGAAGATTTCACCCTAGAGCGCATAGGCACCGATGGGGATATGCAGAAGGCCATCGAGATCATCAAGGAACTGGACGGCAAAGTGGATGCCTTTGGTATGGGAGGCATTGACCTCTATCTGTGGGGCGGCAGCAGGCGTTACATCCTGCGGGAAGCCAAACAGATCGCCAGGGCTCCCCAGAAGACTCCCATCGTGGACGGGTCGGGGCTGAAAAACACCCTGGAACGCAGGGCCATTGAGGCTTTGGCCCAGGAGGATCCTGAGATGTTCCGGGGGAAGAGAGTGCTGCTCACCTGCGGCGTAGATCGCTTCGGTATGGCCGCTGCCCTGAATGAAACAGGGGCTGAGGTGCTCTACGGAGATCTCATGTTTGCTTTAGGCCTGCCCATACCCATCTACAAGCTCAGCGCCTTGGAAAAGGTGGCCGCGGTTTTCGCTCCCATCGTGGTGCAGTTCCCCTTCAGCTGGCTGTATCCCACGGGATCCAAGCAGGAAGAAGCGCCGAACCGAAAGAAATACGAGAAGTTCTATGCTTGGGCGGATATCATTGCTGGCGATTACCACCAGATCCGCAAATACATGCCCGACCATATGGCGGGTAAGACTATCATCACCAACACCATCACACCGCAAGATGTGGATTTCTTGCGGCAGCGTAGGGTCAAAGAGCTGATCACCACTACGCCCGATCTGGATGGGCGCTCTTTCGGGACTAATGTGATGGAGGCTCTGTTAGTTGCTGTACTGGGCAAGCCAGTATCTGCCATTACCCCCGAAGACTACCTGCGCCTCTTGGATGAAATTGGCTTTAAGCCCCGCCGGGAGCCCTTAGGCGCGTAGGCAGTGGAAATATGCTCTAGAAGCTTACAGAATAGGGATCTAAAGTGCAATAGCAAATGCAACGGCTAGCCAGAAACCCGTTCTATA
>ERZ773359.1776-NODE-1776-length-29017-cov-7.832436_pt1 | contig 29017 bp, 18 predicted proteins | sample MGYA00374955_ERZ773359 | MGnify/ENA primary metagenome ERZ773359 (study PRJEB29098, sample SAMN04486028) | biogas fermenter metagenome | study: EMG produced TPA metagenomics assembly of the Biogas fermentation microbial communities from Germany - Plant 4 DNA1...
CTAGTTTTCTACCAGCTCTAAACCCTTATATATCCGGCTTTTTGGCTTGTTTATTGGTTCTGTCTTGCTCTGATCTTAAACCTGTCTGGCATCAACCCTAACAAAAAAACCATGGTCAATGGGCATTTCAAATCCCTTGACTATGGTTTTTTGACATGACTTTATTTACTTCAGGAACGAGTTTATTTTCTTTGATACGACTTTATTTGATTATCACATTTATTTGAACAGGTCACATCTCTCTCCGGCCTTGTAATGCCTTGGATATGGTTACCTGATCCGCGTACTCTAAATCACCACCGACAGGTAGGCCGTGGGCGATTCGGGTAGTCTTGATCCCCATGGGCTTTAACAGCCTGGATATATAGACGGCAGTGGCTTCTCCCTCAATATTAGGATTTGTTGCCATTATCACTTCTTTTAGGGCATCGTCATTAACCCTTTGCAACAATTCTTTAATCCGAATATCATCAGGCCCTACTCCATCCATGGGGGAGATAGTACCATTTAGTACATGGTATAGACCTTTAAATTCCCGCGCCCGTTCCATAGCCATAACATCCCTGACATCCTCCACAACACATATAACGGAGGGATCTCTGGCAGGGCTTTTACATATGGCACAAGTATCCTCTTCGCTAATATTGCCACATATCCTGCAATATTTTATTTGTCCCTTAACCTCATCAATGGCCTTGGCCAGACTCTTTACATGGTCTTCCGGCATATTAATTATGTGGAAAGCAAGCCTTTGGGCTGTCTTGTTACCTATCCCGGGCAATCTTGACAGTTCATTGATAAGGCGGGCAATAGGTTCGATATAATAGCTCATAAACCTAAAAATTCAGGCATAAATTCCCCCCTGGCTCAAGCCGTTGGGAAAATGCCCATCCTCCTTTCCCACTAAAAGAGCAGTAAAATGCTTCTTCTAAGACTGCAAAACTCAAATTGGTGTAGTGGAAGCTTTATATCAATTGGTTCCTAGAACATTCCCGGAATTCCCATGCCTCCGGTGATCTTGCTCATTTCGCTTTGCACCATCTCCTCTGCCTTTCTCAGGGCCTCGTTGGCTGCAGCCATAATCAAATCCTGGAGCATCTCTATGTCATCCGGATCCACTACCGCAGGATCTATACTAATCTCCATAATTTCTTTCTTACCATTTGCAACAACGGTGACAACCCCACCGCCGGCTGATGCTTCTACGGTCTTTTCTTCCAATTCTTCCTGCATCTTCATCATCTGTTCCTGCATCTTCTTTGCCTGTCTCATCAGATTGTTCATGTTCCCCATTCCCGGGAATCCACCTCTTGCCATAATTATAGCCTCCTCTTATTTATATCAATTTTTTCACGATACAAAATAGTTTCCGCCGTCTCTAATACATTGAAAACCCAAAGCCCTATTATCAATGCACCTTAATCATCTATTACTTCTACATACTCATCACCAAAGATCTCTATGGCTTTTTGAACAATATCATATTCGGACTCTTCGTCCCCATCCTCCTGAACTACGGCTGGTTCGGGTACATCCATCTCGCCAGACCCGGGAGCGTTATCCCTTGTATAGCATTTCAACTTAAAATGCTGTCCCGCTACCTGAGCAATCAATTCTTCAATGTATTTGCTGTTCTCTTCCTTTTCTATCGCCACAACAAAGAAGCCCTGATTCTCTGGGAAAATCAAGTTTACTATATTATTATTCCTGTCGTTGGGTTGGAGCCTTGTATCCCTTAATAGGGGGAATATAGCTATACGATCCTTCCTGACCCTTTTCAATACCTCCGACCAAACACTATCGTAGTCCACCTTTTCAGCAGCAGGCGTACCAGGTTTAATATCTATAGTATCCTTATCTTCCTTTTCTATATCCATCACTTGGGGTACTGTCTCGTCCTCCATCTTATGAGCTTTGTCTATATGTACCCCATCATTATCTTCATTATCCACACCCACATCATAAGATTCTGGAAACTGAGTATCTGATGGTTGGGGGTATGACGGTTCATCTGTATCGGATGCACTGACTGCCGGAATTCCTTGGGCTATTTGTCTTTCAAGGACGGCTACCCGATCCCTCAGGTCTTCCAAGGAATCCCCGTCCTGGGGCCTACAGATTTTTACCATGGCCATCTCCAACATAATCCTGGGCTTGGTACTCCATCTGATGTCCGCATCTAATTCAGACAGGATTTCGATAGACCGGATAAGCCTGGATTGATCCATCCTGGAGGATTGCTGCCTGTACTGCTCCAGAGTGCTCTGGGAAACATCCAAGAGTCCCGTAGGATCATCGCAGATCTTAGTTATCAGCAGGTTCCGCAGATGATAAATAAGATCCTTCAGAAATGCGGCAATATCCCTACCTTCTTCCATTAAATTGTCAACCTGGATTAAGAGAGCAGAAATATTCCCCATCATAATATTATCCACTACATCAAAGAGAAATTCCCTGCCGGCTGTACCCAATATGGCCAAAACATCGCTTTCCGTTACAGAAGAGCCGGAAAAGCTCATACATTGATCCAGCAGGCTTATGGAATCCCTCATACCACCCTCGGACCAGCGGGAAATCGTCTCCAAGGCCTGATCATCTACCTCCACTCCAACGCTATTGGCTATTGTCCTTAATCTGTCCATTATGACCCCAAGGCTTATCCTCCTAAAGTCATGTCTCTGACACCTGGATAGTATAGTGGAAGGTAGTCTATGGGGCTCGGTCGTAGCCAGGATAAAGACGATATGTTCCGGGGGCTCCTCCAGGGTTTTAAGAAAGGCGTTAAAGGCTGAAGTTGACAGCATATGAACCTCATCGATAATGTATACCCTGTATCTCCCTGCAGATGGAGGATATTTTACCTTATCCCGAATTTCCCGGATATTCTCTACTCCCGTATGGGATGCCGCATCAATTTCGATAACATCCATATTGTTTTCCGAGTCTATGACGTTGCAGACCTGGCAATGGCCGCATGGGTTCCCTTCTCTGGGATCAGTACAGTTAATAGCTTTGGCAAAGATCTTTGCGGTACTGGTCTTTCCGGTTCCCCTGGGTCCACAAAAGAGATAGGCATGAGAAATCCGTTCGGTTTTAATCTGATTTTTCAGAATGCGCACCACATGGTCCTGGCCTACCACTTCGTCAAAGGTACCAGGCCTCCATTCCCGGTATAGAGCAGTATATTCCATTGGATCACCGACCTTCGCCATATTTTCTGCACAGACAAATTTACCAATTTATCCCCATAAGAGATAGGGTTATAAACAGGATATCCGGCACATGCATCCGGCTTATATACGTATACGGACACAGTCCTCATCGGTAGTATTATACCATAAAAACAAATTAACTGTAACGCAAAATATCCCAAAACTAAATATAAGCCATGATATAGAGGATAATCATGGCTTATAAAAATTAATGCCGTGCACCTACCTTCGACAAGACACCCACAGGCGGTAACCGAATAGTTAACTCCGGTCAGGCACCCCTACGGCACACAAAAATGTCCACTTACTGCTGCTTCCTTCCGGACCTGACAGGGTTCATGGGTTTTTGTTGCGTAGGACCAAACCATCCTCATCACTTGTTCGGACCATGACCCTACGAGCGCAAGCCTAGGGTTGGAATTCAATCCTGCTATAGCGGGTTGCAGGTTACAGGGCACCGCTACCTCCCCATCTAGCACGGCAAACTACTAAACAAATTATTAAATTGAACTACAATTATTATGCCAACTTCCAATATTATTATTCATAGAAAAAAATATCCAAATCCTTGATCTTTACTCTCAAACTATCATAATATGAATGGAAATCAGCATGTATCATTTTACTATGTGCCGGGGTTATTTTCAAGTGTTTTTTTATGGTACTGCTTCCAAATGCGGTTTTCTCAAAAATACGGTTAACCAATAGCCCTAATGGTGTATAATATAATTAATGTACAGATACTAATGTACATATGTGAAGTCCGTCCATTGTTCCCAAAGTTTAAACTATTGAAAGAGGAGAGGTGCTGTAAATGGCAATTGACAAAGAAATGAGTAACGGTGACTATGGTAAGACCGTCATAGCCAACGAAGTGGTGGCTGTGATAGCGGGATTAGCAACGGCCGAGATTCCCGGGGTAGCTTCTATGTCCAGCGGTTTGGTAGACGATATTACATCAACTCTAGGCATGAAAAGCTCTAAACGGGGTGTAAAAGTTGAATTAATAGACGATGTGGCTACCATAAGCATCAGTATTGTTGTTGACTATGGTGTCAGGATCCCAGATGTTGCAGATAATATACGCTCCAGCGTAATCGAGGCTGTCCAGGGGATGACAGGCCTAACCGTAGATGCGGTAAATATCTATGTTCAAGGCGTTCATCTGGAGAAAGCACCAAAGGAAGCACCTGCGGAAGCATAATTCCAAATTGCTATTGGCCCCCTCACCTTATATAGGCTGGGGGTCTTTTAATCTCCTGTCCAGCATGGTATTTCTCTTGACAATCTTATTATTGCCTACCGCAATACCCACGGCTTTTTCAGTACCCACCATCACAAAGACATTTCTTGCCCGGGTTATGCAGGTGTATAAGAGGTTGCGCTGCAACATCATAAAATGTTGGGTGGTAAATGGGGCAACGACTATTTTGTATTCGCTCCCTTGACTTTTATGAACGGTGACAGCATAGGCCAGCATTATCTCATCCAGTTCACTGCTGTCATACTCTACTATAGTTCCGTCAAAGTCGATATTCACAATTTTGTTTTCCAGATCGATGCCAGAAATCCTTCCGATATCTCCGTTGAAAACATTTTTGTCATAATTATTTCTAACCTGCATTACCTTGTCCCCTACTTTAAAGGTAGTGCCCCCATATCTGATAAAACGGCTTTCCTTATTCAAGGCCTCCTGGAGAATACGGTTCATATTAACTGCACCCGTTTCTCCCCTTTGCATGGGACATAGAACCTGTATATCGTCTATGGGATCTACCTTATAGTAGTTGGGCAATCTTGACTGACACAGGCTGCGGATTTCCTCTACTATTTCTTCAGGATCTTCCCTTCTGATGAAGAAAAAATCCCGTTTCTTTCCCCCCTTCAATGCGGGAAAGATTCCCTGGTTTATCCTGTGAGCATTGGTAATGATGGCACTATTTTGGGCTTGTCTGAAGATCCTGGTCAGCTTCACCACGTCCACCATACCAGAGGCTATTATATCCGATAGTACATTTCCAGCCCCCACCGAGGGTAGCTGGTCTACATCCCCTACCAGGATCACAATGGTTTCATCCCTTACAGCCTTTAGGAGATTATACATAAGGATTATATCCACCATGGAGGTCTCATCGATGATAAGAACATCGCATTCCAAGGGATTGTTTTCCACATTCCGCATATATCCCTGGGGTGGTTTATACTCCAGCATCCTGTGGATGGTCTTTGCCTCCCTCCCAGTGGACTCTTCCATTCTTTTAGCAGCCCTGCCGGTAGGTGCCGCCAAATATATCTTAGCACCTATCCTTTCAAAGACCCTTATTATGCCCAAAATGGTGAAGGTCTTACCGGTTCCCGGCCCACCCGTAAGCACCATGAATTTAGAAGATGCTGCCCTCTTTATTGCCTCCTTCTGAACCTGATCGTATTTAATCCTATCCCGTTCCTCTATACTCCGTATAATTTTATCTATTCCATCTATATCCAAAGATGTTGGGGTGGAGACAATCTCTCTAATCCGCCTGGCTACTCCTACCTCACTGTGAAAAAAAGGCGGCAGGTAAAGGGCCTCCTGGTCTTGGATTAAGGATCCGTCTTCCACCATTGTGTCTATGGATTCCTGTATCTTAGCTTCTTCCAGATCCAGGGTTTTCTTTGTTTCCATTATTAGCTGGTCACGGGTAGCAAAGCAATGCCCTTCATTTGAAAGTTGGTTCAGGATATAAAGTATACCCGAGCGGCATCTTTGCACGGACTGTGGATCGAAACCCAGTTTTTGCGCAATGGTATCGGCAGTTCTAAAGCCGATACCCCATATATCATCGGCCAGCCTGTATGGATTTTCCTTGACTACATTCAAACTTTCATTTCCATAGGTTTTGTAGATCTTAGCCCCGTGGGAGGTGGATACTCCATGGGATTGGAGAAACAGCATGATATTTTTGACTTCCCTTTGCTCCTCCCAGGCCTTCTTTATCATTTCTATCCTCTTAGGACCGATTCCCGGTACTTCCATAAGTCTGTCGGGCTCTTCTTCGATGATGTCTATGGTGTCCTTTCCAAAAACTTTGACTATCCTTTTGGCATTGACAGGCCCTATTCCCTTGATAAGTCCGCTACCGAGATATTTCTCAATGCCTGCCACGCTGGCGGGAAGTTTTTCTTCATAGGAGTCTACTATAAACTGCTTGCCGTATTTGCTGTCAACCTTCCACATACCCCTAAGGGATACTATAGCCCCTACATTAACAGCTGCCATATTGCCTACGGCAGTAACAAGGTCATAATAGCCCCTGCTTCTAAGCTTTATTACGGTGTATCCGGAATCTTCGTTGTAATAGGTGATCCTCTCAACAACACCGTTTAGGTACTCCATGACTTACCTCCCGAATTGGTAATATTGATAATTATATCCTGGAATTATTGTACCATATCTTTCACGGATTGGGGATTTGGGGTAGCTTTTCCGGAGTAAATTTAAAGGGTGGACGCAATCGCCCACCCCATAGAGATCATTTTTTTAGAACATGTCGCTGGAGTCTGTCTCCACAAATCCATTTTTCTTAAACAAATCAGACTAATACAGCGAAATCAACATCTTTATTACGCGCTTTTACATACCCTTGCTGCTTCTTCTGCCGCTGATGCAGCGTCGGCGGTATAGATGTCTGCCCCGATGCTCTTGCAGAAGCTGTCAGTTACAGGCGCGCCACCCACCATGATGGTGACCTGATCCCTGATACCGGCTTCCCTGGCCGCTTCTACCACGTTCTTCATCTCAGTCATGGTTGTGGTAAGAAGTGCTGAGCAGGCAATGATCTGGGCATCATGTTCCTTAGCCGCCTCAATAAACCTTTCGGGGGATACGTCAATCCCCAGGTCTATTACCTCAAGGCCTCTTCCTTCCATCATCATCTTGACCAGGTTTTTACCTATGTCATGAAGATCGCCCTTTACTGTACCGATTACCACCTTGCCAATGGATTCCACCCCGGTCTCCGTGAGGATGGGCCTTATAATTTCCATCCCGGCATACATAGCCCTGGCAGCAATGAGAACTTCCGGTACATAGACCTCGTTGTTCTTGAACTTTTCACCTATAATGCCCATGCCGTCCAATAGCCCTTCATTTAGAATGTCTGTGGGTGCGATGCCTTCATCAAGAGCCTGTTGAACCAATTCCTTTACATTCTTCGCCCTTCCCTGTTGCAAATACTTAGAGATTTCTTCTAACAAAGACATTATTCAGCCTCCTAAAATTTTAAATTTCCCCTGCTAAGCCTGTATCTGCCAGGGGTTATACCAACAACTCTCTTAAAAACCTTTGAAAAATAGCTCTGGTCCTCATAACCGACCATATTTGAAATATCTGCCAGGTTTAATGTATCCTGTAGCAGCAATTGCTTGCTCCGTTCAATCCTAATTCGGTTTACATAGGTGTTGAAATTGCATTTCATGTCGTCCTTAAAGATCTTGCTGAAGTATGATGGACTTAGATATACGTGGGAGGCCACCTCCTCCAGAGTTATCTTTTTCATGTAGTTCTGTTTAATATAGTTGATTGCCTTATATATAACGTCTACATGTTTGATATTCTTAAAATTGAATACACAATCAGTAAATCTTATCATTATTTTCGATAGCCAGTGGGTTAACTCCTCCACGGTTTTAAAGCTGTGGATGGTACTTAAGTATTTATAGTTGAGTCCAAATATCTCCTCTACATCGGCACCGCCTTCAACTGCAGCCCTGGATAGAAGAACTATCAATTCCAGGATTCTGGCCTTTATGGTATCAAAATCTCCACCGCTGGAGAAAAATATATGTCCCAATATTTCGTTCAAAATAGTTTGGGAACCCCTTTTATCCCCGGCGGCTATACAGGATAAAAGCTCTTTCTCCTTTTCAAAGGGGTACTCCGTGCTATCCCCTTGATCCCCGGATACAGCCTTAATGGAATGTATGTATTCTGAGATATCGGATTGGTGATTATAAAATTCCGCCTGATTAAGGTTTTGAAGATATTCTGCATCGGATATATGGGAAGCAACCATGAATAACAGCTCCGACAGGCTGGTAACCTTATCCGGAGGTACCACCGGGATATGCTTTAAATTTTCCTTCAGCCTTCCCAGGTGTTCCTTCTTTATTCGATTCTTAAGCAGGAGATCCTCTATTAGAAATTCCTCCGGTGTCATCATTAGCACAGGTCCACAAAGTAAGTACCCTCTAACCATCCCTCCGGACGAAATAGGCGAAGCCCAATGTGCCAGACCCAAGGGACAGAAGAAAATATACCGACCCCCGAATCGTTCAGATTGATAGCCACCATATAGGTGAACCCTATCGCAATAATCCTTCTCTGTATCTAAAATATCCCGAACCTCACTGCAAAATTTGCAACAGAGCCCGGTATATCCAACACTATATAAGGGCTTACCTCTGCTGTCTATAATGCTTATACCTACCCCCGCAACCCGGCTGTAATGTCCTATGGCCTCTTTCGCCAAATCCATGTTAAGCCCGACATCATCCCCTATTTCTTCCGTGCTCCTCCAAAATGCCATGGTATCACACTCTCCGCGTATCTAAAAGCCTATTAAAATTATCAGACAACCCTATTATATTGGATTTCCTAATATAAGTAAATAGACGATGTGGGCAGTATCAATTTCATGATATCATGCTTTTCTCCCCTGGGTATTGGAGAATCTTAATATATTTTGTATTTTATCACTTTGTCCCAGAGACCAATTCTACGGGCTAAAATACATTCCATTTACATATTCATCCTGGAACTCCAAGGTAGAGGATAGTTCCACATACTCCGTCATACCTCTAATATGATCAGCACGCACAAATTCTTCGGCGGATAATAGAGATAGCATAGCCCCTGTTCCGGCCCCGTTACCTATAGGGATAATCCGATCTTGTAGCTCCTGAGGTATAAGGCCTATTCTGGCGGCATTTCTCTTATCAATATAGCTTCCAAATCCTCCCGCCAGGTATAGCCTGGTGACATCCTCCACTTTTTTGCCCATCCTTTGGATAAGCACCTTTATACCGGCTGCAATAGCAGCTTTAGCCAGTTGGATCTCCCTAATATCCTTTTGGGTTATAAGGATAGAATCTCCTGTAGAACTGGATTTGGCATCAACTAATAGGAAAGCTCCCTGCCCGTCTAACTCTACCAGCCTATGGGATAGGCCTCTTCCAAGGTCGGATTCTATCTCGTCCTCTTCCAGCAATCTACCGGTTTCATCCACAAGACCCGCATCCAACAGGGATGCCAGGGCATCGACTATTCCCGAACCGCAGATGCCAATAGGCGCCTCATCCCCAATAGTGGTATACTTAAGTTCACCGTTATCCAGCCTGACCGTGTTTATGGCCCCCCTTATTCCGCCCATTCCATGGCGGATGTTAGCTCCCTCAAAGGCCGGCCCAGCAGCGGTAGAACAGCATACCATTCTTTCGCTGTTCCCCAATACGATCTCACCATTGGTTCCGATATCTATGATCAGGCTTAGATCATTCCCCCTGTCCAAACCCGATGCAAGGATTCCCGCAACCACGTCTCCGCCAACATATCCGGATATATGGGGGAGCAAAAATACTCTGGCAGCTCTCCCCAGTTTTAAGCCCAGTTCATGGGCTGAATAGATTACCCCCTGGGTAAAGGCCGGCGTAAATGGGGTGGATGCAATATGTTGGGGGGTGACTCCCATAAAGAAATGCCCCATAATGGTATTCCCGGCTACAACCACATTGTAGATATAGTCAAGGGGAATATTGTTTCTATAAGCCAACTCCCTGATTAACCCTGAGATTTGATCTACTATACCCCTTCTTAATCTGGCAAGCCCGTCTTCATTTTCCATAGCATATTGAATTCTGGAAATTACATCCCCGCCAAAGGGCCTTTGGGCGTTGAGTCCCGAAATTGTATCCACCTGGCGTCCGGTTTTCAGGTCTATAAGGTAACAGACCACAGTGGTGGTCCCTATATCTATTGCCACACCATATAGATGGTCTGTGGTATCTCCCCTTTCCACACTGATTACACTGTTTCCATCATAGACAAGGGTCACCATATAATCTGAATCCCTGATAAGCCCGGGAAGTTCCCTCATTAGCTGAATGGGGATGTCCGGTGCCTCTCCCATTCCTACGGCAGCCGTCAGCCTTTTTAGGTCATCCCTTTGGTCCTCCACAGTAGGCAGATCCAATTGGACAAACCTCTTATTAATCCGGGGTGAGATATCCACGGAGTATTCTATACCCGAGGACATGATCTGGGCTCCCTCTATATAGCTTTTTATGGCTACCTCCACATCTCCAAATACCTTGGTCAAACAGGCTAACCGATATCCCTCAGCCCTTTCCTTGTCGGATAAGTATCTGGACTCATCCTGACTGATCTCCGAAACCTGTCCTCTTATTATCAAAACCTTGCATTTTCCACAGATACCCTTTCCCCCACAGGGAGCATCAATATAGATATTCCCCTTATGAAAAACATCCATTAGGGTACTGCCCTTTGAACAGATCAAGTTCTCTCCTCTTCCATGGGATATGACCGTTACGGTACACTTACCCCCATCCATCACTACCCCGCCTTTCCGTCTACTCCCATTTTAAACCGCCTATAGCTCTGGCTGTTACTACGGTTTCCAATAATATTTCCCTGGTTATGCCCGATTGATTTTGGCTCTCCTGGCCTGGCATATCGGATGGATAAACATTTATCTCTGTATTATGCTCTTTGAATTCTACAAATATATCGTAAAAAGCGGCTCCCTTTGCTATGACAAGATCCCTAGCCATGGCCATGGCCTCCTCCTGAGCCCATTCCTTAGCCTTTTCATAATCCTCAAATTGCATTTTCTTTCTTGTAGAATAACAATCGTAGATACCTACCCCTGTCATAGCATACCTGGGCTTTATTATTACACTCTCCTCGACGGAGATACTACCTGTGATAGCGCCGATAGCATTGGCTATTGGGGCATGTCTCTCAATAATACATTCGGTATTGAGAGATGCTGCTACATCGGGCAGGTATACATGTATGGGGGCTCCTATTCCCACCAATGAAAAATCTGTGGATAGATCCAAAGATATATATGGATTGCTATCCCTACGGATCCCCTTGAATCCTAAAAGGAGCACCTTTTCCAATTCCGGGCTAATGGCCTCGTCCGAAATGGACGGAGTCTTCTCCAAATTTCCCCTTCTCATAAGCTCCTTGACTACACTAAGATATAGCTGGGATTTTATCATAGTATTGACTTTATGGGTAAGCTCATCTAAGCTCATCCCCAGACGCCTGGCTAGGATCTCAGCACCCAGACGGGCAGCCCTTGTATCCCAGCCGGTAAAATCACCTGTAATGTGCATGATGTCCGTAGGGGTAAGCCCGCTTCTCATTATTATACCTAACTGTTCCAATCTATCAAGCTTTAGGGTGTAGATGGAATCTCCTACCGCCTCTGCCAGTCTTTCAAGGCTCAAGGGACCCCCCTTAAGTACCTCTACTATAGCCCTCTCCTCCGAAGTAAAATCACCGTCCTCCGGTAGATCCCACACCCTGTAGAAAAATTGGCATAGGGATCTGGTATGAATCCTATTTTCCCTGTGTAATAGGCTTATTTGCTCTAAAGCCTCCGGCCATTTCCATGCCAGCCAGGATAGGGGAGCGGCTCTTCTAGGTCCTATAACCACTTTATCCCTGGAGTCAAAGTCTATAAGGCTATCCCCACCCATTCCCATGGTTGTAATATCCACGGATCTTACAGCGGTATTAAAGTTACCTACCTTTGCCCCCTCCTGGCTCAGAAGCGGTCTTCCGTCCTTTATTATGGCCAGGTCACTGGTAGTACCACCCATATCAACAACTATACAATTTTGCTTTCCGCTTATATTAACCCCGCCAATAACGCTGGCAGCCGGACCGGAAAGCAAGGTTTCCACGGGTCTTTCCTTTACAAATTCTTCGGACATTATGCTTCCGTCCCCGCATACTATAGCCAATGGCGCACTTATGCCCCTTTCCTTCAGGGCAACCTTTACCGCATCAATAAATTCGTCAATCAGTGGAATCAACCTGGCATTTAACAGTGCAGTGGCCCCCCGCTTCAGAAAATTTAGCTGGCTGGACAGCTCATGTCCACATACCACCGGTAATCCCGTCGCCTCGCCTATAAGGGATTTTGCCTTTTGCTCAAATTCAGGATTTCGGATGCCCCACATCTGCACCACAGCAAAGGCATCGACCTTTCCTGTAAGTCTTTTTATCCTTCCCATTAGCTCATCCCAATCCGGTTCTGCTATAACCTCTCCTCGAGAATCGTGCCCACCTGCAAGGAATATAATATCGTCTATAGCTGGTAAACCGTATTGGGATCCATTCCTGGCCACCACATCCCTATCGCAACCTATTAAGATAAGCTTTGCCCTGCTACCCTTATCCTCTACACAGGCGTTGGTTGCCAGGGTGGTGGATAAGGATACCATGCCCACCCTTTCCAACAGATCCCTGGGCATCTGATCCAGAACAGCCATAATGCCCAGTTTTAAATCCTCTTTGATGGTTACGGCCTTGGCGCCCTTTATCACTCTACTCCTGTTAAAATCATAGATTACACCATCGGTATAGGTGCCCCCTGTGTCTATTCCCAATCCTAATTTCACGCTGTCACCTCTACGAATGTATCATTATTATAGGTACAAAATCCTCTACTTAATTACTAAACTTTTTACTAGTCAGACATTTGTCATTAATGGCTATTGACCGCTACTTAACATCTTAAGAGTAACATCATCATTGAAGTTTCAAAAAAATTGATTATAGTTTTATATACCAAAGGTTAATGGCAATGTATTTTTTGAAACTTCTCTCTTCCGACATCAATTTGGAGAAAACTAGGGCTTATCAATAGCTCATTACCTTTATCAGGCAGTAGACTAATAAATTAGCACTTTAAATATCCTTTATCTTAAGTGAACATAACACAGAAAGATAGCTGCCATAGGACCCTTCCCGGGCAGCTATCTTTGCTTTTTCCCTTTAGTTTTTACAGGTCTATTCGTTTACGCTGACGCCTTCCAGGCTACCATAGAGTACCTCTATATCCCATACTATTTCTCCGGTCTCGGGATCCTTCTTCTGGGTATATATACCCCAACCCTTTCCGGTACTCCAGAAGGTCTTAAAATCATCCGAATTGATTGCCGGTTTAAAGCTCATTGTTCCTTCCACCATATCGTACTTAAACCCGCTGAGGGCTGTTAGCAGAGCCCAGCTGGCCATGGACCTTGCATAATGGTGACCGCATTCCACTTCGTTCCAGGGATTCCGACGGTAGCCGTCGTGCCGCTCACGAACCGCCCTTATTATGGTTAGCCCCTCATCGACAAAGCCTTCATATATCAGGTGGGCTGCCACATGGTATTCGATTCCGGTCCACACCTCATCGGCGTAAACAAAGGGAAGTTTCGGCCTGCCACCCTTTGGCCAGGAGCATAGCAACAATCCCTTTTCGTCGTTAAGGACATATGTACGCTGTACATTGTGATGATCCCTGAAACTGGTCCTAAAATTGTAATCAAAGATGGATTTCACTGCTCTTCTCACATGTTCTTCCGGAAGGATATATCCCAGGCCCGCAACATGAGCCAGCAGCTGGCCTAATATCTGATCCGAAAGACATCCTTTACCGTATTGATAGCGGTACTTGTTAACATCATCGATCATCTGTATATAATACTCTCCGCCCCAAAGGAGTTCGTCCATCCTCTTGCTACCCTTCTCAAGGGCCTCTCTATACTTGGCGGCATGTTGTTCGTCTCCCAGGTAATCCGCTATCTCGGCTCCGGCCTTTAATGCGGCAAAGAACATGGAGTTGGTCAAAGAATTAGGCCCATAGAATTCGATATCATAGGTGTTATGCTGCTGACTATCCAGCACAAAATCTCCATCCGAATCCCAATATTCAAAAGCAAAATCCAAAGCCTTGCTTGCCTTTTCCCATACGGTTTTTATTAGTTCGTCATCACCGCTGATCTTCCATTCCCTGTAGAGCCGTATAATGGTCCCCATCTGGCCATCCGTAGCCGGCAGGAAATCCCAGGGTTCCTTGCCAAAAACACGTCTGGTTCTAAAGGACATCTTCCCGTTCTCGTCGGTCTCGAGATTGAATTCTACCTTTCTCATGGACTGCTCCAGATCCGGGAACAGGAAGGCGAGGGTCTGGGCATAGTTCCATACGTGGGTACAGCTTCCTTCGCAGCAACCCCTTTGATCAAAGGTCCCCTCCCATCCCAGGAATGTGCCGTCCTCTATCCTGAAACAGGTGGTACTCCTGCACACCGTGATATTGCTGGCAATTGCATCGATGACGTAGTCAGGCAAGGTGCTGCCAAACAATGCTCTATGAAAATCCCTGGATTTCCCTTCCAGCCTGTCGAGATTCTCTAATAGATATCTTCCTGCATGCCAGGCATCATCAAACAAGGTGGCATAGTAATTTTTTACGGTCTCGCATCCCCCAGCTGCACAGCAACAGCTGTCCGTATCCCATGCCTTTATCCTATTTGGGAAAAACCAGCTAATGATAAATTCGAATACTCTCTCCTGGTCAGGTTCCAGAGTTTCGTACATACCCATGGAACCTACCTTTAGATTGGATTCTCCCATCTCACTTTTGACCCCTTCATAGACGGATTCCTTTTCCAGCAGCCCGTCATCGCAGAAGTCGTCCCACATATCATGAATTCCGTCACACCATCCGCCACTTAACCAATAGGTCTTGTAGGTAACAGATCTATCCTTGGTCATAAGGGCCATACTACCGTATTCAAGGGAGGATTCTTCCACATCGGTATAATAGTATAATCCCCTTACTCCATCTTCATCCCTGTACTCGTTAAGGGATTGGGGGTTGGCCTGCAAATTGCCGAACAAGGCAAAGCCCCTATGACCCACGGCATTGGCTAATGATCCTATGACGGATACCTTAACGGGCTTATCTGAAGTGTTTTTAACCTTGTACCTGATAATAGCGCCGGGTATACCCGAGTCATTGGAGTTTAAGGGTATAAAAGGGGTAAAAGCCTCCATGGAGACATCCACCGGTAAAGTGCTGTCCTCAAAATCAACCCAGACAAAGGGATACTCACCCCTCATCCTGGATGACCTTAAGCGGGGAAGCCCTGCCATCTCACCGGATAGGAACCCATGTGATTTTGAATACGGGGGCTGTATCTCTGATTCCAATACCTTTGCGACGGGTTTTTCCCCTTCCTTTTCCGCCCTTATGGCAAAGAAGGTATAAGGTAGATAATTCCCTTTCCCGGGACTGTTGAAGATCTCCCAGTCCCTCAATTCTCCCCGGGCACCTACGGATATATTACCGGTACCGATTCCACCTAACAAAAAAGCAGCTTCCCGTGCGTCATTATTAAATGTCCGCTGGGGGCCCATCGAATATAGCTGCTCCTTGGTATAAACTTCATTATTCATCTTAAAACCTCCGTTTTCAAGACTGATTCATCTATGGAATAAGTTAATGCACAGTACTTATGGTTGATACCTTAAATGATCTCCAGATAATCCCGATCAGGTAGTTGAGGGAATTTCTTACCAGGAAGGGTTTGATACCAATAGGCCACCGAGGCGATATCATCCTGTAGGGGCAGGTATCTTCTATCCTTGCGCCAACCCAGGGCCTGGATGGTCACCCTTAGATCCGATTCGAACCTTATAGGATCGCTTATATGCCATCTATACATACCGAATCTGGTCTGTGACCTGTATAGCCCGTCAGGCCTGATTACCTGGGGTAATCCCGAGTAGGGCGTAGTAAATTCCTGGTATTGATTTGTTTTCTTATTTTCAAAATTGTAGGATCCACAGAAATAATCCTCTGTCCCTGTTCCGCAAATGGTGGGAAACTCCTTGTCTCCGTCCATATAGAACTTTATCTCCCCTTCTCCCCACCATCCGCTGTTGTTGACTCCCCAGGCCATATAGGTACCGACATATTGGCCCTTGCCCTCGATACCATCCACTATGGTGTATACCTCCTTATAGGGAAGGGGATTGGTCCTTCTGAACTGTGCATGGAAATAACCTATATCATCAGGTACCTGCGTCAGGGTATAATCGATCTGATAATAGAGAGTCATAGGTTCATCATCACGGTTTTCCATGGTAATCTTGGCATGCTTCTTAAAGGGCATCTCCCAGTAGCAGTTAAAGGCACTGCCAGGATTAACGCAAACTGCAAGAGAGGAAACCTGAGCATATTCGCCCCATCCACAAGCAAAGAAGTCCCCAACGGGGCATTCCACCGACGGGTACTCTAAACCGTCCCAATATATTCGCATTATGGTGTTCCTCCAGTTGCCGGTAGGTGTCATCCATATGTGCTGGATAGCACCCGGCCCCTCAATGTCTGCAATGGTAAATATCTCTCCCGGCTGAATGATGATATATGGGTTTACCTTCCAACCCTGTCCCAATTCCCTGGCAGCCCAGCGTGCGCTCCCCTCCTCAAGGGTTGCCATACCGCCCTTACCTTTGGCACCATCAAAGTTTTCGGGGCTTATCGACCGGGTCTTGGCATCGGAAAGCCTCCAAAGGTTGCCCATGTTCATCCCTAGTCCATTAAACTTAGTCATATTAATATATCCTCCTTTTACTTGTTGGTAGCTTCTCTGCGAATATCCTTAAGACGCTTCATTACATCGTTTGCGCCTCTTCCGAAGTAATCATGGAGTACCTTGTATTCTTCATACAGCCTATTGTATGCCTCTACGTTGGTGGATATAGGTCTGTATACTACATCCTTTAACCTGGCCATATCCTGGGCAGCCTCGACGATGGAATCATATCCGCCCCTCTCCTTGCCTGCAGCCACGGCACCAAACATGGCCGATCCCAGTGCCGGAGCCTGAGCCGAAGCAGAAATCCTAATCTCCCTATTGGTCACATCTGAATATATCTGCATGAGGAAGGGATTCTTTTCAGCTATTCCACCTGCAGCGTAGAGTTCGCTGATTGGAACTCCGCTCTCTTCAAAGGTATCGATTATCATCCGGGTTCCGTAAGCAGTTGCCTCAATCAGAGCCCTGTATATTTCTTCGGGCTTGGTTAGCAGAGTGCATCCAACGATAAGGCCGGTCAGGTCTACGTCAACCAATACCGATCTGTTGCCGTTCCACCAGTCAAGGGCTACAAGCCCACTTTCCCCAACCGCTAATTTACTTGCCTTTTCACTCAATAGATCGTGGATGTTAATACCCTTGTCTTCTGCTTCCTTGTAGTAGTCCCCAGGCAAGCAATTGTTTATAAACCACTCAAAATGATCGCCAACACAGGATTGACCTGCTTCATATCCAAAATATCCGGGCATTATTCCGTCCTCTACAACTCCACACATGCCGGGAACCATTTTTTCTTCCTTGCTAAGGAGCAGATGACATGTAGAGGTCCCTATAATCATAAGCATTTTACCCTCATCAACAATCCCTACAGCGGGCATGGTTACATGAGCATCCACATTGGCTACCGCTACAGCGGTTCCCGGATTCAAACCGGTAAGCCGGGCTGCATCTTCCGTTATCTCCCCTGCCTTTGACCCTATGGGATATATATCCCTGCTGAGCTTCTCATCTACTACATTCTCCAGCCTGGGATCCAAGGCCTTAAAAAATTCGTTACTGGGATAGCCCTTTTGCTTATGCCAAAGAGCCTTATAACCTGCAGTACAGCTGCTCCTCTTTTCTTCTCCGGTGAGCTGCATGACAATCCAATCAGCTGCCTCTATAAACTTATATGCTCTTTCATAGATTTCAGGAGCCTCGTCCAATATCTGCCAGATTTTTGGAATAAGCCATTCCGAGGATATCTTGCCACCATAGCGGGCCAAAAAGTCTTCCCCGCGCTCTGTAGCGATTTCATTTAACTTATTGGCTTCGTCCTGAGCGGCATGATGTTTCCATAGCTTTATGTAAGCATGGGGATTGGTTTTATATTCGTCGTACATACACAGAGGTGTTCCGTCCTTATCTATGGGCAACATGGTGCATGCTGTAAAATCGATGCCTACCCCAATTACATCATGGGCAGAAACCTTCGATTCCTCCAGGACGGCAGGTATGGTTTCGCTGAGTACATCCAGGTAATCCTGAGGGTGTTGTAAGGCAAAGTCCGGCTCTAAACGGGTAACCCCGTCGGGCAGATACTCGTCCATCACTCCATGGGGATACACCTTGATGGCTGTTGCGATCTCTTTACCCGTCCCTATCTCTACCAGCACAGCTCTTCCCGATTGGGTACCAAAATCTACCCCAATGGCGTATTTCTTATTCATCCGCATCAACCTCCTATTACTTATAATATAACACGTTGCGCCGGTTAATGGTATACTTGGTGGCTATTAAGTGCTAATATTACATCGATTTGCATAAACCAAGGCCTATTGTCTTTGTAAGCCTAACATGTATGAAAAGATATGAAATCTACTGACACAACGCGCTAGTATATCTAATTTTTCATGTAAATTTCACTATATAGTTCAGGGTGGCACAGATGCCACCCTGAATAAGCTTAAATACCCAAGATCCAAGATGCTATGGAAAAATAGGCCGTGAGGGCCAGGGCGTCTACTATGGTGGTAATAAGTGGCCCTGCCATTATGGCCGGATCCAGACCTATCTTCTTTGCCAAGATAGGGAATGACCCTCCTATTACCTTGGCTAAAATTACGGTGATGATCATACTAAATGATACCGTAGCAGCGACCCAAACCGATGCCTGTTGCATTATGAGAATCCTGGCAAAATTTATAACAGCCAACACTATACCCACCAAAATACTTATCCTTAACTCTTTCCACATGACCCTTAATATATCGTTAAGGTTAATTTCTTCCAGGGCCAATCCACGGATTATAAGAGTGGCGGATTGGGAACCGGCGTTCCCCGCCGTATCCATTAGCATGGGGATAAATGAGGTAAGTATGGCCACAGAATACAGGACGTCCTGATACTTCTGAATGATACTCCCGGTCAGGGTAGCCGATAACATCAATATAAGCAGCCAGGTCACCCGGTGTTTTGCGAGTTCTACCACGCTGGTCTTTAGGTATTCCTCATCGGACGGTTGCATTGCCGCCATCCTTTGAAAGTCCTCGGTGTTTTCCTGTTCGATGATATCGACAATATCATCGATGGTTATGATACCTACCAGACGGCCTTCCTTATCTACTACCGGAATCGCTAACAGATCATATTTCCTGAATATATTAGCTATATCCTCCTGGTCATCCAGAGTGTGTACGGAGATGATATTGGTCTCCATTATGTTCTCTATTGTCTCATCAGGTTCGCTAAGAATAAGCTTTCTGATAGGAATTATCCCCTCTAACTTCCTATTCTTATCCATTACATAGCATACATTTATGGTTTCCTTGTCCAGGCCGATCCTTCTTATATATTCCAAGGCCTGATCTACCCTCATCTCCTTTTTTAGGTCCACAACTTCAATTGTCATCAGACTGCCTGCTGAATTTTCCGGATACTTTAAAAACTGGTTTATTAGCTTTCTACGTTCCTCACTGGTGTTTTTAAGCACCTTTTTAACTACATTGGCAGGCATTTCTTCAATCAAATCCACTGTATCATCTAAAAATAACTCATCTATAATGCTCTTAATTTCCCTGTCCGTTATGGATTCGATGATAAACTCCTGCTGCTCCTTGGATACATAGGAAAACACTTCTGCTGCCAAATCCTTGGGCAGCAATCTAAATACCACCAGCAGATCGTTCCCATCTAATTCTTCCAGCCAATTTGCAATATCTACAACGTTTATCTGAGTAATCCAAGTTCTGGCATCAGACAGTCTCCCTTGATGTATGAGGCCTAGAATGAATTCTTTTGTCATGGCATAACCCTCCTTAACAGGGCCCTGCCATTTATAGCTTGATGGCCGAGACCCTGTTCATATTATTTACTTTTTCCCATTGATATAAACCAGGCAAAGGCCCAGGGTCCACTTTCCGTCACCATCCTCTTTTCAATATTTGATAGAGTACCTTCGGCGAGTTTATGGCCACCATACTCTTTCATATCTTTGTCTATGACATAACTTCTACTTTTGTATCCGGGGATCCACCTTCTGAGCAATAAAAATGGGTCCCTCAACAAGCGAAAGACCCAAAATATCTATCGATGGTTTCACTCGTTGAGTTTTAGCACTATAAAGCTTAGGTTCCAGGACCAGCCACATTAAGCTATACCTTGCTCCGATAAAGCCTGTTGACCCATTGGCGTCTCTCGACGTTTCTGGATAGTGGCATATTTCTATATAGTAGCCTCACCTAACGAAAACTGTTATTAAATTATGTCCGAATACATTATATACCATGGTTCCCATAAATTCAACTATACTAATCATACTGTATACAATCTTTATTCCAGGGCCCCCTCTGGAAAAATATTAACTAAAATAATCCGTCTACTGCCCATAATAGGCGTTTGCTCCATGCTTCCTTAAAAAATGCTTATCAAGCAAAGCTCTATCCATAGGCCCAATGTTGGCATTCAAGGTAAGGGTTCTGTAGGCCATCTTGGCTACTTCCTCCAAAACAACAGCGTTATGCACCGCATCATGGGCATCCTTTCCCCAGGTAAAGGGGCCATGCATATTGACCAAAACTCCGGGTATATCCATGGGATTTATCCCTTTAAAGGTCTCTACAATTACGTTCCCGGTTTCTTCCTCGTATTGCCCCTGTATCTCCTTGGTGGTCATCTTCCTGGTACAGGGAATTTCACCATAAAAGTAATCTCCGTGGGTGGTCCCAAGGGGTATGATCCCTTTACCGGCTTGGGCAAAGCTGGTAGCCCATGATGAATGGGTATGAACAACTCCACCTATTTCTCTAAAATTGTTGTATAGAACCAAATGGGTTGGGGTGTCGGAGGAGGGCTTAAGATCCCCCTCCACCTTATTCCCGTCAAGGTCCAGGACTACCATATGTTCAGGTTTTAACTCTGAGTAGGGAACCCCGCTGGGCTTTATCACAATAATACCCTTCTCCCTATGGATACCGCTAACATTACCCCATGTAAAGGTAATGAGGCCATACCTGGGCAGATCCATATTAGCCTTCCATACCTCTTCCTTTAATTCCTTAAACAACCTATCTCCCCCATACAATTAATTATTGACCGCACTAGAGTCTAACCCTAATGAAGTTTCTTTTACCTACCTGTACCACATCCTGATCCTTTAAGGTTGGGTTTTTAAGCTCATCCGTTTTTTCTCCGTTCACCCTTATAGCTCCTTGGCTTATAAGCCTTCTGGCCTGGCTGGTGCTGGGAGCAAGCCCGGCTTCAACGATCAAACGGGCCATATCTACACCTTCCTGGGATATAATATCCTGGGGAACTTCAAAAGTTGGGATTTCATCGGGCATTCCGCCCCTTTGGAAGACAGCCTTGAATTGCTCCTCGGCTTTTTGTGCTGCCTCTTCGCTATGGTAGAGGGAGGTGATCTCTCTGGCTAACCTCATCTTGGCATCCCTTGGATGGTATGAGCCGTCCTCTAGTCCCGCCTTTATTTTGCTGATTTCATCAGGATGAATATCCGTGGCCAATTCGTAGTATTTTATCATCAGCTCATCGGGTATGGACATGACCTTACCGTACATTTCGTTGGGCTCCTCGTAGATACCGATATAGTTGCCCAGGCTCTTGCTCATCTTTTCTACTCCATCGGTACCCTCCAACAGAGGCATCATAAGGGCTACCTGGCTCTCCTGTCCATAATCCCTCTGGATGGTCCTGCCCATGAGGAGGTTAAACCTCTGATCAGTACCCCCCAGCTCTATGTCCGCCTCTATTGCTACGGAATCATATCCTTGCATTAGGGGATAGAAGAACTCGTGGATACCTATGCTTTCATGCTCTTCAAATCTCTTCTTAAAGTCCTCCCGCTCCAACATCCTGGCTACGGTATGCTTGGATGCCAGAACGATAACATCGGAAAAGTTAAGGGCTCCCAGCCATTCGCTATTGAAGCGAACCTCTGTCTTGTCCCTGTCGATGACCTTGAATATCTGCTCTTGATAGGTACGAGCGTTTTCTAACACCTCTTCCTTTGTAAGAGCCGGTCTGGTCTTGGATCTTCCGGAAGGATCGCCTATCATACCGGTAAAATCGCCTATGATTATTATGGCCTTATGACCCAAATCCTGAAGCTGTTTGATCTTCCTAAGCACTACGGCATGACCTAAATGGATATCAGGAGCCGTAGGGTCAAGGCCCAGCTTTACCCTAAGGGGCTTGCCTTCCTTCTGAGACTTTTCCAGCTTGGCCTTTAAATCCTCTATATCGATTATCTCGTCCGCTCCTTTGGATATGATTTTGATTTGTTCATCGATGGATATCATGCTTATTCCTCCAATTTACATATATTTAGTTTATCTGTGCGTTCTTATACAGGGACGGAAGTACTCCTATAATGCACCTTGTTTCTATAAAAATATAAAAACCCTCGTCCCTTACTTCCATAGGACGAGAGTTGTATCCCGTGTTACCACCCACGTTTATCCATGCCTCACGGCATAGACCTCATTAGGTACAGGCCATGATTTTTAAAACTCATGACTTTATACCTTAGCACGATAACGGGTGCAAATTACGTTGACAGCCTACTGGGTCTCCGGACCTTTCAGTGCACGGCTCAGAGATGTATTCAAAGTGCCTTCCCTTGCCCCTCTCACCTACCGGGTACTCTCTTTAAGGTTCTAAGCACTCCTACTTCTTCTCATCATAGCCTTTGTGTGTGAAATTTACTGTATTATATACCATAGATCCCAGGAATGTCAATAAATCCTTGATTTTGTCCATCCTCAAAGAAAGATTAATTCAGTGCCTTAATTAATAGTCTATAGGCTGCTTCCATGGCATCTTCGATATTGGCTTCACTGTTAAAATTTATTTGGTGAAAGTATTGAGTAAACCCAATAATGACACTGGAGATGACCATATTGCGGTAGTAGGTATCCCCTACCTTATCCACAATGATTCCCTCCTCCATTCCTATTTCCAATAGATGATCAAACAGTTCATGGATCTTTAGCAGATGATTGGATAGATCGCATTTGTATTCACGCAGATATTCATAGAACTCTTGGAGGCCGCCAAGAGATAACAGCATCCTTAAAGTGGACATCTTATCGTCCATACATTCGGCTATAATATGAAGTCCCTCATTGAATTTCTCCTTAAATCCTTTTTTCTTCTTTATTCTCGAATACGCAGCCTCCACCTCATTGTCTATTTTATATAGGATGGCCTGGGATATAGCCTCCTCCTTGGAAGTAAAATAATCATAGATAGTACCCTTGCCTACATCTGCCGCCTGAGCTATATCCGATACCTTGATGGAGTAGGGGTTTATCCCCCTCTCCATCAAGGCTATAATACCGTTAAAGATGGCTATCTTCTTTTCCGAATACAAGACCCCACTCATATCCTATTCAGCTCCTTTAATTGTTGCCTTTTCCCGCGAACCTCTATGGAGAACATCATACATAACCGGTACTACAAAGAGGGTAAGAATCGTAGCGTAGGTTAGGCCGCCAATAGATACTACAGCCAAAGGCTGTAGCATTTCGGCACCCATGCCCACCCCTAAGGATAGGGTAGATAATCCCAGTATAGTAGTTATAGCGGTCATAAGTATGGGCTTAATCCGGGTTCTTCCGGCAGCTACCAAGGCCTGCCTGATATCCAAACCGGTTTCTCTCAATTGATTGGTATAGTCAACGAACACTATTCCGTTATTAACCACAACGCCGCTTAGGACCAGAAAGCCCAACATGGATACGAGGCTTATCTCATAACCTGCTATAGCCAGGGCTATCAAACCGCCGGTAAAGGCCAGAGGTATGGTAAACATGACTATAAAGGGGGAGAGTAGGGACTGGAATTGGGCTACCATTATAAGATAGATAAAAACTATGGCTAGAGACAGCATATAGGCCAGATCCCTGAGGGAGGTGTTTATGGTCTCGTTTTCCCCTGCCATTTCTATTTTATATCCATCAGGCAGGCTATAGCCTCTAAGCTTATTCTCAAAATCCCTACTTACAAGGCCGATATTGTAATCCGCCTCTATGCCAGCCCTAACTGACAGATATCTTTCCTGAGAATCTCTTCTTATGGATGATAAACCCTTCCCCTCTACTACTTGGGCTATATCCCCGATAGCAACCTCCGTTTCCTCGCCATCTTTGGAAGCAGTTATGGTCAGATCCATAAGCCCTTTTTTCGTTATGCTTTGAGTCGCACCATCTATCACAATTACCGGGAAATCCTTATTCTCTACAGTTAACGTAGTGGCAGACCTGTCCTTGGATATAAGGGAGTTTACTTTAGTAAACACTTGTGCCACAGTCAACCCCTTTTCCATGGCTTTATCCTTATCCACAAGAATTCTCATCTCCGTAAGGGTTTCCTCTGCACCGTAGGAGATTTCACCAACGCCTTCCGTATCCTCTAAAATCCCCGCTATGTCGGCGGATATTTCCTGCAGGATATCTATATCCCTACCTTTAATCATAACTTCTATTCCGGATCCACCAAAAGCTGACATATCTACATTGGAGGAGCTTATGTGGATCTGGCAGTCCAAATCTTCCGTCAGATCTCTTATCTGTCTTTCTATCTCTTTATTGTTAATCTCTTTACTCTCATCCAGAAGGAGATACAGTCCCATGGAGCCAGTGTCGGATCCACCTCCACCTCCCATTAAACTACCTCCACCCATTATACCACTTTGGAAGGCTCCTACAGTCTCGACGCCCTCTATCCCCATAATCCGGTCCATTACCTTATCGGACATGGCAATTGTATCCTCACGGGTAGCTTCCTTTGACATCTCAATGGTTACGGACATCTGAGGTGCGTCCATGTCAGGTATAAATGCGGTACCCAGGGACAAGCCTAAATATACGCTTAGGCCTAATAATGCCATGACAAAGAGCATTACCACTGCCCGATGCCCCAATGCCCATTTTAGCATCTTGCTGTATAGTTCTGTAAACCTATCAAACAATCTGTTCCGCTTTTCACTAGTCTTTTTAAGCATATTGGATGCCATAGCCGGAACCAGGGTAAGAGCCACTATCAGGCTGGCAAGTAGGGAATAAGCTATGGTAAGGCCCATATCTACAAATATCTGTCTGGATATACCCTTAACAAAAACTATGGGCAAGAAGACGCATACTGTAGTCAGGGTGGATGACGTAATAGCCCCGGCTATTTCCCTAGCTCCCTCTATAGAGGCATCCTTGGCCGACATACCCTCATTTCTCAGGCGCACGATATTTTCTATAACCACTATGGAGTTATCTACCAACATACCAACCCCAAGAGCTAAACCTCCCAAGGATATGATGTTTATTGTTACTCCCGTAAAGTACATCATGGCAATAGCAAATATCAGACTTATAGGTATGGATACAGCTATTACAATGGTGGGTTTTATGTCCTTTAAGAATAATATAAGGACCAAAATAGCCAGTAATCCACCGTAAATTACATTGTCCAGAACGGAATCCACCACAATATCTATATAAATCCCCTGATCCATAAGGGGGGTTATGCTGAGGCCCGGATATTTCTTTGATAACTCAGCAGCCTTTTTTCTTATGCTGCCGGCAACTTCCGCTGTAGAAAAGTTGCTTTGCTTTTGGAAGGTCAGAATAACTGCGTCGTTCCCATTTACTTTGGCATAGGTTTCCTCGGAATTATCCACTTTGGATACATTCGCTGTATCCTTGAGATAGATTTTGCCTATGGCTTCTTCCTCCGTATCAAAGAGAAGCAGATTCTCCAGCTCTTCAACGTCCTGAATCTTATCTCCTACCTTAACCAGATAGTCGTTACCGTCTACATTAATTGAGCCGGCCGGCATGGAGAAGTTTTGCGCTGCCAATATACCGGAAATCATATCCCTGGTTATAACCCCATCCAGGGATGCCTTCTTAAAGGCCTCCTCTTTTGCAGATTCGAACTCCTCCATCTTTTCATTCAGGGTCGCTTCCCCATCCTCAAGTTTGGCCTTTGCTTTATCCATTTCCATAGTCATAAGGAGTTTCCCCGCGGTTATTTCCTGCTCTTTGGAAGTAAGTTCATCCTTTTTAGAGGCCAGCAGCATCTTTTGATCCACCAGTTCTTGTTTCTTGGCTGATATTTCTTCTAAACCAGCTTCAATCTCAGCCTTACCTCCTATGATCAGTTGAAGGCCGTCATTGATCTCCTTCTTAAGTCCATCGATAATCTGCTCTATCTCCTGACGCCTTAATTTGCCACCCTCCAGGAGCCTTCTTTCTAATTCCGATACCCCGGGTTCAATCCTTTCCTTAATATCCTCAGGTAGCTCTTTTGCCAAAGCCAGTAATGCTTCTTTAAGCTCTCCTTCTTTCATTTGTGGCAGATTCTTTTCAAGGCCCTCTAAAATCCCTAATAAGGTCCGGAGCTCCCTCTCTTTGTCGTTGAGTTCATTCAATTTTCCCTTCAATTCCTCCCGGACCTTCTCCAGTTCCAACTCACCGGAAGCCAACTGGGCTTCACCTTGTGCGATTTGTTTTTTCGCTTCGGACAAGGCTTTCTCGCCTTGGGATAGCCTGGCCTCCTGTTTCTTTTTTTCAGACTCCAGTTTCGCCTTCCCATCCTCTATCTCTTTTTTCGCATCTGCCAGCTTATCTTCCGCCTCAGATAATTCTGAATCCACCGCGTCCAAGATGCGCTTGTTAAGACTTTCAATTTTTGCCTCATCGATTAATACCTCGATCTTCTCCTCCAGGAGCCCTTCTCCGGATACGGATGCAACTCCGCTTATGCTCTCCAGTTCCGGAATAATATCCTGCCTTACCATCTGGGAAATCTCGATGATATCCATACCCTCTACATCCACAGATGCTACCATTATAGGGAGCATATCCGGATTTAGTCGCATTACCATAGGGGTTCCTACGGCATCACTCCATGATGGCTTGATTAAATCCAACATACCATTTATCTCAATAGTAGCCGAATCCATATTGACATCATTGTTAAACTCCAATATTACCATAGAAGAATTTTCCCTGGATACGGAGCTCACATTTTTTATATTGCTCACCGTGGCAACCACCTGTTCTATGGGCTTTGTTACCACCATTTCCACTTCCTCCGGACTGGCGCCAGGATAAGTGGTCACAATCAGGGCATAGGGTAGATCTATATTGGGCAATAGATCGGTCTGTAGATTAACAAATGATATGCCCCCCAGTATTAATATCATAATCACCGCAACCACCACGGTATAAGGTCTCTTTACGCTAAGTCTCGATAACATAAAACTCCTCCCAACTTATGTAGCCAATTCCGACCGACCGGCCGGTCACTAATATGCAAAAACAAAGGCTTCACTATATTATGCTTATACACATTAGTTTATCCCGAAGCCTTGTAACAATATCATTATTTGTTTTTCTTTACAGATATTATTCTACCCCAAATATTATAAGAAGTAACATCCAAAATGTCAAATAAGGATTTTATTTAGCCACCTGACTATATCCTCTATAACCTCATCCCTATTAATCTCGTTCAACATTTCATGCCTGCCCTCGGGATAAAGCACCAGGGATACTTCCTTCAATCCATGAGTTTCATACATCTCCTTCAGTTTTTCAACGCCCTTTCCAAATCCACCTACAGGATCCATAGATCCGCTAAAGATATATATGGGTAGGTTTTTGGGAACTGCCTCCAGATTTTTCCTCCTGGTTATCATCTTCAGGCCTCTTAAGAAATCGTAAAAGAAGGAAGATGTAAATATACCTCCACAATAGGGATCCTCTATATATCTATCCACCAGTTTTTCATCCCTGGAAAGCCAATCAAATTTGGTCCGATTGTCAGGAAATGCCCTGTTATAGGAGCCAAAGGATAGCTTATCCAACAGTCTGCTCCTGTGCCTTCTACCCTTAAACTTCATCTCAAGATAAGCCAGTGCGATACCTAAGTTTATAATAGGCCCTTGTTTTCCGTTACTTCCTGACAGGATTACACCGACCAGATCACTCCCATATAGCTGTATATACCTTTGGCTTAAAAATGAGCCCATGCTATGCCCGAACAATACTACCGGTAGAGAAGGGTGTTCCTCTCTTATTAGTTGGTTGAGCTCCCGCATATCCTCTACCTTATCGAAGAATCCATCATTATCGGAGATATAGCCTACATCCTCCATACTGGGGGCGGTTAACCCGTGGCCCCTATGGTCGTTGGCGTAAACTATGTAGCCCTCCCGATTCAAGGCCTTTGCAAAATAATCGTAGCGATATGCCCACTCGGCCATACCATGGGATATCTGTACAACCCCTTTTATTGCCTGTCCTTCCTCCAACCCCCATTTGTGTACGTTTATAATAACTCCGTCCATGGCAGTAAACTTGAACCTACTATAACTCACATCCAGAACCCCCTATATAAGATTCCATATCTAAACAATTCCCCGTTTTATCATCAACTATCCATAAGTTTCGATAGAACAATATGTACCATACCTTGTTTTATTCTACTATGCATTAAATTATGGGGCAATATATAGGTAAATTAATTCCATAACAGCTAATCATATCAAACAAGGAAGGTTATTATTTCCCTAAGTCGTTATATTGACAACCGTCATAAAATATAGTAGAATGGTATTCGTTCTATTGACACACTAAGTT